>Ga0315544_1000074_pt1 | contig 90803 bp, 63 predicted proteins | sample SalMarSW160130MG_2_FD_202543 | JGI IMG/M metagenome (GOLD analysis project Ga0315544, IMG submission 202543) | Salt marsh sediment microbial communities from the Plum Island Ecosystem LTER, Massachusetts, United States - Salt Marsh Sediment SW1601-130 ...
AGAAATAATGTGGGGATAACCTGCTGACAGTATAGTAAGAAGAATAAAGTGAAGAGGAGGCAAATCTGGTACTTAAAAAACTAAAATTTGACAAAAAACTACTTGACTATTATAAACCAGCTGACCCTGATACCCCCTTAGAACTACTTCCCTTCAGGCGAAATCACAGTAGACTATGGAATAAATCCAGATAATCGGATAACAGTCTGGTTATAAGGAATTTTTCTTTTACTTCTTCTTTTCCCTCTTTACCCATTTTTTCGCGTAACTTTGGTTTCTTCAGCAATTCAACGACTCTATCAGCGAATCCTTTCATATCTGTTGGCTCTACCAAAAAACCATTCTCGCCATCTGTTATTTGAGTGGGTATTCCGCCGACATTCGTAGCAACCACCACTTTTTCTTTCCAGAGTGCCTCGGTAACCGAAAGACAGAAGCCCTCTTTTTTTGATTTCTGGACAATGATGGTTGCAAGTCTCTGTATGGCATTTACCAGCGTATCGTTATTGCCAATAATAAAGAGAATATCGCCTTTTTCCGCAAGTTTTCTTGACTTACGGTGCACTCTTGATTGAATTTTTACACCTTCCGGGTCATCTGGAGCCAGATTGTAGCAGAATAGCAGTCTGCAATCCACTTTCTCTCTTATTAAGTCGAATACATCCAATAGCCCTTCGGGGTCCTTCCAGATGTCCATTCTCGCAACTTGGGAGATGATGGGTTTATCCAGAGGAATATTTTGCTGTTGTGCTATTCTAAGGATATCTTTTTCTTTGATAGCTCTATTCTTTGGTGCCAGGGGGTCTATCGCTGGCGATACTATTCGCTGCTCTATTGGCAAATCTGCCTTTTTGTATTTTTCGCTCGAAAATATGACTTCGTCATATCTGAGCATAAAACCTTTGAGGAAATTCCATAAGTCCGAATGGGGTTCCGTCAAATCTATATGACATCGCCATATCCATGGTTGCCTTTTGTTATAATATTTTATTATTGGTAATGGCTGTGGGTCGTGAATAATTACAAAGTCATGGTCTATGTGGGTAAAAACCGAGAAGCTTTCGTTCGTTTCGATATAGAGTTTTTTTTTGGATTCGGATAGATTTAATTCCGCACCCTGAAGCGCATTATGAAATCCCTTCGTTACTGTAAAGAAATCCTGGTCCCCGTGCAATATTCTCCATCCTGCTTCCAATCCTATGTAATTCATAAGGGGGACAAGAGAAACGAGCATTTCCGAGACTCCACCACCCTCGTAGGTAGAATTGATGTGCAATATGTGCTTTCCATAAAGCTTTCTTGCCTTTCGGTAAATCTCACCTATTACCCTATCGTCGACTAAGCTACGATAATCCTCGATACTTGTCCGCATATTTTTGCCCCCTTAAATTTCATATAAATCCTTTTATGTGAGTAATTTTCGACCATATCCGCTGATGAAAATGAATAGAATAAAAAGGATAGTATTTTTAATCATAATGTCCCCATTTCCTTTAACAATATTCTTACATCTTTATATGATTCGATAGTGAACTTGGCTTCGGAATAGCCTAGACCAACCTTTATGGAGTATGCCGAGTCGGGAAGCGCCTGAAAAAGGTCTTCGTCCGTCCAATCATCTCCGATTCCCAGGATAAAATCCCATTTTTTTCTTGAAATCCATCGTAAAGCAGCCTTACCTTTGTTTATGTCGGCTTTCTTGATTTCGATTACCTTACTTCCTTCCAGAACCCCGAGCTTGAGATGGGTTATGAGTTGCAAGAGGTTATCCTTAAGCTCCCTTACCCTGACCATAGCTAATTCGGGAGCAGCCTTTCGGTAGTGCCAGACTAAGGCAAATTCCTTTTCTTCGATGAAGGTATTAGGGGTTCTATCCACATAGAATTCAAGAAGTGGTTTTATTTTTTTCTTCCAGCCGCTTTTCAATGGTTCTATAGTTTCCCACTCCTCTCCACTCTTTCTGAGCCAGGCACCATGCTCCGCAATTAGTCCAACATCGAGGTTATTAAACCACATCTCCAATGTTGGCCTTCTCCGACCACTGATAAGCACGACATTATTTTTGTCGTTATGCGCAAGTTTTTCGAACAACCCTAAAAGCCGAACATCGGGTTTTGCATTCTCGGGTCTTTCGGCAAATGGAACAAGTGTTCCATCGTAATCTAAGAAAATCAGTCGCTCTTTGCCCTTCGCATAATCACGAATTAATCTCTTCCTCTTCGCATTTACGAGTAATTTATCCTCGAGTTCCTTTTGCAGTTCTTTGATATTGCTTAGGCCCCCCATAAAATCATTTGCCCACCTGACTACATTGTATCGCTTTAGCCTTCGCTGCATTATTCTATTACGCTCATTCTGTTCTTCGTATGACGTCACCATTGCTTTTTTTATGGCTTTTGCAATCTCCTCCCTATCGTTCGGGTTAACTATTATTGCCTCTCCTAACTCGTTCGAAGCCCCTGCCATTTCGCTGAGAATCAAAATGCCTTTGCCATCGTTTTTAGTAGCTATGAATTCCTTGGCTATTAGATTCATTCCATCTCTTAGAGGGGTTATAAGCGCGATATTGGCTGCTTTGTATAGAGCTACGAGGTTCTGGAAGGGCAAAGAACGGTACAGATACCATACGGGTACCCAACCAATATTTCCATGTTTTCCATTGATATTGCCAATAAGTTCGTCCATTTCGTTTTTTAGTAACCTGTAGTGCTCGACCCTTGTGCGTGAGGGAACAGCCACAAGTATAAGAGTTACCTTGTTTCTGTATTCTGGATTTTTCTCGAGAAAAAGGTCGAAAGCCTTAAGCCTCTGAAGTATACCCTTTGTATAATCCAGGCGGTCTATGGATAAAATTATGCGGCGATCCCCAACCTTTTTATGGATTCTGTTTATTTCATCCTGAATTTTGGGATTTTCCCCGGCAACAGAAAATTTTTCATAGTCTATTCCCATAGGAAAGCTGTCCACTTTTACGATTCTGTTTTTAATATTCAACTGACCCAGAGTATTTTCGTATCCTTTAATACGACGAACGCTGGAAAGAAAGTGTCTGACATAGTCATAAGTGTGAAAACCTATTAGGTCTGCATACAAAATACCCTCTAAAATTTCTTTTCTCCATGGAAGCAATCTAAATATCTCGTAAGATGGAAAGGGGATATGAAGGAAAAAACCAATGGTTACATCCGGCATATTTTCCTTTATGAATTTAGGAAGGAGCATCAGATGGTAGTCGTGCACCCATATAATATCACCAGGTTTTGCAATTTCCTTGATTGCATTGTAAAAAAGCCTATTTACATAACCGTAGGATTTCCACAATCCTTTGTCGTAAACTACATATTGAGTGAAGCTATGAAAAAGTGGCCAGATAGTTTTATTGCAAAAACCGGAATAATACATCTCAATATCTCTTCTCGATAGAAATATAGGGAAACTGTTGAAGTCATTCAATAATTTTTTCTTAAGGTTTTCCTTTTCTTTTTTTCCCAATTTTTCCAGTGGTATTCCACACCAGCCTATCCAGAGACTGTCGTAAGATTTATAGAAAGAACTTAGACCGGTAGCCAGACCACCAACGCTTTTTCTGAACACCAAACCCTGTTTAGTCTTGTCAATTGAAACGGGTAACCTGTTCGAAACGATTAACAACCTGTGCATAGCAATTTCAAGCCTCCTTCGTTTCTGTTTCTTAGATGTTACACAACCATTTTAGTCACTTTTGTTATAATATTTTATCTTTGAATAATGGATTTGTCAAGTTTTTTCCGTAATATTTTGCAAAAAAATGGCGATACCAATCCGGTTTCGTTTTAGAAAAGCTCCATAACGAAGGCAATATTCCGGAAATTATAAAGGATATGTAGTTACGAAGTCAAAAGAACTACAGCGTAATATTGGTATTGGCAGTGCATTTTATTATACAAGGGATATACTTACTTTTTCTTGAATTCTATACCGAGTTCGTTGTAGAGTTTCTTTGCGACGGTTGAATATCTATCTGTTAACTGCTTCATATCTTCAGATTTTTTTGCTTTCTCAGTCAGTATTTTTGCATATTCGAAATAAGAATCGGCAAGTAGTTTCTTTTGACTTAACTCTTGAAGCATTCGGATTCCCTCGCTGAAATGCTTTTCGGCTTGCTTGAAGTTAGACATACTGGCATATATTTGTCCATAAATAACATAACACTGAGCCTTCGCAATTTTCGAATCCAATTTCTCTGTAATGTTCAATGCCCTAGAGATATATTCAAGAGCATCTTTTGTTAAACCTTTTACTTGCATATCCTCTGACAGTAGAGCAGATTTAAGGTTCAACTCTCCTAACATAATAAGGGTATTCAACACTTCCTGCTTGTCTTCCATTTTCTCCACTATTGCCTTTAAGATAATATTGGACTTAACAAAATAATCTCTGGCTTTCTTAAAGTCACCCGCAGCTCTATGGATGTTTCCAAGATTAAAGTATGCCACACCCAACATGTGCTGATCCTTTGACTGCTCTGAAATTTCGATGGATTGCTTGCAGTGTTTTCTCGCTTTTTCATATTCTCCCATGTCTTCGTAAATATGGGCAAGGCTAGTCGAAGCCTTTGCTATTCCCTGTCTAAAACCCAGCGCTTTTGCTGTCTTTAGCTGTTTCAAGAAAAATTCGTGAGCAAGTTTCAGATTACCCAAATTGTAGTATGAAATCCCGAGGTTACCGTTTGTTACTGTAATACCTCGTTTATCCCCTATTTCTTCTGAAATGGTCAAGTATTTATGAAAATGCTCGATTGCCCTTGCATAATCTCCGCTCAAATAACAAGCAACACCCAAATTGCTTGTGGTTCTCCCCAAAACCTGTTTGTCACCTACCTGTTCCGAAATCTTCAAGGATTTTTGATACATTGCTACAGCCCTGTCGAGTTTTCCAACGCTGAAGTACGCAGCACCCAGATTATTCAGTGCAGTGTTGCTTCTTCTCTTGTCGTTGAGCTCCAGAGAAACCTTGAGCAGGCTTTCCCAAAGCCTTATTGACTTTCCAAATTCTCCTTTTGTATAGTATACCGACGCCATAGAACCAATGCCAATATTCCTGAGTCTTTTGATTCTTATGGCGTCCACTTTATTTGAATCGTTCAGTGGTTCAGAATCCAAAATATCAAGTGACTTTTTGCAGGACTCAAGTGCTTTGTCCAATTCGCCCTTTACTTTGAAGATGCTGCTTCTCAGGTTGTAAATTTCGAATTTTCCCAGCATCTCTGCCACTGAATTTCCACTCAGCTTTTTTTCCGTCTCTTCGAGTATATATAATGCATCATCCCATTTCCCAATTATCTCATAGACTTCGGCAATTCTTCTTTTTGCCTCGGATACCATTATCTTGTTATCCCCTGCTTGCGTAAGCATTTCTTCGTAACATTCCAATGCATATTCGTTCTCACCTTTTAGAGTGTGAATAGTTCCCAAGTCGCCGTAAGCATCGCAGATAACACTTCTGTATTTTTCTATATCATGCCCTGCGATTTCAATAAGTTGAGAGAAAAGCTTTATTGCTTCATCGTTCGCAAAACGGTCTCTTGCTTTCTGGGCAGCTTTCTTCACCCATTCAATTGCTTTCTCTGTGCTATCGCTTTTTCCATATTGGTATGCCAGGAGTTCCGTAAGATCATCCAGTCTGCCTACATACATTTTTTCGATAACCATAGCAGTTTCCTTATGCATCTTCCGACGTGCTTTCTTAAGTATAGCATTATATATAACTTCGTGAAGCATTGGGTGTTTAAACGTATATTCCGGCTCTGGTTCATTTCTTATTTTCTCTATATATTCATACTCTTCGAGGACAACAAGGTTAAGAGAAACAATCAAGCGATCCTTACCAAAGGTTTGCTCAAGAATTGCAGACCTGAAGGTGCGTCCAATTATTGCAGCGTATTCCAGCATTGTTTTCATATCGGACTCAAGTTTGTCAAGCCTTGCCCTAATAACTCCCTGTATAGAATCCGGGATTTCAATATCAGGAAAATTTCTCACTTTCCCCGTGATGGACGATGTGTTAATTTGCCAGACTCCAGACGAGTATTTCAAGATACGGGAATCAATTAATGAGCGTATTATTTCTTCCACATAGAATGGATTCCCTTCTGCTCGACTGAGAATCCTCTCCTTAAGGTTTTGAGGAATATCGGAGATGTTCAACAAATTAACTATAAGCTGATTGCTTGCATCGGGATTCAAAGGCTTCAGGTGAACTTCCCGATAATTACTTCCAAGCATGCGTTTCAATTCCTCTTTTGTCTTGAAAGGTTCCTTTTCTTTTTCAATCCTTGAAAGTCCTATAAAGGATAAACCTATCGGTTGTGGCGAATCAAACAGGAACTTGAGTAGCTGCAGCGATTCATTATCAATCCAGTGATAATCTTCGCAAAATAAGCAGAGTGCTTTGTCCTTGCCAAGTGTCTCAAATACCTTCTTGATTGACATAAAAATTTGCTTCCGCAGGGTTTGCGCATCCAGATATTTTATTTTTTCTTCAAGTTCTCCGGAAACAGGTATTGAGAAAAGATAATAAAGATAAGGAAGAAACTCCTCAAAAATTAGGGGTAATATCCCCTTCATTCTCTTCTTGATCTTCTCTTTGGTAGTCTCCCTCGAGTCTAATTCGTTGACCTTGAAAATCTGACTCAAAATCTGTAAAAAAGGTAAATATGGTGTTGTTTCACCGCAAGACAGACAATGACTTTCTATTGCTTTTACCGACAATTTTAAACGGACAATTAGTTTCTTTACCTCGTTCTGCAGTCTGGTTTTGCCTATACCAGCAGGACCAAGTATAAATAGGATTGAGGTTTTTCCTTTACCTATACGCTCGAGCTGAGCTTTTATGACTTTAAGTTCTTCGTCTCGACCGACCAGAGGTGAGTAAAGACCCTCAACTCCTCTTTTGTTCTCCGGTTTTTCTTTAATATTTAATGGTCGAAAAATGCTTATGGCTTTGTCGATACCTTTAAGAAATACAGGAGCAAGCACTTTATAGTCGAATAGGTACCTCGTCATAAGAAAAACTTTCTCCGATACTATAACTTCGCCCATCTGTGCAACATCATTGAACCTTGAGGCAAGATTGACAGCATCACCCATAATGGTATACTCTTTTTTCTCTTTTGAACCTATTTCTCCAAGAACCACTGTTCCCATATTAACACCTACATGCAGTCCGATATTGGTTTCACTCTTCAGTTTTCTCAAAAGAGCTTTATTTATCTCAGGCATTAGGTCTAACATTTCAAGAGATACTCTTACTGCCCTTTCTGGATCATCTTCGTGCGCCTTTGGAAAACCGAAAAACGCAATAACCGAATCTCCCTGATATTTATGAATAGTTCCCCCCTGAGCTATTATCGGTTTGTTCAAGTACTCAAAACAGGTGCTGGCAACTTCTTGCACATCTTCCGGGTCAAGTTTCGAAGATAATCTGGTAAACCCCGAAATGTCGGCAAAAAGAATAATCAGGTTACGACGTTCATCTGAGTTCGAAGACATTTTTCTCCGTTCAACTACTGCTCAGCCCTGTGTTAATCCGAGAGAGCAATGTGCTCAATATTCGGCTTTTCTTCGGTTTTTAAGTTTTTCAAAATCTCTTTGTTGATATCGTCCCTAAAACCAATAAACTTGCACTCTGTTGCCGTTAATAACCTTATCTCCATATTATCGACGTAATCCACTGCAAGTAAATCGGATGCCCCAATTCCTTCCCTCAAATAATGAAATACTTGTAAAACCAGGTAAATTTTCCCATCTTTCTCAACTTCAAAAGGTTTCATTTCTTACCTCCTTTGAAGAAACTTTCTCTTTCCTTCCAGAGTTTCTCTGACATTTCTCATATCTTTTATGAACTCCGAAATCATACTAACCTCATTCTCGATAATTGTCCTCAGTCTCCTATCGCTCTTTTCTTCTGTCCTGCTGTTTTCCCATTCATTTATCATAGAATTAATATACCTCTGATGTTCTACATTCATTGAATTCAGTATTCTATCAAGTTTAACTATATCTATTGGATTCAATTTTTCATAAACGAATCCCTTCTCAAGGTATGCTTCTGTGAAGAATCGTCTGAAGTTAATAATATGGATCGCCTGAATTTTCCTATTATTTTTTGCTATGTTTCTAAAAGTCAAATATTCAAGGTGCTCCAATTCTCTCAGCAAATTCTTTAATAATAATTCATTAAGTTCAAATTCTGCAATAACATTTCTCTTAAGAGATTTCTTCTCCAGGTTTAATGATATATATTTGACCCCGTAGAAAAGAAATAACGCAAGAAAAAAAGCAAAAAACGAAGGAATAAAAATAGACCAAAAATTCACAATAAATACACCTATTCTACTTCACACAAAACCCATAAATTGACTCTCTACTCAGTTGAAGCAAAAGCGGATTGTAGTATACCAGAGCCTTTTAGTCTTGTCAATCTTTTTCAGTCGATTTTGCAATTCAGTCAATAGAGATACATTCTTAGCAATTTTGCTGTCTCTTATCATGATGAATCCTGTGTTAAGCTGAGGCATTATGTCACTCCGAATTCATTTCGCAATCCCGATGTTTTAGATTCTAAAACAATGCTGAAATGTGCCTGTCCCCAAAATAAATCCGGGGCAGGCACTGACGGAACTCAGGATTCAGCACATGGTTCAGATTGACACTTTATTATGATATTAGGATTATCGCAACTATTGGAGTTCTTCTATTTTAGGCATAAAATGTGACCCTCTGTTGTCTGAATCACAAATAACAGGTTTTCGCTTGACAAACACCAACTGACTTGATATTATTATTGATTATGGAACAACAGAGGAAGTTAACTATGGAAATAGTAGAAAAAAATGCACTTCACAACGATAAAAATAAAAAAAGTTTGGCTTCCATCTTCGGGAGAAAACAGGAATTCAAAAATAACCTTTTACGCCTGGGATATGAATGGAATATTGCCGGATTTCCAGAAGAAATTACAAAACTACTGGAAAAATTCTCTGATTCGGGAAGAATATATCTGTTAATCGATGAAAAATTGCGTGTGTCACTAACCACCTATGTAAATACGGTCGTTCATATTCTCAGCACAGAATCTAATCGAGATATGCTTCTCGACAGTATAAAAACGACAGCAAAGGAATTCGAATCTACCTTAATCCCTTATTTATCTGAATTCAGCAAAAACTATAAATGCGGTTCATCTCTATTTCATATTATCATAAAACATATGATATCTTTGCTTTTGAAGGATGAAATACAAGACCAGTCAAAACCAGTCATAGCAAAAACAGAAACTCACCTTACAAATTTAACCAATAGCCTTCTCCGCTTTGCGAGAAAGAGGGCGCACATTTCTCTCAACGAGAAAACAACCAATTTTATCGAAGATACTCTACTGAAGATTCCTGTCTCTCAAGCATTTCTTGAAAATACGGGTTCAAATAAACTCGAAGAACTACTGAGTTCAAAAGGGTTCTCCATAAATCTGTTCAATCAGGTTTACATCATGCTGTCAAAAGAGCTGAAACAGACTATGGAGAAAAACATGCTTCAATCTCTTCTTTCCTTAAAAATTAGAAGCAAAACAGAACTTTTCGAAAACATAACCATGCCACTCTCAAGGAGAGCATCGGAAGAGATTTTGGATACACTTAAACAACAGGTAAAAAATAGTATTTCAAAACTTGAAGAAAAAAGTCTCGGTCTTAAAAATGAAATCGACAAAGTATTTCAAGGTTTCGACAATTCTTCAAAAATTCTCTGGACCTCCATTAATTCGGAAATAGCTGCAATAAAGCAAGGTAAGGATGGCGGAACCATCGATGAGGTAAAGGAACGGTCCGCAATTCTCAACAGTTTGATATCTAAGAAAATGTGGGCATTAAGTGGGCTCTTGGGTAGAAAGGTAAAACTCGACACGACTATCAACAATCTTCGCGTTCTCGAAGAAGTATCGATAGAAGAACTAATGAAACATTCTTCAAAAATAGAAAATGCATCCGAAATCTCCAGTCTGTCGAACTTCTTTTTCGCCTTCCTGAAGCATTTTGGGAAAACCATAGACAGGATACCTCAAAAAATTCTTCAGGAAACAGAACAAATCCTGAAGTCTTCCGAAAAGACCGAGAAAAAAGAAGTCTTATCCGAATTTGTTGAAAGACATTTCATCACAAAAAAATATCACACTGATAGATTCTTATTGAGATTTCTAAAATGCTTTGAGGACATAATCTTGCCTATTTACCTTGAAAATTCTATTATGAAGTTCTTTGTAATCTGGCCACCAATTGTGATAGATGAAAAATCCGTGAAGATTGCCAAATTAGAGCGTGAAGCACTCTACGTCGGAGACTTTCTAATACCGGAAAACAGATTCTTAGAACTTGGCAAAATACAATCACTCTCGGAACAGACAGTCTTAGAACAGGATACATCCTTAACTACAAGAATTGTCGACAAATTTTCCAAGGTAGTTACCGTACTGGTTTATGATATCAGAGGTTCAACTTTTATGGGAATGAAGTTGGGAAACGCAAAAAGGGAAAGCGAGATTCGAAGAGAGTTTGGTAAAAGGATGTTAAAAATTGCAGAAAAATATGGCGCTTTTCCCGTTAAAGACACAGGCGACGGCGGAATTCTCTTCTTTTCGAACAACTCTCGTGAACTCTATGGAAGAATTTATTCGCCTGCAAGAATCGGTAACGAATGGATTCGAACCAAATACAAACAGGAAGAACTTGAACTTAAGCAAGGTATCGATTGTGCAAAGATGGCAATACTTGCTGCAAAAGAAATGCTGTTGGAAGCACAAAAATTCGTTAGCGAGAATATGAATGAATTTTCTGACTGGTTCAAAGAAGAAAAGGGAAGAACACTGTTTTTTAAGGGTATCACATACGCTCAACTTCCTCCTTCCTACAAAAAGATTTTCCAGATAGGCATAGGAATAGCAAGTGGACATCCGGGGAAGGATATTAACTTCTCTACGAATGCATATGGAGATCCGGATGTTACAGGTAATCTGATTAGAGATGCCAATCTCTACTCAAAAGCAAGAAATCCTGAGAGTTCTGTCATTCTCATAGATAGTTCGAGCATGCTTAATCTCCTGCTTAATGAGGAAAACATAGAGCCTGTTCGCGAACAAAAACATTTGCGGGGTTATTCCGGAAAACAAATATATACATTCTTATTTGACAAAACCTTGAAACAAGCAGGCTCACGCATGAAGAAGATATCCTATCAAATTAAGAAATACGGATTATTAATTGAGAGAATCGGACAAAGAATTTTGGAAAAAGAGAAGGAAGAAAGAATTATTCCAAGTGTTGCACTTGACAAGTTTGGATTGAATATTACCGACGCAGGGCAATTCAAGGACATAAAGGGTGGAATTATCAAATTCTTGTATGAAGTAACAGTTGAGGAATAGTTATGGAGAGATTTTATAATCCCAAAGGTATAGAAGAAAAATGGTACAGCTACTGGGAAAAAGAAGGTTTATTCAATGCCGACATTGACAAGAATAAAAAACCTTATACTATCCTCATCCCGCCACCTAATGTTACAGGAATTTTGACTGTTGGACACGTTCTTAATATGACGCTTCAGGATGTTGTCATAAGATGGAAAAGAATGCAAGGATATGCTGCTCTCTGGCTACCTGGAGCAGATCACGCAGGAATAGCCACTCAAAATGCGGTCGAAAGGCAACTGAAAAAACAGGGGAAAACGCGCTATGACCTCGGAAGAGCTAAATTCGTTGAAAAAGTCTGGGAATGGAAGGATATTTATGAAGAAAGAATCTTTACGCAACTTAAAAGAATTGGCTCATCCTGTGATTTCAGGAGAAAACGATTTACTCTTGACGAAGGGCTTTCGAATGCAGTTCAGAATGTATTTTGTAAACTTTACAAAAAGGGACTAATATATAAGGGAAACTATATAATAAACTACTGTCCGAGATGTAAAACAGCTTTATCAAACGAGGAAGTTGAACATGTCAAAAAACAGGGAAAAATATACTACATAAAATACCCGATAGAAGGTAGAAAAGGATTTCTTACGGTTGCAACAACAAGACCGGAAACAATGTTTGGTGATACTGCTCTTGCATACAACCCAAAAGACAAAAGATACAAAATTTACAAGAATAAGCACGTTATTGTTCCCATAATTGGTCGAAAAATTAAGATAATAGAGGACGATGTTGTTGATCCTTCTTTCGGTACCGGACTGGTAAAGATTACCCCTGCTCATGATCCAAACGACTTCGAAATATCAAAGAAGCATAAACTGGATAAGATATTTGTAATAGACGAAGATGCTAAAATGACTGCTGAAGCAGGCAAGTATAAAAGTATGGACAGATTCAAAGCTCGTGAGTCACTTATCAAAGATTTGAAACATATGGGTCTTTTGCAGAAAATCACGGAACATACATATTCAGTAGGTCATTGCTACAGATGCGATACCATTATTGAACCTTACCTTTCTTCACAATGGTTTATCAAAATGAAACCTCTTGCTATTAAGGCAATTGATGTTGTAAAAAGGGGAGAAATTGCCTTCCACCTTCCAAGATGGAGGAAGGTCTACTTCCACTGGCTCGAAAATGTGAGAGACTGGTGTATTTCAAGACAACTCTGGTGGGGTCATAGAATCCCTGTATGGTATTGTGAGGATTGTAAGGAATATGTAGTTAGTACAGAAAAACCGAAAAAATGCCCAAAGTGCGGGTCAAGCAATTTCAAACAAGACGAAGATGTTCTCGATACCTGGTTTTCATCCTGGCTCTGGCCATTTTCTACACTTGGTTGGCCGGATGATACAAAGGAACTCGCTTATTTCTATCCTACAGATACTCTTATCACCGGGTGGGATATAATCTTTCTATGGGTTGCAAGAATGATAATGGCTTCTCTGGAATTTACAAATAAGATCCCGTTCAAAGATGTGTATTTTAATGGGATGGTGAGAGACGAAAAAAGAAGGAAACTTTCGAAATCGCTCGGAAATTCACCCGACCCTCTCGATCTCATCGATAAGTACGGTGCAGATGCATTAAGAATTGGATTGCTATTCATAACACCTGAAGGACAAGATGTTCTTTTTAGCACTGAAAGAATTGAAGTAGGTAGAAATCTCACAAACAAATTATGGAATGCTGCAAGACTTATACTGTCATCCATATACCCGAAGAATATCGAAACAGAAGGTAAAACTCTTAAGCCCGAGACAAAAGAAGGTGAGTGGATACTTTCGAGAACAGAATGGCTAAAAAACGAAGTTACATCTATGTTAAACCATTTTAGATTCAACGATGTTGCGAAACTTTTGTATGAATTCTTCTGGCATGAATTCTGCGACTGGTATCTTGAAATGACAAAACCTATACTCAAAAAAAACAATAAAAAACTAAACCAGAATGTCTCCCTTGTTATGATAGAAACAATGAAAACTTTACTAAAATTACTTCATCCTTTTATGCCTTTCATAACCGAAGAAATCTACCAGAAATTGCCACACAAACACAAAAGTATTGTAATCAGCAAATGGCCCGAACCCAAGAAAACCTATGTTAATAAAAAAATAGAAAAGGAATTTGAGCTCCTGAAAGAAACCATTACGGCACTTCGTAACATACGGGGAGAAATGGATATTCCACCAAAAAAACTCTCACCCTGTATTATTACATCAACAAAACAATCCGCTTTGAACTGGATAGGAGATTGGGAAATATATATAAAGGAACTCGGGAAAATAAACAAACTAACCGTTAAGCCAAATTATAAGAAACCTGATTGTTCCGCTTCATGGGTTGTCCAGAACATGCAAATATATGTCCCACTTAAGGAACTTATTAATATCAAAGTTGAGAAACAGCGTTTGACCAAAGAGATTGATAAACTTGAGAAAAGACTCGTAGCATTGGATAAGAAATTAACAAATACGAAATTCCTGGAAAAAGCACCCAGGGAAATTGTGGAAAACACGGAGAACAAAAGGGAGGAATTCCATACAAAAATGACAAGACTACAGAATAATCTCTCGTCGCTCACAGAAGAACAATGAGTAAAAAGGCAAAACATAAGAGAGTTAAGGATAAACTTGCAAAAAAAAGGGGTGCAAAAAAAACAAAGAAAAAGACCCCACCACCTCAAACAAAAAAAACACTTTCACCCGAAGTAATAAACAACCTGTTGATGAGTACACTTCCCCTTGCTAACCTGAAACACTTGGTGAATATCAACTTCGACCAGGAAAAATTAACCAAGTATCTTCAAACTGCCATAGATAGTCCTGACCAAAAACCCATTGATTTCATAAGAGGTGGTATAAAAATTATATTGACCAGGCAAATCTTCGACACAATCAATAATATACTCGCAGCAATTGCACAGAAAAAAGATGAAAAACAAGAAGTTCTTGTCGCAATAGATGCATACTTCAAGCTTCTATATATACGCATTTCTCCCGAATTCATTCCTGTATTTGTCTTTCTCTTTGCAAAACAGGTAAAGCTTCATCCCCTTTCAGACGACCCTAAAATTTGGAAATATATAATGAATTTTCTACCCAAAAAGGTTGTTGCACCAGAGCAAAAAGAAACCATAATTGTCCCAGGGAAACAGAAACAGCAACACGAAGAGAAACAAATAGAAAAGCGCGACGAGCGTTATCCCCACATCATCCTCCCAAAATAGAAGGAATAGGGCATGGATTACTTGGATATTTATATTTTTCTTGACTTTGTCGTTCATTTAAGGTAATATATAAATGTTTTAATGAGAATGAGTTAGAGTCAGAAATAATAAATGTATGAAAAAAATAATCTCACCGAAAAATTATCGCAGTAGTCTGTTTCCAAAATACTTCTGCGTAATATTCTCATTGTTGCTTCTCAGTTGCTTTTTCTTTGATACTAAGAAAGAAAATGTTATGAAGGAAAAACTCCTAACGCGGGCAGAAGAAGCAGTTAGAAATGAAAACTTTATAGAAGCTTTTGACTTATATAACCTGCTTATTTCCTTGGATGCAGCTTCAAAAGAAGCTAACTTCCAGCTGGAAAAACTATATGAAAGATTCAGAGAATACAATAGAGCTATTAACTTGGTCTCCAAATACAAGCATTTGGTACCGAAAGATACCAATTTTGACTCTATACTTGGAGAACTCTACTACAAAGCTGCATTGTATGATAAAGCGATACCTTACTTTGGAAATGGAAAAATATCCAGTCTTAAGAAAGCCATATCTCTGGAAAAAACATATCAATTGGCAGAAGCGGAATCCATGTACATTTTACTCGCTCCAAGTTTCGAGATCATCTCGGGTTTTCTAAGTAAAAGAATTTCGTACTGCCAGGCTGCAAAGGGAGTTCCCGAGAGCGTCGTGGACCTTTTTGACCGATTGGGGAAAACCATTAAGGACAAAACAGAGAAATATATAATTGCAACCGAACTGCTTCACAATTTTACCGAAAACGAAAACTTTGACGAAGCGTTAAGACTAATATCACTTATGAAAAAGGAATATCCCAAAAAAGATAACATACTCAATCTAAAGAAAGCAAATCTCCTATTTTCCATGGAGCAGGAAGAAAAGGCATTCGAACTATATCATACTATCTTATCAAAGGGAGGTTCGTCAGGATACAGAGCGGGGATAAAACTTCTTGACGCTCAGAAGCTGTTATCCGGTGAATATTTCACCTTTGCCGTGCTTTGCTACAGTATGGGAGATTTCAGAACTGCAAGAGATCTTTTGAAAGACTATGTTGAGAAATCTAAGAACAAATATGCTCATTACCTTCTTGGAATGTCATACTATAAGTTAGGACAGAACAAGTATGCCGTTATCGAATTCAAGAAACTTAAGGATTCTTATCCAGAAAAAAAACAAACCATTCTTTACTATCTTGGAAAAGCCGAAGAAAAAACAGGTGATTATGTGAGTGCAATGAAAAGCTATACTGATGCAGCAAAGAACAAGAAGAGTAAGTATGCGGACAATGCTATTTACCTTTCTGGACTTCTGAAAGAAGACGAAGGAGAATTCGATGCAGCGTTAGAAATTTATAAGAAGATAAAAAAGGAATTTAAGCAAGGCGATTATCTTTATAAAACGATGCTCCGCGGTGCTATTTTAAGTTACAGGAAAAACGATTATTCACTTTCTGAAGAATTCCTAACACGCGCCTTACAAATCTCCAGGAAAGGAAGAAGCGACCATGTCTCAGCCCTTTACTGGCTTGGGAGAATAGAACATGAAAAAGGTAATATAGAGAAAAGAGATTCCATCTGGAGTCAAATTAAAGTAAGAACTCCTCTCGGATACTTCGCTTTTTTGCTGGGAAATGATAAGATAACCACGGATGAAAACGATACAAAAAAATGGCTTTCCACCTGGACAGATACCGTTATCAACCTTAGCGAACAAGACAAAATACACTGGCAAAGAGGTATAACCTTCCTCGATATAGGTCTTGTCAAACAAGCAGAAAAATCGTTTTCCAAAATGCAGATAAAACCATTTACAGCATACAGGTTGGCAGAATTGTTCAAGGAAAAAGGATTCGATTATGAATCAATACTCTACTCCCTTAAGGTTAAGGCTAATTCACCCGGTAGTTATTTCTCCAGAGCACCTCTGGAATTCCTAAGAATAGAGTATCCACTGCTTTATCTTCCTACAATTATTTCCGAGTCGAAAAAATACAACATTGAGCCCGATATAATGGCTGCTATTATTCATCAGGAAAGTGCATACCAGAGAAATGCGGTGTCGGTTGCCAATGCAATTGGTCTTACTCAACTTCTACCGTCCGTTGCAGAAGAAGTGGCTGCAGATCACAAAATAGACTACCACGGACCCGATGACCTGAAAAACAAACCGGAACTTAGCATCCAACTCGGAACAGCACATTTCGCTAAACTTCAAAACAAATTTAAAAACTATGAATTCAGCCTGGCAGCATATAATGCAGGAGAAAGAAAAGCAAAAGAGTGGAAGAGAAAATGGGGCAATGACTATCCAACATATTTTGATATGATTACCTACAGTGAAACCCGAGGATATGTGAAAAGGGTGCTTGCAAAGAGAAAGATATATAACATCCTGTGGAACTTAGAATCTCTTGATGAATCACTAAAAGCAACTGTCACCACCAGTGCAAACTGAAAGGTAAAGACAGACTGATTGTTTCCCTGTGAAGAAATGGTTGTCCGAAAAAATGAAACTGCTTCCTAATAAAAACCAAGTCTTGCTCACAATAACACATCATGCAGAGGATGAATCTGCGGTCAACAATTCCCCGCCGATACCTTTTAATACCGAAAGAGGCAGAAAATGAAGGAAAGAATTAAAAAAGTAAGAGACTTTATTGAGAACGAAAAATTAGATTGTTTACTTATCGATTCTCCTCTCGATATACTTTATCTTTTAAAAATCGAAAAATCCTTCAACTTTGTTGAACTGAACATGCTCTTAATTATTTCACCCAAAAACATAATCTTGCTGGCAAATCCTGTAACACTGTCCTTTATTGCCGATAGTCTGCCAGACAATATCGAAGTTCCTGAAACCGAAACAAAATCGTATGTTGAACACAATTTCAGATATATAAAAGAAGCCAGACAGGTGATAAAAGAACACAAAATAAAGAATGTCGGACTCACCAGCCCGATTTATTTGGACACTAACGAGAATTGCATCAGAGTTAAAAATCCTGTTCCATTACTTGCTGCAATTAAATCGAACGAAGAAATCAAACTCATAAGGAAGTCGGCACATTTACTTAGAAATGTATATGAAGAAATCAAAAAAGATATTGTAACAGGCTGCAGTGAAATCGAACTCAGGAACAAAGTAGATGTGCAACTTCACAAACAGGGTTTGGAGAAACGTGCTTTCCCAACCCGCATAGCTTTCGGTAAAAAAACGTCCAATACTTTTCCTGTCTCCACAATGGAGATACTGAAAGAAAACGATATAGTTACGCTGGATATGGGCGGACTTTTAAAAGGTTATATGGCTGATTTTGGAAGAACTGTTTTTCACGGAAAGGTGGATGCAAAGAAAAAAGAAGTATACGATATCGTTCTCAAAGCATACAAGAAGATGAAATCATTCGTTAAGCCTGGTATCGTTGCCTCTTCTGTTGATGCTGTGGTTAGAGACTGTTTTCTCGAGTTAGGACATTCGCAGTTTTTCTTTCACCCTCTGGGAGAAAGCCTTGGATTTGTCAAAGGCGGAATTGCTCTAAAACCGAATAACAACGAAATTATTAAGACCGGAATGACCTTTGTTGTGGAACCGGCTCTTTATCTGCCTAATTGGGGCGGAGTGAAAATCAAGGAAACGATTCTCGTTACAGAACAAGGAATAGAGGAACTTACCGGAGGACCGGAACAGAATGAGTAAACTCTTTACTCAAAAGAAAACCGCAATAAAAAATCCTCTCGCAGATAGGGTCAGACCTTCGAGTTTCTCTGAATTCGTAGGACAGAAACATCTTATAGGTAAGGGCAAGGCTTTAAGAAAAGCAATAGAGGAAGGCAAAATACCATCGATGATCCTGTGGGGTCCCCCTGGAAGTGGTAAGACTACCCTTGCATTCCTTGTTTCCAAATATACGAAAGCTCATTTTATCAATTTTAGTGCAGTGCTTTCCGGTGTAAAAGAAATCAGAAGCGTAATAGAAGATGCACAAATGCAACGTGAATTCAAAGCTACTCATGTTATCCTTTTCGTCGATGAATTTCACAGATTTAACAAGTTGCAGCAGGATGCTTTCCTTCCCTATGTGGAGAATGGGACCCTCACTTTAATAGGTGCAACAACGGAAAATCCATCGTTCGAAATCAACTCAGCGCTTCTTTCTAGGGTAAAGATTTATGTGCTGAAAAAACTGAATGAAAAAGAGATAAAAAAGGTGTTGAAAAATGCCATCAAGTCAGAAGACGGACTGAATGAAGAAGTGCTTTTAACCGATGAAGCCATAGATTTTGTTGTCAATATTTCTGACGGTGACGCAAGAATTGCACTGAATATACTCGAAATAGCTTCTAATGTGCTGACAACGGAAGGAAAAAAGAAATCAATCGACCTTAAAATGGTTGAAGATGTTGCACAGAAAAAATCACTCCTTTACGATAAAAACCAGGAGGAGCATTATAACTTAATTTCGGCGTTGCATAAAAGTATAAGAGGTAGCGACCCTGATGCTGCCCTTTACTATCTGGCGAGAATGCTGGAAAGCGGAGAAGACCCCCTCTTTATCGCAAGAAGGCTCATAAGAGCTGCGAGTGAAGACATCGGACTTGCTGACCCATTTGCGTTAACACTCGCAGTTTCAGCAAAGGAAGCAGTACATTTCATAGGTATGCCCGAATGCTCTCTTGCTCTTGCCGAGGTGGCAGTCTATCTTGCCACATCACCCAAAAGTAACTCCATCTATCTTGCTTACGAAAATGCAAAGAAGGATGTCTATGAAATCCCTAATGCAGAAGTTCCCTTCAAGATAAGAAATGCACCGACATCGCTGATGAAGGAAATCGAATATGGGAAAAACTACAAGTATGCCCACAATTTCCAGGATGCCTTTGTTCCTGAAGGATATCTCCCGGATGCGCTAAAAGGAAAAATCTATTATAGACCAACCGACAGAGGTAGAGAAGGGAAAATCAAAGATAGATTAGAAAAATGGAGGACACTTATAAAAAGGGAAAAGAAAAATAGGGACAAAAAAAGTATTAGTTAAATCAGAACTTATCAGATACTCCTATAATTTTAGACTATCCCGGCATGTAGAGATAATTCGGAAAAGAAGTAAGCAGTGGAATATACTTCATTAAGTTAGAGGTTAAAAGTAAAAAATCACAAGTAATTGATATAAAGAAGATAATGCTGATAAGGTAAGACATCAAATCCCCCCTGTACCGTATGGTTCAGGGTGAATATGAGATTGCTTCAGAAGAAATATGAGAAGAATATTCGCAATGACAGAAAGACAGATTTTTGAAGAATAAACTTCTTGACAATGTGAGATAAAAGAATTATCTTTTAAAGAATAAACAAGTGAGAGAAAAATGAGAAAGATATGTTTGGTTGTTGTCATGTTACTCATACCAACTATGTTATTTTCAGGTTGGGAGGTGCAACGTCAGCCGTCACCTTATGAGTATCATTTTCAAGGTATAGATTTTGTAGATAGTTTACATGGGTGGGTAGTAGGAGGAAGGTATTATATGACTGTTGTACATTATGGAGGTTATACTGGCAAGCCGTGGGTATTTCAGAGGGGAGCAATAGGTAAAACAGCGGACGGTGGAGCAAACTGGAGTTTCACAGAGATAGACAGCAGTATTTGTTTTTATGATGTGCAGTTTCTTGATACACTTAGAGGTTGGGTAGTAGGCAATAGTCGAATTAGTGGTAGTGGTTGGTATGGCTTAATCTTGAAGACAACCGATGGAGGTAATAACTGGGAAAAGGATTCATTTCCTTGTAGACCGAATGAGTATCTTGTTGCGGTGGATTTCGTAGGCAGTTTGAATGGGTGGGTAACCGGGGATACGATGTTATTGCACACTATTGATGGTGGCATAACATGGGAGAGACAAGTTTGGTATAGTAGGGCTTTAGACTTTATTAGTATTAGGGAAGGCTGGCAAATTGCACCTGGAAGCGTTTTCGAACATACAATAGATGCTGGTACAACGTGGATTGTTCAGCCTAACCCTGCATCAATGGGTCTAAGAGCACTTTGCGTTTTGGGTACTCTTAACGGTTTTGCAGTAGGTAATGGTGATACGCTTATCTACACTGCTTCAGGGGGTGAACCCTGGGATAAGCGCCCAATGAACACAGGCAATGCACCATATTACGATGTAGAATTTCTTGATACACTTGTTGGATATGCCTGTGGTGAGAATGGGATTGTGGTAAAGACCACAGATGGCGGTGTAACCTGGAATAAGATGTGGGTAGGGACTAACTCAAGACTTATGAGCATATCGGTTAAAGATAATAAGGTATGGAGCTGTGGAGAGTGGACTACATTGGTCAAGGATTCAGGATTCAACTGGCAGTTTCAGCTGCCCTGGAGTAACTGGTTAAGGGGAGTAGAGTTTCTTGATTCACTTAATGGATGGATTGCTGGACAGGGTGGAATGGTATTACATACAACTAATGGAGGTAATAACTGGGAAGTGAAGCAGTTACCTGGGAGTAATGAGTTCAGGGACATAGGAGTAAGGGACAGTTCACACATATATGCAGTAGGTAGGTATGGCAATACCCAGCCATCGATGTGGAGGACGAATGATGGAGGTATAAGTTGGGAGAAGGTTTCAGTAGGTGGACCATTTATCAGGGCAATAGACTTTGTAGACACACTTTATGGATGGATAGCAGGTATAGGAACTATAGAGACACGGATACGCAGGACAACCGATGGTGGAAGTAACTGGAGTTTGATTGGAGAGGTGGTGGATACTGTATCAAAGTTTCACGATATGGACTTTGTCAGTCGAGATAAGGGGTGGTTAGTCGATGTAGTTGGATTAACGAAAGAGAGGATTGAATGGGGATATATATGGCATACGACAGATGGGGGAATGAATTGGAGTTTAGAGAGGCAAACAGGACCTCAATATGGCGTATCGATGTGGGATAGCTTAAGAGGATACAGTTGCGGGCAGAATGTAATACTCAGCACGATTGATGGCAGTAACTGGATACCACACGGTGAAACTGGATTATGGTTAGACATAGACTGTGGGGATGGTTATAATGCGTGGGCAGTAGGAGATAGTGGTAGGCTCGCGAGGACGAGTGATGCGGGAACCACCTGGAGTCTGGAGATGAGTCCGGTAAGTGTAACACTTGAACGGTTAGATTTTGTGGATACCTTAAATGGCTGGAGTGTAGGTCAGGCTGGAGCGATATTGCACTATGGAGTGGGAGTAGTGGTAAGGGAGAGACAAGACCGGAGACCGAAGACCGAAGACATAAGACTTACCTGTCAGCCCAATCCGTTTACAAAAAAGGTAGAAATAAGATACAGAATCCCCGAAATTAGGAAAATAGAAAATAGAAATTTCCCAATTTCCCAATTTCCAATTTCGCTCTGTATCTATGATGTGAGTGGGAGATGTATTAGGTCTTTGTCGCTCATCACTCCTCACTCTTCACTCATCACTTCTGTATCCTGGGATGGAACGGATGAAAAGGGAAACGAAGTAAGGTCTGGTATATATTTTATAGCGTTGACAAATAAGGGCAGAGTAATTGATATAAAGAAAATTATAAAAATTAGAGGTATAAAATGAAGCAGAAGTTATTTCTTACATTACTTATAAATTTTACAGTATTAACCGGATTATATGCTGTTGACCCCGAGTTTATGTCAACCACCAATGATGTTCATCTCGGGATATGGGATGGTTCGACGGTAACTTTTTGGCCTCCAGGATTCAAGAAGCCTGATTATCCTCGATTTCTTGGTGAGCATTTCGACTTAATTATAGAAGGTACGAGGTATCCTTTATATTTACCATCTTATGGGGACTCTATACATAAGTATAATCCCCTTGTAACGATATTCCGCTATAAGTCATTGGTTGCCGAGAGACCTGCATACGATAACTACTATGCAGATAGTTTCCCGGAATGGACGAACTGTAATAAGCATGAGTTTTCATTTTTACATTCAGGCTGTCCCGCACGATTGACAGCAGTGCCGGGAAATAACGAGATAACACTTAACTGGACACCGGATGCAAGGGATACGATATTTAATAGGATTGGAGCTTTTAAGGGGTATAATGTTTATAGAGGACGACGTCCAGAGGGCCCCTATGTAAAAGTGAGCAGTCAACCTTTTCCGGGTAATTCTTACTTAGATACAGAAGTAGTAAATGCTAGCCCATATTACTATTACATTGCCTCCGTCTGTTCTCTTGAGGGTTCAGATAACGACACATTTGCCTTTTCATTGACAACGGATAGTATTAAGCCCACACCCCTTCCATCTCCTATCATTCTCACAAAGGGACACTCGCAGGATACGATTATTCAGGATACGATTATTCGTATCACCTTTGAGGTAACCAATGCCGGTGGTGGCACACCAGATACAACACAAGTTTTCGTTGATGTAAGCAAGGAACATAACTTTCGTGACTCGATAGTTAATAACGATACACTATTTAAGGAAATTTACAATCTGCAGGAGACACGAAGTGGTGTCTACAGTGGTCATATTGATGTTAAATTAACCCCTTTAACAGAGGTTGCGGGATATGGATATTTCTTCAGATTTGTAAAAGGAGATAATGTCTATTCCCTTCCTCCTGACACATCGAAATATCTTTACTCGACCGATATGAACAACAGAATCAGATTCAAGCAGAGTGAGACTGGTTGGTATTTTATGAATCCCGATAGTTCTTCTATATGGAGGGATATGTTAAAAGAAAGGGTATCCTATCTCACTTCACCAGGGGATGTAAACGGTATCTATCATGACAATGTTTCTCTCTGGTATTGGTTTTTTGACTGTCTTGACTATACACATAGAAGGGATAGAGACCTATGGTTTGACATCGTAACAGATTTTCTTGCTGAAATGAAGCAGACCATTACCCCTAAATTAGTGATGTATAATTCCCTTACAAGCAAAACCTACGAGCAGCTCAGCGAACCTGTTGACGGTGTCCTGTGTGAAACGATGAAGCCCTGGAATAAAGACCGCTTTAGCGAATGGGACAATCGTTTGGATGCAGTTATGGCAGTTGACACATTAGATAAGGCGTGTTTCATATTTAATAGATATGTGTATGAGGACAGTATTACCGACAGGATGTTCTGCCTTGCAAGTTATTTGCTTGCAAAGGGTAACAGGACATATCTTTATTATACAGATTCCTTGAGCAAGTTCAATTATTTTCCAGAGTTCAATATAGAACTCGGCAGTCCGACAGAGACCAAAGACTCTATATGGCAGTATTTTGATGAAGGTGACAGCGTATATGTGAGGGATTACACAAATGGTAAGAGCATAATAAATTTCTCAGAAGCGGATACTGCCCATAACGCCTATGTCAATTTCAATACAACATTTTACAATGTGTCACCTGTGGGGAAAAGTGTATTTCACGGTGGAAAAATGAAATACTATCCTACCACTCAAATAAAACTCTATCCTGCAACGGCGGCAGTGCTTCTTAAGTATCCTTATCCAGTTGATTCATCCAATGCAACGGGAATGAATAACCAGCGGAAGGTAATTATAGGAGATAACGGAGAAGTCTTTACCGTTTATGATTCAAAGGCGACTATTCGTTTTGCAGATATGAAGCCAGGGTCATCCAATGAACTAAGCCCTGATACTACACTTTACTATGGTTCTTTCCCGGCAATTGCAAAGAGAGGAACTAACTTTTACGAAGCGATATGGCGAAGACAGAATACAATCTTATATAACTCTTATAAAGTCGATAGTGCCAAATGGCTTTTGGCGAAACCCTGCACTCTTTGTACAATTCCAGAGATGGTTGGTGTTATGTCCCATATCTCATCACCTGTAATACAGGTTTCTGGGACAATGAAACATTTTGCCTACGGTGTATTGACTGAACCATCAACGTATCCGGGCTACATCACCTATAAATTATATTACAAGAAATTCCAGATTCCTGGGTCCATACAGGACACTGCTGTGGTTGACACTGCAAGTGAATATGTTTCGCAGTGGACTCAAGGGCTTGAGTTGGAATGTGCATCCATTGCAATGAAAAATGATACAATTCCTGTTATCGCCTGGTCAAGGTCTATAGGAACAGGGAAGCATACTATTTATTTCAAAGAAAAGGGTGTAGGTGGATGGCCCAGTGACCCGGAGACTGTTTCTGTTGCAGCAAACACATCGAAACATCCTTTCTGTGATGTTGCAAATGGGAATATACACATAGTATGGGAAGAAGATAATAAAGTCAAATATAGAAAGAAGTCGGGGGCAAACTGGCAGTCGATAGAGACGGTAAGCAATACCTCATTGACATCAAGAAGTCCACAGATGTTGGGTGGAGACCTATGTGCTTTCACCGAGGTGCCGCTGTTCCCACCAGGCAATTACTCGCACATCGTTTACAGAAAGAGGTCTGCTTTTGGCTGGGGTGCATCGGTTGTAATAGATTCAACAAATAGTCCCTCGGAATATCCACAAAGTTACATAGAGACAACTCCATTTGGAAGAAACCTTCATACAGTATGGACCGAGGGTAACAATTTACCTTATGAGGTGAAGTATAAAAAGGTAACCAGTCCTTAAAATCTCAATCTGAAATGGAAAAAAAGCTATTAAAAGTGAGGAATGTGATTTATAGTATTCTCCTAATCATTCTTCTAACTGTGACCCTTATAATTGATGCTTCTGCTAAAGACATAACATATAGCAACAATAAAAAAGAAGAATTAAAAATTGATAATGCGGACAGCTGGTTTGGTGTAGATAAGTTTCTTCATTTTGCCGCAAGTGCAAGTATTACAGGCTTATCCTACCACTGTTATCACTGTCAGTTCAATAATCCACAGAAAAACAGCATCTATTTCTCGGTCTCCATTGCAGGGGTATGCGGAATTGGAAAGGAATTTATTGATAAAAACTATAGGAAAACAGGATGGAGCTGGAAGGACATTGCTGTAGATGGAGTAGGAATCGTCGCCGGGTATCTTCTGTTTATTGAACTCAAGAAATAACAATTGAGCTGTTGAATTAGTTGGATTAGTTTTATTAGTTTCAAATGAAAAAAATCTTTATAACAAGAAGAATCCCTGAAGTGGCAATCAAAATGCTGAAGAATCACTTCCAGCTTCGAATTAACGAAAAAGGTAGACAGTTAACGAAAAAGGAAATTATTAAAAAGACAAAAGATGTGGACGCAATCCTTTCGTTGTTAAACGATAGAATCGACAAGGATGTGATGGATGCATCAAGAAACCTGAAGGTTATTGCGAACTATGCGGTTGGATACGATAATATAGACATCACAGAAGCAACAAGAAGAAACATCACAGTGACCAATACCCCTGATGTCTTAACGGAAACTACAGCAGATCTTGCCTGGGCACTGCTGTTTGCAACAGCAAGAAGAATCCCCGATGGTGATAAAATTATGAGACGTAAAAAATTCAAAGGCTGGCAGCCAACACTACTGCTGGGCTATGATATTCACGGGAAAACACTTGGCATAGTCGGAAGCGGTCGTATAGGAACCGCCGTAGCCTTAAGGTCAAGAGGATTTAATATGAGAGTTCTTTATTTCAGCCGTAGTAAGAACATCTTGATGGAAAAACAACTTAAAGCAAAAAAAGTCACACTGACGAAGCTTCTCGCAGAATCGGATTTTATCTCACTCCACTTACCTTTGACAAAAAAGACATATCATCTAATCGGAGCGAAAGAGATTGCATTGATGAGGAAAACAGCGATTATGATAAACACTTCACGGGGTTCTGTTGTCGATGAAAAAACCCTTGCAAATGCCCTTAAGAAAAAACAGATAGCAGGAGCTGGTCTTGATGTGTATGAAAAGGAGCCTGCCGTCAACAAGACATTGTTGAGCCTCAACAATGTTGTCTTAACACCACATATCGGTAGTGCTTCCCACGAAACGAGAGAAAAAATGGCTCAGATGTCAGCACAGAGTATTATCGATGTTTTAGAAGGAAAAACACCGGAGCACATTGTCGTATGAATTAACAGATTATAAAACCCATAAGAAGAAGGGAATGCGGATACACAGCGAGTATTAAGCACTTTGAAGGAATACCTTATCCGGATTAATGAATTCTATTCATTTGAAGAATTGCAGTAGTCTCTTAAAAATTGGTATTTCCAGAAAAACTCACTCAATAAATAACTCGTGCATTTCATATCGCCTTATTTATTCTATTCTTCATATCCTTGATTCTCTGCATATCCCCAAAACTCCAACCGTTTCTCAAGAACGCAATGGAATTGTTCTGCCAGAGTGCGTCTAAACCTTCAAAATTTCCAAATCTTTGGAAATCCGCAGAACCGGGAACAGGTGAATATTCACTGACAAAAACCTTCGTTCCAAGATGTTGAATGAATTCCATTGTTTTCATAACATCGTCTATTTTCTCATCCATTCTTCCTGCCATTATGTAAATACCAACATTCTTCTTCGGAACACCAGCCTTAAGAAGGTTTGAAACTGCACATTCGACCTCTCCCTCTGTTACCTTACCACCTGTCTGCTTCTGAAACTCCCTCTGACTGCTCTCAAATCCTATTCTGATTGTCTGAAAATTGCATCTGTAAAGCATTAGAGCCACTTCTTCTGTTATAAATCTCGCATTGAGACCATTAGGTGTATGAAATCTAACTGCATATTGTCTTTTAAATACTTCCTCGAACAAAGGCAGAAAGTGCTTTTCAGCATTAAAGAGCATTGCATCATCGTAGAATGCAATATCTTTCACCTTTAATTTGTTCACATAAATATCAATTTCGCTCAAGATTTTCTCCTTCTTAACAGGGAAAAATTCAGGCGTAAGCAAATTAGAGACACAATAAGTGCAGTGGAATGGACAACCTAAAGAGGTCACCATTGAAACATAAGGAAGCCTATCATAAAGATGATATGCAGGAGAAGAAGTATTGAAGAATTCTTCTGCAATAAACTCACTTTCTTCACTATCTCCCAACTCATCAGCCAGAGGATGAATATTCAAACCACGGATGACCGCATCTGCCCCACTCTTATTTCTCGCATGTTCTGTCAAGAGTGTGGGATAGATACCTCCAAGAATAATTTTTGCTCCTGGTAGCTCTTCTCTCGCAAGTTTTATTATCTCAAATACACCCGAGTACCAATAGGTCATAATGGAAGTAATAACAACTGCATCGATATCCTTCATCTCTTTCAATTTCCTCTTAACAATGGAATAGGGAATGCCAAATCTTTTGTATTTCCTCCGAATGCTTTTCAGTTCTTCAGGTTTAGCAATCTCTTCTTCATAGAACCTGCCAGTGCCATATCCTCTATTAGTAGGTTCAATGCCATTCTTAATCATAGAAGGATGGAAACGGTCAAGACAATCCAAAAAACTCACATCGAAACCCTTCTTTTCAAGAAAACTTGCGATGTATAGTAAACCAAGTGGTTTTAGCCAGAAGTCGAATGCAGAAAAATCATAAATCCAGGGATTGATAAGGAGAACTTTTTTCATTATTTTTACATGCTGATTTTCGCAGATTACTTAGTTTATTTGGTTTATTTGGTTTTTTTAGTTTTCTTCAAATCTTCCATCTTTCCTGTTTCTCCGACTGACTATTTATTATATACAATGATCATAATTCCCTGTCAAGGAAAAAGACAAAATTAACAGGGATTGGAAGAATATAAGAGTTGAAACAAAAAAGGAAATTAGAAAAATGAAAAGATGGAATCTATTGTGGATACCTGCTTCCGCAGATATGACCGTAATACGCCTTTGACCCCAATACGCCTTTAATCAATTTTGCTTGACAAATAGCTGATACTACAGTATATATTGAATCATAGTCTTGTAATAATACTACATTGACATTGTAAATTGTCATACTTGTGAATTAGGTGATAATAAGCCATAACGAAAAAATTAACTTTCGGAGGGCAAAATGATAAACTCTCTCTTTCGTTACCTTTACAAAATCATTTTTTATATGCTCCTTGCAGTATTCTTCATGCTCAGTCTTGACTGTTCTTCCACGAGAAGTACCCACTTCAAGAAGGTCGAATGGGAACAATTGGATTTGGAAAATCTCCCGGAACAAAAAGATTATCCAGACGCAAGTGCAGTATTTCTTCTCGACGACGGAGAATTCAATGTTACCGGAAAATTTATCTTCACGAGGCATGTCATTGTCAGGATTCTGAATGAAGCAGGCTTAAGATACGCAAACATTGAAATCCCATTTGATGAAGGAAATGAGGTTCACAATATAAAAGGAAGAACAATCAAAAAGGACAATACAGTTATCGAATTGCAACCCACTGATATACATGAAAAAACGCTTTTCCCTGATTATGTACTCTATGCGGATTCAAAATCAAAGGTTTTCGCTATGCCTGGAGTAGAAAAGGGTTCTGTAATCGAATACTCCTATTCCATTCTATATAAATCACCTTTTGCCCCATCCTGGACATTCCAGGGGGAGGTACCTATTTTGCTTTCAAGAATTACACTTGAGGTACCGGATTTTCTTAAGTACCGTTTCCTGTTGGCAGCAAGAAAAGATTTCCCTATAGACAAATCCATATCACATCCGGCAGCAAAAGTAAAAGCGATATTCAAGGCAAAGGATACGCCTCCTCTCAAACCCGAACCTTTTATGCCACCCTCTTCTGAAATAACAAGCAAAATCTACTTTTCACTCTCTGCGCTTTCCCTCTATGGAGTCACAGCAACAATAGAAGGAGACTCATGGGAAATACTCGGTAAACATTACTGGCAGATGCTCAAGAAAGATATAAAGCAAGACAAGGCTATCAAGTCAAAGGTCAATGAACTTACAGCCGATATTACTTCTGAACAGGAAAAAATACAAAGCATTTACGACTGTGTACAATCCAAAATCCGTTATGTTGCTATTGAAATCAAGAGGGGAAGGGTTATCCCTCACAAACCAATCAAGGTCTTCACGAATAAATACGGTGACTGCAAGGATAAAGCTTTCCTTCTTATCACAATGTTAAAAGAAATAGGAATCGATGCATTTCCTGTTCTTTCTCGAACCGCTTCTTCGGGTAAAATCGTGGAGGGTTTCGTGTCCGGTCAGCAGTTCAATCATATGATAGTTGCAGTTCCAGCCACTTACTTCACAGACGTAAAGGGCTATAAAAACTTTGTGGTTAAAGGAGACAAGGATTACACCACCGCGGATGATTTTGTGTTGTTTGACCCTACATCTCGAGCAACCCCATTCTGTCAAATTCCATGGTACCTGGAAAATACACGGGCACTGCTAATAAAGGAAAACGAAAGCAAACTACTCACCATTCCATCTTCTTCAGCAAGAGCGAACCAAACCATTCGAGAATGCGAAGTCGATATCAGTGGAGATAAAACTTTTTCCTGTGTTATGAAAAGCACGAAAACAGGACAGGAAGCCATCCTTACCCGCACAATATTACGGCAACAGAGCGAAACCGAAAAAAGAGAATTCATCGAAAAGAAACTTTCACGGCTCTGCACGGGTGCTATACTTGAAGACTACTCTGTCTCAGGACTCTTTGATCTTTCGCAGCCTTTAGTAATAGCTTACCGATTTCATTTTCCATCCACTATTCAGAAAGTAAAGGATTTCTCTGTGCTGTCTCCAAACATCCTGCGAAACACAATAGTAGACGTGCTCACAAGGGAAACTCGTTCACATGCAATCTGTTTTGACTATCCTAAAACCGTCATCGAAATTGTGAAGTTTAAAACAGGAAAAACTTGCAACATCAATACAAATATAGAACCTGTGGAAATATCATACGATTTCGGTAACTATTCATTATCCTGTCTTAAGGATGGTGAAAACATTGTCATAAATAAGCATTTCTCTATCATTAAAACAACAATACCTGCCTATGATTATGACACTGTAAAAAAATTCTTTGAACAGATTCTCCAATCTGAGAAAAGCAGTTTAACAATATCTCGGGATTTGTAAAAAAGTATTACCTCTGATTTCGCTATATCAATCAACACAAAAAAATACTTATCGAATGCTGTGCGCAAATCATTCTCTTACCATTGCACCATTCTGACGTGCCTTACATTCGTCAACAGCTATCTTAAATTTCCCGGTCCGATCTCAGAGTTTTTCCGAACACTGCCTGTTTTATTGTACTCATCTCTTCTAAATAAATTTTTCTGTATTTCTCGTTGATTGGTTCCGCCGGAGGCAAGTCAATTTTAAGCGGATTTACCCACCTTCCGGATTTCTTGATCCCGAAATGCAGGTGCGGACCGGTCGAAAGACCCGTGGAACCAACATTCCCAATTACCTGCCCCTGTTTTACTTTTGCGCCCTTCACAATCCCCTTATTAATCCTTGAGAGATGCCCATAGTATGTTATAAAACTATTAGGATGATTCACAACTATTAGTTTTCCATATCCGCCTTTCCGACCGGCAAAAAGTATGTGACCATCACCCACAGAACAAACAGGTGTCCCCCGAGGAGCTGCAAAATCCACGCCATAGTGTGGTCTTCGTATCTTCAGTATTGGGTGTAATCTTGCCAACGAAAAGTAGGAACTAATCCTTCTATACTGCAGGGGTGTCTTAAGCAGTTGCTTTCTGAGAGAATTGCCTTTCTCATCGTAATAATCCTCTTTTTCTTCAGTATCCTTGAAATAAAATGCGAAATACTGTCCTATCTGCCCTTTGTAAAACGCCGCTATTATCTTGCCGTTCCCGACATATCTATTACTCAAGTATTGTTTTTCAACCAAAATATCGAAAGTATCACCGTTTTGAACCTCTGTTAAAAAATCGATTACCCAGGCAAAGATATCCGCATAATCAAAAACAAGTTCAGGAGAATACCCTAACTTAACAATTGACTCGTAGAGACTCCCTGATATTGTACTACTGATATTCGATATCGCAATAGAAGGCTTTAATTCGATTTTCTCTGTATGATACGCTGTGTCCTTTTTCGTTACATTGAATCTTAAAAAACGGCTTTTTACATATTCAAGTTTAGAAAATTCACCTGAAAGATTCTTGGACACTAAAACAGAATCACCGGGCATACAGGCTTTTACATCAAGATACTCCTTCAAACTCTCCGTAATACCATATCGTTCGTTACTACCCATATTCATTGTTTGAAGAACGTAATCGATATTCTCTCCGCTTTTCAAAACATCTTTACAGGTTATCTTTAGCTCTTTTATCTCCGTATCTGAAACTGGATTCGAAACACGTTCGCGCGAGCAATATAGAACGAGCAAACATAATATACCAACAAAGATTTTCACTGTTCCCTTTTTTGCATATTTCATATTACGCTCTTAACATATTTGTTGGATATTTACAAGAAAAACATACGATTTTCATTTTTTCATTCCTTCGAGAAGATCTACTATGCTGCTTAACCTATTTGCTGTCAGAATTTGCTGTTTTGCTCTTCTGGTTTCCCCCATACCTTTAAGGTAATAACCGATCTGCCCCTTTATTCTCCGTGCCGTTTTTTCTTCACCCATTCGCTGTCTCATCATTTCAATATGCTTCAGAAGTATATCTATTCTATCTTTCCTACTCATATTATTCTCTAATTTTCCGTTGTTCATATAATCTTTAAGTTTCTTAAAAACCCAGGGTCTGCCAAGCGCTCCTCTACCAACCATAACAGCATCAACTCCGATCTCGGAAATTAGAAATACCGCATCTTCAGGTTTCCAAATATCTCCGTTTGCTATTATGGGAATTGAAGTATTATTCTTAATTTTCTCGAAAACCGTCCAATCTGCTTTCTTACTGTAGTCATCGATAGCTCTCCTTGAATGAATGGTAATAAAACTTATTCCACAATCTTCGAGCATCTTCGATAACTCAAGTGAATCATCACTTTTCCATCCCAATCTTATTTTTGTCGAAATAGGAGTATTTACAGCTTTTACAATCGAGCAAACCATTTTCTGCATTTTCTTCTTATCTTGCAATAGAGCTGCCCCAGCGCCTGTTTTTGTAACCTTTTTTACAGGGCACCCGAGATTAATATCGATTACCTCCGGGTGTAATTCCTTCTCGATTATCACTGCTGCTTCTTTCATAGATTCTATCTTCGAACCGAAAAGTTGAATACCAATAGGTCTTTCCTCATCGTCGAAAAGTATATAATCAAGGGTTTTCTTGATCCTCCTCCTCACCCCTTCATCAGAAGCCATTTCAGAAAAAACCAGTTCTGCACCAAAAGATTTACACAGCTTTCTAAAACTTGAATCGGTAAAACCGGCAAGCGGGGCAAGTACCAAACCATTTGCGAGTTCAGAGTTCCCGAATTTTAACATTTAAGTTAACTCATATGTTTGCTTATCTGATCTTTCAATATTCATCAATACTACTTTTTTATCCTGACAATCAAAAAAACACCGATTACCGCAAATAGAATGTTTGGAAGCCACGCAGCAAGAGATGGTGTAACATCCCCTTTTATGCCATAGGCTTTAGAAATCTGCAAGGAACCCCAATAAACAAAACTAATGAGCAGAGAAAGTCCGAACCCAAGTGCAATACCACTCCTCCTCGTATCTGCAGAAAGCGGAGCACCCAGGAAGATAATAATGAAAGTAACAAAAGGAAAAGAAATTTTTGTATATAATTCCAAAAGGGCTATTGACGGATCTTTTCCGCTCTTCCTTAATCTCCTCACATAATCTTTAACCTCCGAATACTTCATTTCTTCAAGCGATTTCACTCTCTTAGAAAAATCACTGGGCTTCTCCTTTAATTCGGAGAACTGCCTACTTTTAAACGCCGTTACCCTCTGACCAAGACTGTCAGTAAAAACTCGAACATATCCGTCTTTAAGTTCCCAGACACCGTCATTCCAAATACCACTCTTCGCATCGATCCTCCTCACGACTCTGTGGTGCTCATCGAATTTCAGAATAATAATCCTTCTCATTTCCTTTTTTTTACCTTCATATGTTTTTATTGAATAAGTATATCCACCTTCCCCAAGGTATTTAAGATCATTCTGATAATGATAATCTATTGCTGGCAGTTTGTTTATCTTTATTCTCTTTTGCAACCTTACCTTTTCGTTGGCATACGGAACAAGTGTCTCATTAATGAATATTATAAACAAACTCATCATCAAACCGGCAACCAGATAGGTGAAAAAAATCCTGTAGAGTGTTATACCATTTGCTTTTAACGCAAGTATCTCATAATTCTTCGCCATAAGGCCAAGCGAGAAAAACAGAGAAAGCAAGGCTGCAACAGGAAAAACAAGCACAGCAATCGAAGGCATTTGATATGCATAGTACATAAAAATGTCGAATATCAAAACTTTTTTTTCAATAAATCTCGCCAGATCATCGAAAAGGTCAACGATAACAAAAATAAACACAAAAGCGATAAGAATAAACAAAAGTGCTTTCAGAAAATCCACTAGTAGAAGTTTGTCGAGTATTTTCATCTTTTTCTTCTACTTTCTGCAGTCTCTCCGTGGCGTCTTCGAATCTTGAAAATCTTTAAAAACCACCCAAAGCTATTCTCGTAGACACTCCTTTGGGTAAGAAAAAACCCGACCACGAGGAAGAAGATATTTCCCATCCACATTCCCAGGAACGGCGACATTAATCCTCTATCTGCGAGTTCCTCCCCCCCCACAAGAAAAATATAGTATATAACGAAAAACAAAATACTTACCCCTGTGGCTACGGCAACTCCTCCTTTCCTTGTCTTTATCCCAAGAGGAATCCCGAGGAAAAGAAACACAACGCTGGCAAAAGGAATAGAGTACTTTTTCTGTATCTCGACTGCGTATCTACTTACTTCCTTTCTCTTTATCTTAATTCTTCTCTCGATATCCTTCTGCGGTGATTTACTGTTCTTTAATCTCCTTATTTCTTCATCAATATCTGAAATTCTTTCTCTCATTGCTTTTGCACTCAACTCCCTATCGCTCCTGAACTCCCTCTCCTTTTCCACAAATTCATCATTCAACGGAAATGTAATTGTATGTTTCTCGAATGCAAGTTTTCTATAATGACTTGCATCTTTTTCGTCAATTTCGTGCATTTCTCCATCAATGAGAGTTAGAACTACTTTTTCCTTGAAGGTTTCCATCCTCCCTGTATTTGCAGTTACAACCTTCCTGACCTGTCCTTTACTTGTTTCATAAATTAGGATATCAAGGAGAATCGATTCCCTGTGGTCTATCTTCCTTATGTATATGTCATAACCTTTAAATGGCTTTGTAAAAATTCCCTCTTTCAGTCTTAATGACGGCCTCTTCTCATTTATGTCTATAAGAAGGTTTTTAACCGTATGATTCGACTCGGGTAGAATATGATTATTGAAGTATACCATCCCCATGCTTACCAAAATAACGGCAATTAGAACAGGAAGAATTAACCTGTAGAGATTGATTCCCCCTGTTTTCAGAGCAATGATTTCGAAATCCTGACTCATTCTCCCGAATACGGTAATCACCGAAACCAACACAGCCATCGGTACTGTAAGCGCAATGATGAATGGAAGACTGAGTAAAAAAACTTTTAGTACAATATACGGGCTCAGCCCTTTGCCAACGATGTTATTAACTAGTTCGAAGACTCTGTTCATTATAAGGACAAAGGTTAGAACCATAAGTGCAAGAAAAAAGGGGATGAAATGTTCTCTGACGAAATATCTGTAAAGTATCATCAAAACATTATATCAAGCCCGAATGGCATTGTCAAGCCAAATAAGAATGACAGCTTACTATCCTTTCTTTTTTGCTTGATTTTATTTTACTTTATGCTATATTAATGAAATGAAGTAAGATAATGGAAATTTATAATTTATGAAGAAAGTTTTAATTATTTCCGTTTTATTTTTCTTGATTCAGAGTTCCCTCTTGCATTCGCAGGAAATCAATACCGATTCTCTGACCACGGATTCTATCATCTTTAGACTGTCCTGGGAGGACTTTGCGGAGAAGTATTTTGCGTCTACTTCACCAGTAAAAAAAACGCTTCAATATTATCTTGAAACCCAGATGATATCATACGAACTTTACAAGGATGATGTCTTTCTTGATTACTATAAGATCCAGAGTATGGAGGATTTCTTGAAACACCACGCGGAGCTTTCCACAAGAAAATTATGGGTAGAAAAAACCGAAGAGTTGATTTCGAAAGAAAAGAGCGAATATTCACAGGGAATCGTTCCAGATATAGAACTTCCAAAGATAAAAACTCCAATATCCGGTATTATCGGTGAAGGGGGGAAACTCTCAGTACAGGGTAGCGAAAAGATAGACTTTGGTGGTCAAAAAACATCACTGTATGACCAGGTTCATTATCCGAATGAAAGCAGGTCCATACTACCAGAACTGAAGATGAAACAGATACTGAACGTTAACCTTAAGGGAACGGTGGGTGAAAAAATAAACGTCTTCATAGACCATAGTAGTGAAGCCGAAAGTGACCTACAGAACAAAATAAAACTCCAGTACAAGGGAGATGAAGACGAAATCGTGCAGTTGATCGAGGCTGGTGATACCGATATGAATCTACCTGGAACCAAGATAATAGGGTCACCACCAAGCTACAAAGGGCTGTTTGGCATTAAAACACTGCTGAAAGTCGGACCTGTAGATGTTACTGCAGTAGCAAGCAAGGAACAGGGAGAGAGCGACCAGACAACCTTTATAGGACAGGCAAAACAGGATACAACAAAGATATACGACATAGATTACTTAAGGCTCAAGTTCTACTACCTGGATATGAACTTTGGTGCGGACGATACCATTACCAACTTGAATGTTTATATCGACGACAGAAACTATACGAATGACAGCATTGCAGTTCCAGCCAAAGTTTACCTCGATGCAGATACACTTGATACAACCTTTGCCTACACCGGTATGTTCGACAAAATTCTTCCTCCAAGCGGATATGAACTCTATAACGATAACGTTTTGCTCCTGAATACCTATTTGGGTATGGAATATGTCCTCGCCATAAGGTATATCAAGAAAAATAAGAACACCGGACAGATTATTGACACGGTCGGCTCATTTCCACCCGGTGATACTCTTATGCTTAAACTCCTCAAGCCCGAGAACAACAATCCAGTTTATCCAACCTGGAATTATGAATTACGTAATACTTACTCGATAGGTGCATCAGATGTAACAAAAGACGAAATACAAATCTCAGTAAAAAGAAGGACTTCAGGAGCTGGAGTCGATTCATCTACTCAAAAGGGTGAAGAATATGCATACCTTCTTGGAATTGACGAGGATAAAAACGGTTTTATTGATCCGTGGTTCGTAGACGAAATAAGAGGATATATTTTTTTCCCAGGTGCCCGTCCGTTCTCCGACACAGTCCTCGACTCCACCAATACAATAATCTATGATACCACTTCCATCGACGAAAGCCTTGCAAAATATTACATCGAACTACAGTATAAAGGTGCAAGAACTGTTATCACTCTTGGACAGCTGAATATAATCGAGGGTTCCGAAGTTGTGAAAATAAATGGAGTAACTCTACAAAGGGATGTTGATTATACGATAGATTACAATACCGGTATGGTTGAATTCAAAGGTCGCGGTACAGAGCTAATGGCACAATCTGACGCAGCATTAACGATAGATTATCAGTATGCACCCTTTTTCTCGACTGCTTCGAAGTCCCTTTTAGGTGTCAGAGGAGAGTACAAATTGAGCGACAATAACAAAATAGGGACAAGCTGGATATACCGTAATATCTCTACTTATGACGAAAGACCCAAATTGGGGCAGGAACCTAGAAGTGTCGTGGTTGGCGAGCTCGATGGTAGCATAACAACCCATCCGAATTTTTTAACAACCCTAACAGATAAAATTCCTCTTATCGATACGGAAGAACCTTCTCAGGCAAACGTGACAGGCGTTGTTGCCCTTTCAATGCCTGACCCAAATTCAACGGGGGAGGTCTATTTGGACGATATGGAAGGCGTAAAACAGACAACGAACATAGGTGCATCTATGTGGCAATGGCATTTCGGCAGTACACCTCAGGGTAAAGACACCAGTACACTTGGTACATACTACTGGTTTGAACCTAACAATAGAATACCGAGAGGTGATATTTTCCCGAACCTCCCGGACGAACAAAAAGATGACCTTACATCATACCTGCGGTTAGTTTTTTATCCGAAAAACGATGATCCGAGTTCATGGATGAGTATTACGAATCTTATGTCTAAAACAGGTGAAGACCTTACAAAGGCAAAATTCCTTGAGTTCTGGGTAAGAGGCACAACAGGAACGCTACATTTCGATATCGGTAGAAGTATCCCCGAAGATGCAGCGAGATGGACAAAAAACGGAGAAATAGTTGGATACAATGGCAAGATAGATACCGAGGATAAAAACAAGGACGGTTTGCTTGACAAAAATCCAGAAAATTACGAGGATACTGGTCTGGACGGCGTGAGAGGTAAAGACTCCAATAACATTTCTGGTGATGATGCCAACGACGATTACCCCGAGGGCACGATAAACGATTCAAACTACCACAGATTAAATGGAACGGAAAATAATAACAGACTCGACTCGGAAGACCTTGACAGAGACGGTTCATTGAATACGATCTCCAGATATACCGAATATACCATTTCTCTTTCGAATCCAGATTCGAATTATATAGCGGAAGAAACCAGCAAGGGATGGAAACTGTTTAGAATTCCTCTTGACGATACAACAATTAGTAATGTATCAGGACAGATGGACTGGGAATATGTTAAATATGTAAGGCTGTGGCTTGATAATTTCAGCCACCAGGATAGCCTTCAGTTTTACTCGATCGAAATAACAAGCACAACCTGGGAGAACAAAGGTATTTCATCTGTTGACACCCTTGGTAGTGGTATTCTGCCCGACGAAGAACTGTTTGTAACGCAAAAAAACACGGAGGAAAATCCCGATTACACACCTCCATTCGATCCTGGAGAAGACCAGTACGGTAGACCAAAAAGGGAACAATCCCTTGTTCTTCAATACCAGAACATCTCTCCACGTCACAAAGGTTCGGTCTTCTTACAAACAACTAAAGCCGAAAATTATACAACTTATAAGGATATGAAATTCTATGTTAAATGCCAGCAAGGTAATCCTGTTAAATTCTTCATAAGAATTGGAGGTGATTCTGCAACCTACTACCAGTTCGAGAAAACTCTTCTTACCTCCTGGGAAGAAATAATAATTCCTTTCAAATCCTTTACAGATCTCAAGGTGGAAGCACCTGAGGATTCAACACATTACAAGAAGGGTAACTTTTCCTTTGTGAAAAATCCAAGTCTCACAAATGTAAGATACTTGGAGATTGGATTTGTAAATGAAAACAACGGGGTAATAACTGGAGAGATGTGGATTGATGAATTGCGATTAACCACACCAAGAAGGGATAAAGGGACAAGTATGAATATCTCGACGCAGTTGAAAGTTGCGGATTTCATAATATTGACGGGATCCGTTTCAAAAACCGATGCAGACTTTCAGCAACTCAATATGAACAAGGTTACTCAGTCGAATATTCTAAGTTACCAGTATCAGGGAAATCTCGCACTCGGTAAATTCTTTCCCAAAGTCTGGGGATTTAACATTCCTTTAACCTATAGTCAAAACAAATCCATTGGCTATCCGAAATACAAAACGGGCTCCGATGTGATCCTTGATAGTGAACAGGCAAGAAAAGAAAAGAGTATGAATGGTTCGACAAGCGAAAATATCAATTTCAGCAAAGGCTCGAATTCGACAAACCTGCTAACACACATCCTGATAGACCCCGTCAAAATAAACGCATCCAATAAGACTTCTTATTCACTCAATCCCACAAACCTCGATTCAACAAAGAATAGAGGTTTAACAGGAACTTATAGCTTTGCACCCGGACTCAAACCTTTAAGAATTTTCAATATGTTCGACTTCAACTATTTCCCCGGGAGTTTTAATTCAACCACAGGATACAATAAAACGCTTTCGAGTCGATTCACAAACTACGAAACAGGCTGGAAAATGACAACATTCGATCTCAGTAGATATTTAACGCTGTCAAATGGCGTTCAATATAATCCTATCAACATACTAAGAGGAAGTTACAGTGATGATAGAACAAGGGATCTCGATATTAACTATGAGAACAACCTTCCCAAAAAGAGATTTGGAGAACAGGTAAACCTCGGCAAATCCTTTTCTTCCTCCTTTTCTCCCAGTTTCTGGTATTGGTCAAAACCCAACCTATCTTTCAACTCGAATTACACAGAGGACAGAAAACCTGACAACCGTAACCTTGTTGTTGATTCCTTCCCTGTAAGAAATGTTGGGAACAGTAATACTGTTTCACTGTTTTTTGATTTTGCATTACCGAAACTTCTACAGCTGATTACACACATCAGAAATGAGACAAAAGACTCGACGGTAGTTACGGGCACACCTCGATGGTTTGCAATTAAACTCGAGCAATTTTCCAACTATATTAAGCGTCCAAATATATCCATCAGCAGAAACAGACAGACGGCATTCGGCTTGCTCAAAAGCAGACCATCCTGGGAATATCAATTTGGTTTCGCCGAATCGATTCCAAAAGAAATACAGCATTCACAACCCAAAGAGGGTATTACACCTTACGACCATAGAAGCGTATCCGACAACTTTACGGCGTCAAGTGGACTTAATGCAAATTTCTTCTCCCTTAATGCATCATTCACCCAGAATAAGAGCACTAGCATTACTCCAACCAGTAAACAGTCATCGAAATCGACAACCTGGCCCGATATCGGACTACAATTTCCGCAGGTTACGAAATTCCTTCCAAAGAACAATGTTCTTAAAAGCGTTTCAGCATCGGTAAATTATAGGGACGAAAAAGGTTCCAATGAAATTGACTCCGAACCTCAATCAGAATCCAATAACATCTCCTGGGGTCCATCCTTCCAGTTAACCTGGTTAAGAGATATACGGACAAACATCTCTGGAAACTTTTCAACGAACAAATCCAAGAGCATTGCAGCTACGGAAGTTAATACAACTTCGAAAACCACCGGTTACAATTTTTCCGTCTCCTATTCATTCAGAGCACCATCAGGCTTGAAACTCCCATGGGTCGGACATAAGATACACTTCTCGAGTAATCTCGATGCTGCAATGGATTTTAACTACTCGAAAAATTATTCTACATCCTCAAGCGTTCCAGACGGACCTACGAATCATATGATAAATTATATGCTTTCTCCGCGTCTTAGCTATAACTTTTCCGAAAACATAACAGGAGGACTTATAGCTAATTATTCTATGATGAACGACAAGAAAACAAACACAAAATCGAGTACAACGGGAATGGATGTATGGGTGGAATTTAAATTCTAGTGAAAGCAAACGATAGTGGGGAAAAAACTGTAAAAATGAAAAGGAGGAATTATGTGGCAGAACTGGGTTCTATTATATGTGGGGATTTGGATTTCCTATTCAGGCTTACTATTTGGCAAACCCGTTAAATGGCACAATGTCTGCATGGGACTCATTATTGTAGTATTCTCGATCTGGACCGGTATTAAGTCCAGACAACTAAAGCAAAAGGGGGAAGGAAAATGAAAATTCTACTTCTATTTTTGCTAATTTTCACAGTTACCGTCAATCTGTTTACTGCCGTGCCAACGCGACAGGATATGAGAACATTTCTCACCGATCTGAGTGAACCTTTAGGAATTACTGCTAATGGCGGGAATTTCAATTCCTCAATCTATCTTGGAGGGATAGCACATTTCAACCTCGAATCTGGAGTAACAGCTCTTGGATGTAACATTAAGAACCCGGTTGGTGAAGGAAATGTGAAAACATCCATATCTATGTTCTATTTCAAGGGAACTTTCGGAATTTTCAGTGGATTTAATCCAACTGGTTCCTGGAAAGGATTTCTCGGTATTGAGACGGCGATAAAAGGATACGGTTCTCCACTATTTGGAATACTAAAAAAATACAAGGAAAAATCCCCTTTTGGTTTCACTCTGACTGCTAAGGCGAATCTGTTGAAAAATAAGGGATTTATTCCTTGTTTTTCGTTTTCATTCGATTATGGTTCGCTACTTGCTACAAAATTTAGGTTCGCCGATGCACAGTTACATGATAAAGCGAATTGCTCTCTTACAATGACAACGTTTGCTTACCATCTTGATTTAAGAGAAACTTTCCTTCTTGTCGATATTTACACAGGATTTGGATGGCTTGTTCCATCGATGAATGGAACCTATACAATAAACGATTACGATGGAGAGATAACATACAACCAGGGTACTTTAACTAAATTTTACTTTGGCATCGCAGTCCCTGTAGAGCTTATTGATGTGAATCTGGAGTTTGGTAAGTCAGGTGCACTTGGTTACTACGGGGCAGCCCTGGGCTTTAGAATGTAGATAATATAGCTAAAAATGAATTACAGAATAGAGGTATCAACAAAATCATCGCTTGCGGACCCAATCGGTGAAGGTATCGTGAAGGAAGCAGTTGAGCAGAATATCGCAGGTATCGAAGCAATTCGTTTCATAAGAGTGTTCGTCATTAAGGCAACCCATCTTGCAAAAAAGAAACTTGAGGAAATAGCAGAAAACATTTTATCTGATGCTGTTTCAGATACATTCGTTTGCAATGACCATATTTGCCACTTCGGAGACAAGAAAGGAACCTTCGTAGAAATTGCATATCTTCCAGGCGTCATGGATCCAGTTGCACTAACAACATCTATGCTTCTCAAAGATGTTGGTTTTAATGAAATAGAGAATGTTCAAACAAGAAATCGTTATGAATTGGTTGGCAGGTTAACAAATAGAAACATAGAATCCCTTGTAAAAAAGCTTCTTATGAATAATATTATTCAACTCTGGCTAAAGGACGAGACACATTATGAATACACAAGGAAAATCCCTATTCTCGAAGTTCGAAAAATAAATATTTCAAGCAAGACTGAAAGCGAACTGATGGAGCTTTCAAGAAAAGGACTTTTAAGTCTCAATCTGCAGGAAATGAACACGATTCAGAGTTATTTTCTCAACGAAAATAGGGAACCAACTGATGTCGAACTTGAAACAATAGCGCAGACCTGGAGCGAACATTGCATCCATAAAACATTCAAGGGAAATGTGTGCTACAATGGGAAAATAACTGACAATGTCCTTAAGACAACAATAGCTAAAGCAACCAAGGATGTCAGGAAAAAATACTGTGTATCCGTGTTTTCGGACAATGCAGGTATTGTGAAATTCAATAAGGATTTTAACATAACTTTCAAAGTGGAAACACACAACCACCCATCGGCTCTGGAACCCTACGGTGGTGCTGAAACAGGTATAGGAGGTGTAATCAGGGATACGCTTGGGACAGGACTTGGTGCAAAACCTATTGCTAACACCGATGTTTTTTGCTTTGCTCCAATAAACTTGCGAACGGGGACTCTCCCTTCCGGAGTCCTCCACCCGAAAAGAGTATTCAAGGGCGTAGTCTCCGGGGTCAGGGATTATGGAAACAAAATGGGAATTCCTACGGTAAATGGAACAATTATCTTTGACAGAACTTACCTCTATAATCCTGTTGTCTACTGCGGTAGTCTGGGTATCATCCCCGAAAACCTGTCATTTAAAGCCCCTGATGATGGTGACATTATCGTTGTTTTTGGAGGGAAAACCGGAAAAGACGGTATACACGGAGTAACCTTTGCTTCCATAGAATTGAACGAGAATTCCGAAATGACTTCGAGCGGTGCAGTCCAGATTGGAAATCCGATTACCGAAAAAAAACTACTTGACGCTTTACTGGAAGCAAGGGATGCGGGTCTTTATTCGGCAATTACTGATTGTGGAGGTGGAGGCTTATCCTCAGCAATTGGAGAAATGGGCAAAGAACTTGGAGTATCGGTTCATCTGGACAGAGTTCCTTTAAAATATACGGGACTCAAGTACGACGAAATCTGGATATCGGAATCCCAGGAGAGAATGGTTATCTCTGTTCCGAAAAAAAACATTAGAAAATTGAAAAACATCTTCCTGAAACACGATGTCGATTTCGCCCCGATCGGTAAGTTCGAAGATACGGGAAAATTGAAACTTTTTTACAAGAACAAAAAGGTTGCAGAACTGAACATGGATTTTCTCCACAACAAATGTCCAAAGTCGAACAAAAAAGCTACCTGGAAGAGAAAACGCTTTGCTGAAATTCGAATAAATGGTAGAACTAACATACGGAAAATTCTGCTAAAACTCCTCTCTCATCCCAACATTGCAAGCAAAGAAGTCGTTATAAGACAGTATGACCATGAGGTTCAGGGAATGAGTGCACTAAAACCACTTGTTGGCAAGCAAAACGATGGTCCTTCCGACGGTGCCGTTTTGAAACCACTTGTCGACTCCAATAGGGGAATCGTAATAACAGCTGGTATTAATCCATACTATGGAAAAATAGACCCATATTGGATGGCAGCATCTTCGATAGAGGAGTCACTCAGAAACGCAGTGGCCTGCGGAGGAAATCCACAAAAGGCAGCGATACTTGATAATTTTTCCTGGGGTGATGTTGAAAACCCGAAAATATTGGGTGAACTCATGCGAGCTTCTCACGGATGCTATGATACGGCAGTTGCCTTGAAGGTCCCTTTTATTTCAGGCAAAGATAGTCTTAACAATGTTTTTCAAGTGAAAGGTAAGAAGAAATCAATAATGGGAACTTTGTTAATTTCCTGCGTCACCATCTGCGATAATGTTAATATGGTCCCGTCTTCCGATTTCAAGGAACCGGGAAACTTGATATATATTATTGGTACCACGAAAAAGGAGTTGGGTGGTTCACATTTCTATAAAATAATGAACAGAATAGGGAATTCCGTTCCTCAATTGAATTTCAAACTGTCATTAAAAACGCTTAGAAACACCTATAGCGCAGTAAAAAAAGGATATGTTAAGTCAATTCACGATTGTTCGGAAGGAGGTATCGGAGTCGCCATTTCGGAAATGATGATTGCAGGAAGAACTGGAGCATCCATTAACCTCAAAAAAATCAAGAGAGAGGATAGTCTGACTGATCCCGAACTTCTCTTCAGCGAATCAAACTCTCGATTCATCGTGGAAGTGCGGGAAAAGGATAGCAGGCAATTCGAAAACACTTTGCATGGTATACCTTTCAGTTGTTTTGGAAAAGTGCTCAAATCAAATAAGTTCATTTTGTTCAAGGCAGATAAGAAAATCGATGAGGTCGATATTAATATTCTGAAAACCCGATGGAAAGAAAGAATTAAATGGTGAAAAATCCTAATGTAATCATACTCAAATCTGCTGGTACAAACTGCGATTTGGAAACGAAAATTGCATTTGAACTATCCGGAGCCAATGCTCAAATAGTTGGCTTTACCGAATTATTGAGAAGGAAAAAACAACTTTCCAAGTTTCACATTCTTGTTATTCCCGGTGGTTTTAGTTACGGAGATGATATCGCCGCTGGAAAGGTATGGGCAACAGAAATAAGACACTACCTTTCAGAAGAGATGAAAAGCTTCTCCCGGAAAGGCAAACTTATTCTTGGTATTTGTAACGGTTTTCAGGTGCTTGTGAAACTGGGTATATTACCGGGATTCGATGGAAATTTCAAACAGTCGGTCACACTCACGTTTAATGATAAACCACGATACGTCGACAGATGGGTGTATCTAAAAAAGAGTTCGCGAAAGTCTGCTTTTTTAAAAAACTTTCACGGACTTCTTAATATCCCTGTTGCACATACGGAAGGCAAATTCATAACAAAGAATGAAGAGATACTTAAAAGATTATTTCGCGATAACCAGATTGCACTTCAGTATGTGGACAGTGAAGGCAACCTTACTGGCTATCCCGCCAATCCAAATGGCTCTGTTGGGAACATTGCAGGGATATGTGACCCAAGCGGTAGAATACTTGGAATGATGCCACATCCCGAGCGTGCAGTTTTGAAGACACATTATCCTAACTGGAGAAGAGAAAAAATAAGAACATCGTCTATGGGTAAGACTATTATAAAAAACGGGATAGAATACGCAAGAAAGAATTTAGTATAGGAAGATTGAATTGTTACTGTTAAAAACAATATGTATTTCTACCGGATTTCGCTGATGCTCCTTTCGATTTTTTCAATCCACAATTTTGCACTGCTTTCTTCCAGCATACTCCTGATCTTTTGAAGAATAGAAATGGCTTTTTGAAATTCTTCTTTGCCCTTAAGAAACTCCGCCTTATGGTATAATACTGAAACAAAACCAAGTCTGTCGCCTGTTTTTTCGCAATGTTTTTCAGCCCTTTCGAAGTACTTGAGTGCCTCTTGTGTCCTTCCTGCTCTTCCGAGCAGCCTGCCACCGAAAATTTCGATGTCCCTCTGAAGACTTCTATCTTCAGTTTCATTCATATCCTCTGAAATGCTATCATAGAATTTTTCTGCTTTCTTTGTATCATTTCCCTTTAATGCAAGCCTTGCTTGCATAAGCAGTATTTGTGCAGCATAATCACGCGATTTGTAAGTCCTGTTAACCTCTTGAACTTCCTCGATAATTTCAGATAATGCTTCATCATTCCCCTGTTCAAAGAAAAGTTCGGAGAGACCAAACAGTGAATGCATTATCCCGCTGACATATTTTATCTCTTCCGATTTCTCCTTTGCTCTAAAAATATACAAAAGTGCTTTATCGAAATCGTTTTGCTCGAAGAATATCTCCCCAATATTAAGATAAGGAATTATTGCAGCCTGCACCTTTCCAATATTCTCCCATATTCTTAAAGCCTCTTCGAACATATTCAGAGCTTTTTCAAACTTAATACTCCTTAAGTACAAATCTCCTATATTATTGAATATTGTTGCAACTCCGTCGTTATCTCCTATCCTTTTGGAAATGTTCAGGCTTTTTAAATAGTATTCCCTTGCTCTGTCAACATTTTCAGAAGCAAAAACGATGCCAAGATCGTTGTAAATCATTACCTCAAGATAATAATCACCTATCCTCTCAGCGCTTTCAAGGGCTATTTTAAGAAATCTTTCTGCATCTTTTACTTTGCCCTGTTCAAGACAAACTCTTCCAATGTTCTTGTAAGCGGTTGCTATTCTATTTTCTAAGCCACATTTTTTTGCAAGAGCCAAACTCCCGTTAAAAAACTTAAGCGCTTCGTCCATTTTCCCCCAGAAAAAATTGATTTCACCGAGGGTATCAAGAATGTGAGATTTCTCTCTTGTGTGTTCTTCCGTTAGCATATCAAGGGCTTTCTGAGCTATGTTAAATGCCTTTGTATAATTACCCTTTTTTAGATGTACTATCGCTTCATCATTATATATTATTGCTGCTTCCATTGAATCCAAATTCCGAAGAGATTCTCTTGCCTTTTTGTAGTAATCTATTGCGACTTCGAATTTACCCCTTCTCATATAAATGTTGCCCTTTCTATGCAGCACTTCGGCTTTCTTATCACCGCTAATTTCTGGAATTTTTAATGAATCGTTAAAAAACTCTTCTGCTAGTGCGAGCTTTCCAATTCTCTTATACAGATATCCTAACTTAAAATACAGATCGAAAATTGACATTTCAGATTTTTTCATTTTCTTAGCCAGTGTAAGCATTTCCGAATAGAAGGAAATGGCTTTCTGGTAAACCATCATCCGTTCTGCTTTATTTGCACATAAGAGGTAATAGGAAAAAGCCTTTTTTTCCATTCCCGCATTTCTGAAATGATTAGCAAGGTTCTCCAGAAACTCTTCATTATCACCCTGACTTAGCTCTAACATCTCTCCAACTTTTTTGTGAACCAAGCTTCTTTTTCCGGAAGATTGCAAATTATAAAGAACCGACCGAATCATACGATATGTAAAGCGATACTTACCGATTTCCCCTTTACTCTCGACAATTATCCCCTTCGTTAGTGCTTCATCGAGGAGGTCAATTAGGTAACCCTCATTCTCTCCTGTTATGTATCTCAGATTTTCAAGCGTAAAATGTTCACCAATAACAGAAGCGCTCATTAGTATCTTTCTGGATTCGGAGGAAAGTAAATTGATTTTCTCCTTCAGCAGGTCGCTTATTTTCTCCGGTAAACTCGCTTCAGTCAATTTGAAAAAATTCCAGCTTCTTGCAGTTCTATATATGTACTCCTTTTCAACAAGCATTTTCAACACTTCGATAACAAACAAAGGATTCCCTTCAGTAATACCCTTAATGAAATCTACCACGAACTTAGGAACCTCCCATAATCCCAAAACAACGCTGATAAGTTCCTTTATTTCTCCATCCGATAGGGGATCAAGGTCGATCTTCTCCGATAAACCCTCTCTTGATAGCGCAAGCATTGCCTTTTTTAGCGGGTGCCTTTCTCCTTCGACCTCACTCTCCCTGTAAGCTCCTCCTATGAGTATTCTACTTCCGGAAAAATTCCTAATAAAATACAATAACATCTCAATATCATCTTCGCCGATCCACTGAAGGTCATCTAACAGCAAAAAAAGAGGATTTAAATCCGATACATTCGAGATAAATCTTGTAACCGCCTCAAACAAAAGATGTTTGTCACTTTCGCTCGTAAGTTCGGAAACATTCTTCTTTACCGAACCAATGCCGAATTCGTTATCCGGAATTAACCATTTCAAGGTATCGCCCAGGGTGGAAAGATTCGTAAAAACATTTTGCAGAGTCTTTGTATCATAACCTTTTTGTATGTTTCTCAAAAGCAAGTTAAAAAGGGAATAAGGAGGAGAAATTTTCTGCGGAACTGCACTTGCAATGAAAATCTTGAATCCCAGTAAATTAGCATACAAAGACGCTTCTCTTAGAAATCGTGTTTTTCCGATTCCAATATTTCCCTTTACAAAAAAGACCTTGCTTTCGCCATTAACAACACTTTCCGTGCTTGACTTGATCAAAGACAGAATATCCGACCTGCCTATAAACTTTCCAAAATTAAGCTCGATGTTGTCTTCACCTGATTCTTTCTCCTTATACCTTACGACTTTACCTCCACCCCTCCTTTTTGCCTCATACAGGCTTTTATCGGCAAACCTAAGAAGAGCATTTTCATCCTTTGAATCAAGAGGAAAATTCGCTACTCCCATACTAACCGAGAGTTTCACACGTGCTCCTGCCGAGGTAAGTGAAAATTCTCTACTGTTCAATAATTCAATAATCCTGTTTCCACACTCGATACCCCTTTTTATATCCGAATCAGTTAGGATAAGAACGAACTCATCACCTGCATAGCGGCAAACCAGATCATCCTTTCTCACCGAGTCCTTTAGCAAATTGGAAAACAACTGTAACGCCTCATCTCCGGCAAGATGTCCGAAGGAATCGTTTACAATTTTGAAATGGTCGATATCCATGAGGATTATGGTAAATTCCTCACCTTTTGACTTTCCCTGGTTTATTCGTTGCAGCAGCTGTTTATAAAGGAATCGTCTGTTGAAAACTTTGGTCAAATCATCTATATAAACAAGAACTTCTTCTCCTGCCATTTCTATCTTAATCTGTGAATTAGGGGTTAGTTACAATGAAAAGCGCTCGCTTGTAAGCGAGCGCTTTTTTACTAATAATACTTCACAATATGAGGTGTCAGGAAAATCAGCACCTCTCTTTTCTTGGTTGTTTTCCCTGTACTCTTGAATAGATAGCCTAAGATAGGTATCTTTCTCAATATAGGGACACCTTGCTCCGACTGCTGCGTTTCCTCCCTTACAAATCCCCCAAGCACGACAGTCTCACCATCCCTTACCAGCTGCCTTGTCGATGCTTCGGTCGAAGTAATTATCAGAGTAGTCGGATCAACATTACTCAACTCTGCCTCTATGTCCATCGTAATCTCATTCTTTGCATTTATATGAGGTGTTACCTTGAGTCTCGTTCCAACTTCAAAATATCTCGTGACAACATTCCCGGCCTGGTCAAACATGTTAACAGGAAATTTCTTTCCTCCCAGTATCTCCGCTTCCCTGTTATTCAAGGCAGTTATCCGCGGATTGGCAATAACCTTGGTCTTACCTTCTTTTTCATACAGGTTAATTATCGAGCTTATCTTGCCAAAATTCCTTACGCTCCCGATGGAAAGATCGAGCACACCCACCCTTGCCGCATTCAGGGTTCCCGATGCTTGAATATTATACTGCTTGCTTCTAAGATTTTTGGCAACCCAGGTAATACCAAGGTTTCTTCCAAAGTCGAAATCCATGTCGATGACCTTGACTTCGATATCCACCTGAGGATTCGCAGAATCAAGAATCTCCAATAGTGCTTTGATATCCTGTTGCTTCGATTCGATATCCGTGACAATTAAAGAGTTGGTTCTGTCGTCTACTTCAACGGTTCCCTTCTTGGAAATTAGTTTACTAACATTGGTTCTTACTTCCTTTGGGTTTGCAAACGAAAGTTTGTATACTTTGTGAACAACCGGCTGCGCCAGCTCACTATTCTCTCTTTCCTTATCGAATGTCGTCCCCTTTGCAACTCTGAGAATATTTTTTTCTTCCCTGTAAGAGAAACCCGCAGTTTTTACAATCACCTCAAAAGCCTCTTGCCAGGTGACATTGGAGAGTTTCATCGTAATAACTCCTTTAACCTCTTCTCCAGCAACTACATTTTTCCCTCCGTAATGCGCCATTGCTCTTAAAATGGTTTGTATATCGGCATCCTCCAAATCCAGCGATATCATTCCCGGAACCTCATAACCTTCCTCATAACCAAGACTTGTTGGAGTAATCTCCTGTTCCGAAGCAATCCACATCTCGAATGCCTTCCCTTCCTGGTTATCAAACGAAATTACGAGTTTGTTCTCTTTTACCGCTGCCTGATATGTAACTGCAGAGCCAAGATCAACTGTAAGTCTCAGAATGTTAGCAGTGTAGAAGGGAATCAGTGTAATCGTTTTAACACCTCCTCTATCAATCCCTTCATATTTATTTGCTTCTAACCCACTTTCGCATTTCAGAAGGTCGAAAATTATTTTGTTCTCCATCGTGAATTCCGTATAGTTTACCGTTCCATCGAAACTCGCTGTAATTTCCGTCCTTGCATCCGTCCCATTAATGACAACATCCAGCAGCTGTGAACCGCAAAGACTCGAAGAAATGAGCATAACAAAAATGAACGGTAATCCAATATTTAACAACATTCTTCTTGGGCTCATTTTACCACCTCTCTATTTAAGTTTTTCCTCTTTTTGCTCCAGAACTAAAGTTACCTTCGAAGTCACGCCAAATTTTCTAATTTCGAAAGTTACACTTGAACTTGTAATACCAATAACTCTCCCATCGGCAATTCTGTCGCCGATACCTACAACATACCCTGTCCCTCCTGGTTCCTTGAGAAGAGCAAACCTTCCTTTTGGTCCCCAAACTGTACCAACCAAATGGACATTTTCGACATTCAGTTCTTTGCCTTTAAAAAGCGACTCAAAAGGATCTCGCCTTCCCTCACTCCTGTATGAGAATTTTTCGATCCCAAGTGCCATTTCCAGTATCTTTGAAGAATCTTCGCGACTTACCGACGTCTCTGCGCCTTTATCGAGCAACTTACCTGTCTCGCCTTCAGTTTTTAATATATTTCCAGCACTGCCTATCTTTCCACTATCTTGTTTCTTCTCAACGGATTTCGTCATCTTCCCAATCATAAAATTGAACGGATTACCTCCCTTACATCCATAATGAGTAAGAACAAGACATGTAAAAGAGAGAGCAAATAAAACGACTCTTATCTTTTTCATTTTTTATTATTCACTCCTATTTTGGGGGGTTCTTGGTTACATGCTTAGCTTTTCCTACGTTCTCCCTCAAGCCAGCATAAACATAGCTTGAAGCAGTAAACTCCGTCTCTATCCCTCCTCCTCTTCCTTCTTCCTTTCCTTCCTTTCCTGTCATCTTTATGTCACCGATTCTTATTATTCTTTTAAGGTTTCCAATGTCGCTAAAAAAGCGTCCAATACTGTGGTATTTTCCAATAACCTTGATACTAAGAGGATACTCCTGAAAATTCTGCTTTGCAGTGAGTTTCCCAGGCTTAAATGAAAGAATTTTTATATTATTTTCGGTTGCAGATTTTGACACAATGCTCAATAGCTCTTCGGTTTCAGTTTTCGCAGGAAGCATTCCCTGTGCTACAATCCATTGTTTCTTCAAGAAGTTGTATTCCTTCTGTGTCTCAGGTAACCTATTTGCTATCTGTTTCGCCTTGCTAAGGGAATCGCTAACGGTAGAGTATGTGACCTGAAGCTTCCCTATCACGGCGGATGATTTCGTATGTATGAGAAATATATATAAAATAATCAGAACAACTGACAAACCAACGAAAACAAAGAATCTAATTATACCTTTCATTTTGTTGTTCCTTTCTTGGATTTTGTGCTCGTTTTTGCACCCGGTGCTTTCTGTAATACTGCACCAGAGGCTTCGATAAGTTGAGTTTTGAGGTCAAATTCCATAACATTGTGGTTATCAACTTCCTTTCCCACAATGCTCCTCAACTCAATTGCTTGAAAAATCTTCTCTCCCTGCAATCTCCTCATCAAAGCAGCAATTACCTGATTTGAAAAAGTAATACCCTTTATGGTAATAGTACTTGCCTTTACATCCAAATTCTGGATCCAGCAATATTCGGGAAGTATTGAGCTAAGTGTGTAAAGAAATCTAGCCTTTTCATATCTCCCTCTATTCAATCCTCTAATTATCTCTATCCTTGTATTCAAATCTTTCCTCTTCCTGTCGAGCTCTTTCACAAGTTTAACGACTTCCTCGAGTTGTCTTAATTCTTCTCTTGTTTCTTGGATATTCGTGTTAAGTCGTGTAATGTTCCTTTTCTGCCCGATATGAACAAAAGCCAGAATAATTATTACTAATACAACGAGTCCTATACCAAGATAGTTTTCTATCCCTGTTGGCATCTTTATTGAAGGACCTCTAAAACCAGCTCTTTTCTTAACCTTTTCTTCTTTCGGAATAAGGTTTATTCTAACCATAATCGCTCCTATTTTTGAACTTATTCATTAATCAGCCCCTCAAAGCAAGTCCAATAGCTTCTGCTATTACAGGTGAGATCTTCTCTGGTCTCTCCTCAATGAAAACAGCAGGATCGTATTTTATGTTTTGTAATGCATTAATAACAATTACTTCTGTATCAAATCTGTTTTTCAAGTAATCAACTAATCCACGAATTAACGCTCCACCGCCGCATACTACTATGCGATCGATTTTCTCCTTTTCACCGGGCAAAAACGGTATAACTTTGTCAAGCCCCACTGCAACCTCTTCAGCAAATTCCTGGAAGAATTTGTCAACACTATCTGCACTGATTCCCTCAACCTTTTCACCCCTTATTAGTTGCTCTGCTTGAGCACGGTTAAGCCCAAGTTCCCTCTGTATCTTCTGAGAACAACTATTGGTTGCAGAAAAAACATCTCTTGTGAAATGATTAACATTATTTATGATGAAACTAATATTTGTAATCTCCGAGCCAATCGTGACGAGTGCAACCAATTTATCCGGTAGAACAGGATAATTGTGCTCGTAAACATTCTGAATAGCAAACGAAGCAATATCGAGTACAACTGGACTAAGACCAATTTCCTTTATAAGGCTTATATAAGAATTCACGACTTCGCTTTTAGCTGCAACCAAAAGGACTTCCATCTGACCTTCACCTGCATCAGGATTTACTATCTCAAATGCGAGAGAAACATTATCGATATCGAATGGAACGTGCTGCTCAGCTTCCCATCTAATCTGTTCCTGCACATCACTCCGTTTCATCTTATCCATTGTTATCTTCTTAACAATTACTCCCCTTCCCGATATTGCGATTACCACATCCTTTGCCTGGATTGCGAATTTGTCATACAAAGCCTTAATCGTATCGATGACAACTTCTCTGTCCATCACTTCTCCATCAACGATGGCATCAGGCAAGAGGGGAGCAATTCCAACTTTCAAAATGGAAGCTGCCTTTGGGTATCCTGTGAGTTCTACGACTTTTATCTGAGAACTTCCGATATCAAGACCGACTATTGCTTTTCTCTTTCCAAACATTTTTACCTCTATTCTTTAATGAAATTAATGATGTTCTTCCCCAGAATATGCCACCTTCTACCGATCTTCTTGCCTCTGAGTTTCTTCTTTCTCAAAAACGTCCTTACGGTTTGTGCACTCAGGTCAAGGAAATTCGAGATTTCCTGGATTGTATAAAACTTATTCGGGTCTATTTTCTTTAATGATATAGCCATAACAATCAAAATCAGATTATAATTAAGTATTCTTAACTCTAAGTCACTGTAATTATACACAAAAACGTTTTTTTGTCAAGAAAAAAATGATAGAAAATGAAAAAAAAATTCTATTTATATTTAAGTATAAGAGATTAAAGAACTTACTTTAAAGTAATTTTTTCTCTTGACGTCGTTCACATATTACTATATATTGGTACAAAATGTCAAAGGAGTAAAATGAATGTTTTTCAAAATATAAAAACAACTATGTGGAACGAACACATAAAGACGAAAAGCATCTTTTCCTGGTGTTTGCATCCCAGGGAATTTGTTTACTACTTTTCAAATAGCAAAAAAAATAGGTTTGTTGAAAAATCCTCAAGTGCAACCAAGACACCTACCAAAGTATCTGATTTTAGAATAGCTTTTAGAAACAAAATTGGTTTTGTTCTGGGAATAGTCGTTTTTGCTTCCCTTTTGCTCATTCATCCATCTAAAGATATGATGGTAGAAGCACTGAAGGTTGTGCTAAAACATTCCACACAAGAAGTGACAGAAACACTTCTTTCCTTCACCGGTCTGGAAAAAATCCAGTCGATAGATGGAAACAATATTCAAGAAGTAATGGAAAAATCATCAAAAATACTGGTCAGCGTTCCAAAAAATTTCGACACTTCCGGGAAAGAAGGGATAAAAATCGATAGCAAGGGAAAACCACTGTCTTCGGTAATAGAGAAACAGGGATATGGAATCAGAAACGCCATAGCGTTAGCAATTCTAATGGCAATATTCTGGATATCGGAGGCACTCCCAATTCCGATTGTTGCACTTTTTCCAATGGTTTTTCTTCCCCTTCTTGGAATCGCCCACTACAACGATTCTTCTCTTCCCAGTTACTTTCCTGCATTCAGTCCATATATGCACTATCTTGTAGTGCTATTTATTGGTGGTTTTACAATAGCAGAAGCAATGAAGGAATGGGGACTACATGAACGTATTGCTCTTCACTTCGTGAGAATGATAGGTTTTTCGCAGGAAAAAATAATACTTGGATTAATGGTTGCTACAGCCGTTGTCTCAATGTTTGTCTCAAACACTGCGACTACAGCAATGATGATGCCCATTGCACTTGCAATTATTATTAACGCAGGTGCAAAACCAGGTAAAAGCAATTTTGGACTTGTACTGATGCTTGGTATTGCATACGCAGCATCAATAGGGGGCATCGGAACCCTGATAGGTACACCACCCAATATTATTCTTGCAGGTTTCCTCGATGCGTTGCTGAACAAAACGGTAACATTCGCAAATTGGCTGATCGTTGGCCTTCCTCTTGTTGTTGTGCTTTTACCAACGACATGGCTAATTCTTATGAAGTTGAATCCAATGGAGAGTGTCAAGATTGCACAATCCAAAGAAATAATTGTTAGTAAAATAAAAACATTGGGAAGATTAAAGGGTGGGGAAAGAAACACTTTTGTTATTTTCCTGTTAGTTGCCATTTTGTGGATTACAAGAAAACAGTGGGCAATCCCGCTTCATCTTCCATGGGTCAATGATTCTGTAATCGCCATTATTGGTGTTATCCTCTTCTACATAATACCCACCAATATAAGAAAGTGGAAATTTACTCTTGATTGGAAAACGAACCTCCGCATTCCATGGGGAACCCTTTTGCTTTTTGGTGGAGGTATAGCACTTGGAAAAGCGTTAGCCAACACAGGTGCAGCTTCTTTTATAGCAATGCATCTCACACTACTTAAGAATCTACCGATGATTTTTCTGATTTTTGCTGTCGTTCTTCTCGTCGATTTCCTAACGGAGGTAACATCAAATACGGCAACTACAAATATGATGATGCCGATTCTTTTTGCACTTGGAATCACACTGGGTAAAGACCCGGCAATTCTGATGGTTGCTGGAGCCGTTGCAGCTTCAATGGCCTTTATGTTACCTGTTGCCACACCTCCGAATGCAATCGTTTTTGGAACAGGTCATGTAAGAATCTCTGAAATAGTTAAGAACGGATTCGTGCTTGATATAGTCGCAGCGTCAGTATGGACTGTTCTGCTCTATTTTGTTATTCAGCACATTATACATATATAATCCCTGCCTTTCGAGGTTTAATGTCCCTTTAATATGCTTATCTGCTTAACTCACAATATCACAAGAACGTCATTGCGAGCGTTTCTTCTTGCCCTGTGTAATAGCATTACGCACAAAACACTTTCCTATTACACGGAGCTTGCTCCACAACTGCGAAGCAATCTCGCTGTTAACTATCTGAAGCTTTATTACTTAAATATGAGATTGCCACGTCGCTTCGCTCCTCGCAATGACAAACTTTCAGGCTAAATATCAAAATGGGAGTTAAGCAGATAAGCATTTTCTTTAATACGTTTGGATCGTTTTGTTCGTTAATATCGTTTATAGTGTTGTGAAGCAACATATCGTAATATTGTGCTCAAAGACTGAACCTGAGATTCTTCTAAAATCAATATGGCAAACATTATTCAGAATGACAGTAACGGAATTTACAATTCAGTGTTTTATGGTGTTCTAATTTCTACCAGAACCTTCTTGATTTTCTGACCGTCCATTTCGTTTACTATTAATTTAAATCTTTCTTCCTCTATAACTGTATCCTCGGTCGGTAGTCCTTTGAGATGTTCCATAATGAAACCGCTTATTGTATCATAATCACCCGGTGGTATACAAAGATGTAATTCTTCGTTTACCTCCTCTACTCTACTCAAACCGCTAATGATATATTTTTTACTATCTATTTTCTTTATCATCTCTTCCTTGATTCTCGAATCAAATTCGTCGACTATTTCTCCCAGTAGCTCTTCGACGAGGTCTTCAAGAGTCACCAGACCTTCCAGTTCTCCAAATTCATTTACCACAATAGCCATATGTGTCGGTTCATCTCTTAATTCTGTCAGGAGTTCATCGCATTTCATGTTTGGAGGAATGAATCTTGCAGGTTTCAATATTTTTCTTATCGCTGTTTTCTCCTGGGTAAAAACGTCTTTAAGCGTTAGTATCCCTATTATTTTGTCAGGTTCTTTCCTATAGACTGGAAATCGCGATAATCCTGTTGTTTCAGCTATTCTTAGAACATCATTCATCTGGAAAGGATAGTTTAACATTTCCATTTTAACTCTGGGAATCATTGCGATAGATGCAGGTTTTGCGCTCAATTTTAGTATTTTGCTGAATATTTGTTTGTCAATTTTCTTTATTTTCTCACTTATTATTGTCTTATTTAATGCCCACCATAGGGTTTCGCGGTTTATGCCTGCTTTAAATCTCTCTTCCCTTTTGACAGTTACTCTCAGTAGAAAAAGCCTGGAAACTTTTCTTACAATCCATGAAAGCGGAAGAAATATTATGTGAAATAATTCCAGAATAGGGAAGTTAAACATGGCAACTCTATTGGAATGAACTCGAGACAGCGACTTGGGAATAACCTCACCAAAAAACAGTATAACGAAAGATACGATAAAAGCTGTAAGGACTTTTCCTGTAACACCCCAATATATCGAAAGAAACCTCGTAGCAACAACTGTCATTGCAACAACGAAAAAATTGGTTCCCACAAGGATGGTTGCCAAGTAATCTTCAGGTTTTAAGAAAAATCCGACTACCTGCCTTGCTCTTCTATTCCCTGATTTTGCCAGATGCCGAATCTTTATGGGACTTGCGGAAATCAATGCTATCTCAGAAGAAGTGAAGAAAATAATGAACAGAAGACAAGCACATAAAATAATAATATAAATCAACTACTCTTCGCTCCTGCTTACAAGAATTTTCTCTAATTTCCTTCCATTTAACTTCACAATAGTAAAAACTAAATGTTCGTAAACAAAAGACATATCCTCCGTAGGAACTTTTCCCATACTCGACAGGATGAATCCACTTATTGTCTCATAGTCTCCGTGTGGAAGTTGACTGTAAAAACCTTTTGGAAATTCATCGATTTTAAGTTCACCATCAACAATTATTTCGTTCTTTGAAACATATCTGTACCTCGGACTACTCAGTCTATGATACTCATCTTTTATGGTACCAACAATCTCCTCCAATATGTCACTTACCGTAACAACACCTTCAGTTCCACCAAATTCATTGACCACAATGGCAAAATGAACTCTCTTTTTTCTAAATTCACAGAATAGGTCTTTCAATTTCATCTCCATAGGTACGAATAATGCGCTTCTTAGAATCGATTTTACTTGTCTGTTTTTTTGCTCTCTATGTATGAGAATATCCTTTAAGTATAGGAGTCCAATTATTTTTTCCTTGTTTTTTGAATATACAGGAATACGGGAATATGGCTTTTTCTTAAGGAGTTTATACACCTTTCCGATCTTTGCATCTTCACTAATGGAAAACACCTTCACTCGAGGAAGCATTATGTCTGACACTCGAGCTTCGCTCAACGTAAAAAGAGATTTGATGATTTCCTTCTCTCTATCCTTAATAACTCCCGTATTTTCACTTATCTCAAATAGAGTTTCCAATTCACTAAAAGAAATTTGCTCATTTATTTTAGATCCGGTCAGTTTTATTATCCACTCGCTTGCTATATTTAGCAAGAACACTATGGGCTTTAGTATTAAAACAAAGTAGAAAAGCAAAGAGGCACTGACGCTTGACACTTTCTTATACTTTCTAAGAGAGTAGAATTTCGGTGTAAATTCCCCGAAAATCAATAGAAATGAAGTTATAAGAATCGTATCTATTAGCATACTAAGCCGAACATCAAAATGGTATCTGGGTATAAATTCGAGGAATAGCAGCGTGAACAAAAAAGAAAAAGTAACATTCACTAAAGTGTTGGACAATAGAATGGTCGTAAGAAGATTTTGTGGAAGAAACATTAGCATATGAAATACTGATTTGCGCCGTCTGTTCGAAGTCTTTATTCCCATTATCTCCGACTCACTCATCGAAAAAAGTGCAGTTTCCGATGACGAAAAGAATGCGGATAGTAAAAGAAGAATAAAACAAACGAAAATTAAAGATACAAGTCTAAACATGTTAAGAATCCTTCTCTTCGATTAAAGAAATATAGTATCTTTCTTCCTGTTCCATTTTTTTCTTTCCCAGCTCCTCGTTATCATCGTAATTGAGAAGATGGAGCAAACCATGAATGAAAAGAAGTTTTATTTCGTAAGAAAAGGTAACTGCAAACCTTTTCGCATTTTCCTTCGCAGTATCAGTGGAAATATAAATGTCACCTAATTGATTATTCCTAAAATCAGCCCCCACTCCTTCTACAAAGGAAAAGGCAAGGACATCTGTCGGATAATCCCTATTCCGGTATTGTCGATTCAGTCTTTTAATGTATTTATCATTGGTAAATACACAACATATTTTTTCAGAAACACCAACCCCTTCCCGAATAAATATCGTTTTTGCCAACTTTCTAAGACTTTTTGTATCAATCTTTTCTTTTGTAAGGTTATCGAAAGTTATCATGACTTCAGACAAATTCTCTTTTCTTTCGGATCGGTGTTCCTTATTATCTTTGAATCCAACCTTATAGTATATAACTTTCTATACTTCCAAATAATGATAAATGTTTTGCTATTTACCGGTTGCCTGTTGTTTTAAGATTTTTGGCTTGTGATTCCTTCTTAGGATATTCAGTCCTCAGGTGGTGCATACCTACTAAAATAGGCAAAAAACTTGCACCGATTTTTGTTAGTTCTACAAGAGTTAGTTGAGATTCATTCAACTGCCCCGTTCTAAAGCGTTCTTCAACTATATCACTTATAAGAGACTTTATTTTTCTGGCATTTGGATCTTCAACGCTTCTGGATGCTGCTTCAACCGAATCCGCAAGCATTACTATTCCGGATTCTTTTGTCGATGGTAAAGGACCAGGATATCTGAAGGCATTCTCATCAACCTTCTCTTCCTGTTTTTGTTTCTTCGCCTTTTCAAAGAAAGGAATAATTAAGGAGGTTCCATGATGCTCTCTAATTACTCTTATTATTTCCTTTGGTAATCCTGCTTTTCGCGCAATTTCAACTCCTTCTTTAACATGCGATATCAGGATGATGCAGCTAAGCCGGGGTTTTAACTTGGCATGAGGATTTTTTCGTCCCATCTGATTTTCGATGAAATACTCGGGTTTAACCATTTTACCTATGTCATGATAATATGCTGCAACTCTTGTCAATATCGAATTGGCGTCTATAGCTTCAGCCGCGGCTTCGGCAAGATTTCCAACAACAATACTGTGGTTATAGGTTCCAGGTGCCGTAATAGACAGTTTTTTCAAAATTGCAGAATTAAGGTCAGACCATTCAAAAAGTGTTATATTGGTCGTACTCTCGCTAAGTCTCTCAAAAACGGGCAGTAGCCCAATTAGTAGAAATATGGAAGCAACGGCACTAATGAATCCGAAAGAAGAACCAAAGAGAATATTCTGAATTGTATTTCTGCTAAAAGATTCAAGACCAAAAGCCAACAGAATATTCACTGCTGAGACAAATATCAAGGTTTTATATAACTGTGATCTTCTTTTAATACTTTTTACTCCTAAAATTCCGGCAAAACTACTGAATAAGAGGAAAATAAAAACTGGAAACCTCATTCCTGAAAATACGGCAATTAAACTCGCAAGAATAATGGAAACTATAATACTCAAGACTTCACCGTAAAGCATCGCAACTACAATTGCGATAAATGAAATTGGAATTAGGAATAAAAAAATATGTTCCAAACGGAAAAGAAAAGATACAAGATATAGGAAGACAATGATTACGATTTCTATAATTAGCAGTTTCTCACTTTCTTCCCAGAGTTTTCTTTTATACCTGTAAACAAAAAAGTACATGAAGAAAAACAAAATTATTACAATAGTGTTTAAGCCAATCCGCAGCAATATCCTTTCCATCAAACTTCTTTTCCTTCCCAGAATTCCATTTAGCGAATTCAGCTTTAGTACAGTATCTTCGGTAATCTGATCATGAGCTCTAACAATCATCTCACCTTTCAAAACCAAGCCCTTAGTCTCAGAAACCGAAGCACTAGCTTCCTTTCTTCTCTTTTCTGTTTCTTCTATATTTATTTGAAGATTCGTCATGTAAAATTGTGCCGTAAGCTCATCCATTGCTTTGATGATATCTTCGCTCTTTTTTACAGTTGAAAATGCTCTGTTTTTAACTTCGTTCCTGGCTTCGGAAATACTAAAGAAATCCTTCGGTGAATATATAACTTCACCATCTGCTTTCCTCACAGAAATTCTCTTCACTTTCATATATGGGATCTTACTTTTGTCATAAATTATCCCGTTTATTACAGGAGTCAATAGTATGCTTTCAAGTTTATCTTTCTTATCTCGGATGCCCTTCTTAAGCAACAAAGAAATCGTTCCTTTCGAGAATTGAAAACCAAGAATGTTCAGCTTTTCCTTCCTTGCTTCAAGTTTTCCTTCTTCCACACCATAAATTACTTCTAGGAACATTTCGATATTGTGCTTCATCCGACTGGTTTTATCTTCATCATAATCAGCAACAGGCAAAACGCTTTCTACTGCCTTTTTTCTTTCTAATCCCAATTCAAGTGAAGCTTTCTTCGTCGGAAAAGTAAATGGTGCAACAACGTCTTGCTGTGCTATGTCCCCAACCTGAACAGGAAAATTGACATCACCTAATTTCGGATAAATAATGTTAAGAAAAACCAGGATTATAGCAAACTTCAAAAAAGCAATATCTGGTCTCGACAATACTCTTCTTAAAATCTGCCTTATATCACTTTTATTTTTCAGCTGTATATTCCTCATAAGCTTCGACTATTTTTTGAACAAGTCTTCTTCTCACAACATCTCTCTTTGTGAGATAAATGAATTTCACACCTTCAACATTCTCTAATATCTTCTGAATTTTAACAAGACCCGATGCCTCTTTCCCGGCAAGGTCAATTTGAGTGATATCCCCGGTAACAACCGCCTTTGAACCGTTGCCAAGTCTTGTAAGAAACATTTTCATCTGCACACTTGTCGTATTTTGTGCTTCATCGAGAATTATGAACGCATCGTTAAGCGTTCTCCCTCTCATAAATGCCAATGGAGCAACTTCAACTGTTTGAGTATCGTAAAGATGTGTTAGTTTTTCCCTAGAAACCATATCAATCAAGGAATCATAAAGTGGTCTTAAATAGGGATCAATCTTTTCTCTATAGTCACCGGGAAGAAATCCAAGACTTTCCCCTGCTTCCACGGCAGGCCTTACCAAAACGATCCTTTCGTATTTTTTTTGCACAAGAGTCTCCACAGCCTTTGCAACAGCTAAATAGGTCTTACCCGTTCCTGAAGGACCAATACAGACCACAATATCCATTTCCTCAATTGCTTTGACATATTTCTCCTGTCCCCTTGTTTTTGCTCGGATTGTTTTCTTTGGTGTCTTTATTGAGTTTGCCTTTTCAACTCTGTCCTGTGTCCCCACTTCGTCCCTGAAAACAGAAATTATCGTAACTTCATCCAAAAGCTCTCCCTGCTTCGCTCTTGAAAACAGAATTTCAATCCCTTTGCCAAACTCCTTAACATCGCTGCTCTTGCCAATCAATTTTAGGTTTTCACCTCTAACTATTATTTTCCCCCCGAAGAGATTCTGCAATACTTTTAAATTCGAGTTATTGCTTCCGAGCAAATGAATGGGTGGAAAGCCTTTCACTATGTACGTTTTCTCCATTATATCAAAGACTTTCTTTCAATGTTAAGGGAAATGGTTCAATATTAATTTACTAAAAAAGCCAGGCAGTCAAACTAGTGAAAACCTTGACTGCCTGGCAAAAATACTAATTTATGGTCTTGGAATCGCGAGTTTCCAACCCGGATAAATAAGGTCTGGGTTCTTAATCATGTTTTTGTTTGCCTTGTAAATCCTCTGCCATTGAGCATAATTTCCATGTCCATAAACTTCGGGGTATTCTGCAAGTTTGCTGAGCCAGTCACCTACCTTAACAACATAGTAGTCACTATCTTCTTTCTCAGTATACTTGGCTATCTCAGCCTCAAGCTCCGAAATCCTGTTATCAAGCTTTGCGACTGCATCCATCAATGGATCTACTTGAACTTTAAGTTCATCAACCTTTGCACCGTACTCTTCCACACATGCTTTATACTCTTCGATCATTGCAAGAGCCTCTTCTTCTTTAATCTTTTCCTGTGCCATCGACAATGAATATGTTACAAGAAGAAAAAGAGATAAAAGCACGACCAATAATACTTTGGTTTTCATCTCAGTTCAACTCCTTTCATTCTAATCTTACTATTCGCCCTTTAGTTCCTCGAGCCTCTTTTCGAGCTCTGCTACTTTTGCTTCCTTTGCTGCTTTCTCATTTTGGAGATCTTCGATCTGCTTCTCCAGTGATTTAACCTCTGACTTTACAGATTCGCATGCACTCTTTGCTTCCTCCAATTGATCAAGGGTTTCTTTGGATGCATATTTCGGTCCGCAACCAATCAAACCAAGAAATGAAATGAGAACTATAGCAACTACCGTTATCGTGAGCATTCTTTTCATAGAAAAAACACCTCCTTTCACTAATTTATTTACAAAGTATACCAAAGAATGCGATTCTTGTCAAGTAAAATCTAACGAACTCTTTAAAAAGTTATTTTTCACTTGACAATCCTATCTAAATATGCAATTATAATCAAGAAAATACTTAACCAAAGAGAGCTAAGGGTATGATTGGATAGTGAAAGAGAATGTGGTTTTTCAGTGGCTCTGTGAACTCTGTAGTATGTTATTCTGAATTGAAAATCAGGAGGTAAAAATTGGCTATAAATAGTGAAGGATTGCCACCAGAAATAGAAAAACTTAGCGAGAGATTGGCAAAAGACCCAAAGTCTTTAGTTTTTTCGCCTCTTGCCAACGCATATAGAAAGAATAATATGATAGATGAGGCTATTGAAATACTACAGAAAGGGCTGGAGATTCATCCCAGCTATGCAAGTGCTAGAATTGTGCTTGGCAAGTGTTATCTTGATAAAAGGATGTATGAACTTGCAAAGGTCGAATTTGGCAAAGCTGTAGAAATAGATTCCCAGAACATAGTAGCCCTTGAAAAACTTGGTGAGACATATAAGAATCTTAACCAGTTCGAGGATGCTTACGATATTTATAAGAAGCTTCTGGAGCTTGACCCTCTCAACGAAAATTTCACGAGGGAAGTAGAGTCACTTAAAAATCTCACAGGGGAAATGACACAAGATTCACAGCAATTCGATACATTTCAGAGTATACCCAAGCAAAAGGAAGATGAAAAGCAAGAAGAAGTCGCGGAAGAAGAAAAAGAGCAAGAGACCGAAGGTCCAAGTATTGAAGATATTTTTCAAGAACCACAGGAAGATACACATTCGGAAACCGCAGCGCCTCCCGAACCGCAACTCCCCTCTTTAGAACCCTTGGTGGAACCCTCCGTGGAAACCTCTGAGGAGAAAACAGAAGAAACAGAAACAGAAACAAAGCAAGATTTCAAACCGCCTTGGGAAGAGCAACCTAAAATACAGGAAACGCACACCGAAGAACCACAGGAACAGCTCGAAAAACCTGCAGAAGAAGAAGCGCTAGAAGAGAAACAACCAATAGAGACAGAACAGCCGACCCAGGAACAACAAGTAAAATCAGAAGAGCAAATTGAAGGAATATCTTCCCTTTTCGAAGAAACCAAGTTAGACGTTGAGGAAGAAAAATTTACAGAGCAAAAACCTTCGGAACAGGAACAAGTAAAAGAGGAATTTCATCCACCTGAAACAGAACCTGAAGTACCTGATGAAACAACAAAAAAAGATGAGGAAAAAACCAAAAAACCTGCTGCAACTGAAACACTCGCGGAAATCTACTTGAGTCAGGGTTTCAAAGAAGAGGCAATTAATATATACAAAGAATTACTCATCAATAATCCGAATAACGAAAAACTCAAGACTAAACTTACAGAGCTGCAAAAGCAGACACAAACTGAAGCTTCACCCAAAAACAAAGAAGAGAAACAAATTCCAGAGAATCCCGACGAGGAAGAAACTAAAACAGACAACTCCGAACAATCTAAGAATCTTGACAATTTTCAAGACTGGTTGAACAAATTTCAGAAGTGAAAAACATAAACATCTTCAAGTACCTACCCGAGAAAACCAACTACTTCCTGATAACAAATTTAAAGAATATTCGTTATCTGAGTGGTTTTTCAGGTGATTGGGCAGTTGTTCTTCTTTCGAAGAGAAAGAGATACATCATAACGGATTCAAGGTTCACCGAACAAACAGAGAAACAGACATCGGGTTTTGAAATTATAACAATTAAGAAACAGCTATCATTCTACTTAAAACAATTAATACAGAAATCAAAAAAAGTTGCATTTGAGTCAGACAATCTCCTTTATTCATCCTATAGGAAAATCAGAAAAAGCTTGCCAGGAAGAAATCTTGTTCCAACAAGTAGTGTTATAGAAAAATTCCGTATGATTAAAACTCCTCTGGAGATAAAAAAAATTACGAAGGCTGCCGAAATTGGAGACCTTTCATTGTCAGAAATTCTCAAGTCTATCAAAATAGGTGTAAGGGAAATCGACATTGCATCTGAATTTGAGTATATACTTAGGAAAAACGGTTCTACCGCCCACCCATTTCCCACGATTGCGATAACTTCAGTAAATACTTCGCTCCCACATGGGCAGCCCGGTATGAGAAAAATAAAAAAAGGCGATTTCTTCCTTTTTGATTTTGGCGCAACATACGGTGGTTACGTTTCTGATATGACAAGAACAGTGGTAATAGGGAAAGCAAGCAAAAAACAAAAAAACATATATAAGCTTGTTTTGAAGGCTCAGATTTCAGCAATTAATGCAATCAAAGTTGGAATAAAGCTAAGTGATATTGACGGAATTGCAAGAAACATTATTGATGAAGCAGGCTACGGTGAGAATTTTGGTCACGGACTTGGACACGGTATAGGGCTTGAAGTGCATGAAGCCCCCGGACTTTCCCATAGAAGTAAAGAGAAAGTCGTCCCGGGAATGGTCTTCACTATTGAACCGGGTATTTACTTACCCAACTGGGGTGGAGTAAGGATTGAAGATGACATTGCAGTTTATCGTAATAAAATAAATATCTTAACAAAATCACCAAAACAAAGACTATTGGAACTCTGATTATCGTGGCAACAACATCGGATATAAGAAAAGGGATTAACATCCGTTACAAGCAAACTATCTATTCAATCATTGAATTCCAGCATGTAAAGCCTGGAAAAGGCGGCGCCTTTGTAAGATTGAAACTGAAAAACATTCAAACTGGGCAGGTATTGGAAGATACCCTTAGAGCTGGATCTTCAATCGATATTGTTCGAATTGAGAGAAAGATTTATCAGTACCTTTACAGCGACGGCAACATCTTTTATTTCATGGATAAACATTCTTACGAACAGGTTCCCGTCAGTAGCAAATTATTACTTAATAAAGGTTCATACTTAAAAGAAGGTATAGATGTTACCTGTCTTTTTGCCGATGAAAATCCTGTAGGGGTTGAACCCCCAATTTTTGTCGAACTTATCGTAACCGAAACTGAACCAGGACATAAAGGAAACACCGTTTCATCCGGCACAAAACCTGCCAAAATGGAAACAGGTTTGAAAGCAAACGTGCCTCTGTTTATCAATGTTGGAGATGTAATAAAAATTGACACCCGTACTGGTCAATACATCGAGCGGGTGTAGAATTTAACCAATGGTGTACATTTTTATAAGAAAATAAAAACACGATTTCTCTTGACAAATATAAATATTTTTTTTGGTATAAAAAAAAGAAGAAATACTGAAATTATTGAATCCTTACAGAAAGATATTGTTAATATTTATTTTTGTTCTTTTCACCTCGATCAAAATTCATTCTTATATAACATGTACCGATAACCTTCCGCAACATGTTTACATATCCGCTGGAGGAGTGATACCTGTGACTGTAATATGTGAATCAGATAACCCAAATGATCCGGTAGATTGCAAGGAAATAAAGCTCTTATATTTTAATTAGTGTTACACTGATCGGGGATATTTGCATGTCAGAACAACCAACTACTCTATATTGGAATACTTTGTTAATGGAGGCGCCAAAGTGGTGTTGAATTCAGGAATAATATATTGTGATAGTTGGACACACGATGATTGGACTTCACCATGGATGGGTTATACTGCTCCCCGTTGACAAGAGGCAAAAGTTAGTGCAATCTTGTCAAAAGGAAGGAGGAGTAGATGGGACGGAGGGAATGGAGTTCGAGGGACAAAACGAAGGTACTTTTGGAGTATTTGAGGACACAGAAGACAGGAGAGATTTGCACAAAGTACGAGATTCATCAGAATCAATTATACAACTGGCGGGATGAGTTTTTGAAGAATGCGCACAGGGCATTTGAGGTTAACGGAGCTACGAAGAAGGAGGATAGTCTATCAAAGGAGATAAAGGAGTTGAAGAAAGTATTAAACGGTCATCATCTTTGAAAAATTCTCCTAGAAATTCCTCTTTTGGTGAATCGCCTGTTTCTTCATTTATGCATAAGATTAACATGGCAACAAAGGCAATAAAAAACGAGCAACAAAAAAAACTTTGTCAAACTAAAACCAGAAAAATGAGGTAGAGACGAAGAAAACATTACGAATTCTAGCAACGTCTTCTTTCCTTTTTTTCGTCCTTGCATTTCCTTTCCAATACGCTATGCTAATGATATGGCTATTTCTCCAAGCTGGAATGAGCAAGCTCGCGTCATTTGTTATGGAAGCTTCCTTTTACTTAGCAAATTGGCCAAGTGTACTTACAAAAATCTTTCCTGTTTCACTAAGGTCAGACGGTGTGATTGGCTATGACATAATTCATTGGATAAGAAATCCCAAGGTTATCTTTACAAATGCAGTCGGTTGGGGATTGATTGGATTTGCTGTAGGGTTGATAATTTCAGCAGTAAAGGGGAGAAAACGGGCGGATTTCAACAAACAAAAATAAACTAAATTCTCAGTAAAACAGCAAAAGAATTGCATAATTTTATAAGTTCACATTCTTCGCTTATGCGAATAAGTGAATAACACAAAGTAGGGAAAGATTTTTCTTGAAATCTTTTCTTTTTGGTGATACATTTTCGAAGATAGAAAAAAAAGATTTAAAAATGGAAAATAATAATTTTCGAGTTTCTCAATTTCTTTCTTCTGAAGAAAGTCTTATGTCTTCGGTCGCATGTCTTATGTCTATAGATAATTACTGGGACACGGGACAGTTGAAAAAGCTCGAGTATCCAAATGGTGTTAAAGAGCAGTATAAACTGACATCGAGGAAGTTCATAGATATTGTAACGGATTCCTCCGGAAACAATCAATTATTCAAATCTGATTACAAATACAATGAAATAGGAGACAGGGATACTCTTATTTTCAAATTAACAAGGTCTGGTCCAGTCGCACCAATAACAGGAACCATTGCATACAAATACGATGATTTGCGGAGAGTAACGGAAGCAAAATATCCGAGAAGTATCTATAACAAAACGAATAAATATACTTATGATAAGGCAGGTAACAGAAAATGGTACTACTCCTAATACTTCCTCTCCCTTTGAGGGAGAGGAAAGAGGTAAGGTAAATATGAGATTGCTTCGGCAGAAATTATGAAAAATTACCCGCAATGACAAACAAAAAAACAGAAAATGAATGAAGCGCAACGGAGTAAAAATCCAACGGGGAAAGCAAAAAGCATATGTGATATGTTTTCCTTTTTATAAAACTTTATCAGTCCTTTTTCACTTGCTGGTTGTATTTTTAGAGTTCTTCTCTAGATTTTTTCTATTAATTCAGTTCGTATTAATTTAAAGGCTTCTTCCTGATCATATTCTACGTCCGGACGTAACAGTGCATAGATGTCCCCACGAAAGTCCGGGTCATCCAGCTTTTCTTTCATATTTTGAAGAAATTGTTTCCGTGTTGGAGGATTACCCACTGAAAAAGCCATATATTCTTTGTAGCACTTAATGATTTTAGCGAATTCCAGACGCAAATTGGTTATGGCATAATGAATATCGAATAAGTCCCGCCCTTTTTTCCGTTGGTAAAGGGCACGAATTTTTGTTCCAAGTAATTCTTCTGGTTCAAATGACATAATTTTGCAGTAACCTTTTGCCCAAGTATTCTCTACTTGATGTTCAATTTCTTTGTACCCTAGTACAGAGAAATGCTCTCGACAATTGATCTCAATTTTTAATCGAAGATTAATCACAGGAGGTATTTCAGAGTCAAACCTGTAAATTAATGTGTTGTTGTTAGCTTTTTGCTTAATCGTCGGTTTGCCAAGAAATCCAAATTGCTTTCGAATAGTAGACAATGTGTCTTTAATTGATTCGGGTTTAATTTGTACAAGGTCAATATCTTCTGAATACCTGACTTGAGGTTTAAGAAAGATCTTGTGTAAGGCTGTTCCTCCCCTGAATGCCAATCGCTCTCTTAAGAATGGATCAGAAAATAACTGGATTAATGCTTTTTCAATAACGAGGTCTTGCTCCACCTGTGTGTTTTCCGTCCACGACGAAAATTCTTTCCATTCTTCGATGTATCGTCTTGGTATCATCTAAAATCAAGTTCAGTGTTAATTATTAACTTCCAGCGCTCATTAACATTTCCTGTTCTATCCTTATGAACAAGAGATAACGGTACTTTTTTCATTTTTGTCTTTTCTATTGCCTTAAAAAGGGAGTTAGAAAGACTTGTATTCTTTATTACATCCAATAGATAACCAAGTCGTTGTATTGTGGGTGACTTCTGGCTACATGCTATTTTTGTGAGCAATGATGGTTTTATCTCTTCTGACAAATCTTCAAGAATTGGGATGATACGGTTAAGTCCACCAATATTTTTATTGTAATAAACCAGATCAAAAGCTGTCAATTCAGGTGTTGAAACATTAAGATAACCTGCTTCGGTTTTCTTTTCGGTTATTTGATCCTTGTTCCAAGCTCCTTTTGTAAAAAAAACGATAAGGAGCTTTTGATTCTTGATTTTTCGCAAAGCGGGTTTTTGGGTCACCACCTGAAATTCCATTGGTTGTTGATGGCTTGCACCATGTAAAGCTGCCGCAGAAAGAAGTCCTACGTAGTAATCTTTATTAAGATGCTTCATCATATCATCTATGAAGATGGTAGGAGGAACCATTCCCTTATCTGAGTATTGTGGTGGTATGATAACATAAAACTTCTTTCGGACTTGAGCAACTTGATTCTTACTTTTTAAGCGAAAAATATTTTGAAGTAAAGCCTTTTTAGATACATCAAATTCATTTCGTAATTCTTCAAAAGATATTGTGTATCTACCTTTCGACTGAACTTTAATCAGATAGTTGGAAATATAATTATATGTTGGTTTATCTTTTTTCATTTCGTTCGCATAAAGCTACACAAAATGTAGTACATCGCAAACATAAATAACGAGTTGACTCATCCCTTTGCCAAAGCTTAATCTCTTGTGCTTCTTCAAGTTGTCCCAGTGAATCTCGTTTCATAATTACTAGTTCGTATTATAAGGAAAAGGGAATGATTGTCAAGAAGTTTTTTACAGATATACACCCCATTAATAAATACTCAGTTAATCCTGTCATTGCGAGCTCCGAAACGAAGTTAAGCCTGTCCTGAGTCCTTCGTTTCGCTCAAGGATAAATCCCACGAAGGATGGTAATCTCCTATGACGAAGGGTCTATTCCTAATACTTCCTCTCCCTTTGAGGGAGAGGAAAGAGGTAAGGTAAATATGAAATTGCTTCGGCAGAAATTATGAAAAAATACTCGCAATGACAAACAAAAAAACAGAGAATGAAGCGAATGTCTTCTAACACACCCCTAAATCCCCTCTTGACAGAGGGAACTTAATGTACTGCTTGGAATGACAGATTTTGCAACAAAGGGGCTTTTGTTACTCGCTACTTAAGTCTACCAATCGCCCTCTCTACTTCTTCAAGTATTTCACCTGATTTTACCACCTTGGCAAGTTTGTTTATATCGTCATAAATTGGTCTGTCCTCTTCAAGATGCTCCACATATTTTCTAATTATATCATATGCAACTTGGACACCTTTCCCGGGTTTTATGGGTTTCCTGAAATCGAGTGCCTGTGCACCAGCCATAAGTTCTATTGCAACAACCGCATTTGCATTCTCTATGATTTGTCTTGTTTTTATTGCGGTTGTCATTCCCATACTTACAAAATCTTCCTGGTCTGCTGCTGCTGGAATAGAGCCAGTTGCAGCAGGATTACTCAGGACCCTGTTTTCACAGACAAGTGAACCTGCGGTATACTGAGATAGCATTAAACCGGAAAACATTCCCGCACCCTTCGTGAGAAATGCAGGTAAACCCATGCTAAGGTGCGGATTCATCAATCTGTTCGTTCTCCTCTCCGAGAGAGCACACACTGTTGTAATTGCAATTCCAACTAATTCCAGTCCAAATGCGAGTGGTGTTCCCTGAAAATTTGCACCTGTAATAACCGTTCCTCCGTCATCTTCGAAAAATAGAGGATTATCGCCAACACCGTTCAGTTCTATAAGAAACATCTCTCTTGCGAATTTGAATGCGTCCTTTGCCGACCCTATTACCTGAGGTGTGCTTCTTAAACTATATGCGTCTTGAACCTTTTTTCCTTTCCTCTTCAACAATTCGCTATCTTTTACCAACCTTCTTATATTTTCACTTGAAGTAATCGCTCCTGGATAACCTCTTGCTTTATGTATCCTCTCATCATAGGCAAGCATATTCGCATTCAATGCCTCGAGCGTCATCGCTGCAGTAATCTCACTTGTTTTTAACCACTGTTCAGCATCGAATATTTCCAAACTTCCTTTACCCGCAACTACATTAGAACCATTTATCGTCGAAAGTCCATCTCTTGCCTCAAATACAAGGATTGGAATCCCTGCTTTTTCCATTGCTTTTTTACCGCTCATCCTCTCACCCTTATAAAATGCTTCACCCTCCCCAATCAAAACAAGCGCCATCTGTGCCATTGGTGAAAGGTCTCCGGAAGCACCCACAGAACCTTTCTCGCACATTACGGGTGTAACACCTTTATTCAGCATCTCTTTCAGAGTCTCAACAACAACAGGTCTACAACCTGAGTTGCCGTGAACCAATACATTTGTCCTGCTTAGCATTGCTGCCCTCACTTCCTCGACAGGCAATGGCTCACCATAACCCGCTGCATGGCTGTAAACAAGATACCTCTGAAATTTTGCTATCTGTTCTGGTGGAAGAATTACCTCCGATAGTTCGCCTATCCCGGTTGTCACACCATACATTATCGCGTGTTCTTTTATCTTTCCCTCGACAATTGCCCTGCACTTCTTCACACGTTCCATTGCCACTGCAGGAATGTCTATCTTTTCGTTATTTCTCGCTACAACGACAACATCTTCTATTGTTAAATTCTTACCCTCAAGCTTTACTGACATAGGAGACCCTCCTTTTTACAATATTTTTGTTTTCGTCACATATACTCGGTTCCACTACAAATATTCCATCGTAAATAATCAGTGAACTCCGTCATAATTCAGAGTAAATAAGCAGTGAGTCGTGTCATTGCGAGTTCCACTTCTTGCCCTGTGTAATATCATTATTCACAAAACATTTTCCTATTACACGGCGCTTGCTCGACTCATGCGAAGCAATCCCATACTTGCCTTTCTCTCAATATGAGATTGCCACGCCTGCCTTCGGCAGGCTCGCAATGACGGGGTTTACTGACTATTTACATTCCATCTTTATATCAAATTTATTCCTTTTTGTCAATAAAGTTTTCGAACCCCATATTGCACAAAAAAAAGTTCTCCGTTTCTTTTAGCTTGTCTACAAGCTCTATTCTTCCATAACCATAAACTATTGCCTACTGAGAATGACAAGAAGAGGGATGAATTTTTATGTTTTGATTTTACTTCTCACGTATGGGACAAGTCCACCGGCATCAAGGATAGAGAAGATGAAATTGGGAAATTCTTTGAACTTAATAGTTTCTTTATTACTCAATGTGCATTCTCCTGTTGCAAAATCGACTTCGATTTCATCACCGTCTTTTACTTTATCAACCGCGGTGGATGATACTATGACAGGTAATCCTTGATTTACCCCGTTCCTGAAGAAAATTCTTGAAAAGGATTTGGCAATTACGACCGAAATTCCTGCAAATTTAAGACATGTTGCTGCCTGCTCTCTCGAGCTTCCACAACCAAAATTCTTTCCCGCTACTATTATATCTCCCTTACCGATCCTATCAGGGAAATCGGGGTCAAGTCCTTCAAGTGCATGTAGTGCCATTTCCTCTGAATCTATGATGGGAAGATACTTACCAGGATAAATCACATCGGTATCAACATTATCTCCCAGTTTGATTACTCTTCCCTTGATTCTTTTTAGCATTTTATTTCCCTTTTATTTTGAATTCAAATTCTTCGACTCAAGTAAACATAAGTCTCCGGTTATCTTAAAAGAAAAACTGCAATTAAAAAATTTGCTGCATTCCAAACATTAAAGCTGAAATCTCGCCTACTATTTTATATTTAAGTATGTGTTTCTTTTTACTTACCTATCATCTTCTTTCTTCTCGTTCTTGCTTATTTCGGACTGAATTTCCTTCATTCCCTTCTTGAATGCACTGATACCTTTACCAAACGAAAGCATAACTTCAGGTATTTTTTTGGCACCAAAAAGCAGCAAGACTATAAGCAAAACAATTCCTATTTCCTGCCAGCCTATCGCTCCACCAAACATCTTTAGTTACTCTGATTCATTATCACAACTGCGAACCTTGTTAGACAACTTAAATAAACTCATAAATTCTGCTTAAAAAACTTAGAAAAAAATCTGAAATTGCATTACGAACTGATCGTTTTCATACTCGCCTATTTCTTCTCGTTTTTTGATGTAGTTTAGAGAAATTTTCGCATGTTCACCATCTATGAAGTAGTTCATTCCACCGGTAATCCAGCTTATTGCATTACCGTCAACACCGGTGTTTGAATCAAAACCATCGTATCTTCCGAGAAATTCTATCTGAGGATTTGTTTTAAAAGACAATTGTCCATAATAACCGGCGCTTTTCAGATCATTTACACCAACACCTTCATCCGTTCCCATCACATATTCTCCCTGGAGTGAAACAGTCATCTGTTCATTCAATGGGTAATTCACTATGGCACCACCACCGATCCTATTCTTTGCAAGATCAACAGTATCTGCCATAAGCATATTTCCAAACCAGCCATATCCGAAGAATTTAATGAAATCAACTGGTGGTTTCACCGTAGCTGAAATCAGCACGTCCTTTGCATGATTGTCTTCGCTTATAGATTTTGCTGGATATCCGTTGAATATACCCAAGCTAAAATTCAAAAAGTCTGTCGTTGTCGTAGTTTGAACGCCAATTTGCTGCCACATTGCATAGCCTTGAACAAGCAACGGATACTCTATCAAATCCAACATTGCACAATTGCGAGACATATAATAGGTAAAATTTGGAAGGTAACGACCTATGGCGATACTTGTCATCGGAATGTAGTTGTCAAACATCAGTTTTGTCTCAATTATGTAGGGTGAAGTCATACCTCCCCCTTTAACGAAGTATTTAACATTATCCTGGAGGATTGTACCCCAGAAGAGGAAAATCGACTTCCTCACGGCAAACTGTGTTTGTACCTCAAGCGTATCCAAATTGTAAGTAAATGTGCTTTGGAGAACTCCCCCAACTTTAAGTGTACCGTAATGTGATATCACGGCTTCATCTTGTGAAAAAAGTGTTATTGCCAAGAGCATAACAGATAGAATTGTCAGGACAAATACCTTCATCAAAATACCTCCTTCTTGTAAGGGATTGAAATACAATCAACCCCAATTGATTATGATGTATTTACAACTGATGCCTTAATCGTTCTCTTATTCTCTTTCGCATTCTCGTCTTATGATCAGAACACTACGGTAAACGACATCTTAGAGCGGTCTTTCTATATCAAGCTTTGTTAAATTAGCATATAATAAAATTGTCTTCTTGTCAAGAATTTTCCGGCAGGTTCTTTCCCCAAACTTCAGTATCCTCTGATCTTCTTTAGTATCGTAGTCTGAAGTCCCTCTGAAACAGTTTCATAACCATGAAATTGCATAGAATAAACAGCTCTGCCTTGCGATAGGGAACGTAATGCAGTAGCATAACCAAACATTTCTGAAAGAGGTACAAAAGCTTCGATTATTCTATTCTTCTCTCTCTGTTCCATTCCAAGGACTTTTGCTCTTCTTGATTGAATGTCCTTAATAATTTCACCTGTATAGGACTCAGGGGATACTATCTCGAGTTCCATAATAGGCTCAAGTAATTTCGGATTATCTTTTTCCATTGCCTTATAAAACGCAATGGAACCGGCCCTTCTAAATGCAATGTCGGATGAATCGACTTGATGGTATGAACCATCCAGAAGCGTGGCTTTAACGTCAACTACAGGGAAACCCGCAATGACGCCATTTTCTGCCGCTTCAAGAATTCCAGCTTTCACTGAACTTATGAATTCTTTTGGAATCACCCCCTGCGCAATTTTGCTTTCGAAAACAATCCCTTTACCTTTACCAAGAGGTTCAACCTGTATCTTAACATGAGCATACTGACCTCTCCCACCAGTTTGCTTGGCGAATTTCTCCTCAACAATTTGACTGCTTGTGGTCGTCTCTTTGTAAGCAACCTGCGGATTGCCTACATTTGCTTTGACTCCAAATTCACGTATCATCCTATTTAGAAGAACTTCAAGATGCAATTCTCCCATCCCCGAAATTATTGTCTGCCCTGTTTCTTCATTATATTTCACAATAAATGTTGGGTCTTCATCCTTAAGTGTCCTCAATGTGGAACCCAACTTCTCCGAGTCCATCTGTGAATGAGGTTCTATGGCGATAGAAATTACTGGTTCTGGAAATGTCGGCGTTTTAAAAAGAATGGGGTGTTTTAAGGTCGAGAGTGTGTGACCTGTCCTTGATTCCTTTAATCCAACAAAGGCTGCAATGTTTCCGCAAGAAACGGAAGGTATCTGTAAACGCTTGTTTGCATGCATTTGAAGGATTCGATTGACACGTTCATGTTTCTTGATATTCGAATTGTAAACAGCTTTTCCTTGCTCTACAACACCAGAATATATTCTGACAAAAACTAGTTTTCCAACATGAAAATCTGTTGCTATCTTAAAAACCACTGCGGAAAAAGGTTCACTTTCCTCTGGAAGCCGTTTCTCTGTCTTCCCGGAAACAGGATTTACACCTTCAATTGCAGGAATGTCCAAAGGCGATGGAAGAAAGCTAATAACTGCATCAAGTAGCTTCTGAACTCCCTTATTCTTGAATGCAGAACCACATAGGACGGGATGGATAGCGTCATTTATCGTACCTTTTCTAAGCACTTTAATAATTTCATCTTCACCTATCGGTTTTTCTTCAAGGTATTTCCTGGTAATGGATTCATCAAGGTCACAAACCTTCTCGATTAATAACTCATGAAACTCCTCTGCTTGAGCAATATGTTCTCTGGAAATATCTTCTTCATACAGGTTTATTCCCCATCTTTCTTCGTACCATTTTACTGCTTTCATTTTTATTAGGTCTATTACTCCCTCGAAATTTTCCTCCTTTCCAAGTGGAATTTGAAGGAGTACGGGATTGGCTCCCAAACGTTCCTCCATCATATTGACTGTCCTTGAAAAATCTGCACCCATTCTATCCATTTTGTTAATAAAGGAAATTCTTGGAATTCGGTACTTATCAGCCTGACGCCACACCGTCTCGGATTGAGGCTCCACTCCTTCTACAGCACTGAAAATCATTATTGCCCCATCAAGAACCATTAACGATCTCTCTACCTCCACAGTGAAATCGACATGACCTGGTGTATCTATTATATTGATTTGGGTTCCATTCCATACACACGTGGTCGCAGCGGAAGTGATTGTAATTCCTCTCTCCTTCTCCTGTTCCATCCAATCCATTGTTGCGGAACCCTCATCAACTTCTCCCACTCTGTGAACCTTACCCGTATAGAAGAGAAACCTTTCTGTGGTTGTGGTTTTTCCAGCATCAATGTGAGCCATAATACCAATATTTCTTACGTCCTTGAGTGGATATTTCATTATTTGTATTCCATTAAAAGATCGCAGGCACTGCCTGCGATTATCTTTACCCTTTGTTCTATTAACAACCTTTACCACTTGAAATGCGCGAATGCTTTATTGGCTTCGGCCATTTTATGGGTGTCTTCTTTCTTTTTTATCGCTGTGCCCTGATTGTTGCTTGCGTCGATTAACTCCATTGCAAGTTTCTCCTTCATGGAATGCCCTGCTCTTGCATCCGCCGCCTTTACAATCCATCTAATAGCGAGTGTAGTCTTTCGACTGGGTTTAACTTCCATCGGTACCTGATAAGTTGCTCCACCTACCCTTCTAGGTCTCACTTCAACCTTTGGCATAACATTCTGAATCGCCTTCTCCAGAATATGGACACCTTTTTTGCCTGTTTTATCCCCTATTATTTCTATTGCACCTTCCACGATTTTCTCGGCAATGCTCTTCTTCCCGCTCTGCATAATATTGTTTATCATTCCAGCGACTAATAGACTGTTGTAATGGGGATCCGGGTAAACCTTCCTTCTCTCAGGTCTCCTTCTTCTCGGCATTAAACCTCCTCATAGTTTACTATTGACCACAAATAATCAGGTTTCTTTTATCTGTTGCTTCTTTCCCTTTTTCGCTCCATATAGCGATCTACTCTGTTTCCTCCCTTCAACGCCTCCCGTGTCAAGAACACCTCTAATAATGTGATATCTTACCCCCGGTAAATCCTTTACCCTTCCTCCACGAACAAGCACTATTGAATGTTCCTGAAGGTTATGACCCTCCCCGGGTATGTAACATGTAACCTCAAAACCGCTTGTAAGTCTCACCCTTGCAACTTTCCTCAATGCCGAGTTAGGTTTCTTTGGCGTGGTCGTATAAACTCTTGTGCAAACACCTCTTCTTTGCGGGCAACCCACCAAAGCTGGTGTTTTGTTTCTTTTAGATATCGTTTTTCTTCCTTTTTTGATCAGTTGGTTAATCGTTGGCATTATTCCTCCTTACAGTACTTCTGCGTTTTTTGTTGATACCGATTCTTGAGTTTTCTCTTTTTCTAATTCGTCTTCGGGATTTTCTTCATCCTTCTCATCAACTACAAGTTTTATGTCCAGATATTCCTTTATCCCCGTCCCAGCTGGAATAAGATTTCCAACAATAACATTTTCCTTGAGTCCTAGCAAGTCATCCTTTTTACCTCTCACAGCCGCATCGGTCAAAACTCTTGTCGTTTCCTGAAAAGAAGCTGCCGAAATGAAACTTTCTGTGCTTATCGCTGCTTTTGTAATTCCGAGCAAGAGTGGTTTAAACACTGCGGGTTTTCCTCCCTCCGAAATTATTCTCTTATTCTCCTCGTTAACCCTCCATTTTTCGACAATATCCTCTTCGATAAAACCAGTATTTCCAGGACTCCCTATCAGGATTTTCTGAAGCATCTGCCTCACGATAACTCCAATGTGCTTGTCATCTATTTTAACACCCTGCAATCTATAAACCTCCTGGATTTCATTTCTTAGATACTCCATTGCAGCAACGGTTCCCTTAATAGCAAGGATATCGTGGGGGTTAATTGGTCCATCACATAACTTGTCGGCTGCCTTAACCTTTTCTCCCTCATGAACGATCAGATGCCTTCCATATGGTACCTTATACTCTTTCTCGTCACCAGTATCGCTCTGAACAAGAATAGTTCTTTCTCCTCGCTTTATCGGTCCAAAACTTACCATACCATCGATTTCGGAAATGATTGCAGCGTTTCCAGGAATCCGAGCTTCAAACAGTTCCGCTACCCTTGGTAATCCTCCCGTAATATCCCTTGTCTTCCTTATTTCTTTTGGAATCTTTGCAAGCAAATCACCAGGTGAAGCCTTCTGACCACTTTTAACGAGAAGATATGCACCAACTGGAATTGCATAACTTGCTTTGCTCTTATTCTTCGTGTCAATAATATCGATTTGAGGATGGAACGTTTTTCCCCTTTCTCGAGATTCAACAATTACCTGCTGTCTTCTTTGAGTTCTTGAATCGAGTTCCTCAACCATTGTGACGTTTTCGACTATATCGACAAATTTTATCTTTCCTCCGTCTTCCGAAATGATGACTGTGCTGTAAGGATCAATGCTGAAAACAACATCTCCTACCTCAATCTCATCTCCTTCTTTCACCTTAAGTATGGCACCGTAAGGAACCCTCATCCTCGTTTTCTTCTTAATAACCTTATCTTCAATAAGGATGTAACCATTTCTCGAAAGAACTTCGATTTCATTATTCACTGACACACAATATCTTATTTCTTTATACTTGACTTTTCCTTTGGTGGTAGATTCGATTTCTGATTGCTCTGTAATTCGAGTTGCAGTCCCTCCAATGTGAAAAGTTTTAAGAGTTAACTGAGTCCCCGGTTCTCCAATACTCTGAGCTGCCATTACTCCAACAGCTTCGCCTATTTCTACAAGTTGCCCTGTTGCGAGATTTCTCCCGTAGCACTTCCTACATAATCCTCTTTTCGCTTCGCATGTTAAAACCGACCTTATCTTAAGCGATTGGATTCCTGACTTTTCTATTTCTTTTGCCTTTTCAGCCGCTATCTCCTCATTTGCTTTTACGATAATCTCATTTGTAAACGGATGAATAACATCTTCAAGTGAAAATCTCCCTTCTATTCTGTCGCTCAACGGTTCGATTATTTTCTCTCCTTCTTTCAATGCAGTAATATCCAGACCAAGCACTGCATTGCAATCCTCTTCTGTGATAATAACATCTTGAGCAACATCAACAAGCCTTCGGGTAAGATATCCTGCTTCTGCTGTTTTCAATGCAGTATCTGTCAAACCTTTTCTCGAACCATGCGTCGAAATGAAATATTCAAGAACAGTCAAACCTTCCTTGAAATTATGTAGAATAGGAGTTTCGATGATTTCTCCAATCTGCCCCGTTATCTTCTTCTGCGGCCTTGTCATCAAACCTCTCATCCCTCCAAGTTGCCTAACCTGCTCGGATGAACCTTTTGCACCAGAGTTGCTCATCATAAATATCGGATTGAAACCTTTCCTGTGCTCACTCAACTGCACCAGGAGAGCATTTTCTACAGATTCAATGGCATCTGTCCACGCATCGATAATCCTATTATATCTTTCGCTATCCGTAATGATACCTTTTTCATAATTCTTCTGTTCTTGCTCGATATCTTTCATCACCCTGTCAATGATGCTCTTTTTCTCGGGTGGAGTGATAATGTCATCGATTCCGATAGTTAACCCGGAATAAGTTGCATATTGAAAACCCAATTCCTTAAGTTCGTCCAAAAATTCAACAGTTTTACGGTTACCTAAAGTCCAGTAGCATTTTGCAACAAGATCACCAAGCGAATTCTTATCCATTACCTTGTTAACAAAAGGCATACCTGCTGGAATAATTTCGTTAAAAATAACCCTTCCTGCCGTGGTTTCAATAATTTTATTATCTACCTTATATCTTATCTTTGAATGAAGTTCTATTACTCCGCTATCTACTGCAAGCTGCACTTCTGCGATATTAGAAAAAGCCTTGTTCTCACCTTTGCTATTGTCCTTCTCCTTAGTAAGGTAATAACAACCAACAACAATTTCCTGGGTAGGAGAAACAAGCGGTTTTCCATGGGCGGGTGAAAGAACATTATTCGATGAAAGCATTAAAAACACCGATTCTACTCTAGCCTCATAGGACAGAGGAATATGAACAGCCATCTGATCTCCATCGAAGTCTGCATTATAAGGAACACAGACAAGCGGATGTATCCTTATAGCTTTTCCTTCCACTAAAACAGGATTAAATGCCTGTATGCCCAGTCTGTGCAGTGTCGGTGCACGGTTCAACAATACGGGATGATCGGTTACAATCTCTTCTAATATATTCCACACCTCCGGTGATTTCTTATAAAGCAATCTCTTTGCTCCCTTGACACTCTGCGCATAACCTCTTTCCTCGAGTTTTCTTATAATGAAAGGCTTAAATAGTTCCAATGCCATTATCTTAGGAAGCCCACATTGTTCTAATTTGAGCGTGGGATCCACAACAATAACGGATCTTCCCGAGTAATCTGTTCTCTTGCCAAGAAGATTTTGTCTAAACCTTCCCTGTTTTCCTTTCAAAGCATCCGATAAAGACTTGAGCGGTCTGTTTCCTCTACCTTTTATTGGTCTTGACCTTCTTGTGTTATCAAGAAGCGCATCGACAGCTTCCTGTAACATCCTTTTTTCATTGCGAAGAATGATATCAGGAGCCTTTATTTCTATCAAATTCTTAAGTCTATTGTTTCTTGTAATAACCCTTCTGTAAAGATCGTTCAAATCGGAAGTTGCAAACCTTCCACCTTCGAGAGGGACAAGTGGCCTCAAGTCAGGCGGAATTACTGGTAAAACCTTGAGAATCATCCACTCGGGTTTATTCTTTGACAAACGAAATGCTTCAACAATTTTAAGCCGTTTGACTATCGATTTTTTCTTTGTAGAGGATTTCTCGATTCTCAAGTACATTTTTAGTTTCGCTGAAATTTCATCAAGATCCAATTCGCAAAGCAGGTCGTATATTCCTTCTGCACCCATTTTTGCAGTAAATCCTTCGGGATTCTCCAGAGATAATTTTGAATATTCCGTTTCACTCAAGAGATCACCCTTGTTCAGTTGTGTGTCAAGTGGATCGATAACCACATAGGATTCATAATAGAGCACCCTCTGCACAACTTTCGGAGATATTCCAAGCAAATAGCTTATTCGCGATGGTATAGTTTTATAAAACCAAATGTGAGCCACTGGTATGGCAAGTTCAATGTGTCCCATTCTTTCACGTCTAACTTTGGAAAGTGCTACCTCGACTCCACATCTTTCACAAACAACTCCTCTGTACTTCACATGTTTGTACTTACCACAACTGCATTCAAAATCCTTCACTGGTCCGAAAATTCTTTCGCAAAAGAGGCCCTCTTTTTCCGGCTTCTGCGTTCTATAGTTGATGGTCTCGGGTTTCTTCACCTCACCATAAGACCAGCTTCTTATTACTTCAGGGGAAGCTAATTTAATCTTTATATAATCAAAATCTTTGGGAGTTACATTTTTACTCTGCATTCCAATTAACAATTCATACACCCCCTCTTAGACTTTTTCCTTTCCAAGTTCAATATCAAGGCACAATCCCTGTAGTTCCTTTATCAGAACATTAAAGGATGCAGGCAAACCAGGTTCAGGTGGATTCTCTCCCTTAATTATGGCTTCGTATAGATGAGTTCTTCCGCTAACATCATCCGATTTCACTGTCAGCACTTCCTGGAGCGAATATGCAGCCCCGTAAGCCTCCAGTGCCCAAACTTCCATCTCTCCGAATCTCTGCCCTCCGAACTGAGCCTTTCCTCCAAGCGGTTGTTGTGTAATCAATGAATATGGACCACTGCTTCTTGCATGAATCTTATCATCAACCATATGAGAAAGTTTCATCATATAAGCATACCCGACAGTAATCTTACTTTTGAAAGGTTCACCGCTAAAACCATCATATAGCAAAGCTTTTCCATCTTCTGAGTATTTCGCTGCCTTCAATTCTGCTTTTATCTCATCTATTGTTGCACCTTCGAAAATCGGACTGGCTACTTTATAACCAAGTGCAGCAGCCGCCCTACCCAAATGAGTTTCCAGAATTTGCCCCAGATTCATTCTTGAAGGAACACCCAGAGGATTGAGAATAATTTCGACTGTTCTTCCATCTTCCATATAAGGCATATCTTCTTCCGGCACGATCTTTGCGATTACACCTTTGTTTCCATGACGCCCTGAAAGCTTGTCCCCTGTTGATAATCTCCTTCTTTCTGCAACAAAAACCTTTATCTTCTGAATAACTCCATAAGGTAACTCGTCCCCTCTGAACAAATTCTCCTTTTTCAATTTATGGTTTCTATCGATTTCGGCAATCCGCTCTTCATACTTCTCATAGATCTCCGCAATATTAACTTCGTTGTAAACGGAATCTTCGGGAAATATACAATCGTTCAGGTTAAGCTCCTGCAATCTTTCTTCGTTGAATGTTTTCCCTTTCAAAAAGATGGTTTTGCCCCTCCTATTCTTGAGAGTTGCCAAACATTTTTTGCCATTCAGTAGTTCAATCAAATATGCATCTTTTTTTCTTGCAAGCTCTTTTTTTTCATCCCTTACCTTTCTCTCTAACTCTTTTAGTAGAAGCGTATCTTTCAAGTCCATCTTGTCCCTTTTTGATCTTTTCTTCAGTACTTTCACATCTATTATAATACCTGAAACCCCAGGTGGAACTCTCAAGGAAGTATCCCTTACTTCAACTGCTCTCTCTCTAAAAATTGCTCTCAATAGCTTCTCTTCAGGTGTGAGTTCAGTTTCACCTTTGGGAGTAACCTTACCAACCAATATGTCATCTGGTTCTACTTCCGCACCTATCATCACTATTCCGCTTTCATCAAGATTCTTAACCGATTCCTCGCTGACATTAGGAATTTCTCTCGTTAGTTCTTCCGCTCCCAATTTTGTTTCCCTGACCTCGCTTGCAAATTCCTCGATATGAATAGATGTCAGTTTGTCGTTTTTTAACATTTTTTCGGATACGATAATCGCATCTTCGAAATTGTACCCTCGCCACGGCATAAAAGCGACCAGGAAATTCGTGCCAAGAGCAAGTTCACCCTTCTCTGTCGCAGCCCCATCGGCAATTACTTCCTTTTTGCGTACATAGTCGCCAACCTTTACCAGAGGTCTTTGGTTAATACATGAGTTCTGATTTGTTCTTTTGAACTTCTTTAGCACATAAACATTCTTCGAGAAAATGTCAACTTCACCTTTCTTTTTAACTGGTTCAATCTCTACAAGGTTCGAGCTTACTTTCGTGACAATACCATTTGTTTTTGAAGTAACTACTGTTCCTGAATCTACCGCAACACGGAACTCCATTCCTGTTCCTACAATAGGTGATTCTGGAATGAGCAGAGGAACAGCCTGTCTTTGCATATTGGAACCCATCAGTGCACGATTTGCATCGTCGTGCTCTAAGAAAGGAATAAGAGATGCTGATGTGCTTACAAGTTGTTTTGGAGAAACATCCATATAGTCTATATCTACCGGTGAAACAATTGGAAAATCTCCCCTTTTTCTTGACAGAATTGCGTTTGAACTAATCTTACCTTTTTGATTCCTTGGCGTATTAGCTTGAGCAATTATATACTTATCTTCTTCATCAGCGGTTAAGTGATCGATCTGCTTTTTAACTTTTCCATTTTCAATCTTTATATAGGGTGATGTTATAAAACCATATTTGTTAATCTGCGCATAAGTTGAAAGGGAAGTGATTAAACCAATGTTAGGACCCTCCGGTGTCTCGATCGGACAAATTCTTCCATAATGGCTATAGTGAACATCCCTTACTTCGAAACTCGCTGTTTCCCGTTTTAAACCTCCGGGACCAAGCGCCGAAAGTCTCCTTTTGTGAGTCAATTCTGAAAGTGGATTTGTTTGTTCCATAAACTGCGATAGTTGACTTGTTGCAAAAAAGCTTCTTATCGAACTCGAAAGGTATCTCTCGTTGATCAGGTCGCTGGGGGTCAAATCGCCTTTGTCACTTAGAAGCATCTTTTCTCTTGTGGAACGACCCATCCTCGTAAGAATAATTCTAAATTGATCGTTCAGTAATTCCCCAACACTTTTCAGCCTCCTGTTTCCAAGATGGTCAATATCATCAAGATAACCTTCCCCCTCGGTTAATTTGAATATGTACTTGACTATATCGATGATATCATCTTTCGTAAGTGTAAACGGTCGGGACTTAATGCTATAGCCGAACCTGCTTGCCATTTTGTACCTTCCAACTTCACCGATATTATACTTTGCTTCGGAAAAATATGTATTGAGAAGGTATTTTTTCGCATTCTCAGCATTGGGAGGTTTTGTCCCTCTCAAAATCGAATAAATATTTTCCAGTGCGAAGTCCACTCCGGTTACGCCGTCCTTCTTAAGCGTAGTTGATAACAATTCTATAGCATCATCAGTTTCAACATCCACAATTTCAGCTTTCTTTATCTTTGAAACGAACATTGAATTGAGAACAGATGGTGTAATTTTACTGCCAGCTTCTGCAATGATCTCGCCTGAAAGTCTACTGACAACATCTGATGCAGCATACTTTCCCAATAGAGGAGATTCCGCAAGATTCGCTTCTCCACCAACCTTAACCACTCTTGTGTGAAAAAAACATTTGATTATCTCTTCATTCTCCTGAAAACCAAGAGCTTTCAGGAGAATCGTAAAGGGAAATTTTTTTCGCCTGTTAAGGTTTACATAAAGGATATTTCTTGTATCAAATGAGAACTCAATCCAGGAACCTCTGTAGGGTAAAACTTGTGCGATATATATCCTTTTTCCTGTTGGGTGAACCGTTGAAAAGAAATATGCACCAGGTGAGCGGTGAAGCTGACTTATGACTACTCTCTCAACGCCATTGATAATAAATGTTCCAGTCCTAGTCATCACAGGAAGGTCGCAAAGGTAAACCTCCTGTTCTATAGCTTTTTCGATCTCCTTCTCCTTACCCATTGTTACAAGTCGAAAAAAGCCCTTCAGGGGTGCTGCATAGTTGACACCTTTCTCGACTGCCTCTTCTGGTGTATAGTTGGTTTCTCCAACGGAATATTTCAAGTACTCAAGAATGTAACGACCATGAGTATCTTCTATTGGATAAGTTTCTCTAAAAACAGCCTCCAACCCTTTGGTCTTTCTTGAACCATGAGAGACCTTGGCTTGCAGGAAATCATTGAACGAATTTAGCTGAAGGCCAATTAAATTCGGAATATCAAGTGAAGAACCTACCTTAGCAAAGCTCTTTCTTTTAGGAATCAAAGGTAAACTCCTTTATTTTGCGGTTTTACAGTGCAACACCATATGGAACTCTCACCATATGGGTTACAAACACTGCTTTAATACACAATATGTTTTTAATGCGAAGAATCCAGCAAATCAGTTCTATTTTACTGTTATAGTCGCTCCAACACCTTCAAGTTGTTTCTTTATTGTTTCTGCTTCCTCTTTTGATATTTTCTCCTTTACTGGTTTAGGAGCACCATCTACAAGTGCCTTCGCTTCCTTTAATCCAAGTCCTGTGATCGATCTGACTTCCTTAATTACCTGTATTTTTTTGTCACCAAATTCTTTTAGAATGACATCAAATTCCGTTTGCTCTTCTACTGCTTCTGCTCCAGTATCTGCAGCAGCCGCCGCTACCTGCATGACAGGAGCTTGAGCTTTTACATCAAACTTTTTCTCCAAATCTTTTACAAGCTCCGAAAGTTCAAGAACGGTCATGCTTTCTATTAAAGTCATCACCTCTTTTTTTGCATCCTTTTTTACTTTTGGCATCCTTCCTCCTTTTTCCTTGCCCAGTTTATTTTTTTGTTTCGTCTGTGGCATTTTCCCCGTCTTCTTTTCCTTCTCTTTTCTTGCTTGCTTCTTCTTTTGGTTCTTCGGTTGACTCTTCCGTTTCCTTTTCAAGTTTGTTTTCTTTAGTATCCGAAGAGTTTTCCCCTTCCGGGGTATTAACCTCTTCTTTAATTTTTTCCTTCTGCGGTTCCTGCTTACTTTCTTTTGCTCCTCTTATCTCATCTAAAACCACAACAAAATTCGTCAATGTATTCTTCAAAACATTTACAAACCTCGTTATCGGGCTATTAAACAAATTCAACACTTGACCAATAAGAACAGCTTTTGATGGCAAGTTGGCAACTTTCCTAACTCCATCCGCAGCCAACCACTGACCTTCAACGTAGCACAGTTTGACTTTTGGAAGTTTATGTTGTTTATAATATTCATTGATAACTTTCGCGGGTCCAATAGCATCATCATAGGAAATTGAAATCGCATTTGGTCCGGTCAGATTTTCCAGGACCTCATTAAAACCAAGTTTCTCACTGGCAAGTTTCAGTATGGTATTCTTGATTACAAAATATTCAAAATTATCGCTCTTGAATTTCTTTCTTAAGCTATTCATATCATTAGCACCAAGACCGTTAAAATCAACAATGTAGAATGCCTTTGCCTTTTTAAGTTTTTCTTCCAGATTTAGAACTCTTTGTTTTTTTGTTTTTATCGCTGCTCTTTCCATTTCCTCCCCTATGTGTTCATTTTCTACTAATCAGCGTAAAGCCTTGGTAACATCACCCACATTTAGCTTTATCCCAGGTCCCATTGATGAAGAAAGATAAACATTCTTTATGTAAGTTCCTTTTGACGCTACCGGCTTCAATCTAACAACCTCTCTCAGTGCCTCTAGTGCATTTTCCTCTATCTTCTCAAGGCTGAACGATACTTTTCCAATTGGCATATGAAGGTTCGCTGTCTTGTCCACCTTAAATTCCACTCTTCCTTTTCTTGCATCTTCTACCGCTTTCTGGATATTTTTCGTAACAGTTCCTACCTTTGGATTTGGCATTAAACCTTTCGGACCAAGTATTTTACCTATTTTCCCCACTTTTGCCATGAACTCCGGCACACTAATGGCTAAATCAAAATCCGTCCACCCTTTCTGGATTTTCTCGATCAAGTCATCCCCGCCAACATAATCTGCACCAGCTTTTTTTGCTTCCTCTTCCATATCCTCCGTCGCAAATACAAGAATCTTTATCTTTTTGCCTGTACCATGCGGTAAAAAAGTGGTTCCTCTGACCATCTGGTCCGATTTTCTCGGATCAATTCCTAATTTAATTGTAAGTTCAACTGTCTCATCGAATTTCACTTTTGAGTTTTCCTTTACAAACGATATCGCTTCAGCCAGAACATATTCCTTTTTCTCCAATTTCTCTTTTAACTCTTTGATTCTCTTGTAGGACTTCATTGGTTTTTCTCTCCAGGTATTTAGGTTACAACAATCCCCATACTTCTTGCAGTCCCTTCTATGATTTTTATAGCTTCTTCGATTGTATTAGCATTAAGGTCTTCCATCTTCCGCTGCGCTATTTCTTTAACCTGTTCCTTCGTAACTCTACCAACCTTTTCCTTGTTAGGAGTCGGAGAACCCTTTGCCAGAGAAGCAGCCCTTTTAAGGAGTATCGAAGCAGGTGGTGTCTTTGTAATAAACGAAAATGTCTTGTCCTTGTATACGCTGATTACAACGGGAATAATCAGTCCTTCTTTTCCTTTTGTCTTCTCATTGAATTGACGACAGAACTTCATTGGATCCTGCAGATGTTGTCCAAGAGCAGGGCCAACCGGAGGGGCAAGAGTTGCTTCACCACCCGGAACATGCAACTTGATATTTCTCACAACTTCTTTCTTTGCCATAAACCCTCCATCAAAAAATTAAGATATGATACAGCTGAAATTTGGTAATTGCGAAATTAGTAACTGCAACACTCCTCCTATTTTCGTAATTTCTATCTTTCCGTTCTTGCTTCATCTTCACAGAAGTTTAAGCTGCAAAAAATTCAATTCAACCGGTGTTTGCCTTCCGAAAATCGTAACAACGACCTTAACCTTTTCTCGATCCGGATAAACATCTTCAACCATTCCATTAAACTCAAGGAATGGACCATCGATTATTCTAACGGAATCCCCTTTCTGGAATGGAATCTCTCTTGAAATCCTGTTTATTTTCGTCTCCATAATCTCGACCATTTTCTGAGCTTCTTCTTCTGATAATGCCTGAGGATCATCCCTACCAAGGAAGTCCATAACACCAGTTATGTTCCTTATGAATCTAAAGTTTTCATCCATAGGTTCCATTTCAATTACAATGTATCCAGGATAAATCCTTCTTTCGGTAACAACCTTTTCTCTATTTTTAATCCTCCCGACATTCTCCACTGGAATATAAACGTGGCCAAACTCTTCTTCTTTTCCCTGAATAGCTATTTTTTCCTCTATCAGTTTTTGAATTTTCTTTTCCTGTCCAGTAAAAACCTGAACTATGTACCATTTCTTCATATTTTTACCTTGAAAGAACAAATGCGATTATTTTGTATATTACTGTGTCTATAATCCATAGAAAAACGGAAAGAATAACCGAGACTATCAGAACTACCGTGGTTGAACCAACGAGTTCTTCCTTTTTGGGCCAAGTAACCTTTATGAGTTCTATTCTTACTTCTCTAATGAACTGAATCACTTTTGCCATCTAATAAACCTTTCTCCAATTTTTGTGTTTCAATACATCATTATTCTATGGCAGGCCTGGGAGGATTTGAACCCCCAACCCCCGGATTTGGAGTCCGGTGCTCTATCCGTTAGAGCTACAGACCTACCGTGTTTCCTTATGCTTCGTATGTTTTTTACAAAAAGGACAGTATTTCTTATATTCTACTCTTTCAGAGTGTTTTCTCTTGTTTTTTGTGGTTGTGTAATTCCTGTGTTTGCATTCTTTGCATTCAAGTGTTATAATTTCTCGCATCATTCACCTATTCGTTAATTTTTGTAACTACTCCGGCTCCTACCGTCCTCCCACCTTCCCTGATGGCAAACCTTAACTCCTTCTCCATCGCTATGTCTGCTATTAACTCTACATCCATCTCCACATTGTCACCCGGCATTACCATCTCTACTTCCTTCGGTAATGTCACATCCCCTGTCACATCCGTAGTCCTAAAATAAAACTGTGGCCTGTATCCCTTGAAAAATGGCGTGTGACGACCTCCCTCCTCCTTCTTTAATACATATACCTTGCCATTGAACTTACGATGAGGCGTTATCGTCCCAGGTGCCGCTACTACCATACCACGCTTTAATTCATCCTTCTCTACTCCCCTCAATAATACCCCCACATTGTCTCCTGCTTCCGCATAGTCCAATTCCTTCCTGAACATCTCTAAACTAGTCGCCACCGTCTTACGATGTAAACCTAATCCCACTACCTCTACCGAATCACCACCCTTTATACGACCACGCTCTACTCTACCAGTACCTACTGTACCCCTACCAGTTATGCTGAATACATCCTCTACACTCATCAAAAATGGCTTGTCTACATCACGAACCGGCGTAGGTATATAACTGTCTACTACATCCAATAACTCCCTTATCGACTTCCATGCATCACACTCATCCTCACACTCCAATGCCTTTAATGCACTACCACGTACTATCGGTATGTCATCCCCTGGAAACTCATACTGCGTCAGTAACTCCCGTAACTCTAACTCCACTAAATCCAATAACTCAGCATCATCTACCATATCCGTCTTGTTCATAAATACTACTATGCTCGGAACGTTTACCTGCCTCGCCAATAATATGTGCTCCCTCGTCTGCGGCATAGGACCATCAGGAGCACTCACTACCAGTATCGCTCCATCCATCTGTGCAGCACCAGTTATCATATTCTTGATGTAATCCGCATGACCAGGACAATCTACATGAGCATAATGCCGTAACTTAGTCTCATACTCTATGTGCGCTAATTGTATCGTTATTCCCCTCGCCTTCTCTTCCGGCGCCTTGTCTATATCGTCAAATGGTACATATGTCGCTAATCCATCCTTCTCCAGTACCTTCGTCATTGCACTCGTTAATGTGCTCTTACCATGATCCACGTGCCCTATCGTACCCACATTCACATGCGGCTTAGTCCTCGCAAACTTCTCCTTTGCCAT
>Ga0315544_1000077_pt1 | contig 89139 bp, 69 predicted proteins | sample SalMarSW160130MG_2_FD_202543 | JGI IMG/M metagenome (GOLD analysis project Ga0315544, IMG submission 202543) | Salt marsh sediment microbial communities from the Plum Island Ecosystem LTER, Massachusetts, United States - Salt Marsh Sediment SW1601-130 ...
AGCCTTGAGGTTTGATTTGAATTGGGTTGATCCCCTCACCATATTAGAAAATAAACATGTTTCAGCCGCTAAAGAGGCCGGTAGCAAGTGAATATAGAGAACCGTGTAGGTGTTTTAGATGAATTGGTTTAGCGGCTAACCCCATGTTCACTTTGAGGGCAAAAGCTATCTTCTGAAATAGAGAAAAGTTGAAAAAGATAAACTATAATTAGTCGGTGCGGAGGGTGACTTGTGGAAGTCCGTAGTAGAGGTATAAGAAAATCAATTGTAAGTGAGCCGCACTATAAAGATAACACATCTATTTTAACTGGTGAACATTTCTGGCAGGGTGATATCGCCATTGCCGAGGGAGCTATAGCCGCAGGTAGTAGATTTTTTGCTGGATACCCTATTACTCCAGCATCGGAGATTGCAGAAAGAATGTCATTAAGACTCCCGCCTATAGGGGGAGTATATATCCAGATGGAAGATGAGCTTGCATCCATGGCTGCCATTTTGGGGGGCTCCTGGAGTGGAGTCAAATCCATGACGGCGACCAGTGGGCCCGGTGTCTCGCTAATGCTTGAGAATTTTGGCCTGGGAATCATGACGGAGACGCCGTGCGTGATCGTGAACGTGCAGAGAGGTTCGCCGTCCACGGGCTTGCCCACATTTTTTGGTCAGGCGGATATGATGCAGGCGAGATGGGGTACACATGGAGATTATGAGGTTATTGCCTTAGCGCCGGATTCGCCCCAGGAATGCTTCGACCTTACTATAAAAGCCTTCAATTTGTCCGAGAAATATAGATTGCCTGTGTTCATTCTTGCTGATGGTCTTGTCGGTCATATGACGGAAAAAGTTGTCGTCCCTGAAGCTGAAGAGATTGAAGTGTTTGACCGCCGGAAAACACAGAAACCTCCCGGTCAATATCTGCCTTATGAAGCCGAAGACGATCTCGTCCCGCAAATGGCCAATTTCGGCGAAGGGTACAGACTCCATACAACAGGTCTTACCCATGACGAAAGAGGGTATCCCGATATGACCATCGAGGCGCAGGATAAACTAATTCGACGTCTCGTAAATAAAATTCGCCACAATGCCGATGACATTATCATGGTCGAGGAAAAAGACCTGGAGGGTGCTGAAGTCGTCGTTGTTTCTTACGGAGTTACCTCCCGCGTGGTACCGCCTGCTGTCGAGCGAGCAAAAGGCGAAGGGATAAAGGTAGGGCAGTTCAGATTATTGACAGTTTGGCCCTTTCCCGACAAAAGGATTGCCCAGATTGCAGAGAAAGTAAAGGCATGGGTCGTACCTGAAATAAACTTGGGACAGATAGTAAGAGAGGTCGAAAGAGCGGTTGGTAGGGTCTCAAAAGTAATCCCCGTTTCTCATGCGGGCGGGGATGTTCATGACCCTGACGATATCTATACGGTTATCAAAGAGGCGATTCAGTGAATCAGATGCCAGAACATCCTCTTGAGCGTTGTCTGAGGATGGACAGGATGCCGCATATATGGTGCTCCGGATGCGGTATCGGAACCGCTGTAGCCTGCTTTCTGAAGGCGTTGGATGAGACAGGCATCGACCCTGATAAGGTAGTTGTGGTTTCAGGAATAGGCTGTACCGGCAGAGTGGCGGGATATGTGAAGTTCGATTCTTTCCATACCACACATGGCAGGGCCATTCCTTTTGCCACAGGGGTCAAATTGGCAAACCCTGACCTTACAGTCATCGTCTTCTCTGGCGATGGCGATTTGTTTGCCATCGGAGGTAACCATTTTATTCATGCAGCAAGGCGGAACGTTGACATAAAAGTATTTTGCATAAACAACTTTATATACGGTATGACAGGAGGGCAGGCGGCGCCTACCACGCCTTTGGGAGCGAGGACTTCCACCTCACCATACGGGTGTTTTGAACCACCCTTCAATCTTCCCTACTTAGCAGAATCGTGCGGTGCAGTATATGTTGCAAGGTGGACACCCCTTCATATAAGAAGGCTGACCCATGCAATGGCGGAGGCGATAAGTAAGCGAGGATTTTCATTCATCGAGATTGTCTCGCCTTGTCCCACCGTGTACTCCCGGTACAATCGCCTGGGGGACGGCCTGGCTATGATTAAATACTACCGCGAAAACAGCCGCATAGAGAATTGGGCTAATACCAAGGATGTTCCCCTTTCAATGAACAAGGAGATAGTGGTCGGGAAGTTTGTGGATATTGACAAACCGACATTCCTCGATTATCAGGGGGCGCAAATTGAGCAGAACAAAGAATAGATACAATATAAAGATTTCTGGTTTTGGTGGCCAGGGCATTATATTGAGTGGCTATGTAATTGGGAAGGCCGCATCTCTATACGACCATAAAGATGCGGCATTTACCCAGAGTTATGGCCCTGAAGCAAGAGGTGGGGCTTGTAGCGCAACCGTGGTCATAGAAAACGGAAGAATCGGCTATCCGCTGGTGAGAATGGCTGATTTTCTTATCGTCTTATCGAAGGAAGGTTATGAAAAATACGCTGCCAAGGTAGCCCCCGATTCTTTGACCTTTGTTGATGGCGACCTTGTGAAAGAAGCGCATGTGGACAACAAGAAGGTATTCGGAATCCCCGCGACACGCTTCGCTGAATCTATGGGTAAAAAGATTGTTGCCAATGTCATCATGCTTGGATTCTTTTCCGGTATAACCAATATTATCTCCAAACAGGCTATGGTGCAGAGTATTAAAACTTCTGTGAAAAAGGCTTTCGTTGAGATTAATCTAAAAGCTTTCGAAAGAGGCTACGAATATGCCAGTGAAATCAGCGGAGAGTAAACTTAAGGAATACAAGCCCAGGGTATTTAAGGGAACCGTCTATATAATCAAGGAGCAGTGTAAGGGATGTGGATTCTGCATCGAGTACTGCCCTAAACAGATACTCGAGCCTTCTGAAGAGTTCAATGAGAAAGGCTATCACTACCCGGTCGTCGTTGACGAAGAGGGATGTGTAAACTGTAAGGTCTGCGAAGACATCTGTCCGGACTTTGCGATCTTCTCTCTCCCCAAAGAAGAAAATGGCAAACACGGGGGTTGTGGTTGAAAAAAATCGGCGTATTCATCTGCCATTGTGGCGGTAATATCTCCAACGTTGTTGACGTGGAGGCCGTAGCGGAGGCTGTAGGAAAGGTTCCGGAAGTTGCGTTTTCAACCACGTACGACTATATGTGCTCGGCCCCGGGACAGGATTTGATAAAAGAAAAGGCATCCGAACATGGCCTGGATGCTTACATTGTCGCCGCATGTTCCCACAACCTCCACGAATCAACTTTTCGTGGGTTGGCAAAAGAAATCGGCATCAATCCATACCAGGTGGAAATAGCAAACATTAGAGAACATGATTCATGGGTACATGACGACCCCCAGAAAGCCACGGAAAAGGCCATTCTCATTATCAAAAGCGTAGTAGAGAAGATAAGGTTGAATGAGGACCTTTGGCCCATCCAGGTGCCCGTCACTAAAAAGGTCCTCATTATTGGCGCGGGCATTGCTGGCATTCAAGCAGCTCTCGATATAGGTAATGCAGGATACAAAGTTACCCTGGTAGAGAGGCGGGCATCTATTGGAGGGCACATGGCCCAGCTCTCCAAAACGTTTCCCACTCTGGATTGTTCTCAATGTATCATGACTCCTCGGATGGTCGAGGTAGCGAACCATAAGAACATAGAATTATTGACCTACAGCGAGGTCGAAGACGTTTCCGGTTACGTTGGCAATTTCCGGGTAAAAATAAAGAAGAAACCAACGTACGTTGACCCCGAGAAATGCAACATGTGTAATAAGTGTGCCGAGGTATGTCCTGTAGAGGTAGATAGTGCGCATGATGAAGGTATTATAAAAAGGAAAGCTATTTACATACCATTTCCTCAGGCAATACCTGCCACCTATACATTAGATATAGATGCTTGTTTGGGGCTTCTGCCTATTGCCTGCGGTGAGTGTGTCAAGGTTTGTGAACCCAAAGCCATCGATTATGACATGCAGCCGCAATTTGTTGAAGATGAGTTCGGCGCAATCATAGTAGCCACGGGGTACGAACTGTATCCCATCTTGAATTTGCAGGAATACGGAGCGGGGCGAATACCCGATGTTATTAACGGCATGCAGTTTGAGAGACTGGTCTATCTGAACGCAACAACGGGTTGTGGAGTAAGAAGACCGTCAGATGGGAGGGTTCCTAAAGATGTTGTGTTCGTTCAGTGTGCTGGATCTCGCGATCCTGAGATGCATAATGCATACTGTTCGAGGGTCTGTTGCATGTATACATCCAAGCATGCGATGTTATATAGAAGCGCTGTCCCTGACGGTCAGGTTTACGTCTTTTACATTGATATACGTTCCAATGGCAAAGATTATGAGGAGTTCGTTCAAAGAGTTAGGGAAGATCAGGGTGTTACCTACTTAAGGGGAAAGGTGTCAAAGATTTTCCAGGAAGATGGCAAGGTTGTAGTTTGGGGAGCAGATACGTTGACGGGGAAGAAAGTAGACATTAAAACAGACCTTGTGGTTCTTGCTACAACTATGGTTCCTTCTCCAGGGATTAGAGAACTGGCAACAAAGCTGAAGTTGAATGTAGATGAATATGGATTCGCCCAGGAAGCCCATCCCAAGCTAAGGCCTGTGGAAAGCCTTTCGGCGGGGATATTCATGGCAGGCTGTGTTCAGAGCCCCCGGGATATACCAGATACTGTATCGCATTCTTCAGCCGCAGCAAGTAAGGTTATGGGTCTCATTGCGAGTGATATTCTGGAGAGAGACCCAATCATTGCTAAAGTTGATGAAGACCTGTGTAGCGGATGCAAGACGTGCATTTCCGTCTGCGCGTATGACGCCAGGGAGTTTAACGCAGCGAAGAACGTTGTAGAAGTCAATGCAGCGAGATGTGAGGCATGTGGTTCCTGCGTTGTGGCTTGTCCAAGCGGCGCCACTCAGCAACTCAACTTTGCGGATTCGCAGATAACCGCCATGCTGAAGGCGATCTTGTCCGAGGACGAACATGAACGTCAAGCACGATTTTGAGCCGAAGATCGTGAGTTTTCTCTGCAAGTGGTGCAGCTCGGCTGCTGCAGACCTTGCGGGGGTCACGCGGCTGAAATATCAACCGAACGCCGTGACCATCCGGGTGATGTGTTCGTCGCGGGTGGACCCCGTTCACGTTCTCCAGGCGTTCCGACACGGCGCGGACGGCGTTTTCGTGGGAGGATGTCACCCCGGGGAGTGCCATTACCAGGTCGGAAATTATCAGACAAGAAGAAGGGTCATCCTGTTACATGAGCTGCTGAGCGGAATGGGAATTTCGCCGGCCAGGCTGAGACTGGAGTGGATTTCAGCCGCAGAAGGGGCCAAGTTTAGAAACACGATGAACGACTTCATTGATTCGGTGAGAGCTCTTGGTCCCCTGGCGCTACAGCGTTAGCGCTGGATCCTTAAGGAGAAATGGCGAGAAAAGTTGAGGTCATACTTCCAAACTTTTGACCTTCGTGTTGGGTATTGCGATTGCCCGTGAGATGGTGAGGACCAAACATGGATACACAAGATATTGAGAAAGTAACTGTATACATTATGGGAAAGGCGTACGCGGTGCCGGCTGACCAGACGATCATGGGAGCAATTGAGTACGCAGGATATCAATTGATCAGGGGAGTTGGTTGCCGGGAGGGTTTCTGCGGTTCATGCGCGACCATTTATCGTCTGCCTGGGGATTACAAATTTCACATGGCACCCGCTTGCTCGACTCTGGTTCAGGACCAAATGTACATAGCGGAAATTCCCTTTGTCCCGACCGATAAGCCTACGTACAACATAGATGAGTTAGAGCCGGACTACACGGCCTTTGAAAAGAAATTCCCGGAAGTATTTAGGTGCGTGGCTTGTAACAGTTGCACCAAGGCCTGTCCCCAGGACCTTCAGGTGATGGATTACATCCAAGCCATCATTAAAAATAACGTTTCTGAATGCGCTGACCTTTCGTTCGACTGCGTTGCCTGCGGTTTGTGCGCGATCAGGTGCCCCGCGGAAATGGTGCAACACAACATCGGACTGTTGGCAAGAAGACTCTATGGAAAGTATTTGAATCCACGGGGACAAAACTTAAAAAATCGCGTAAGAGAGGTTGAACAGGGCAAATACAAAGAAGAGCTTCAGGAACTGAAGAGGATGGATCGGCCCAGTTTGATGAAAATGTATGATAGCCGTGATATTGAACCTCAATATAGAAAAATTGAAGCCGATTAAAGGAGAGACGAGGCTATGTATCCGAAATATATGCAGGACTCCTTGCGGAAAGTGGAGAGAACGCGGCCCGCGAGGCTGAAACTCGCAAAATCCGGCAGGCCGATTTTCCCCATGATGTCTGCTGAAGAGAGGGAGCAGATTCTGAACGAGTTTCATCCTGATTACAGAGAAGGAAGCAAAAGGGCTGTTCGGGTGGGTCCCAATAAGGGAGAACTCTTAACCAGCCAGATTGCAGATATTCTTGAGTCTCACTCAAGGATAGATGTGGATGATTTTGATCTGAAACAACCCGATTTTGCAGCGGACGTGTTGATTATTGGGGGAGGCGGGGCAGGCTGTGCAGCTGCCATAATGGCCCAAAAGGAAGGTCTGAAATCCATAATCGCTACTAAGCTCAGGCTTGGTGATGCCAACTCCATAATGTCCCAGGGAGGTGTCCAAGCAGCAGTTAACCCGCAGGATTCACCTGCCAGGCACTACCTTGACACTGTCGGCGGGGGCCACTTCGATAATAAACCCGAGCTCCTCGAGGCATTAGTCAACGATGGCCCGCTCGTAATAGATTGGCTTCAGGAAATGGGCGTGATCTTTGATAAAGACGACCGCGGCGAGCTTGAGACGTTGTCCTTCGGGGGGTACTCTCGAAAAAGAATGTTATCCTCCCGAGACTATACAGGCATGGCTATTATGAGGACTCTCATGGACGAGGTGAGGAATCACCCCGATGACATTAAGACAGTGGAGTTCTGCCCCGTCATAGAACTCATCCTTGGCAGCAACGGTAGCGCTGCTGGGGCGGTGGCGTATGACCTGGAGACAGAGGAATACTTCACCATTGAAGCCGGGGCCGTTATCATTGCCACAGGGGGTTTCGGAAGACTTCACATTAACGGATTCGATACCACGAATCACTACGGAGCGACGTGCGATGGGCCCGTTATAGCCTATAGGGCCGGCGCAAGGCTGCTTTACATGGACTCCGTCCAGTATCATCCGACAGGTGCGGCGCATCCTGAGCAGATAGCGGGATTCCTTGTCACGGAAAAGGTGAGAGGCGCCGGCGGGCAACTGCTCAATAAGGAGGCGGAGATTTTCGTCTACCCCATGGAACCAAGGGACGTAGAGACATCAGTAATCATGAGGGAATGTGCGGAAAGAGAGATGGGTATCATCACCCATTATGGAAGGTGCGGGGTGTGGTTGGATACTCCGGTCGTGGATCAAATCCAGGGAGAGGGATTCATAGTCAAGAGCTACCCGGCGATGGTGAGGCAGTTTAAAAGGTTTGATATTGATATGACCAAAGAGCCACTATTTGTATTCCCCACGCTTCATTATCAGAATGGCGGCATCGAAATCAACGCAAGGTGCGAAACAAATATTCCCGGCCTATTTGTGGCGGGCGAAGCTTCGGGCGGGGTTCATGGAAGAAACAGACTGATGGGGAATTCCATACTGGATTACAACGTTTTTGGCAGGAGGGCGGGTACTTATGCCGCGCTGTATGCGAAGGAACATAAACCCGGTAAGTTATCGCTCGGGCATGTTCGGAACTATGAATCGGAAATGAAGGACGCAGGTATTGAGACCAGCAGGATTTCACCTATACTCCTTCCGCTTTATACGCCGGAGTCAGTAAAAGAGAGACAACTTACAGCTCATTACGAGGGAACGCTAAGGTAACTTAAAAAAGTAGGTTGGAGCGATGGGCAAGCCGAAATTTGCGTTCTATTGGTGCGCCTCTTGTGGCGGTTGTGAAGAGGCAATAATTGATCTTGGAGAAGATTTACTCAAAGTGACCGCCGCTGTGGACATTGTCTTATGGCCGGTCGCCCTGGATTTCAAGCGGAAGGACGTCGAAGCATTCGAGGACGGAGAGATTGATGTCAGCTTCATTAACGGGGCTGTGCGGACGGAAGAACAGGAGGAGATGGTCAATCTTCTCAGGCAAAAATCGCAGCTCGTGTTCGCGTTTGGCTCGTGCGCCCACATCGGTGGAATTCCCGGCCTTGCCAATCTCTGGAACAAAGAATCGATCTTTGAGCGCGTGTATAAAACCGTACCCACAGTCAACAATCCGGATAACGTCTATCCGAAAACGACAACGGACATCAATGGGAACGAACTCACTCTACCGGAGTTTTATGATACAGTGCGCACTCTGGATCAGGTGATAGACGTTGACTACTACATTCCGGGCTGTGCCCCTCCACCTGATCTCATCATGAATGCCTTCACCGCCATCTTAGAAGGGAAACTTCCTGCGAAGGGGAGTGTGCTGGCGCCTGAGAAAAGCCTTTGTGATACATGTCCCAGAGCGAAGAGCAAGCCGGAAAAGCTCGCCATCAAAGAGATACGGAGAGTCCACCAGGTTGCTCCCGACCCCGAGAAGTGTTTTTTGGAACAGGGCATTATATGTCTGGGCCCGGTAACGAGGTCGGGATGTGGAGAAAGGTGCATAAATGCAAACATGCCCTGCCGGGGTTGCTTCGGACCTACGAGGGAAGTGGCCGACCAAGGCGCTAAGATGCTGAGCGTGATTGCCGCCTGCTTTGGAATTGAGAATGAGGACAAGATCTCCGATGAAGAAGTAAAGGCGATCGTGAATCAGGTGGACGATCCGGTTGGCGTTTTCTACATGTACAGCCTTGCCGCCTCCGTTCTCCGAAGAAGGCAAATGGAGCAGATAAAAGAGTAATTGGCGGAAAAGGACGACGTTAGCATGTCTAAAAGATTGACAATAGACCCCATAACACGACTCGAAGGACACGGCAAAATCGAGATCTTTCTGGATAGTCGCGGCAACGTCAGTCACGCTTATTTCCAGGTTCCGGAACTTCGTGGATTCGAGAAGTTCTGCGAGGGACGGCTCGCCGAGGAAATGCCCCGGATCACTCCCAAGATATGCGGCGTGTGCCCCACAGCGCACCACATGGCTTCCGGAAAAGCCCTGGACGATCTGTTCGAGGTCAACCCTCCACCGGCAGCAAAGAAGATTCGGGAGCTTGTCAATTCGGCGTTCATTGCGGAGGATCACGCGCTCCATTTCTTCTTTCTGGGGGGGCCCGACTTCATTGTGGGCCCTCGGGCACCGGCGAGCGAGAGAAACATATTGGGTGTGATTGAAAAAGTTGGGCTCGACGCCGGCAAGCAGGTCATACACATCCGCAAACGGCTGCGTGATTTGATTGCGAAACAGGGGGGGAGAGTCATTCATCCAGTCTGTAACCTGCCGGGTGGGGTTTCCAAGGGTGTCAGCAAGGAGGACAGGGAGGAGTACATTCAAACGGGAAAGGAAGCCGTAGAATTCGCGCGATTTGCGCTGAAGACCTTTGAGGATATTGTCGTTCAGAACAAGGAATATCTCGATCTTATCACCGGCGATATCTACCGCCACAGGACCTACTACATGGGGCTTGTGGATGAAAACAACAAGGTCAACTTCTACGACGGTGAAATCAGGGTAGTTGACCCGGATGGGAAAGAGTTCGCGAAATTCAGTCCGAGAGAGTACCTGGACAACATCGAGGAACATATAGAGCCGTGGAGCTATGTGAAGTTTCCGTATCTCAAACACGTAGGGTGGAAGGGTTTTGTTGATGGCAAAGATAGCGGGGTGTATCGGGTTGCCCCGTTGGCCAGACTCAACGCGTCGGATGGAATGGCCACTCCGCTTGCCCAGGAAGAGTGTGAGAAGATGTATAGCACATTGGGTGGCAAGCCATCTCATAATACACTTGCCAATCATTGGGCAAGGCTTATAGAGCTTCTCTACGCCTCGGAACGGCTCCTTGAGCTTGCCCAGGACGAGGAAATACTCGATCCCCACGTTCTAAACATTCCTTCGGCCGTGCCCGAGGAAGGGATCGGAGTTGTGGAGGCGCCGAGAGGCACACTCTACCATCACTACAAGACAGATGAGAAAGGAATCCTCACCCACGTAAATCTCATCGTTGCCACAGTAAACAACGCGGCTGCGATATCTATGTCTATCGAGAAAGCAGCGAGAAGCCTGATCAAGAAAGGTAAGGCGGACGACGCGTTACTCAACATGGTGGAGATGGCTTTCAGGGCTTATGACCCTTGTCTTGCCTGTGCAACACATGCTATAGCAGGGGGTCCAGCGTTAGAAATTACGCTGTATGACAGTAAGGGAGAGCCGATAGACTCAATGGTCAATTTCGAGTGATTCTTGTGAAACAAAAGGGCCGCACAGTTGTCGTGGGGATTGGGAATCCGATTCGCGGAGACGATGGTGTCGCAATCCGCCTGGTGCGCAAATTGAGAGAAGTGCTGCCCCCAAGGTTTGAGGTGAAGGAATCGGCCACGGCGGGCTTGGAATTGATGGAGACCATCCTGGGCTATCGCAGGGCAATCCTCATAGATGCTATACGAACTCCCGAAGGTGTGCCAGGTGAAGTTTACCGTTTTGATTGGCAGGACTCGAAGGTCGCCCCCTATCTACCTTTCTCTCACACGATCAATCTGGGGCAGGTTGTGGAGATGGGAGGGATGTTGGGGGGGCAAGAGATGCCTGCCGTGGAAGTTCTGGCAGTTGAGGCGAAAAGACTTGATGCCTTCTGCGAGGACTTAAGCCCGGAATTGGAAGAGAAGCTTGACGAGATTGCCGCGGAACTTAGAACCGCAATCCAAGAGATAGATTGAAACATGACGAAGAGGGTTTACGTTGCAGCTACGAGACAGAATGACGGAAAGACCGTAGTCTCGATAGGGCTTTTGAGGGCTTTTCTAAAAAGATATAATAAGGTGGGTTATATCAAGCCAGTCGGCCAGCAGTTTCGTATCGTGGACGGCGAGCAAGTAGATAAAGATGCGATCTTGATGAAGTCGATCTATGGGCTTGAGGAGAATTTAAGAGACATGAGTCCCATCGCCGTGCCGAGGGGATTCACAGAGAACTACATTCTCCATGGGAACGCGCAGGCGCTCCGAAGAAAAGTCCTCGAAGCCTATGACAGAATAGCTAAGGACAAAGAGATAGTTGTTGTCGAGGGCACAGGACACGCAGGAGTCGGCTCTACCTTCGATATGTCAAACGCGGACGTGGCCCATCTTCTCGGTGCGCAAGTGATTTTGGTGACCTGTGGTGGAATTGGACGGCCAATCGACGAGATAATGCTGAACAAGCCAACCTTCGATACCCGGGCTGTGAAGATACTGGGAGTGATTATCAATAAAGTCCTTCGTAAGAAATACAACAAGATCGATACTTTTGTCAGAAGAGGATTGGAGAAGAAAAACATCGAAGTCTTGGGTGTGGTTCCGTTCGATCAGGTTCTTTCCAGTCCAACAGTCTCCGATCTTCTTGAAGATATCGGAGGAACGCTGCTGTATGGAAAAGGGCACCTGGATAATTCCGTAACCAAAATTGTAGTGGGCGCCATGCCTCCTCACGAGGCGCTGAACTATTTTGGGCCCGGCACGCTGCTCATTACGCCTGGTAATAGAGAAGACAACATGCTGGCGGCAATTGGGGGTTGCCTTGCCGCTATCACGAAGACGCAGTGTGTGTCAGGGATTGTGGCGACATGTGGGTTCATTCCTCATAAGAGCGTACTGAAACTCATGGAGCGGGTTCCGATCCCGTTGATAGCCATCAAAGACGATACTTATACGGCCGCCTCCAAGATCAATAGTCTCATAACTAAGATAAGGCCGAACGACACAAAGAAGATCACCGCGACAGAGCGCTTGATACAGAAATACGTGGATATAGATAGACTACTCTCTCTAATCCAGAATAGTGCTAATTAGTCCTCCATGTATGAGAGTTTCAGGGGACTTAGCAAACATGGATTATGGTAGTAACGAGCCTGACGGCTGAGCGCCGCAGCGGTTTTTCACGATAAGTGTAGGGAAGCGGAAGAGTATGGCAAACCGCGACGACGGTTTGAGAAAGGAGGGTTTGGATATGGCGCAACCAAAATTTGTGGGCAAAGTGGAGTGGCCCGTCACGGTGCAGCTCGGAAAAGGGCTTGAAGGGGCGATCACGGGAGAATCGGCGATCGGCTACGTGGACGGCCAGAAGGGGTGGTTGGTCTATCGCGGATACAACATTTTCGACCTGGCCGAGCATTCCAGCTATGAGGAGACAGCTTACCTCTTGCTCTTCGGGAAGCTCCCCAAACAAGAAGAGCTGGACAAATTCAAGCAGAAGCTGATGGGGTATCGTGCCGTTCCGGGGTCAGTGTTTGACACGCTGAAATCTCTCCCCAGAGAGACCCATCCCATGGCGGCGTTGAGGACAGGAGTTTCGGTCCTGGGATGCCTTGATCCGAACGCTGACAAATGCGCCATCGAGAGCGAGACGGAGATTTCGATCAAGCTGATTTCTCAGACCGCGACGATAGCCGCTGCCGTGGCCAGAACTCGGAAAGGTCTGGAACCTGTTGACCCTGACCCCAGCCTCGATCACACCGCCAATTATCTTCTGATGACCACCGGGGAAAAGCCGGATGAGTTGATGGCCAAGGTAATGGACGTGGCACTCATTCTGCACGCCGACCACGGCATGAACGCCTCGACATTCACCACGATGGTCATCCACTCCTCCCTTTCCGACATGTACTCTGCGATTGTAGGAGGGATCTGCAGCTTGAAGGGGCCGCTCCATGGTGGAGCCAATGAACGGGCTCTGGCAGACCTGCTGAAGTTGAACGACGAGGAGGACGCCGCGAGGTACGTCAAAGAGTGCATCGCCCAGAAGAAGAAGATTATGGGCTTCGGGCACCGCGTCTATAAGGCTTACGATCCCAGGGCCAAAATCCTCGGCAAGTACTCGCAGGATGTAAGCGAAAAGAAGGGGATGGGGCGCCTTTATCGCATCGCCAAAAGGGTCGAGGATGAGGTCATTGCAGCTTACGGAGAAAAGGGCATATTCCCGAACGTGGATTTCTATTCGGGCACAATCTACTACGCGTTCGGCATAGAGCCAGCGATGTTCACGCCGATTTTTGCGGTCAGCAGGGTTGCCGGATGGTGCGCCCGTGTGCTCGAGTACATGCCTGTGAACAGGATTTTCCGTCCGCGAGCGGAATATGTGGGAGCGCTGGAGACGGAATACGTGCCTATTGACCAAAGGTAAGGTTGGCGCTGGCGGGGGTTGATTTGCCCCGGCAGTCCAACTCGGCTGAAAATGGCGGCGGAGTGGCTTATTGCAGACGCCTTATTCTCAACTGCATTACCTGGGGAAACACGGGCGAAGAGCAAGTCTGCCAGTCAAGCTACTCTTCTACACCGCGATTTTGTAAGTTCTTGCGCAAAAGGCAGTTGTGTTTTTCGATTCTGCTCTTGGCACTACGTTTCGTTTTCTGTGCGGTTTTGCGATGCTCAGGGGATTTTTGCTTCGCAGAGCCGAACGATCGGTCCAAGGGCTACACCAACCGCCTGAATAGCTTTGCCGGCGTCGCCCAGTGTGCGGTTTCGGATCACGAAGGTCTTCCCGGTGTTTCGGACAGTGATCTCCTCGAGGTCGTGGAGGTCATTCCTCAGACGGTCCCAGTGCATAGTCCAACCCCGAGCTTGCATCTTCGCCTGTAGTTCCTTCAACAGCACGAGCGCGAGGAAACTACAGAAAACGTGGCCGCGAATGGTCTCGTCCACTTTGTGGTAAATCGGTCGCGTCCGCAAAACCCACTTGATGCTGCGAAAAACGGCTTCCACCATCCACAGCTCTTTGTATTTCAGGGCCACTTCCTCCGCCGTCATATCGGTGTCGGTTTGCAGCACCCACTTGCCGTCCAAGCGCGCTTCACGGCGGACCTTCTGTTCGTCTATGACAAACCCCGTCTTTGGCGGGGAGGTTGTCTTGAGAAACTTGCGATAGCCTTTGTTTCCCACAAGCGACTTGTCACCCCGCTTGAGTTGGTCTCGCAACGCCGCGACGATGGCTTCCCGGTCGGCTCTATCTTTCTCCGCTTGCTCCTCGTTGTGGCAAACGATGTACCGGCGCCCATTGACGGAAACGTCTTTGACCTTCAAGGGCGATGGATCCTTTCTGTCCTTCCTCGCACCGTGAACCACTTGATAGCGATCCTGCCTTCGGCGGGACAGCACTTCCTCCCTCACCTCTTTCACAGCCCGCATCCTCGCTCCTAAGATGAACTTCGTGTCGCGGTGCGCCTGTTTTAGTTGCTCCATGACTTCTTTGCTGACCATCCGTCTGTCAGCTACCACCCGTATGGAGCCGATGTGAAAACGCTTCTTCAAGCGATCCACCACCGGGATAAGAGTCTTCACATCCGTGGTGTTGCCCGGCCATAACTCACAACACAGAGGGTGTCCGTTCTCCTCCAGCACGACTCCCACGATCATCTGCTTGCGATCGGGGCGGTGATCCTTGCTATTGCCGTACTCTCCCAACGTCTCGCCTCCTTCACCCTCAAAGTAGATCGAAGTGGTGTCGAAAAACACAATATCCAACCGACTGAACAGGTCTCGCCGTAAGTCAAACAACCACTCCTCAATCAGGTCCTTCGTGCAGCGTGGAGACAAGCCGCTCACTGCGCTCTGCTTTTCTTCGCCAAGCGGCTCGCCCAGCCAGGCCATCGCCCGGTACAGGTGGTGGAGACGCAGTTTCTTTGCCCCTTTGATCTTGTACTTCTGATGCCACACCTCCGCCGCTCTATCACTCCCCGGAGCAAATAGACGGTGCAATACCGTCAAAAACACTGCTCGCTCCACGTCAAACTCGTACTTGCGCTCTGCAAGCAGGTGCTTTATCACCCTCGGCGCCCGCGATTCCCGCCACAGCCTCTCAAAAACCAGCGGCGGCCCGATGTGAATGGTGTCCGCCGGCGGAGTCTTCCCCCGTCTCGTGGCGTCAATCACAGCGATGCGCTGCGCAAACCTCGCGCACGACGCGATAAGCCCATCTATCTGCCCGGTCATCATCAACACGTCGCAACGGCCCAGCGTGGCAACGATCTCCTGCCGCACTTTCCCTCCCTTCCTGTAGTTGTGAGCTACCTGGAAGTATTCGTACTTGCCTGACTTCTTCACTCTCACAAACATGCGCCTTCCCTCCTATCTCAGGACCAATGTTGGTCACTACACTACAACGGAAGCATAAAGAAGCGGCGCATGTAGGAAAAGAATCCGCAACCGGGCTGATTTCTCAGAATATGTGGCACTACGTTTTCAGCGAAAAGCGGCTTGTGTTTTCATAAGTCGTTGATTCCCAAGACGCCAATTCTTCACCACCCGTCGCAACTGTAGAAGATGGGCTTGGGCGCATCCGCGATCCTAAAGCGCTTTCCAACCGTCGCACTCCCGGATGAAATCAGTTGTCAAAACTCCGACATGTTACGTCCCCTCCGGCCCCCGAATGTGCCCCTTACCGACTCCCTTGACCGAACAGCCGAGCCGCAGGTATTTCGTGATTTTCTCCTCCGTCAAGAAATCGGAGCAATCCACAATGAGAGGCGTTTTGCCGGCGGCACGGACAACATCCTGGGGGTCCAAAGCAAGATACGCCCTATGTCCCACGGCGAAGACCACCGCATCCGCCCCTTTCAGGCATTGGGCGAGGTCCTTGTTCGCGAATGCCTCTTCCAGTTCCGGCCACGTTTCCACGAGCGGATCGTGGACGGTCACTTCGGCGCCTGCATCGCGTAACTTTTTCCATAGGGTCGCCGAAGGCGAATGTCGGGTGTCGCCGACATCTTCCAGATAGGAGGCGCCGAGGAGGACAACAGTTTTCCCGCCCAGGTCACCACACACAGCTTCCTGAATAATCTCAAATGTGTGGAGCGGCATCAGATCGTTGATGTCCACAGACCGCACGGCGTATTCGAGTTGAACGTCAGTTCCAAGCAGCTCCGCCGCTGCCCAGTTGGCCAGCACAGGGTCCTTCGTCAGGCAGTACCCGCCGACCCCAAGACTGGGCCGACACATATTGTCGTGCGTTCCTTTTCTCACGCGGATAGACCTGATAACCTCGAACAGATTGACGCCGCTTTTTTCGGCGAGCCGTGCCCACTCGAGCGTCAGAGCAATGTTAACCGCGCGGTAGGTATTCTCAAAGACCTTGGCAATTTCTGACGCGGTCGTACTCCTCAGGCGATACAGTGGAAAATGGGCAACGTCAAGAACGTTGGAGAGGAATACGCGAGCCAATTCCGTACTCACGTCATCAACGCCTGCGTAAGTGCGCCAGAAGTTTCGGATGGAGCTGACGTACCGTCTGCCGGGCATGACCCGCTCGTAAGAGTGAGCGACTCTGGGGGGATTTTCCGCCGTGTTGATACCGCGTTTCTCGAATTCCTCCTCCAGAATCGGCTTGATGACCTTCTCGCACGTCCCCGGCGGCACCGTTGTCTCCACCAATACCAAAGCTTCGGGTTTGATATGCCGCCCGAGGGTCCGCATTCCTTCACTGAAAGCTGAGAGGTCGCAGTATCCCTCCGCGGCTCTGCCCAATGTCGGCTTGGTAGCGTCGAGCTGGATGTCCACCACCACGATGTCGGCGAGCTTATAGGCGTGATCGTGCCATGTGGCGCGGAGCGTCTTCTTTTCCAGGACGCACCGGCGGAATATCTCAGGGATCTCGGGGTCATCAGCCTTTACGGGCGGCTTCCCGCTGTTGATGACAGGCACTTTCCAGAAGGACCGGCGCGAGGGCCTCAGATGCCCGTGCACAAAATAGAACGGTTCGCCCTTGCCGTTCTCGGCGTCGGCGACGATGGCGCCCATTACCGCTCCGACGAACCCCATTCCCTGCACAACAACGATGCCACGGCCGAGCTTTTGCTGCTCGTCAGTGATTCTGTCCAAAGCCTCCTTCTCCTTCTCGCTTTCGTCCGGTCCGCGAAGCTGATATTCCTTCCCGTGGGGGGCAAGAGAAATGGCTGGTGTCATCGGCTTCATTCCTTTCTATATCCTGCTGCTCTCCTGTAGCTTCTCAATTATTCGCTTTCTTTTCTTCTTCTTTTTACCCGAAACGGGAGGCTTGTTAAAGCGCTAATGTTGCCTTGCCTCTTCGCCACCGAGGATGGAGGCTTGACATCTTCCTTGCTGGCAGCGACAATTGCGTGTGTGTGGTGGCCCGGACAGAGCGTTTGCCGCGCGTGTCGCTCGATTCCCGATAAAGCAGCGTAATTCAACTGTGGAGGAGGGAAGCATGAGAGGAATCGGAGGAACTATGCAAGCCTTTGTTTTGGCGATAATCGTTCTGGCGGTTTTTTCGGTCTCGACGTTTTCGGCCGCATCCGAGAAGGCGAGCGTGCCCGCGTCTATTCAACAAGCCAAGACCCCTGCCCAGCGAGAAGCCTTTCGCGAGAAGCTCCTGAGAGAACTGGAGCAATTCGCAAAAACGTATCCCATGTGGAACGTGTCGCCGAGCGACGGACAATTCCTCCGTATCCTTGTCGAGTCCTGTAAGGTCAAACGAGGAGTGGAAATCGGCTCCTCCGACGGCTATTCGGGCATCTGGATCGGGATGGGCCTCGAGCAAACCGGCGGCAAGCTCATCACGCTCGAAATTGACCACGACCGCGCGCAGATGTGCAAGGAAAACATCAAAAAAGCCGGCCTCGAAAAGGTGGTCACGGGCATGGAGGGCGATGCTCTCAAGCTCATCCCCACGCTGAAAGGACCTTTCGACTTCGTGTTCATTGACGCGTGGAAGCCCGATTACAAAAAATACCTCGACATGGTAATGCCCAAAATGCCGGTCGGCGGAGTCATCGCCGCCCATAACGCAATCAAGATGGCCACCTCCATGAGCGATTACATTGACGCGGTGAAAACCGATCCTCGCTTCGACACCGTTTTTCTCAGCACAACAATGCGGGACGGTTTCGCCATCACATACAAGAAGGCGGAGTAATTGCCGCCCGGGTTACGGAAATGAGATTCTTTTTCCTACTATCGCTGCTTCTGGCGGTCGCATTCATTCCATCAAGTCGCGTGCGCGCCGCCGAGGCGCTGTACGAAAATCAAAGCCGCTACCACTTGATCCGGGTCATTCAGTCCGGCAGTTTACGCACGCTGACTTTTCGACGGAAGGGATACGACCGGAATCAGTCGAGAATGGATATGGCCGACCCCCTGCGCCCTTGCCTCCCCTACTACCGCTTGATGTTCGCCGGTTATCTTTTTGTCCCGAAGCCGAAGCGCATCCTCGTTGTGGGGTTAGGCGGAGGTATTGTATCTCGCCTTTCGGCTCACTATTTCCCGGAGACACATGTTGACTCCGTTGAGCTCGACCCCGCAGTGCTGGAAGTCGCAAAGAAGTTCTTCGGGTTTCAGGAGGGGCCGAGACAGCGCGTCTTCGCTCGAGATGCGCGCGTCCAGATTAAGGTCTTTCGCAGCCAGGGTGTCGTGTACGACATCATCATGCTCGATGCATTCAGCGGCGGATATATCCCCGAGCACCTCATCACAAAGGAGTTTTACCAGGAGTGTCGCGACATCCTCTCTCCGGAGGGCGCCATCGTCGTCAATCTCAGGCTTGATTGGGTCATCTACCAGTATCAGAGGCGAACACTCACCGCCGTTCTCGCCGAGCAATACCCTTTCGGCGGCGCCTCCGGCAGCGAGATCGTCGTTGCCCTTCCATCCAAAAGAAAGCTCACAAAGGATAACCTTCTTGCCTCAGCCAGAAATCTCCAGCAAGAGCGGAAGTTCTCCTTCAACCTTCCTGACGTCGCCTCCCAGTTCGATATGGGGCCCGGTTTTCCCCGCCAAGGGCTGATTTTCACCGACGGCCACGTCCCCGCAAACATCCTCAAGCAGCAACTTGAAGGCCACTTCGCCCACTATAAGCCACCGGTGCCCGCCTTCGACAGCATTGCCGCCTGGCTGAAAAGCCACAGGCTTCCGGTCATCTTCCTGGCCCTCGTCTTCATTGTGGTCGCTTACACTTTGCACAGGAGGAAAAGAGGCTTGGCGTCGTGACGTCGTGGCGAGAGAAACCGGAGAGAGGAAATCTCTCGCAAAGGCGCGAAGGCGCAAAGAAACGGGCGAAATACGAACGCCAATTGACTGGGGCGTTTCTCCGGCAGTGAAAGGTCCCTCCGGTGATTGTGCCGCAGGGAAAAGCATTCAGTCTTCAACGACCGAAACAAACCTTTTCTCCAGCTCCGCCAGCGGCATCTCCGCCAGCGAGGAAAGGAGAACGTCCGCATCCCGCAAATCGGTTTGAGCGGTAATCGAGTTGGGCACCGCGACGCAGAAAATCGCTGCGGCTTCGGCTGACTGCACTCCTTTCGCGGAATCCTCGAAGGCGATGCAACTTTCGGCGGGGAGGTTGAGCATCTCCAACGCTGTCAGATAGAGTTCGGGATGCGGCTTAATCTGCGATACATCCGAACCGGTCGCCAGCGCGTCGAAGAAGCCCTCTATCTGAAACCGCGTGAGGTTGGAGACAACCCATTCCCGTGGCGAGCTCGAACATATCGCCAGCTTCAATTTCCGCCTTCGGGCTTGATGGAGGTACTGCAAAACCCCGGGTCTGAGCGGTTCATCCCTCATTCTCTCGTCGAAAATCTCCTGCTTGCGACTCCGCACTTTCTCCCTATCAACGGGCTTTTTCGCTCTCTGCTCCAAAAACTCCAGCGGGTCGAAGGCGCCTGTCGGCAGGCCGATGATCTGCTGCCAGAATGAGAACTCAAGCTCGACCCCGTGCGATTCGATCACTTCCTTCCAGGCGTGGTATCGCGCGGTTTCCGTGTCGAGGATGAGACCGTCGAAATCGAATATCAGGCCTTCAAGCGATCGTTTCAAGAATCTTTCCTTTCTCTGTCGGGCAAAAGCTGCGTCCTCAAGCTTCGAGAACGTCATCCGCTGCACCTCTCTTTCAGCTTGTCTGCTACAGCAGCTCCGAGCAAAAAGCATTCGGCGAGAGCATCATCGTCCGGGATATATCTCGTCTTGACGCCTTCCCCCACAAGCTCGACGTTCATGTCAGCGAGAACGTCTCTGACCTGCTTGACCGCCTCGCCACTCCAACCATATGAGCCGAAGGCGGCGCCGACCAAGTTACGCGGCTTCAAGCCCTTCAGGTACGTGAGAAGATCGGCAACGGTGGGGAACATATTGTTGTTCAATGTGGGGGAACCAACGAGTAGGGCACCGGCATCGAGTATCTCAGTGGCGACATCGCTGCGGTGGCACGAGCTGAGCGGCATCACTTTGGCGCTCACGTCGTGCGAAGCCAAACCCTCGCATATCGCGCGTGCCATCATGGCGGTGCTTTGCCACATGGTGTCGTACACGATGATTGCTTTCTTGAGACGTTCCTGGGCGGCCCACTTGGAATAGTGCTGGAGTATCCTCTCAATGCCCTTTCGCCAAATGGGGCCGTGGTCAGGCAACAACATCCTGAACGTAAGATCGAGCTTGCCGACCCTCTCCAGTAGCCTGGTGACAAACGGAGAGAACGGCAGCAAAATGTTCGCAAAGTACTTCGCTGCCTCGTCCTCCAGGATTGCCTCGTCAATCTCATCGTCGAACCGCTCGCTGGAGGCGAGGTGCATGCCGAAGGCATCCTGGGAAAACAGCACCTCCTCCTCCGCCAGATACGTGAACATGCTGTCCGGCCAATGAAGCATACGCGTCTCGATAAACGACAGGTTCAGGTTCCCGAGACTGAGGCTCTCGCCGTCCTTTACAGGCACGATTTCCCGGTCCATGTGGAAATGCTCCGACAGAGCCTTGACCCCATTCTCGGAGGCGAACACCTTCTCGGGTTTCACCACGTCCATCACATCCGGCAAACATCCGGAATGGTCCATCTCCGAATGGTTTGAGATGATGTAATCAATACTATGTGGGTTAATGACAGAGGCTATCCGGGAGAGCAACTCGTTTTTGAAAGGCGCCTTGACGGTGTCTATCAAGGTGACTTTGTCGGCGAGAATCAGGTAGGCGTTATACGTTGTGCCGCGGGTGGTCGCATAACCATGAAAATTGCGGATGGCCCAGTCCACGGCCCCAACCCAATAGACATGATCGCTCACTCGAGTCGCCTTCAACGGTTCGTTCATGAAGCCTCCTGCTGAATTCGCAACGATTACGGTTAGAGTCTTTCGCCCGGCCCCGGTCAGTGATATACGCTGAGGACAATTTTTCCAAATTGGTCACCCTCTTCCATTCGCGCCATAGCTTCCTTACAGCGATCGAGAGGTTCAACGGAGTCTATGACCGGCTTGAGGCGAGCGATTCTAATCGCTCGAAGCATCTGGCGGAAGTCCTCGTGAGACCCCATGGTCGATGCCAGGATGGCCAACTGGTTCCAGTACAGTTTTTGCAGATTGGTCTGGGCACTTGCACCGGATGTGACACCGCACAGCACGATTCTCCCTCCCCGGCGAACAGCCGAGAAATCAATCCGCCACGTTGCAGCCCCAACCGTGTCAAACGCGACGTCAACACCACGGCCGGACGTAACCTCCCTGACGTGCGCAGCCACGTCCCGCGTCGTGTTATAGTTGATTGTGTGATCGGCTCCAAGCTCTTTTGCGCGAGCCAGTTTCTCATCGGATGAAGAAGTCACGATCACCTCGGCACTAACAAGCTTGGCAAGCTGAAGCGCTGCCAGTGCCACGCCTCCGCCAATCCCGTGGATCAAGATACTCTCGCCTGGCCGAAGTTTTGCTCGAGTCATCAGCATCCTCCAGGCGGTAACGTAGGCCAACGGGAGCGCCGCAGCTTCTCGAAAGTTGAGATGGGACGGTTTAGGATGAAGATTGGCGGCTGGCACGGCAACCCGTTCGGCGAACGTGCCTGGCCGCGTCATACCCACAATGCCAAACGTCAGGCACTCGCTTTGCTCGCCGCGATTGCAGAACTCGCAAAATCCACAACTGAGTCCAGGATTCAAAAGCACCTCATCGCCCACCCTCACACCTTCAACACCCGGGCCGAGTTCCGCAACAACCCCTGCGGCATCAGACCCCAGTATGTGCGGCATCTCGATAGAGAGGCCCGGACGTCCCCCACGCACCCATATGTCAAGGTGATTAAGGGCGGCGGCGCGAACTTCCAGAATCACTTCGTTGTGGGCCGCCCTTGGTCTAGTGATTTTCTCAACTCGGACACAATCCAGTCCGCCATGCTCTTGGATAGTGACTGCTTTCATTCGCTACCTCCGGGGTGGAACAAGCTTCCTCATGGGCAACTGGCGGGCCTTGATTTGTCGGCTTCTCCCGTGCAGCAGGAGGGCCAACTGCTCAAAACGTTTTCGCCTTTTCGCGAGCCGTGCCCATGGCGTCAATCAGCCTCTGCTTGGCGAGATCGGGACCGCCCTGGAGCGTCGGCTCAACTACGATGTGGCCGATCTCAGTAAAGCCGATGAAACGAAGAATGCTCTCCAGATACGGCCGCTGGAAATCGAATGCGGCTGAGTCCGCGCCTGCCCGGTATTCCCCGCCCCGCGCAAGGATCAACATAGCCGATCGGCCGGTTACCAGTCCTGTGTAACCCTTCTCGGGCGAATAAGCGAACGTATAGCCCGGCTGAACTATCACGTCAAAATACTGCTTCAGACGATAGGGGATGCCGAAGTTCCACATGGGCGATGAGATCACCAACTTATCTGGTCTCTTGAACCGCTCGACCTCAGCCTCCACCGCTTTCCAGGCGTCCGCTTCCTTGTTGGTGTGGGACTCTCCATGCAGGATGCGATATTTTGCCCTTGCCGTCAGCCCAAGAAACTCTGGAATCTTGTCCTGCGCCACGTTGATTACATCAACGGTTTCGCCAGGGTGCGCCTCCAGATAGCTTTCCAGGAAAGCCTCCGCCGCTCGAAGCGAGTAAGACAGCTCCGGCGTGGCTGTTGCCCGAATGTGAAGTACAGTGGCCATTTCATATACCTCCTTTCAGACCCACATCATCGAACACTTGGACATGGAAATGAACCTCATGCGCTGGCTGACCATGCCCTCAAACAAGTCCTCGACAGGAAAGCAGTGAGCTCCTGCTCTAATTCTCGCCCGGAGCCTAACCCAACGCTACATCGAGCACCATCATCACGGCAAAGCCTGCGATAAACCCAAGAGTAGCCAGGTCTGCGTTGCCGCTACGGTGGGATTCCGGCACGACTTCCTCCACGACGACAAAGATCATTGCGCCGGCTGCAAAAGCCAGGGCGTACGGGAGAATCGGCTGTGCGATAATGACGGCAGCCGCGCCGATAACACCGGCAATCGGTTCGACGAACCCGGACAACTGCCCGTACCAGAAACTCTTCAAGCGAGACATGCCCTCTCGACGAAGAGGGAGCGCTACCGCAACTCCTTCCGGGAAATTCTGTAGCCCGATTCCGATAGCGAGCGCGACCGCTGCCCCGAAAGTGGCGCCGGGGAAGCCAACGGCCACTGCGCCAAACGCAACACCAACGGCGAGTCCCTCCGGGATGTTGTGCAATGTTATCGCAAGAACAAGCAATATGCTGCGCCGCCAGGATGTCTTGATCCCCTCGGCTTCCTCCATGGGAAAACCGAGATGGAGATGGGGAAGAATCATATCAATACCACGCAAGAAAACAGCACCCATCAGGAACCCAATCATGGCTGGGAACCAGACGGGAACGCTCCTGCCTTCTGACATCTCAATCGCAGGAGCGAGAAGCGACCAATAGCTGGCGGCCACCATCACTCCACCGGCAAAACCGAGCATTCCGTCAAGAACCTTTTGGTTCATTTTTTTGAGGAAGAACACCCCGGATGCTCCAAGGGCGGTTACGCCCCAGGTAAAACATGTCGCCACAAGAGCTTGCAATACCGGATGAAGCTTCTGCAGAAAACTCATTCTATGACCTGTGGTTCCTTGTGACGGTGAATGAGCGAATACCGATGTCCTTATTCGATTCCTCTGCGCCTTTGCGTCTGTGCCCTGAAAATAAGGGCTATGGGGCGGATTGGCGCTCGATATTGAAACAAATTGGACCGGTGCAGCCCTGAGCCGTTGCAGAATCGCAACAAACGCCTTGGGACCAACCAGAAAAACATTTTCATGTTCTCCCGGTGAACGAAGTTCATGATAGACTGCGTTTTACATTCTTAAATTGTTTCAATCCCGCCGACGGCGGGACAGAGACGCAGAGTGCTAAGGGGTCTCCCCTTGCTGCCGATGAGCCATCCGAGGCATGGGTGCGGACGTGCCACGGGCGTCCCGCCCGTGATGCACCATGGGCAAGATGCCCATGCCACGTTTGCCAGTTCGAGCAATCTTCTCTTTCATGCAAACTCTTCCATAATCTTGGCGAGCGCCGCCTTGTCGAGTTGCCGTCCCACTAACGACGCATCACTTAGGACGGAGAATTGTTCCTCGAACGCGGGCCTGTCATTGCGGTAAATCATGCCGATAGGAATACGGTCCTCCCATTCACGAGCTACCTTCATGGCGGACTCCCAATCGGTCGGGTCATGTTCGTCCGGCAAAACGTAACATCGCTGCTTATACCAGGCGAAGGTGTTGACTTTGTTGAATGACGGACAGGGCTGAAGGATGTCAACCAGCGAGAGGCCTCGATGAGCGATTCCCTGCTGAATCATGTCAGCCAGATGGTCTATCTTCCCAGAGAAGCTCCGCGCGACAAATCCTGCGTGCATGGCCACGGCTACGGCAATGGGGTTAAACGGCTCGGCAAGCACGCCCCCCGGTTGGGCTTTGGTGACAAACCCCGTATCGGAGGTGGGACTTGCCTGCCCCTTGGTCAGACCGTACACCTGATTGTTGTGAACTAACAAAGTCACGTCAACGTTACGGCGGATAGCCGCGAGGAAATGGTTTCCGCCCTCGCCATAGTTACATCCGTCGCCGCTCTCGACGATCACGGTCAGCTCCGGGTTAGCGAGCTTGGCGCCGGTCGCCACGGGCAGAGACCGTCCGTGGAGGCCGTTGAAAACGTTGGCATTCAAATAGTGCGGCGCCTTCGCCGCCTGCCCGATGCCGGATACGAAAAGCACCTGATGGGGAATAAGGCCACTGGCTACGAGTGCTTGCTTGACAGCATTCAGAATGGCGAAGTTCCCGCACCCCGGGCACCAGGCTGTCTCATATTTTCCGTAATCGTCAAGCGTTACCATTGTCCTCCTCGGTTTAGCTTTGGTCATCGGTTCAGTTCACGCAGGATGAACTCCGGCGTAATCGGCAATCCGTCGTATCGAAGCACCAGCTTCTCGATGAGGAATCCGGTCTCGCGGTAAATCAACCGTGCGAATTGCCCGGTCGCGTTTCCTTCCACACACACCACCTCTCCAGCTTCCCGAAGAAGCCCCACGAACTGTTCCGGCGCAAGCGGCCATACTTGTGAGAAGTGGAGCGTCGCGACGCGACGGCCCTCCGACGTTAGTTGCGATGCTGCCTCGTACACCGCTCCCCTGCTCGATCCCCACGACACTAACAGAAGGTCCGGGTTACTGTCTCCGCTGGACTCCGGAGGGATGACCTGTTCGAGGATTCCTTTCTGCTTTCTCAATCGCTTTTCGACCATCTGACGCCGGACTAAAAGGTCTTCCGTGAGATGTCCGTCTTCCGTATGCTCATCGCTGTCAGTGACAACGAGGTGCTGGCTCATTCCCGGAAGCAGACGAGGCGAGACACCGCTCTCCGTGAAGGCGTGCCGGCGGTATGGTTCTGAAATGCCCTCTAACTCTGCACCGGCGCCAAGGGTATAAAGGTGCTCTACCTCAAACGGCGCCACGGCACGCGAAGAATCCGCAAGAAATTGATCCGTCAACACAAACACCGGCCCCTGATAGGACTCCGCAAGATCAAATGCACTCCGAGTAAGGTGGAAGCATTCCTCTACCGTGCCGGGCGCCAGGATGGCCCGCGGAAACTCGCCGTGTCCGGCATGGACGACGAACTCCAGATCTCCTTGCTCCGTCCGGGTGGGAAGTCCGGTTGCCGGGCCCGGCCTCTGCGCCACTACGACGACCAACGGCGTTTCCGTCATTGCTGCCAAACTCACGCCCTCCACCATCAGGGCAAATCCGCCGCCGGAGGTGGATACCATGCTGGGCGAACCGGCAAACGAAGCCCCTATGGACATGTTAATCGCGGCGATCTCATCCTCTGCCTGTTCGACGATCAATCCCATCTCGTTTGCCCGACTCGCCAGGTTCAGCGCAATTGAAGTTGACGGAGTCATGGGATAGAACGAGTAAAATCTTAGCCCCGCCGATAGGGCGCCCAGCGCAATTGCTTCGTTTCCGTTCATCAGTAAGCGTTTCGGCGGATTCTCGACAGGTCTCAGCTTTTCAATCAGTGATCGCTGACCCTCGCACCATTGAAAGGACTTCGTCAACGCCTCCTGATTTTGCTCTGCGATCTTCAAGTCCCTCTTTCCAAAGAACTCATCCATTGTGCGGGCAACCAGCTCCTCGTCGAGACCCAGCAAAAAGCTCACGACTCCGAGAGCCACAATGTTTGCGAACCGACGCCCCGACAGTTCCTTGAACGGAATTCTCAAACACAAGTCCCCGGAGACGTCGAAAGCCACATCAACGGCTATAAGACCTCCAGGGGTGAGCTGTCCTCGATGCAAACTCACCGATTCCGCATTGAGCGCGACCAAAAGGTCAACCGACTCCTGCGGGGCGACGATCTCGTCAGGGCTGACGCGCACGGCGAAGGTGTTGTGGCCGCCGCGAATCCGGGATTGATAGTCCTGAGTGACCACCACAAAATAACCGGTTCGTACGAGGCTTTTCGCGAGCAAATGTCCCACGGTCACCAGTCCCTGCCCCGCCTCCCCTGCTATCAGGATGTTGAATGCATTCGGTTTCATGACGTTCTCCGCATCGGCTCATGCCTTGCCTGTAAGCCCAGGCGCCACCAGTGCGCTGGAATGAGGCCCATCTCCACAGACGCCGCTTCAAATATCACCCGCGAATCCGTCTCGCCCGGTCGAACCTGCGGGCGACTTCCTCCCAGTGAATGACGTTCATAATCGCGCTAACGTAATCCGCGCGGCGATTCTGGTACTTGAGGTAATAGGCGTGCTCCCATACGTCAATCACAAGTAGCGGCACGGCGCCACACACAACCTGATTCTCATGCTTTTCGATCTGAAGCACTAACAGCCGCCGCCCCAAAGGCTCGTACGCCAATACGCCCCATCCGCTGCCCGCAACCTTGTTGGCCGCCGCGCTCAGCTGGGACACTAGCGCCTCAACCTTCCCGAATTGCGCTTTTAGGGCGGCCAGCAAGGCGCCCCTCGGTTTAGTCGGTTTGGGGTGGAGGTTCGCGAAATAGAGCGTGTGCAACACGTGTCCGGAGCCATGAAAGGCCAACGCCCGCAACAGAGCCTGCACGGCGCTGAAATCCCCCTTCTTTTGTGCATCTTCCAGTTTTGCCAGCGTGGCGTTGAGGCCTCGCACGTAGCCCGCGTGGTGTTTATCGTGGTGGATGGTCAGCGTGCGGGCGTCAAGATACGGTTCGAGGGCATCAACCGCGTATGGCAAATCGGGCAGGGTATATGGCTCAACGCTGCCTGCACGCCGGTTGGCGGTGGCTGCTGAGTCCTTCACTGGCAAACCGACGGCAGCGGCCCCGGCCGCTGACGCCCCCACCAATCTTATCCATTCTCGCCGAGAAAGTATATCCACAGTCCTATCCCCCTCCTATGTGATAACCGGTTCAGCTCAACGTTCACAGAAGCCATTGCTTCAGTTCAAGGATGCCAGTGTCTTGCTCAGGGTGGTGATATGGCTCATCTCCTCCTTGATGATGCGGGCGATATTCTCCCCGCCGAGCCTTTCGGGGACCATCTCCTTGATCCCCAGGTAGAAGACGATGGAATCTTTTTCAAGACCGATGGCGGTTTTGAGGACGTCCTGAATCGTCTCCTCCCCCGTCAGAAGCTCGGTCGGATCCGCACGCACATCGAAGACATACCCGTCCGCCATGGCATTCAGGTACATCCCCGCCTCGCTTTCGGGGTCGAAAACCGTTGACGTGCGTTCTTCGGCAGACAATTCCGCCCTCATAGAAGCGAAAGTTCTTTCGTGGTCGTCTTCCATTGCGGCGAGGTCGAGGAGAAGCTGACGGGTTCCCGGGTCTTCGCTTCCTTCGGCCACCTTGCGGTAGAATCTGGCGCCGTTCCTCTCTATCTGTTCTGCCATCTCGAAGACTTCATCAGCATTGAAATGGATACTCATGTTTCGTCTCCTCAAAGTGAAAATGTTCGCTTGCCCAGCTCTTTGTCCACTACCATCAGCTCTTCGCCGGAATCACCGGCGTTCTCCAAGATCCGCACGTTGCTCGATGCCGATTCTTCCTCCTCCACCTGCTCCTTCACGAACCACTGGAGGAGTACACTGGCCGGCTCATCGTTTTGCGCTTGGGCAATCTTGACGAGGTCATTTATTGTGCCGGTGATGAACTGCTCGTGCTTGTAGGCGTCCTGAAAAGCCTCCAGGGGCGACGACCACTCCGTCTTCAGTTGAGTGAGATTCTGGAGCAGCACCCTTCCGTCGCGGTCCTTGATGTGGTCGAAAAACTTCATCGCGTGCACCATCTCCTCCCGGGTTTGCGCACGCATCCACTGCGCCATCCCGTCCAGGCCTTGCGAATGAAGATACGCCGCCATGGACAGGTAGATGTAAGCAGACTCCAGCTCATTCCTGATCTGGTCGTTGAAAGCCTTCTGCATTTTCTCGCTGATCATGGCCATCATCCTTTCCATAAACCGTGTACGTTGCAGTATTCTCGTGCGGTGACTTCCTCGGCCGCGATGTCAAAAGTAGCTTCCGGCGCCTCTCCCGGCTTGAGGAATTGCCGATAGGCTTTCCCGTCGGCGACTATCTCGATCCACTCGATGTAATGCTTCTCCTCCATCGGATGCGGAACGCTGCCGACGCTCACCTTGACGCCGCCCTCGCTCTTTTCGACCACCGGCACGTGCTTCTCCTGAGCCGCGTCCACCGTGTTCTCGAGATAAAGCTTCATCGGCTGCCCACAGCACACAAGCTGGCCAACGCCCTCGTGGAGCACTTCCACGATGTTGCCGCAAATCTCACACTTGTAAATCTGCAATCTCTTGGTCATTTTCGCCCCTCCTCTCATAGTTTCTTGTGGCAGAACCACCAATCAAAACAGTCGGATTGTTTAGCTCTCTCCTCCGCCGTTTTCTCATCCGATGGCGGCGGGATTATCACCTCATCTCCGACGAGTTCGTTGTTCGGCCAGTTTGCTGGGATCGCCACTTTGTTCTCGTCGGCGACCTGGAACCCCTTAACCATCCTCAGGATTTCGTCCATATTTCTCCCGAGCTCTTGCGGATAATAGAGGATGGCTCTGATGATGCCATTGGGGTCAACGACAAAAACCGCCCGAACGGTGTTCGTCCCCTTCCCGGGATGGATCAGTCCCAGTAAAGTGGCAACCCGCCCCGTGTCGTCGGCGATGACAGGAAACTGGACCTCGACATTCAGATTCTCCTTGATCCACTGCACCCATTTGATGTGTGAAAACACCTGGTCAATGCTCAACCCGATGAGCTCGGCGTTCAACTTCCTGAATTCCTCATATCTCTTTTGGAATGCCACAAACTCAGTTGTGCATACCGGCGTGAAGTCCGCTGGATGGCTGAAGAAAACAAACCACTTGCCCGCGTACGTGTCCGGCAGCTTGAGCTTACCGTGGGTTGTTTGAACCTCTATCTCCGGAAACTCTTCTCCGATAAGCGGCAACTTTTCCATAACTATCCCCCTTTCCAAGTGTGGTTGAAGTTGTTAGGTTCGCAAAGGAGTTGTCTTATTCATTCCTTCTTCTGTGCTTCTATCCCCTCGAGCTTGAATCTCAGCCAGTCGGCCATCTCTTGGATGTTCTTGCTGAGATACCAGCGGCCATTGGCGAAGGCACCGTAGTCAGCCCCCATCATTGCGGAGGCGAAGCGTGTCGAGTTGGCGAAAAAGAGCCACTCCTCTACCCACTTCTTCTCAATCGCTTCGTTGAAAATGCTGTCGTTCTCAGCGAGCCCTCGCGCCGCGCCTTTTTCCCAGGCTGTCATCAATATCCTGGTCGCCGTCCGCGTCATTTCGTTGGTCGTTCTGATCGTGTTTTGGAAGCGCGCGAACTGCCCGTCCACCCAACCCTGCCCGTGGCAGGCGAGGCAGATATTCTGCATTGCTTTACGCCTCTTCTCCTGCTCTTTCCCGTCAATGAGGAACTTGGCGGCAGGCTCACCTGTCAGCTCAGTCGGCAGCGGCAGACCCGCCCGGTTCTTGATGATGCTGGTATCTGCCGATTTCGGATGGGGGTGGGCATAGATAAGCCCGAAAATCCTCCACGGGAGCCGATCATTCATCCGATGCGTCCTCTCGGCAACCGCCTCACCATCATCGTTGACAATCAAGCTGACATGGCATGTCGCGCACGTTGGCGCCGTGAAATCTCTTCCAACAACCCACGGGACCGCATCGAAGTTCCACCTATCGCCCACCGAGGAAAAAATGTTCCCGTGCTTGCTGACCATATAGACCTTGTACGCCGGAACGTCCGGCCCCTCGTGACATGCGGAACAGGTGTAAGGCTTTCTCGCCATCTCGACCGAGAACCGGTGCCTCGTATGGCAGGCGGTGCATGAGCCCACGCTTCCATCGGGATTCAACCGACCAACTCCCTGATTCGGCCACCCGGAAAGAACCGGGAACTCCATCTCCCCCAGAACCGTCTCCCTTGTCTCAAAACCTCTTCCTCGACCGCCGTGCCATGGCAGTAGAAGCAGGAATCAGCTTCGGTCTCGGCATCCGGGGGCGAAAGGCTCGTCGTCATGTTCTCGAAGGACTGAACGCCGGTCGCCGAATTCACCAGGGAGTGATAGACCGGATTGTTCTTGAGATTCCCGTAGGCGTGGGACATCAGATTTTGGCCGTACTCCTTCACCTCGACAGCATGGCACGTCGCGCAATCATTCGGCGTAACGACCACATGCACTTTGTAATCGGCGTGCTCAAACGTGTCTTTGTGCTTTTCCGGATTCAGGTTGTGGCACTCCGCACAGCCGACCGCGACGTTTGCGAGATTTTCCGGCACTTTCGCGACCGAGATTCTTCTTTCAAGGTCATCTTTCTTCAGGGCCTCGGCCGGAGTTACGCGGGCGTGAAGGCCTTTTCTCCAATCCGCTACGATCCCCGGGTTCAACGTCGCGTGACAGGCAAGGCACGTTTCGCTGTCTTCGCTTAACGCGGCGTTCTCCGCGGGAAACGACGTTGCCGCCACACACAGCAATGCAAGAACGAGAGCTGCTGAAAAGCTAAAGACGCTGCTCATAAATCTCCCTTATTCTGCGGTCGGCCCGCACGGGATGCGGCGGAGTTGCGAACTTAACCTCATACCAGCTTCTTCACCGCGCTCAAAGCCGCTTCGTAGTCAGGCTCGTTTGTCAACTCCTCGACAACCTGCACGTATCGAACCGTGCCCTGGCGGTCCACCACGAAAACGGCCCGCGCCAACAGACGCAGCTCTTTGATCAGCACCCCGTACGACGTGCCGAAGAAAGTGTCACGGTGGTCCGAAAGCGTTTGAACCCGCTCCACACCTGCCGCACCACACCACCGTTTCTGCCCGAAAGGCAGGTCCATACTTATGGTGAGTATTATGACTTCCGGGCCCAGCCCCGCAGCTTGCTCGTTGAACTTTCGCGTCTGCAGATCGCACACCTGCGTGTCCAGAGAGGGCACAGATGCGACAATGCAGACTTTCCCGCGGAATGACGAAAATCTTACCGGCGACAGATTGTTGTCCAGCACAACGAAGTCCGGCGCCGCGTCCCCCACCTTGATCTCGTTCCCCACAAGAGTTAGCGGGCTGCCCTTCATCGTTATGATTCCGATGCGTTCTCTCATCACGCTTTCCCTTTCAATACGGCATCCGACCTGGAGATCGCCGGTGCTTCCGCAACGGGCCGGGTCTTCCTACTCCGCTTCCGTCCGCGCTGCTATAAGCTCGTCGAGGACGTCGGTGTACGCCTTCTTCAGGCTACGGCCCACTATTGTCTTCGCAAGCTTGCCGGCTTTGAAGATTTTCACGTCCGGAATCGCCATGACACCATGTTTCTGCGCCAGGCTGGTGAACTTAGTCACGTCCACGGATACAACCGTTGCCCGCCCTGCATACTCCGTTGCAATCTCGTGAATGGTCGGCTTCAGCCTTCTGCATGGCGGGCACCCATCCGAGTAGAAGTCCACAAGCACCACATCGTTGCTCCTCAGCACCTCCTTTAGCTCCGCCGCTGCTTTCAGTCCGATTAGATGTTTCGAGGGATTCGCAACTTTCTGTTGCCCCCCGAACGTGGATGCGAGCAGCACCCCTATCAAAGCCCCAAAGATGGCCCCGCCTATGGGGCTGCCGGTCAGGGGACACGTGCCGCTTGCGCACTTTCCGAAATGCCCGATCACGCCCCCAATTACCCCGCCAATAACCGCACCGACTATGAGCTTATGTACCATCGCTTAGCTCTCTTGTTTTTATTTTCGAGGAGTGCTCTCCAACACTCACCAGTTTTCGGCCAGCACTTCGAAATGCCCCTGGGGATGTGCGCAGGCGGGACATTTCTCCGGAGCCTCCGTGCCCACATGGAGATACCCGCAGTTTCTGCACCGCCACACAACAACCTTTTCCTTCTTGAACACTGTCCCCGCCTCGACGTTCGCCAGCAGCCTCAGGTAACGTTTCTCATGCTGCTTTTCAGCAACCGCGATGGCTTCGAAAATCGCCGCGATTTCCTCGAAGCCCTCTTCTCTGGCGATGTTGGCAAACGACGGGTACATCCTCTCCCACTCGTAGTGCTCTCCGGCGGCAGCCGCTCTGAGGTTCTCCGCCGTCGTCCCTATCACCCCGGCAGGGAATGCCGCCTGAATCTCCACCTCTCCCCCTTCAAGCAGCTTGAAGAGGCGTTGGGCGTGCTCTTTTTCCTGATTAGCTGTCTCCTCGAAGATGCTGGAGATCTGGATGAACCCGTCCTTCCGGGCCCCGCTGGCGAAGTAGGTGTACCGATTCCTCGCCTGTGATTCCCCGGCGAACGCCGTCAAGATGTTCCTTTCGGTCCTCGATCCTTTCAATTCGATAATCCCTCCTCTCTTTTCGCAGCCTTCCTTTGCGCCTTTGCGAAAGGTCTGCTTCTTTTCTGATTCTCTCGCCAAGACGCTAAAGCCCCAAGGATCCTCCTTCTCCAGTAACAACTGTTGTCCGCATGAGCGTTGCGAATAAGTCCCGATTCGCTTGCGAGACACACCACGACGCGCGGGACGTCGGCCCAAAGTGGAAAACGGGATACTTCTTCGGTTCTCCAAACGTCAGCCCTGCGGCCCGTCTTTGCCCGCCGTTCGTGGGAACTCTTTCTTCCGTAAGTGTTATGATTTGCCCTTATTGAGTTCCTCGGCGATTTCGTCAACCTCGGCGGCGCCATCCGCCAGGTGTCCCGCCTCATCCGGCAGCAGTATATTGAGCACCCGCTGGAATTCTCCGGCATGCACGCGCTCCTCGTTGGCTATATCTTGAAGCACCGCCTTTGCCAGTTCGTTGTCTGTGGCATCGGCGAGCGCCTCGTAGAGGTGGACCGCTTCCTCCTCGGCTGCCAGAGCCATGCGTATTCCTCGGCTCAACTCCCGCTCGCTCAACTTACCTTCCGGAATCACTCCGCTAAACGGATTGATGAACTCCGCCATTTCTGCACCTCCTTTTCAAAAAGCCGGTTCTCCCTCAACTTCTTCGTTTGCCCTCGTTGCAATTTCCCAAACGCGCGCTCCAGCCCTAAAGTTCCCTGCACACCGTGGTGGCAATCGCGTACCGGCGGCATGTCGCCGCGGGAGCGTGCCTTGGATGACCATGCCTGCAGGCGACGCCGCGCCCAACTTGTCCGTCTCGCCCGCGCTGTTACGCTGCCACGGCAGCGGCTCGTCGGAGGCCTTCTATCGCGCGTTGTTCTCGCCCCGGGAGCTTGTCCCCCGCTCCTTGCACTCAGGACACAGCCCTACAAATCCTACGCAGTGCCCGGTTATTTCGTATTCGCTCGCTCCGCGAGCAGCTTCTTCAAGCCCGGACATCGCTTCTATCGGCACATCGTCAACCCGGCCGCAGCTTGCGCAGCGTACGTGATAGTGATTTCTTGCGTTTCCGTCGAAGCGCCTTTGCGTGCCCGCAAGCTGGAGTTTTTGTATGACACCTCGCTCGCTGAGAATCTCGAGGTTGCGGTAAACTGTGCCCAGACTGATTCTCGGCAGTCGCTTGCGAACCATCTCGTAAAGAGCAGAGGCAGTCGGGTGTGAAGTAACTTTCCCCAGTTCCTCCAGGATGACCCGGCGCTGGCGGGTCATCGTGAAGCCTCTTTGTGATGGAGAGTCTGCCGCCTTTTTCATAATAATAATCATTCTCAATTGTCGGTCGGCGAGCACACTCTGTCAAGCACTTTTGTGAATCGGATGTGGCCGCGTTTCCGTAGCTTGCCATGACACCCCGTTTTGAACCTCTCTCGCCGCACGTTGACGCCGCGCATCTGTCCAGTGTGTCGCTCTCTCGTATAACGGAAAAGGCCGCGGCTTCCTTTTCGCCTGCGCTCAGCCGGCGCCGGCTTTAGTGGGTGGTATCGGATACGGGATTCTTCTTCTGAGAGCCGGCTTAAGCCGGGCTTCTCGACCAGCGGCTTCATCCGAATTCTGCCATGCAAACACGGCCGCACACTGTGAATCTTCCCTCGGTGAAAGTAACAATCGAGGACCCGTAACGGTTCCCGTTACACCTCATTCCTCCTTGACGCCCGGCGGGTCATGCCGATGTTTTAACAGGAGTTTGCCAAAAAACGGCGAGTGTGACGTTGTAACCTGTTGGTAGCGAGGTAGAAATCGAAGATGGCAAGTGTGAAGGCCTGTTTTTGTGAAAAAAATGGGGGAACTTTTTCAACAAAAAGAAGGGGCCGCCGGACTCGAGGGGCGGACTCGGGCTCGGACCTCAGCCGCTGAAGGAATGTCGCTGTGAGTCAGCCTCCGTGATGATACGTCTGCCAGCCAAGATAAGTCGTGAAGGCCTCATACAGAGCTCTCGAGACGCGGGAGTAGGCCATGGTCACGTGGTGCTCGAATCCTTCGCGGCATATGAACGCCAGGAGGCCCTGAAGATTATGGATGTGCGCCACGCCAGACCCGCCGAAGGTGCCCGCGGTCTCATCGGTAATCTCCCCTTCGGCGAGATATACGCGGATGTTTCCGGCAGAATCGTCCGTGGAAACCCGGCAGAAGGTCACCGGTCCGGGCTTGAGCGTGCCAGCGCACGCCCCCATGGCCTTGTCTTCTCCGACGGTGTCCTTGAGGATTTCGTGGCTGCCCATCCGGAAATCCTTGAACATGTCTTTGGGGAGATTGCTGCAATGGAACACAACACACTTGTCCGGGTCGCCACCGTAGTTGTTGTTCCAATCGAGGATAGCGCTGGGAGCTCGGCTCGCCAACGTCAGGGCGTACATCGCCACGGCCCCGGTAACATCCACCTCGCACGCGCTGGGCATGAGGGCATTGCTCATCATGCTCATCACGGCGCACGGCGTTATGCCGAAATATTGCTCGATTGCGGTCCAGCACTGGATTGCGCTCGCGACGAGGTTTTTCTCCGCCATCCATCTTTCGAGCACGACGGCAAACCTGGCCATCTTCCCGAGGGCGCTTTGCGGAATCGCATCCGCCCCGCAATACTCTTCAATGGCTGCAATTTTCTCCTTGACCTCCGGGATGTCGTCAGCGAGCTCCTCGGCTTTTCCGAAAACGTCCGAGAGGTCAATTGGCTCGACGGAAATCCCCGAGCGCTCGAGGATTTTCTCGCTGAAGCGGACCGTGTTGAAAGCCGCAGGTCTCGCCCCGACGGCCCCGATCCTTGCCCCGCGCAGTCCCTTCACGACGCGGCAAACTGCCGCAAACCGGTCAAGCTCACCCCGGAATTCTACGCCTCCCACGGGCATCGTGTGGCGACTGGTCAAGCTGAAGGGAATTCCGTACTGCTTGAGGTTGTTGCAGACGGAAATCTTGCCGCAAAAGCTGTCTCGCCTGTCGCTGACGGACATCTTCCCCAGCTCGTCCGGGAAAGCGTGCACCAGCACCGGCGCCGCAAGCCCGGACATCCTCAGCGTATCGGCGACTGCCCGCTCGTCACCGAAATTCGGAAGCGTCACGATAATGCCATCAATGTCATCCGCCCTCGAGCGGAACAGGTCCGCACATTTCCTTGCGTCCGTCAGGGTCTCCACAGAACCCAGCTTCGTCTCCTCGGGCGACAGGCAAAGCCCTTCGCAGCCCGCCTCCTCCAGAGCCGCCAGAATCTCTGTCCGCCCTTCGGCAACGAGATGGTCCGGGAAAAAACCTCTGTTGCCAACGATCACGCCAAAAATACTCTTCTTCATGTTATCTCTCCTTTATGGCCGAGTTTTATTTTGTCTCTCTTTCCGCCTCGTTTGGGAAAGCGAATCATGTTCGCCGCCAAACGAGAACAACGAAATCTTACCAGACTTGCGATTTCAATCAAAGGCCTGCGATGGGGTGCGACCGCATTCGAGTGGGGTCTGCGATACTGTTTTGCGCCTCTCAGGGCGACGCGCTTCGCCCAGGCCGAATGGCTGCCGGCCATGCGAAGCTCAGGGCAACGCCGGCGTTACGAGGCGATAGAAACGGGCGCCGACGCGGCTGGCGTCCGGGTCATGGACTTCGATTACGCCGCCGTCGGTTTGAGCGGGAACATCGCGTAGCTTCAACCACGTGCCGCTGGTAAACGTGTCGCGGTAGAGGATGGTGTAGGACTCTCCAGCGACGGCGGTGAAACGCACGACAACTGACGCGCTGCCGCTGCTGATAGAATCCATTTTCAAGAAGCTGGTCGCGTCGTGCGGATGTGTGCCGCAGAGGTATTCCTGTAAATTAGTGAACCCGTCGCCATCCGGGTCGCCTGAGGGGCCGTCGTTGCCGGTTGCGGTATTGGGGTCGAGGCCGTTGGCTGACTCCCATTCGTCGGGCAAACCGTCGCCATCAGTATCGAGAGCATTTTCGTCGTCGTCCTGTCCGGGCGAGCCACCGATGTCTGCGCTCGGGCACCAACCGGCTTTGCTCCCCCAAGTGTCCAATGCGGCGTTCTCATTCCGGATGACCAGTGAAAAGCCATCGCCGTCGGTGACGGGGTACCAGTCGTCGTCGTAATCAAAGTCGAGAATGATTTCGCCAGCCGCGTCCTCGAGGCGAAGGTTCTCCCCACCATTATCGAGATCGCCGGTGTATTCTCCAGCGATGTTGCCGAGGGCGCCGTAACGGACGTTAACCGCAGCCTGACTTTTTACGACGAGCGCCAGCTCGCCCGGGGCGAGGGTGGTGAGCTCGCTGCCAGCGAAGGAAAAAGCGATTCCGTTCGTGAACCGCACACCGGTCAGGTCGAGAAGCGTGGTTGCAATATTTTTCAGCTCGATGAACTCGAAATCGTTCTCAACGAAGCGGGGGTTGGCGAGCAGTTCCTCGGCGGAGGGATCGAGCGGATGATAGTTGATCTCGGTGATGACCAGATTTCCGGCCCTGGCAACCGGATGGATGGAGAACCAAGCTCTGGTCTGGCCGGACCAATCGCTCATGGTGTTAACGCTGTAGTTCGGGTTCAGATTTGAGTTTGTCTTCCGGGCGCGCGCGACGACCTCGGTGGTATCCGTAATCGCAATCGGCCCATTGTACACCCTCGCGTCCTTGGGCACGCCTCCGCCGGGCAGGCGGGGATCGGAGCCATCGAGCGTGTAATAGATGCGCGCCTTGGCCGGGGCCGTCATGGTGAGCGTGAAGCCGGGGGTGATCTGCCCGCCAGTGCTGCTGAAGACCGGCGGGGCCACAAGCTGGCTGTCCATCCATGCGAGTCGGGTCGCGAGCCAATCTTTCAAGTGGTCAACCTCGCCCTGAAATGTTCCGCCGTACTGTGCGCGGGGCCTCTGGCTCCACCTCTGCAAATCGCGGACCTGAGCCTCCTGAATCTCGTCAGCCATCGAGTCAATGATGGAGTGGATGTTGCTTGCGCTGAACTGATTTTTCCTGAGTTCCTGCCAGCGGTCTATGTATCTCTGAAAAAAGTCGGGGTCCTGGAACATTCGGCCCCACCAGGGATAATTGAAAAAGTCGGTTCCGCCCTGCCAACCCGTCGGGTCGGCGTCGCGGCCATCGGTGGAGCCCATCGTGCGGTCGAAGTCCCAGATGGGCCCGAAGGTGAGTTTCCCCTCTCTCGGCTTGTACATGTAAGTGCTCAATCGAAAAGCGTCCGGGTTTTTGGTGAGTATATTCAGTAAATGGTGGTCAACCGCGGCATCCACGTCAATGAATTGGGCGTAACCGAGGTCCGGGTCGGTGAAGTTCGTTCCATTCAGCGCAATCGCGAAGCTGTTCATGAAATCGCTGATATACTGCTTCTGGGCGTCTCGATCCGGACGTTCTATATCCACTTCTTTCGGGTAAACGTAGCACAGCGACTGCCCTGCGGCGTAGAAGCCGCTGTCGCCCGGATCGAGTCGGTCAATCTTCAGCATGTATCCGCCGGTGACCCCCGGTTCGCGGTCGTGTTCGGGAAACAGCCTCTTGACATTGACTCGGTCTTCGTCCCGACTGATTTTCTCGATGAAGGCATAGACGCCCCAGTAGTCCGCCTGCGATAAGGCGCCGCCCCCCGTATTGAGGAATACCTCGACGAACCGCGATCGCGTGGCATAGCGCCCGACCTGATTGCTCAGCTCGTAAATGAAGGGGTTTCGCATCAGCGCCAGGTCGAAGTTGTACGGCCCCCACAAGACCCAATCGGATTCCCCGGGCATTCCCAGAGGCGAAATGTTCTTCTCTTCGTTCACCTCATTCCACGCTTCAAGGGCGAGCGAAGGCTTTGGTCGTCCTGCCGTGCTGGAGCCGCGAATCTTGATTCCAGCGCGTGTGGCCAGGTCAGGAAGCTTCGTCAAAGAACTCCTGCCTTTACCTTGCTCGAAGACCGCCATAAGGACCGGCTGAAATGAGTTTTGAGACATCCATCCGGCGCCGAAATTCTCGAGGACCACCAGCGGCAGGTTGGAAGTAAAATCCATCACGGTAGGGCCCAGAGCGACGTACGTCTCGCTGACGGTGGGGCCCTCGCCGAAGCCCGCCTCGAACACTTTGGCCCGCAACTGCCTCGTCCCCGAAACGCTGAGCGGCCCGGTGTAAACGGGCGACGATTGATTGGGTACGCTCCCGTCCCGGGTGTAACGAATCACGGCGTCATCGGTGGCATCGTCCGGCAGCTCCAATTCCACGGAAAGCGATTTGACAAAGGTGCAACTGGGAATGGAGAAACGCGCCTTGCCGGCCATGCCGGGGAACGCGGGCCCGTTCGGCATCCCCGGCGTCGGCGATTGCAAGTAGCCAACCATTTCCGTACCGGACTTGTCACCTAAGCCGTACGAGACATCGGGGCGCTGGTCGGGATATTTCGGAAAGAACTCCGAAACCGGATGCTTGTCGGGGCTCAAGAGAGCCAGATACTCCCCACTGCCGCCCAATTTGAAGTTCGTGTGAAGCGGGGCGCCGAGCATCGCGCGGTCTTTCCCGGAAGCGAACACTATCATGTAGCGCTGGGAGGACAAAGTCACTCCGGGGAAACGCCATTGGTGAGCGGCGTCGGTCAGATACCAGCCGTCGAGGTTCACGGCCGACTTGGAGGGATTATGAATCTCGATCCAGTCCGAGCGGTCATCGTCGTCGTCAATCAGCGTTTTCGTGTTGATAGCCATGAACTCCGTGAGCTGCAAAGTGCCCGCAGCGGCGGCGGGGAAGAAAATGACGACACAGACGAGGAAAACCAGAAGGATGATCGCCCGTGAGCGCGGGATGCGGAGGTTGATGAAGTTTTGGTTCCTCTGCGACCGGGGGAATGGTTCAGCAAGCAAGCTGAGCGCTTTGCTTTTCGAGCATTTGGGCATCACAAACCCGCAACCACGGAGGGCCAACTCCTGAACAACACCGAGATGCCGTCTGTAATCAATGCTGCAAGGCTTCAATGAAAATCACCTGCCCGGCCTGAGAGACTGTCGGATTCGGCTCGAACAAACACTCGCAAGCGGTCAAGGTTTTCTCTGCTCGGGCGAGCTCGATTCTTACCGAGGTTTTGACCACGCGTAAACCTATTCCCTTCGAACCGAAGCACTCGTATGAGCATATCATTATGCCGCGGCCCGGTCAATAGTGGCGCCGCCTCGGGAATAGGTGGACTCGTCCCTCGGGATTTCCCAAAACCACAGACCCCCGCGCACACCTCCTTTCGCGAATGACGCCTTTGCGAATCGCGAGGAAGCAGCGAGGGAGCCGAGCGACATAATCGGTCGGTCTCTCGGAGCTCGCCTCGGTCGAGGTCCTCCGGCGGTGGGCGTACAACCCCAGGCCCTGCGGAACGGTTGGGTTGCCGTTCTCGCATTCCTGCGGAGGCCGCCGTCGCGACAAGGCGATGCAATGCCGCCAGTGCGCGATGCCAAAATGGGGTCGCTGTGGTTACCGCGCCTGATTACAGATGGTATGGGTGGCGCTGTGGCCTACTCATCAAGCGCCGGGCCTCTGCGTCGCCGACGATCTCCTTCTTAGCTTGGTCCCAACGGAGCTTGCGGCCAAGGATGAAGGAAAGGTTGCCGAGAACGCACAGATTGGCTACACCGACTGCCGCATCAATGTTCATGACGGTCTTGGCGCCGGTCTTGATGCCCTTAAACCAGTCCTCCATGTGCCCCGGGCTTTTGTAAACATCCTTTGCGCCGGCGGGCGGCGCCCATTCGCGGACTTTTCTCTCAGCCCACGTGCCGCCATCGCCGCCCCAATGGGTGAACGTGCCCTTGGTGCCGTGATAGACCGCGCCGTAGCCGGGACGGACGATTCTGGCCTCGCCCTTCTTCCTCTCCTCGGCAGGAGGAGCGTTGCCGGTATGCTGGTCCCAGATGAGAACCCAGTCGGGGTTCTTGAAGGTGTAAGTGACGTGCATGGTGACGGCGGCGTCCCACAAGCCCTTGGTCGGCGAAGTGCCCGTCGCCTCAATGGTGACGGGGCCGGTTCCGTCGGCGCCCATCCACCACATGGCGCAGCTCATCACGTGGGCGCCGCGGTCGCGAATCTGCCCGCCGCCGGACTCCAATACCCAGCGAAATGTGCCGGGGAGATACTTTCTATTGTATGGTCGCCAGCGCAGCGGTCCCAACCACATGTCCCAGTCCAGCTCGGGTGGCGGATCACTGTCCGGGACCGGGTTATTGTCCGCAGGACTGTTGTAGTGAAAACACCATACCTTACTGATGTGGCCGATGTTGCCGTTGACCAGGTACCGGTGCAAGAGATAAGCCTCCGGCTGCGACCGTCCCTGCGAGCCGACCTGGATGGCCACCTTGTTCTTCCTTCCGGCTGCGGCCATCGCCTGTCCCTCCTCGATAGTGCAGCACGCCGGCTTTTCCACGTAGATGTGCTTGCCGCATTCGGCGGCGTGGACCGTCTGAACGGCGTGCCAGTGGTCGGGCGTAGCAATCACCACCGCGTCAATGTCCTTGCGCTGGAGAACGTAGCGGTAGTCGCGGTAGGGCGTGACGGTTTTCTTTGACCATTTCGCCTGGTACGTCGCCGCGCGGGCGAGCCTTTTCTCGTCCACATCGCAGACTGCTGCACAGTCAGCCTGGTCGCCAATTTTGGACCTCATCATTCCGTTCATGAGGCCCGTGCCTCTCCCGCCCGAACCGATCAGGGCAACTGCCACTCGGTCGTTTGCCCCCGGTCTGCCCGGGGCAGCCAGCACCCCTGACGGAATGATGTACGGAGCGCTTATCGCCGCGCCCACACTCGCCAAAAACTGGCGTCGGTTCATTTTGCTTTGCTTGCTCATCGTATTTCCACCTCTCTGTCTGGAGTCAGATTGAGTAATTTCTTATTCGGAGCGTCACCCCGCGGGTTTCAGGCTCGTCTTGCGCGTCGGTACAAGCTTCTGGCACGGAAGCCCCGGAACCTCCACGCCGCGTGCTCGCAGCGATTGGGCGATGTTGATCTTGAACTCCTGTGGCACGGCCTTCAGTGCCCTTTTGAGGGCTGCAAGAGACCTTTTGCCCGGCAGTCGCTGGAGAACCATCCGCGCATCCTCCCGCAACTCCTTATTCGATAACAATGCCGCCACGGGACCGACGCACCTGCCGCCGCCGATCTCCGACAACATCCACACCACTTCCCGCCGGACCGCCGCCGGCTGATTCTCGCCTAACAGCCCGAGCAGTTCGGGAACGACCGGCCTTTTCTCCCGGGCGGCTCCGGGACGACCGACGTAACGGACGATTTTCCACAAGCCACGCCTCGCGGCCCGGGCGACCTCGAAGTCCTCGTCGCTCATCACCGCTGCCAGGGGCTTGACCGCCGGCGCCCCGATTTTTCCGGCACTGAGCAAGGCCTTGGCTCGGACCTTGTCGTCCTTGTCCCGGACCTTGGCAATCAGGTCGGCGACCGCGTCAACTCCCGCCGCCTCAGACTCGGCCGCAAGAGCCGCAACTGCCGAGATGGCGACCGCCGCCTTTTTCACTCTCTTTTCAGACATATTCAAACCCTCCTTGATTGAATCCCACTTCTGCCACAATACACTACCCTGCCGCTACCAAAGGCGCGCAAAAAACTCCAGCTATGGGCTAAAAGAATATATACCACAACTATGCTCCCCGAATGCAAGGTTAAAAAAGCGCGCTTGCCGGCAGCCATGAAGCGTTGCGGGGTTTGCTATTTTATCGGCGGTGGCTCGCCGGCCGCCTGCTCACAGGTGGTATGGATGGCGCTGTGGCCGACTCATTAGGCGCCGGGCCTCTGCGTCACCGACGATCTCCCCTTTAGCCTGATCCCAACGGAGCTTGCGGCCGAGGATAAAAGAGAGGTTGCCCAGGACGCACAGGTTGGCCACTCCGACCCCGGCCTCGATGTTCATGATGGTCTTGGCGCCGGTCTTGATACCCTTGAACCAGTCTTCCATGTGGCCGGGGCTCTTATAGACATCTTTTGCTCCGGCAGGCGGCGCCCATTCGCGGGCTTTTCTCTCGGCCCAGACCTCGCCGCATCCCCAGTGAGTGAACGTCCCCGTGGTACCGTGATAGACCGCCCCGTAGCCGGGACGGAGGATCCTGGCCTCGCCTTTCTTTCTCTCCTCCGGCGGGGGGGCGTTGCCGGTGTGCTGATCCCAGATCAGAACCCAATCGGGGCTCTTGAACGTGTAGGTCACGTGCATGGTGACGGCGGCATCCCACAGGCCCTTGGTCGGCGAAGTACCCCTGGCCTCTACGGTAACCGGCCCGGCGCCGTCGGCGCCCATCCACCACATGGTGAGGCTCATGTCGTGGGCGCCGCGGTCGCGAATCTGCCCGCCGCCGGACTCCATTACCCAACGAAACGTGCCGGGGAGATACCTCCTATTGTATGGACGCCAGCGCAACGGGCCCAGCCACATGTCCCAATCAAGCTCAGGCGGGGGATCGCTGTCGGGGACCGGGTTGTTGTCCACAGGGCTGTTATAGTGAAAACACCATACCTTGGAGATGTGGCCGATGTTCCCGTTGACCAGGTACCGGTGCGCCAGATAACCTTCCGGGTGCGATCGTCCTTGGGAGCCGACCTGGACGGCCACTTTGTTCTGTTCCGCCGCCCTGACCATCGCCTTGCCTTCCCCGATGGTGCAGCAAGCCGGCTTTTCCACGTAGATGTGCTTGCCGCATTCGGCGGCGTGGACCATCTGGACCGCATGCCAGTGATCGGGAGTGGCAATCACCACCGCGTCAATGTCCTTGCGCTCCAGAATATAGCGGTAGTCGCGATAGGGCGTGACGCGTCTTTTCGCCCACCTCGCCTCCCACTTCGCTGCATCGGCGAGTCTTTTCTCGTCAACATCGCAGACGGCTGCGCACTGAGCCTGGTCGGCAATTTTTGACGTCCTTATCCAGTTCATCAGGCTTCTGCCCCGCCCGCCCGCGCCGATCAGGGCAACTGCCACTCGGTCGTTTGCCCCCGGTTCGCCCGAGGCAGCCAACACGCCTGACGGAATGATATACGGAGCGCTTATCGCCGCGCCCATAGTCGCCAGAAACTGGCGTCGGTTCATTTTGTTTTGCTTGCTCATCGTATTTCCACCTCTCTGTCTGGGCTCAGATTGAGTAATCTCTTATCCGGAGAGTCACCCCACGAGTTTTCCACTCTCTTTTCAGACATATTCAAACCCTCCTTATTGGATCCGGGTTTTTTCGCAGTGGCTCCGTTTAGCAACCATGAAAACTGACCGGAGACTCATAGGAACTCCTTATTACTAAGGATAACAAAATCATAGCCCGAAAATGCAAGGCTAAAAGTCCTCGGGCTGGAGTGTTTCACTTACGGGCGGCTGAGGCTGCAACAGCGCAGCGCGCATACGACGCCGAGGCGCCATTGTACCGCTCTCGCCCCCGCTGAGGGCGAGACGCCCTCAGGACTGCCGTCCCGCCATGGCGGGGTGTCCTTCTCACCTTATTCTTTGCGCCTTTGCGCCTTTGCGTTAATCTGCTGTTCCCTTCTTGCCTCCTCCGCCTCGGCCGGCTGTCCGCCCGAGACTGAGCGATTACCTCGTCTCGGCACAATGCTCTGTCGTCTGTTTTACGTGGGAGCTACGGCCGTTGGCAGATGGCCGGCATGAGCGGGAAAGGGAAGTCCAATCGGACGCAGGCAGCAGGATCATCAAAGCCCTGTGAAGGTGTAACTTCCCAGGTTGTACAGCCTTCTTTTCTTCTCTTCGCTGATGTGGGCGGCGACTATTTCGCCGACGAAGATTGTGTGGTCGCCCGTCTCGATTTCGCCCACGACCCTGCACTCGAAGTTCGCAACGCAGCCTTCAATCAGCGGCGGGCGAACTTTTTTCGCCGGGACGGCCACCAAGCCCGTCTCCTTGAACTTATCCACGTCGCGTCCACTGTGAGTTCCGCAATAGAGGACCTCCTTACCCATCTCCTCGCTCGGGAAAGCCACGACGAATTCGCGCGATTCCGAGATGAGTTTGTGGCTGTGTCGCGTTTTGCCGACGGAAATTGCCATCATCGGTGGGTCAAAGGAAGTGGGCATGCACCAGCCGAGGGAGATGATATTCGCCTTGCCCTCGGAATCAATCGAGACAGCCCAGGAAACTTGCTCCGGATACTTCCGTTTCCACGCTTCTTCGACCGAGACCTCTTTCATTATATCCCGCTCTTTCCCAGGTAACGATGCAGACGAGCTGCTGCCTGTCGTGGAGATCGCGTTTTCAACAGCGAAGTCGGCTCTTCCTTCGTGTGGATTCTATTGCGCGCGAATCGAGGCAGGCTCTCACACAATCGCTTTTTCCGTTTCGGGGTCGAAGAAACGAGCCTTGTCCATGTTGAACACCATATCTATGTTCTGGCGAATGGCGTTTTTGGGGTGCGATTTGACGCGGGCGATGTAAGAATTGATTCCGGTGTTGAGGTAAAGGTAAACCTCCGAGCCCATCGGCTCAACCACCTCGATGAGAGATGTAACTTCCCTCCCTTCCGTCGGGCCCACGGCATTGGCTTTTGTCCAGACATCCTCCGGCCTTATCCCGAAAAGGATTTTCTTGTCTGTGTAAAGAGAAACCTTCTGCTTGTGCTCGTCGCTCACGCGAACCTTGAATCGCCCTTCGTCGAAGTAAAGGGCGGCGTCCTGCGACTTGATGGTTCCGTTGAAGAAATTCATGGGAGGGCTGCCGATGAAGCCAGCGACGAAGACAGTAGCAGGGTAATCGTAGAGGTTGATCGGGTTGTCAATCTGCTGCACGATGCCGTCCTTGAGGATTACGATCCGGTCACCCATGGTCATAGCTTCCACCTGGTCGTGGGTGACGTAGATCATGGTGGTCTGGAGGCTCTGGTGCAGCTTGCTCAGCTCCGTGCGCATCTGGACCCTCAGTTTCGCGTCGAGGTTGCTCAAAGGCTCGTCGAAAAGGAAGACCTTCGGTTTCCGGACGATGGCTCGCCCCACCGCCACGCGTTGCCTCTCCCCGCCGGAGAGAGCCTTCGGTTTTCGATCCAGAAGATGCCGGATGCTCAGGATGTCCGCGGCTTCTTTGACTCGTTGGTCAATCTCAGCCTTCGGCAAGCGGCGAAGCTTCAGCCCGAAAGCCATGTTTTTGTAAACGGTCATATGGGGATAGAGGGCGTAATTCTGGAAAACCATGGCAATGTCGCGGTTCTTCGGCGGGATGTCGTTGACCAGCTTATCGTCAATGTAGATTTCCCCCTTGGTGGCCTCCTCCAATCCTGCGATTAGCCGAAGGGTCGTTGATTTGCCGCAGCCCGAAGGACCGACCAGCACCAGAAACTCCTTATCGGGGACATCGAGGTTGATGGCGTCAACGGCGAGAACCTCCGGCGGGAATATCTTGGTGACGCTGTTCAAATGTACGCTTGCCATGGCATTCGTCTCCATGTTGTTGTTTTTCGTCGCCGCAATATAGCAGGGACAATCCCCCCGTGTCAAGCGTCTCGAACCGAGCGCAGCTCTGGGGAACAGGCCAGCGATGGGCGAGGCGGGAAGGCATTAGAGAGGTGCAGCGGTGGTGTGGGCGGTCGGAGAGCGTAGGGGGTCGTAACGCTGGCGTGCAGCGGTTATAGTATCAGCGGCTTGCGGCGAGGCCTGGAGCATGCCCCAGCGCAAGACTCAGGAAGTATCGAGGCGGATCTGATCCCGCCGAAGGCGGGACCAGTAGGGAATCGAAGGCGTCGGCTGGGATGCGGAAATAGCGGAAGCAATCCAGCCACGCCTTCGGCGTGGTCGAGTCCCGCCTTGGCGGGATTCTTTAGGCTGCCGAAGAGTTGGATGGGGGTGGCCTCATAGGCTTGGGCGAGATGCTTGAGGAGGCTGCCGGTCTCGAGCAGTTGCAGAAAGATGTGAGCGATCTGCACCAGGTAGTAGAAAGCCTTCATATTGTCCGGGTGGATGCTGTAGGCATGCTCCAGGTTCAAGCCGCTGTTTTTTTGGATGTTGAAACCTTGATTCTCAATTTTTGATGTGACTCGGCCTCCTTTCTCGGCAATAGCCGCCACGTTGTTTGCCTTGAGATGGAAATCCGTGAGCCAAGCGAAAGTGGTAGTCTTTCCTTTTGAGGTTTCGTTGAGGATGATGGCGTTCAAGCGATGGGAGCGCCGCTGGCTGTCGCCATAAGAGAGGTTGTTGACCCAGCGGTAATGCTGACGGGCGCCGTTGGGCAGTTGAATGCGCAGAGAGTTTTTTGGGGCGAGTTTGAGGAGTCCCTGGAAGTCCTGCCACAGGTCGGGGGTGCGGCCCCGCTTGAAGGTCAATACGTGGGACCAGTGATACTGTTCACAGACATTCAGCACGGGGCCGCAGGCGAAAAGCGAATCCCCGCCAATGCACAGGCGGGTCTGAGGAAAGTCTCGCTTAAGTGCGGGGGCGAGTCTGTGGCGCCAAGGGCGCCATTTGAGCTCGCAATCCTGTTTGACTTTTTCGTACCCAGAGAGTGTGGTTGGCTTGGAGCAATGGGGATGGGGCGAAGAGACCTCTGCGGCAGGATTCTCGATGAACTCGGCGCCTACGGACAGGGCGAGACCGCAGGGGGCGACCAGCTTGGCCTCCAGGAGGGGATGCAGATAAAGAGTGTTGTTCCCCCGCCGACGGCGGGGTGCGTGAGGCACTTTTCGCAGTGGCGTTTGTGGAACAGTAGGAAGCTGGCGCCGTCAATGGCCGCCACGAAGCGTCCCAGGAGGCGGAAGGCATCGAGGGCCTTCATCCCCGCCGTGGGCGGGGCGCACGCACCGAGTTCGGAGTTGGGCGAAGGCCTCGGAGCCGACATGACTCAGAAAGTGGTTGAGGGTTTTGTGGACGGGGAGCGAGTTCTGCTTGGCGCCAGCCAGGCGATTGGCATTGTGAAGTACCTGGAGCTCCAGATCTCGCAACTCGTAGTCCAGTCGGCGGCGGCTGCCTAACTTGAAGCAGAACAGAAGTAAGCCCCACCAGGTGAGAAACTTCTTGTCATAGCGGATGAAGGGCGCAAAACGCGTGTCAGGCAATTGGTTGAGCTGGGCATTGAAGCCCGGCCAGAAGTGCCGAACCGTTTTGCCGATGGCGCCACCCAGCCCTACGACCTTCCCGCCCGGCGTTTCCGAGCGCGGACGTGTGTCCTGATCTGAGCGATGGCCAACTGCGAGATTTCCCGAGTGAGACGCTTGAGCCGACGGTGTTCCTCTATCCATCCTTTCACCTCCTCGACTAAGTCCAAAGGCACGTACACGGTACGGGTCTTCCCCTTCTCCTTGTATGTGATGTAGTGGCCGGGGTGCTTCTCTCCCCGCTGGCAATGGCAACCGGGCCGACCGCATTGCTTGCGGATGATGACCAGACTGGCGACCAGCACGGGACCGGTGGCCTTGAGTTCCTTGACCCTGGCCTGGCAAAGCCTTCCGATCAGAGTGGGATGTTTTGGTACTTTCATCTTTCTCTCCCGGTGGAAAGTGTGCTGTTTATCGGAAAAGTATTACAACTTATCCGAAAATGCAAGAAAAAAAGCCCGTGCGAAGAGTTTTTTCTTCCGCACGAGTCAATCTCGCCTACCCGCCCCCTATTCCGCCCTGTATACTTGCCCGGAATCGCTATGTAAAGGTGCGAAGAATTCCTTCTTCCTCAGAGCTGAACCGTGGGGTGCGGCCGCGTCTCAGTGCCACGGACGTCAGCTCTCCTGCCCGTGGAACAAACCCCACACTTGCGAGCGACTTATCACGCCCCTTCAGGGCTTGGGCGCTGACCTCGCGCTGCTCTGGGCTGGAATATCGCGCTCTTTCAGGGCTGAAGATTGCTTTCCCGTCGCCTTGCAAGGGCACAGTTAGCAACGCCCAGGGCACCGGTCTAAGAAAAAGGGCGCGTTCTCCGATACTACGCCGTTCCGGGCGCAAGTACATGGATTCGCAAATCGGGTGAAGTATGAATGGTGTCGTGAAAGGAGCTATTTTGACGGGCTAATCACGCCATCGGCGTGAACGGGATTGTTCCAGAGACGTGAACCATGCAGCAAATCACAGCCCGGCGGGCTTGAAGACCTTGGCGCCCTTGGCGTCTTGGCGAGAGAAAATGGAAAAAGGGGAGGCCTCTCGCAAAGACGCAAAGCTCGCTAAGAAGAAACCGGATGCAAAGTTAGGGACCGAGCTGTGGCTGACAAACGGCACATGCAACCCGTCCAGGCTTCGGTCTCCCTTTGCGTCCTTGGCGTCTTGGCGAGAGAAAATGGAAAAACCCCGCGAAACGCGGGGTCGCAAAGCCCCGTCCATCCTGTTATCCTGTCGGAGCAATACGTCGCCTCACGACTCCGAAGTTTCCTCAAGGCGAGCTCGACTTTTTTCGTGCTCAAAGTACGCCGGCGTTTCCCTCTCCTCGGGGAGGGGGAAACGGAGACGAGGTCGAGATTCCCGCACGGGCTGGGTACGGGGCCAAGTCTGCCACTGAAATACGGCCGCACCCATTCCAGGCTGCGATGCAAGGACTGTTCGGGAATTTCAGCATCGCTGCACACTGGCCTCAATCTACAAGTCCCGCTGGTAGAGCCTTGAGAACCGAAAGAACGTCTTGCCATGAAAACTGGTGAGTGATAGGATTCCAGAAAACGGGATGGGAGTCTTCTCAACGCTCGGAAAGGAGATGATGAGTTTTGCCTCTGGTATTCTATAACACGATGGCTCGTGGGAAACAAGACTTTGTGCCCCTCAAGGAGGGGGAAGTGCGAATGTACACCTGCGGCCCGACGGTTTACGATTATGCGCACATCGGCAATTTCAGGACGTACATCTTCGAGGACGTTCTGCGCAGATACCTGAAGTACCGGGGCTATCGGGTGATTCAGGTGATGAATATCACCGATGTTGACGACAAGACGATCCGCGATTCTCGGAAACGAGGCATTTCTCTGGCGGAGCATACCGAGAAGTATATCGAGTCGTTCTTTGAGGATATTGATACGCTGCATATCGAGCGTGCGGAGCACTACCCGCGGGCAACGGAGCACGTCGGGGAGATGATAGAAATGGTCTCGGGCCTTCTGAAAAAGCGGTGCGCGTATAAGGGGGAAGATGGCTCAGTCTATTTCCGAATTGACAAGTTCAGCGATTACGGAAAGTTGGCGAACATTTCGCCCGGCCTTCTCCGGCCGGGGACGACGGTGAGAAGCGACGAGTACGACAAGGAATCGGCAGCCGACTTCGCTCTCTGGAAGGCGTGGGATGAAGACGACGGGGATGTCTGTTGGGAAAGCCCCTTCGGCAAGGGGAGGCCTGGGTGGCATATCGAGTGCTCGGCGATGTCAATGAAGTACCTGGGCGAGACTTTTGACATTCACACCGGCGGCGTGGACAACATCTTCCCGCACCACGATAACGAGCTCGCCCAGTCAGAGGCCTACACTGGCAAGCGGTTCGTTCGCTACTGGCTTCACGCGGCGCACCTTATTGTCGAAGGGCAGAAAATGTCCAAATCGCTCGGAAATTTCTACACGCTGCGAGACCTTCTTGGCAAAGGCTACACCGGACGGCAGATAAGGTATCTTCTGATGAGCGGTCATTATCGTCAGCAGCTCAATTTCACCTTCGAGGGTCTGGAATCCGCGAGAAGCGGACTGCAAAGAATTGACGATTTTCTGGCGAGGCTCGAGGAGGCTGATTCGCCGGCGCCGGACGACGATGTGCGGCAGAAAGTGGAAATGGGCAGGGAGGGCTTCACTTCCGCGATGGATGACGACGTCAACGTCTCAGGAGCGCTGGGCAGCCTGTTCGATCTTATCCGCTGGGCGAATCGGCGAATGGACGAGGGCGAGGTCGGCAGAGAGGGCGCTTCGGAGCTGAAATCCTTTTTCGAGGAAGTTGACGTGGTCCTGGGGCTTCTTCCTGAGAAGGTCGAGATTGACCCGGAAGTCCGCCGCCTGGCGCAGGAAAGAGATGAAGCGAGGGCGGAGAAGAACTGGAAGCTCGCCGACGAAATTCGCGACAGAGTCAAGGAGATGGGGTACGTCCTCGAGGATACCGCGAAGGGCGTGCGAATAAAAAAGATTGGCTGAGGCTGGTGTGAAAGGCAAGCTCATAACGTTTGAAGGGCCGGAGGGAAGCGGCAAGTCCACTCAAATGGCGATGCTTCATTCCTACCTTGTCTCGAAGGGATACGATTGCCTGAGCACGCGCGAGCCCGGTGGCACGAGAATGGGGAAGCTCATCAGGGGAATCGTACTGGATGCAGACCAAAAAGAGATCGTTGACAGGGCGGAGCTGTTTTTGATTCTCGCCGACCGGGCGCAGCACACGGCGGAGGTTATTCTTCCCGCCCTCGAGGAAGGCAAGATCGTCCTCTGCGACAGGTACAACGATTCGACCATGGCGTATCAGGGCTACGGAAGAGGGTTGGACCTGTCGCGAACGCGGCGGATGTGCGGTTACGCATCTTTCGGGCTAAACGCGGATTTGACCTTTCTATTGGACGTGGATGTGGCAACCGGGTTCAGCAGGATCAAAGAGAACCGCCGAGCGGTTTCTGGCAAAGAGGCGATGGACAGAATGGAGACGGCGGGAACTGTCTTTCACGAAAAAGTCAGGGCTGGCTATCTGTCGCTGGCGAAGGAGGAATCGCAGAGAATAACCGTCCTCGGTCCCTCCGGGAACGCCGAAGAAGTACACCTCAAAATCGTCAAAATCGTCGAGGCGGTGCTGGAGAATAGATAGAGGTTCTCGCCTGCCGAAGGAAATCGGACGTTCGCAGTCGGCATAGTAGCCGCGACGGATTGTCGGCTGGACAAGGCTTCGAGTGCTGCCCGCCAGATGCGCCGCGGGGCATGCGCTCAGGGAAAAACCTCGCCCTTCTCCTCGGGTTCGTCTTCACTGTCAGCCGCCGCTTCGGGCTTTTCCTCCCCCTCAACAGAAGGTTTTTCCTCCAGTTCCGGCTCAGCAGGGCTTTCGGGGGCCGGCTCTTCAGCGCCAACGGGAGGTTCCGCGGCCTCTGCCGGCGGGGCAGTTTCGGAAGAAGGCTCAGCCGAGGAAGGCTCCTGCGTGCTCTCCTCCGTGGAGGGCTCCTCAAGGGGAAGCGCTTTGTCCGCGAGACCTTCCTCCGTGCCTGAAGGCTCCGGCGCGAGTATTTCAGCCGCAGGTTCCTCAGGTGCGGCCTTTTCCATCTCGACGTCTTCCTCCGCGGCGGGAACCTCTGGCATCGGCACCAGCTCCGGCTCGCCAATTGTGAGCTGGCTTTCAGGAGGCTGCTCTTCAGCGACAGGCGGCATTTCCGTCTCGGCAGGAGGCTCGCCGGTCTCCGTTGGGACAGCGGTTTCAGCGGAGAAAGCCTCAGGCGTGCTTTCCTCGGCGGGAGGCTCCTCAAAGGCAGGCTCCTCTTCCCCGGAACCTTCTTTTACGCTCGAAGGCTCAGGCGGCATTTCCGTCTCGGCAGAAGGCTCGGCGGCATCCGTTGGGACGGCGGTTTCAGCGGAGAAAGCCTCAGGCGTGCTTTCCTCGGCGGGAGGCTCCTCTTCCCCGCGACCTTCTTTTACGCTCGAAGGCTCAGGCGGGATTTCTTCAGGCGGAGGCTGCTGCGAGGGGGGCTCCTCCGGCGTCACGTATGTCTTCTCAACAGGGAACTCAGGCGTGGTCTCTTCAGCCGGAGGCTCCTCTGGCCCCGGCTTTTCCACCTCGACCTCTTGCTCTGCGGCGGGAACCTCCAGTGTTGGCTCTTGCTCCGGCTCGGCAATTGTGAGCTGGCTTTCGGGAGGCTGCTCTTCAGCGACAGGCGGCATTTCCGTCTCGGCAAAAGGCTCGGCGGCATCCGTTGGGACAGCGGTTTCAGCGGAGAAAGCCTCAGGCGTGCTTTCCTCGGCGGGAGGCTCCTCAAAGGCAGGCTCCTCTTCCCCGAAACCTTCTTCTACGCTCGAAGGCTCAGGCGGGATTTCTTCAGGCGGAGGCTGCTGCGAGGGGGGCTCCTCCTCCGGCGTCACGTATGTCTTCTCAACAGGGAACTCAGGCGTGGTCTCTTCAGCAGGAGGTTCCTCTGGCCCCGGCTTTTCCAGCTCGACCTCTTGCTCTGCGGTGGGAACCTCCAGTGTTGGCTCTTGCTCCGGCTCGCCAATTGTGAGCTGGCTCTCAGGCGGCTGCTCTTCGGCGGCAGGCGGCGCCTCGGCCTCCTTTCCAGCTTCAGCAGCTTCTGCCGTGTCATGTGCGGCTTCCACCTCAGCCGGAGAAGACAACTGCTCGACGGCCTGCTCAATATGCTCTTTCATGCCACCTATTGACTCGTCGCCCAAGGACATGGCCTTGACCGCTTCCATCGCCACCTTTTCTTCCGAGAGCCTCAGGTCTCGCTGATAGTCCTTAATGCTCAAAGCGATTTTGCGTCTCTGCTTGTCTATGCGGTCAACTTTGGCGCGGACCTTATCCCCCCTCTTGACGGTGTCCTCTATCTTCTCAAAAGGCTTGTCGGACAACTGGGAAATATGGATGAGGCACTCGATCCCATTCTCGATTGTTGCAAAGACCCCGAAGTCAGCTATCTTTGTGACCTCCGCCTCGACAACCAACCCGACCTGGATGAACTGGTCAATCGTCTCCCAGGGATTCGACTGAAGCTGCTTGAGGCCGAGGGTAATCTTTTTAGCCTCCTGGTCAACTGCAAGCACGAGCGCCTCGGTGATCTCCCCTTTCTTAACCACCTCAGTGGGGTGGTTGATCTTTCTTGTCCAGGACATATCGGAGATATGGATAAGCCCGTCAATTCCTTCCTCCAACTCGACGAAAGCTCCGTAGCTTGTAATGTTGCGGACCCTTCCGCGAATCCGAGAGCCGGGCGGGTACTTTTCTTCGACCACAGACCAGGGGTTGAATTCCGTCTGCTTTATCCCCAGGGAGATTTTCGCCTCGTCCTTTTTGATGTTCAGAACCATGGCCTCGACCTCATCTCCCACGGAGAGGATTTCGGAAGGATGGTTAATCCGCTTAGTCCAGGACATTTCCGAAATGTGGATGAGGCCCTCGACACCTTTTTCTATCTCGAAGAACGCGCCGTACGGAACTATATTGACGATCTTTCCCTTGACTATGGAGCCGACGGGGTACTTCGAGGCGATGTCCTGCCAAGGGTTCGGCGTGGTTTGTTTGAGGCCGAGGGCGATCCTCTGTCTCTCGCGGTCGAAGTCGAGGACCATGACCCTTACCTTCTGGCCGACGGATACCATCTCCGAAGGATGGTTGACCCTTCCCCAGGTCATATCGGTGATATGGAGGAGACCATCCATCCCGTAAAGGTCTATGAACGCCCCGAAATCGGTGATGTTCTTGACCACGCCCTCACGGATCTCACCGATCTCGATCTCGCTGAGGAGCTTCTCGCGGTTGCGAGATCTTTCTTCCTCCAAAAGCTCGCGGCGGGACAGAACGATGTTTTTCCTCTCGGTGTTGATTTTGATGATCTTGTACTCGAGAACCTTTCCCATGTACTCGTCAACATTGCTGACGTGGCGAATGTCAATCTGCGAGGCGGGAAGGAAAGCCTCCATGCCGATATCCACAATCACTCCCCCCCTCACTTTCCGGGTTATCTTGCCCTTGACGACATCCCCTTCCTTACTGCGAAGGATCGTCTCGTCCCATCTCTTCTGTTTTTCCGCTTTTATTCTGGACAGAACGATCATGCCCTCGGCGTCTTCCATGGTCTCCAGATACACATCTACGTCCTCGCCGGCCTTAACAAGCGCCGGGTTGCTGAACTCTGACAGCGGCACGATTCCTTCGGACTTGTACCCGACATCCACGTAAACTCCGTCATTGGTTATCTTGATGATTTTGCCCTTGACGATTGCGCCTTCTTTGATGCCGGCGCATGATTCCTCGTAGAGCTTTCTGAGTTCGTCTCGGGCAAGAGCGTCCGAATCCGAAGCCTCCCTTCCCGATTCTTCTGGCTTTTCCATTAAGTTTGTGGTTTCGTCGGTCATTGAGTTTTAACCCCTCCTTTAATTAAGATGCTGCAATATAGCGTGCTCCTGAGGAGAAAACGGAAGGCTTTTTCCAACCCCCCTGTTTCAGCCGAAGCCGCAGCATACCGCAGGATGCCGAGATATTACGACCATAAGAGGGAAGTGTCAAGAAGTTGTGTGCAAAAAAGTCAGTCCGCCGGAGCCCGCGAACAGGTTTCACCCGAGCTCCCTCTCCTTCACGGTTTCCGCTTCAATGCCCTGAGCTGGTTGAGAGCGAAGCGGAAATCTTCCGGAAGGGGGGCTGTGAATCTCATTTTCTCGGAAGAACGGGGATGGGTTAACTCCAGCTTGTACGAATGAAGCATTTGCCGTGGAAACTCAATTTCCAGCCGGGGCAATGTGCCGCCGGGGCCGTACTGCCTGTCGCCGGCGATGGGATGGCCGATGTGGGACAAGTGCACCCTGATCTGATGTGTCCTCCCTGTAACCGGCTCGATACTCAGGTAGGAGGCGTGAAAGAAGCTCTCCAGAACGCGATAACGAGTGAAGGCGAGCCTGCCTTCGGCTGCGGTCACAGCCATCTTTTTTCTATTCCGCCTGCTGCGTGCGATGTGGGTCTCAATTACGCCGCTTTCCTCCGCAAAGGTCCCTGCGGCAATCGCCCGATATTCCTTATGCACACGGTGGTTCAGAAACTGGTTTGCGAGTTTTTGATGCGTCACATCGTCCTTCGCCGCGACAATGCAGCCGGAAGTGTCCTTATCAAGCCTGTGGACGATGCCCGGCCGGAAAGGATGTCCGGCTGCAGAGAGCTTTTCGCAGTGCCCCAACAACGCGTTGACAAGCGTGTGGGACGGATTGCCCGCTCCCGGATGCACGACGAGACCCGCCGGTTTGTTGACCGCGATAAGGAATCCGTCCTCGTAGAGGATTTCCAGGGGGATGTCTTCCGGCTGGAGCGAAGGTTGCTCCGGAGGCGGCAGAACGACCTCCACAACCTCCCCCTCCTTCACCGGGTGGTGGGCTTTCGCCGGTTGTCCGTTGACCGTCGCAAAGCCCTTTTGAATAAGTTTCTGAGCGTAGGCTCTTGACCTCTCCGGCAGGCAGTCTGTCAGGAACTTATCCAGGCGGAAACCGCGGCTTTTCTCCGGAACAACGAACACAAGATGCTGAGGCTGTGAAGATGACAGCATGTTAGAACCTGCCGACACGCTAATTCAGCAGTGGCGGCTCCAATTGGCCAGACTCCTTTTTCTGTCGCGCGCCCAAAACGTATAATGCCATCTGAAAAAAGTCCTGGCAAGCGCGGAGATGGGTCGGGCGTGGCTGTATTCCGGTGACAAGGAGGGCAGGAAGAGAGAGCTTAACGCAAAGGCGCAAGGTCGCAGAGGGTCAGTGAACAACAGAAGCCGGAGTGTTCCTTTGTGCGATAGGCGCCTCGCGGGCGCCACCCGGCGGGATTGAGATGAAATCGCAGTTCCTGTTCTTAGTGGCCGGGAAGCCGCGGGGCCTGACCTCTGGGGAGCTTTACCACCGGAATGCAGCCGCACTCAGTTGGACACGCTAATTGACATAGGGTCGGCAGTTGCTTATAACGGAAGAATCAGCAAAAAGATGCGGGGCAGGCGAGGCGCTGGGTTGTGAGGTCGGTGTTGTGGAATCTTCGATGCTCGACGTATTTGACGAAAGGAGGAGGCGATGCAACGAATTAGCAGGAGACGGTTTCTCCAGAACTCGGTGGGGAGTGTGATGGGGGCTTATGCGGGCACGCTCGCATTAGGTGCAACGAGGTCGCTTTCGGCGGCCTCGGCAAACGAGAAGATTATTTTCGGTCTGATCGGTTGTGGGGGAAGAGGGAGTTCCCTGCTGCGGACGTTCTCGGAGCGGCGGGACGTGGAGTTCGCCTATCTGTGCGATGTGGACTCGCGTCGAGGAGGCGGGCTGGTGCGGGGTCTGAAATCGAGGCAGGGACGGGCGCCCAAGCGGGTTTCGGACCTGCGGCGAGCTCTCGAAGATAAGGATGTTGACGCGGTCATCGTCGCGACGCCGGACCATTGGCACGGTTTGGCGACGGTGATGGCGTGCCAGGCGGGGAAGGACGTTTACGTGGAGAAACCGCCTTCGCACAACATCTGGGAAGGGCGGAAGATAGTCGAGGCGGCTCGCCGCTACAAGCGTGTGGTTCAGTGCGGAACTCAAAACCGCAGCGCGCCATACGTTCACAAAGCCTTAGAGTACATCAAGAGCGGCAAGCTGGGGAAGATACCGTTTTGCAAGGTCTTCAACCTGAAATCGGGCGGCCCCTTTCACATGGAGCCGGACAGCAAACAGCCGGATGAGATTGACTGGAACACGTGGCTGGGTCCGACGCCGAAACGTCCTTACAACGCGCGCATCCAGCACGGCGGATGGCATGCCTATTGGGATTTCTCCGGAGGAGACATGGCCGACGACGGAATCCATCAGCTCGACATCGCCCGCTGGCTCGTCGGGAAGGATTATCCGAAGGGAGTGCACTGTAGCGGGGGAAATCTCGCTTTCGACGACGACAGGGAGGTTCCCGACACGCAGGCGGTGACGTATGACTTCGATGGGCTGGTGATGACCTTGGAGTTGACGCAATGGGCGCCGTACATGAGTAAGACGCCGGGCAACATCCGCGGCAGCGACAGTTTCCCATACTGGCCGCAGAACGCGACCCGCGTGGAGTTTTATGGGACAAAGGAGCTGATGATAATAGGGCGACACGGCGGGGGATGGCAGGTGTTCACCGGCGGCGGGAAGATTATCGCCCAGGAGTACGGTCGTCCGGGGGATGTTCCGCACAGGGACAATTTTCTGGCGTGCATTCGTAGCCGGAAGCTCCCGAGCGCGGACATCGAGCAGGGGCATCGCAGCGCCATTCTCGTTCACCTGGGAAATATCTGCTGCCGGCTTGGAGGCCGGAAGCTGACGTTCGACGGCAAAACAGAAAGGTTTGTCGGGGACGAGGAGGCGAACCGGCTGCTGAAGCGGAGCTACCGTAAACCGTTTGTGGTGCCGGACGTTGTTTAAGAGTGGCAAAGTCTGAGGCGACACAAATCAAGGCATCTCAGGAGGTCAGTCTCATGCGCAAGGTTCTTTCCTTACTTGTGGTTTTGGTCGTTTGCTGTTGGTTACTGCCCGCGAAGGCGGAGACGCCGCTGAAGGTGTGCCTAATCTCCGGCTCGGCGGAGTACGATTCGGATACATCGCTCACGGCGTTTCAGAAGTATCTCGAGGAGCGTTACAACGCTCGGTCCACGCTGATTAAGGCGCGCGGTTTCGCGAACCTCCCCGGTCTGGAGGCGCTGGACAAGTGTGACGCGGCGCTCTTTTTTACCCGCCGGCTGACGATTGGCGGCGAGCAGTTGGAGCGAGTCAAAAAGTATTGCTTATCGGGCCGTCCGATTGTGGCGGTGCGGACGGCGAGCCACGGCTTTCAGAAGTGGCTCGAGTTCGACAAGCTCGTGCTTGGCGGGAATTACCACGGGCATTTCGGGAATGGCCCGACGATGGAGGCGAGGGTCAATGGCAACGCGAAGGGGCACCCTGTGCTCGACGGCGTCGGCACAATCAGGTCGAGGGCGAGCCTGTACCGGACGGCGCCGCTGGCGGGCGACTGCAAGCTTCTGATGAGCGGTTCGACTCCGGAATCGAAGGGCTCCGAGCCGGTGACGTGGACGCGGCCCTACAAAGGAGGGAGGGTCTTTTACACTTCGCTGGGAGCTCAGCAGGATTTTGAGAACGCGACATTTCTGAGAATGTTGGCGAACGCGCTGTTCTGGGCTGCGGAGCGAGACATGGAGCGGAAGAAACTGCCTCCGGTTGCGCAAAGACCCCGACCGGAAGGGAAGCTCCGCCTGCGGCTGCGAAGCCGGGTGGAGACCTTCAAGGGGAGCGGGGAGTGGAATAAGGTCATCGTAGAGAAGGAGTTTCCGGTCGCCGAGAGCGTGATTCTCATCTGTGACATGTGGGACGAGCATTGGTGCCGCGGGGCGACCCGCCGGTGCGAGGCGATAGCGAAGAAAATGGCGCCGGTGGTCAATGCGGCCCGCGCCAAGGGCGTTGAGATCATCCATTGCCCGTCGGAGACGATGCAGTTTTATGCGGACTGGCCGCAGAGGCGGCGGATGATGCTCGCTCCGCCAGTTCCATTGCCGAAATCGCTCCCGCTTCCGAGTCGCCCGCTGCCGATTGATGCGTCCGACGGCGGTTGTGATACGGGACAGAGGTCTTATCTGGCATGGACACGCCAGAACCCGAATATCGAGATAGGGAAGTACGACGGCATCAGCGACAATGGCAAGGAGGTTTACTACTTCCTCAAGCAGCTCGGTGTCAAGAACCTCATTGTCATGGGCGTCCACACGAATATGTGCGTGCTGGGGAGGTCTTTCGCTATCCGACAGATGACGCGGTGGGGCATCCGCTGCATTCTCGTGCGAGACCTGACGGACACCATGTACGACCCGAAGGACCCTCCCTACGTGAGCCACGACGAGGGGACGGAACTGGTCGTACAGCACATAGAGAAATACTGGGGGCCGTCAATCCTCAGTAGTGAGCTTGTGAAGGGATTGCCGTAGGCGCTCATGGGCCCTCGCAGGAAGGGAGAGCCGAGGAAAAGCCGAAAGCGCGTGGAAAAGGCTGAAGCCCCTGAGCGAGAAGCCCGGCTGAAGCCGGCTGTGAGAGAGGAGTTGGCTCACCCGATGACCACGGGCTGAAGCCCGTGGCTAAGGGTGGTGCCTGCTAAAGGCCGGCAGTAGTGCGGCTCTGGGGCGTTTCAATCCGTTTGAGCAAAAAAAGACTGGCTAAAGCCGGCTACCAGGGAAAAGATGGCGTATCATGACAAGCAGCCGGAGGGAGGAAGAATGCTGAACATCAAGAGACGATTTCTATTTGTTCTGACAACCGCATTGGCGTTGAATGTGGCGTCGAACGTCGGAGTTGCGGCTTCGCCGGAGGAGAAAGCGCGGAGTAACGCGGAGCTCGCCTCGCCAGCGTTCACTGAAATGCACCGCTGGCTGCACGAAGTCGCGCTGCGGAAGATTGACCCGAAGACGAAACTGTTTCGGGCGACGGGCGATTCGTGGAATTACCGTGACACGGCTGCCGACTGCTATCCGTTCGTCGGGTGGGCGGCGTATTTCACGGACCGGGAGGTGTTCGAGGGCCCCGTCCGGGATGTGCTTCACGCGGAGATAAAGCTGTGCTCTCATCACGGCGTAATCCCTGTCAACTACGACTTCCGCACGGGCAAAAAGGAGGTCGGACAATCGTACGATTCCGTGGTTTTCGGGGCGTCGGAATATATGAAGGACGGGCTTGTCGCGGTTGTGGAAGCCGCGGGTCCGGGCGAGTGGCTCGATCGGATGCGAGCAATCACCGATGAGCTGTGGAAGCGGGCGACGATAGAGACGCCGTACGGGAATCTCGTCTCCTCGAACCTCGAGGTGAACGGCGATCACATGCAAGTGTTGATTCGACTCTTCGGGCTGACGGGCGACCCGCGATACCTTGATTACGCGCGCCGCATCGCCGATTACTATCTCGACAATCCGAAATTTCAGCCGCGACATCTCCGCGACCACGGCTGCGAGCTAATCGGAGGGCTTGGATTGCTTCAGGGCGTCGAGTCAACCGTTGCCCCGAAGCAGGAAAGGCGCCACCGCCCTCTGATTAAGAAGATGCTGGATACCATTCTCGAGCGCGGACTCAACTCCGACGGTCTTATGCTCAACACTCTCGCCAACACCCCGGGGCCGCACGACGATAAGTCCCTCTCGGATAACTGGGGATATAATTACGTCGCCTTCTACTGCTACTACCTTGTGACGGGCGACACGAAGTACCGAGACGTCATCCGCAAACCGCTTGTGAATCTCATCAAGCCGAAGTATCATCTCTATCCGTGGGAGGGGAGGAGCATTGACGGGCACGCGGATTCCATCGAGGGGGGGCTTTATCTTCTGAGCGTGGCGCCGGTGGAGGAGGGCGTCAAGTGGGCTGACAGGGAGGTTGCTGACGCTCTCCTCGGCAAGCCGATTCAAGGCACAAGTAAGTTCGAGTGCAACGCGATTCGGACGGTGACGCTCTACGCCCTGAGCAAGACGCAGGGCATCCACGTGGAGAAGTGGCGAGACGACCTCCGCCTCGGAGCGGCGCGCGACGGCGACGGCGTGGTGGTGTTCATGAGCGCAAAACGTCCGTGGGAAGGCAAGGTGATCTTCGATATCGCTCGCCATAAGGTGTGGTTCAATTTCAAGCACGATTGGCCGCGAATCAACTACCTGCCGGAGTATTTCACAGTCGAGCCGGAAAGGGAATACACCGTCAAGCTTGCCTCGGGCAAGACAGGCATTCTCGCCGGGAAGATGCTGCGGCAGGGGCCGGTGGTGCAGCTTGAAGCCGGGGAGGAGTTGGTCGTCAGGATCGAACCGGTTCGGTGAGGTGTGTTGCTGGCCGCGCATTTAGCTTCCAGCTCGGGTTGAAGAGCTACGCGGCACGGCATCGTTTCGGCGATTTTGCCCGGCCGGGCTTTTCGACAACACGTTGGGCTGTTCCCGTTGAAGATACGCCTTGATGTCATGGAGCGTCGGGACACTCCTGGTTTGCCGCAACGCGAAGGGGCCTTTGGCGTCCAGCTTCATCTCCCGGGCTCCGCGCTCCACATCGTACACGAGTCCCGCCGAGGCCCCATAAGCGAGCATCACCATGGAGCGCATGATGTCCGAGAACTGGGCCTGGCGCAGCTTCCTGCGCACCTGGCGCACAGGAGCGCGCGTGCGCCCAGCAGCCACTTCCCGAATTTTGCGGTTGACATCGCTGGGGGGTCTGGCACAATGAAAGTCGTATAGAACCACACGGCGCTTTGCGAAAAGGTAGTCGAGCGTTTGGGGGACATAGCGATGAGCGGGCCGAGACGGGCTGCGCCACTTCTCAGGGACCATCACGTCCACGAATGGATCGTGCACAAGGCGGTTGCTTGCCCACCGACGAACGTCGGTTTTACCAAGCGCGCCGCCTGGCACACCTTCCGTCATTGCCTTGCGACGCACTTGCTCGAAGGGGGGCACGACGTCCGGACGGTCGAGTCCCACGTTCCGCGGGATGGGGCACAAGGACGTGAAAACGATCATGACCTATACCCATCTTCGAGTCAACGGTTCCCGTTGTGGAGTGAACCGTGGCCGCTGCGGAGCGACCCAGTCCTACTGTGCTGTCAAACCTTCACTGGAAGGAATGAAAGCTTGACTGGAGGAATGAACCACCTCCGATGCCCAGTGAACGGCATCGAGAGTCCAATGAACGGGCTCGGCCGCCGAGTGAACGGCTTCCACCGTGGAATGAACCGGCTCCACCGTGGAATGAACGGCTTCCACCGTGGAATGAACGGGCTCCGCCGCGGAATGAACCGGCTCCGCCGTGGAATGAACCGGCTCCGCCGCGGAATGAACGAGTCACTCCAAGGAATGAAAGCTTCACTCCAAGGAATGAACGAGTCACTCCAAGGAGTGAACGCTTCACTGGACGGAATGAAAGACCTACTGGTTGGTGTCGAAAGACGCCTAAGTGACCAAGAACCAGTATGTTAGGACAGATTCTATGCCGATGCGCATAAGATGCCATGATAACGAGCGCCAAGACAGCGCCCCGGTGAGCCGAGCGTTAGGTCCCAGAGAGAGTGCATAACAATGATGACAAATACGAGAGCAAATCAGGAGAGCTGACATGGCGAAGGACAATAGCGGAGCCAACCTCGGTTTCGAGCGGGAATTGTGGAAGGCGGCCGATGCGCTCCGCTCCAACATGGATGCCGCGGAGTACAAGCACGTCGTTCTCGGCCTGATATTTCTCAAGTACATCTCCGACGCTTTCGAAGAGCAGCACGGGAAGCTGGAGGCCGAGCGCTCCCAGGGGGCTGACCCGGAAGACCGGGATGAGTACCGGGCGGTCAACATATTCTGGGTGCCGAAGGAAGCCCGCTGGTCTCACCTCAAGGCGAGCGCCAAGCAGCCCACCATCGGCAAGACCGTTGACGACGCGATGCTCGCCATCGAGCGAGACAACCCTACCCTCAGGGGCGTGCTCCCAAGGAACTATGCTCATCCGCGCCTCGACAAGCAGCGTCTCGGACAGCTCATTGACCTGATCGGTAACATTGGCCTGGGCGACAAGGAGAACCGCTCCAAGGACATCCTCGGACGGGTGTACGAGTACTTCCTCTCCCAGTTCGCCAGTGCCGAGGGCAAGAAGGGCGGCCAGTTTTACACCGCCCGCTGCGTTGTGCGCCTTTTAGTCGAGATGCTCGCTGCGTACAAGGGCCGCGTGTACGACCCGTGCTGCGGATCGGGCGGAATGTTCGTCCAATCGGAGAAGTTTGTTGAAGCTCATGGCGGCAATATCGGCGACGTCAGCATCTACGGCCAGGAGTCGAATCACACCACCTGGCGGCTGGCCAAGATGAACCTGGCCATCCGCGGCATTGACGGCAACCTCGGCAAGGAGCACGGCGACAGCTTTCACCGTGACCTGCACCCCGACCTCAAGGCCGACTACGTCCTGGCCAATCCGCCCTTCAACGACAGCGACTGGCGCGGGGACTTGCTCAAGGACGACAAACGCTGGCAGTACGGCATCCCACCCGCTTCGAACGCCAACTTTGCCTGGGTGCAGCACTTCATCCACCATCTCGCCCCCACGGGCCTTGCGGGCTTTGTCCTGGCCAACGGCTCGATGTCTTCCAATCAGGCCGGCGAGGGCGACATCCGCAAGAACATCATCGAGGCCGACCTGGTGGATTGCATGATCGCACTGCCGGGCCAACTCTTCTACTCCACGCAAATCCCGGTCTGCCTCTGGTTCATTGCCCGCGACAAGAAGAACGGCCGCTTTCGCGATCGCCGTGGCGAAACGTTGTTCATCGATGCGCGAAAAATGGGCACGATGATTGATCGCGTCCACCGCGAACTGACGGAAGACGACATTCGCAAGGTAGCCGACACCTACCATGCCTGGCGCGGGGACCTGCCTGCGCCGGGGCTTCGGCAGGCAGGCAAGGACTGTAAGGCCAAGTACGAGGACGTTGCCGGCTTTTGCAAGTCGGCGACGCTCGATGACATCCGGCACCATAGCCACATCCTTACGCCTGGCCGCTATGTCGGCGCTGCGGAGGTCGAAGAGGACCTGCCTGCGCCGCGGCCGGGAGTGTTTTTCGTCTACGCGATAGCCTGCGAAGGCGGCAGCTATTACATAGGCCATACAGATGATCTCCCCCGGCGATGGCAACAGCATCTGACAGGCAAGGGCGCAGATTGGACGAAGAGACACAGACCCCGATATATTCCGCACTACGAAGAGTTTTCGACCCGTGAGGAGGCCGTTGCCCGCGAAAAACAACTGAAGACTACGTCCGGTCGAAGGTGGCTTAAACAGGCCATCGCGGAGGGTCGCGCGCGGCAGGCAGGCGGCGAGCCGTTCGAGGAGAAGATGGCCCGCCTCACCGGCGAACTCCGCGAGCACAGCACCCGGTCCGAAAAACTCGACAAGCTCATCTGGGCGAACCTGGAGGAGATCGGATATGGCGGATGAAAAGCAGCTTGGCGAGGTCGCGGACATCATCATGGGCCAATCGCCCCCAGGGTCAACCTACAACGAGGTTGGCAATGGCCTGCCATTTTTCCAAGGAGTGAAGGATTTCAATTACCGTCACCCCACCGTCCGAGTGTTCTGTTCTCAACCTTCACGAATCGCTCAACCTGGTGACATTCTGTTGAGTGTTAGAGCTCCTATTGGTCGGGTCAACATCGCAGAATGCGAATGTGCCATCGGACGGGGGCTTTCCATCATTCGCGCAAGGTCAGGAAATGACCAACGTTATATAGAGTTTGTACTGAGATTGAAGGAGTCGAGTTGGGATACTATCGAAGGCAGCGGTTCTGTTTTTGGGAATGCGACACGTAGTGACCTTGAGTCCTTGGTGATTTCTTGGCCTACTCTGCCCGCCGAACGCCAGGCCGTGGCTTGCATCTTAGGGGCGTTGGACGACAAGATTGAGTTGAATCGGCGGATGAACAAGACGTTGGAGGAGATGGCGCGGGCGATCTTCAAGAGCTGGTTCATGGACTTCCTGCCTGTGCGTGCGAAGCAGCGCGCACGCACGCAGACAGGCGACCCCGTCCGCGCCAAGGCCGCGGCCAAGCAACCCCCCGGCCTTAAGCCCGACCTCGCCGCCCTCTTCCCCGACGCCTTCGAGGACTCCGAACTTGGGCAGATTCCGAGGGGGTGGCAGGTGATTGGCTTGAATGAGACCGGTACCTTCCTGAATGGCTTGGCATTGCAGAAATACCCGCCTGCGGGTGGCGATTCGCTCCCTGTTATTAAGATCGCACAACTACGCAAAGGAAGCACCGAGGGTGCAGACAGGGCCAGTGCAGACATCGATTCTGCCTACATCGTGGAAGACGGCGATATTTTGTTCTCCTGGTCTGGTTCTCTCGAATGTGTTATCTGGACCGGCGGACGAGGCGCGTTGAATCAGCACTTGTTCAAGGTGACATCGGATCGCTTTGCCAGGTGGTTCTGTTACCTGTGGATTCAACATCATTTGCCATCATTCCGTTATATTGCGTCGGGCAAGGCAACGACGATGGGACACATCCAACGACACCACCTTACAGAAGCGAAGGGGATTGTCCCGCCGCCACCACTTCTTGCTCGCGCTGATCAGCTCATCCAACCGCTGGTAGAGGCGTTTGTTTCACGGGCGCTTGAATCACGGACTGTCGCCGGCCTGCGCGACACGCTGCTGCCCAAGCTCCTCTCCGGCGAGCTGCGAGTGAAGGACGCGGAGCGGTTCCTTCGAGGAGTGGTCCCATGATCAACCGGCTTAAGTTGCTCAGGAACATCGGGCAGTTCGATTCTGTGGATGGTGCCGCGGATATCCCCCTCGCACGGCTCACGCTCATTTACTCGGAGAACGGCAGGGGCAAGACGACGCTCGCGGCAGTGCTCCGTTCCCTGGCCACGGGCGATCCCATCCCGATCGCGGAGCGAAGACGCCTCGCGGCCCAACATCGTCCCCAAGTCGTCCTCGACTGCAGCGGCGGTCCGCGACCCGCGGTCTTCGAGAACAACGCCTGGAACCGCACGCTGACCGATCTTGTGGTCTTCGACGACGTCTTCATTGATGAGAACGTGCACTCCGGTCTCGCTGTGCACGCGCACCACCGGCAGAACCTGCACGAGCTCATTCTCGGCGCACAGGCAGTGGCTCTGAGTAGGCAGCTTCAGGAGCTGGTGGAGAGAATCGAGAATCACAACCGGGAATTGAGAGCCAAGGAGCGTGCCATCCCGACGGCGGACAGAGGCCCGTTCTCCGTGGATGACTTCTGTGCACTACCTCCACGGCCTGACATTGACCACGCCATCCAGGAGGCGGAACGCGCTCTGGCCGCGGCGAAAGAGCAGGAGGCGATTCGCACTACGCCGGCCTTCGAGCCGCTGAGTCTGCCTGAGTTTGACCTCGCTGCAATCGAGCAGGTTCTCCAGCAAGACCTGGCGGCCCTTGATGCTGCCACACTGGCGCATGTCCAGGCTCATTTGGCGGCCCTGGGTGAAGGTGGCGAGGCGTGGGTGGCCGACGGGATGCGCCGCATCCCGGAGGGGCAGCGCGGCGCAGCCACAGGCACGTGCCCATTCTGCGCACAGGATCTCCAGGGGTCGCCCGTGATCCAGCACTACCGGGCGTATTTCAGGGACGCATACGCTGCTTTGAAGCGCATCGTGTCAGGCGCACTCGGGGAGGTCAACCGCATGCACGGCGGGGATGTGCCAGCGGGATTCGAGCGCGCGGTGAGGGTTGCCGTTGAACGGCGGCAGTTCTGGTCACGATTCTGCGATGTCCCGGAATTCACGCTCGACACGGCCGCCATTGTCCGGGACTGGAGAGGTGCCCGGGAAGCCGTCGTGGCGCAGCTTGGTGCAAAGCAGGCCGCTCCTCTGGAGCCCATGGCGCTTTCGAATGCGACTCGGGCACTCGTGTCGACCTATGAAACTCACCGTGGGACGATCACCACGATCAACGAACGGCTTCAGGAGGCAAACCGCGCGATTGGCGTCGCCAAGGAGCGCGCAGCAGAGGCCGACTCCAGACTGCTCGTCGCCGACGTCGTCCGGCTCAAAGCCGTTAAGGCCCGGCACGCGCCAGAGACCGCCGCGCTCTGCGATGACTACATGCGGGAACGGGCAGCCAAGGCGGCGACCGAGCAACAGCGCGACCAAGCGCGGGCTCAACTGGAACAACACAGGACAACCGTATTCCCGGGGTGCCAAACAGCTATCAACCTCTACCTCTCGAGGTTTAACGCGGGCTTTCGGCTCGACAGCGTGAATTACGCCAATACCCGTGGCGGGCCGACTTGCACGTACAACGTGCTCATCAACAACACGCCAGTGCCAGTCGGCGGAGCTGACCCCGCGCCAGGGGAACCCTCCTTTCGGAATACCCTTAGCTCGGGTGATCGAAACGCTCTGGCCCTGGCCTTCTTCTTCGCGTCGCTCGACCAGGACGCCGCCTTGGCGAACAAAGTCATCGTCATTGACGACCCGATCTCAAGCCTGGACGAACATCGCGTCTCGACGACGGTTCACGAGCTCCGACGCCTTTCTCAACGAGCGGCCCAAGTAATCGTCCTCTCCCATAATAAGCCGTTCTTGTGCCAGCTTTGGGAGGGAGCGGATTCCACGCTACGGATGGCTCTCGAAGTCGCCCGCGACGCGGTAGGTTCCACTCTACGCGAGTGGGACGTAGCTCAGGACTCCATCACCGAACATGACCGCCGCAATACCAGATTGCGTGAGTTTCTCACGAGCGGCGAGCGAGACATGCGAGAGGTGGCTCGGTGCATTCGTCCGCACCTCGAAGCTTTCCTTCGCGTGGCATACCCGGAGCAGTTCCCCCCGGAAACATTGCTCGGCCCTTTCCTCAATGTCTGCGAGCAGAGGGTCGGGACGCCCCACCAGATTTTGGATCATACCGCAAGCCAGGAGCTGCGCGAAATCGTCGAATACGCAAAGGGGTATCACCACGATACGAATCCGGCATGGGAAACTGTGGCAATAAATGATGGTGCGCTGAGAGGATTCGTAGAAAGAGCGTTGAAGTTCGTCCGGAAATGAGCGTATGGGCCAAGCTTTTGCTGAATCCATAGTCGAACGGGCCGCCCTCGCATGGCTGGAGGGCATGGGCTACCTGGTCCTGTCGGGGCCTCAGATCGCCCCCGGCGAGTTGGAGGCCGAGCGCGAGGACTACGGACAGGTCGCGCTGGAACGGCGGTTGCGGCAGGCGCTGCAACGCCTCAATCCGCAGGTGCCGTCCGACGCGTTAGAAGAGGCGTTCCGTAAGCTGACCCGGCCGGCTTCGCCCTCGCTGGTGGCGAACAACCACGTCATCCACAAGTACCTGGTCGAGGGCGTGCCGGTCGAGTATCAGCGTCAGGATGGTTCGATAGGCGGGGACCTCGTCCGCGTCTTGGACTACGAGGAGCCGGAGAACAACGAGTTCCTGGCGGTCAACCAGTTCACGGTTCTGGAGGACCGGCACGAGCGCCGCCCCGACATTGTACTTTTTATCAACGGTCTGCCGCTGGCGGTGATCGAGCTTAAGAACCCAGCCGACGAGCAGGCGGACATCTGGCGGGCGTTCAACCAGCTTCAGACGTACAAGGAGCAGATTCCGTCGTTGTTCGCGTACAACGAGGCGCTGGTGGTGTCCGACGGCGTCCAGGCACGCATTGGCACGCTGACGGCCGACCGCGAGTGGTTTCTCCCATGGCGCACGATCGAGGGAGAGGAACTGGCCGACGCAAGCCTTCCGGGACTGGAGGTAGTGTTGGAGGGGGTGTTCCAGAAGAGCCGATTTCTGGATTTGATCCGCTATTTCATCGTTTTTGAGGACGACGGCGGCGGTGTTCTGGTCAAGAAGATGGGCGGGTACCACCAGTTCCACGCCGTGAATGTGGCGGTGGAAGAGACGGTGAGGGCTTTGCCGGCGGAGACCATGGTGGCAGAGAGGCAGGGAACGTATTTGACCAAACGGCAGCGCAGCGGTGAGCCCGGCGACCGCCGTGTGGGCGTGGTCTGGCATACGCAAGGCGCCGGGAAGAGTTTGACCATGGCGTTCTATGCCGGACGGGTCGTCCTCCACCCGACGATGAAAAACCCGACGCTCGTCGTGATCACGGACCGGAACGACCTGGATGACCAGCTCTTCGGGACCTTCGCGCGCTGCCACGAGCTTCTGCGACAACAGCCGGTTCAGGCGGAGAGCCGCTTCGACCTCCGAAACAAGCTCCAGGTCGCCTCGGGCGGCGTAGTTTTCACGACAATCCAGAAGTTTTTCCCGGAAGAGAAAGGCGATTCGTATCCGGTCCTCTCGGAGCGCCGCAACATCGTCGTGATTGCCGATGAGGCGCACCGCAGCCAGTACGACTTCATTGACGGCTTTGCCCGGCACATGCGAGACGCTCTGCCCAACGCCTCGTTCATTGGCTTCACCGCCACGCCCCTTGAACTGACCGACAGGAACACCCGGGCGGTCTTCGGCGACTACATCAGCATCTACGACATCCAGCGAGCAGTGCAAGATGGCGCCACCGTGCCGATTTATTATGAGAGCCGGCTCGCGAAGCTATCCCTTGACGAAGCGGAGCGGCCGAGGATCGATCCGGAATTCGAGGAAGTCACCGAGGGCGAAGAGGTCGAGCGCAAGGAGAAGCTGAAAACCAAATGGGCTCAGCTCGAAGCAGTCGTGGGGGCGGAGAAGCGCCTCAAGCTGATCGCCGAGGATCTCGTTACCCATTACGAGCGTCGCCTGGAGGCCATGGAAGGGAAGGCGATGGTCGTGTGCATGAGCCGGCGAATCTGCGTCGAGCTGTACAAGGAAATCGTCGCGCTCCGCCCGGACTGGCATCATGATGACGACGACAAGGGCCAAATCAAGGTGGTGATGACGGGCTCGGCGTCCGACCCTCTTGATTGGCAGCCGCACAGCCGCAACAAGGCCCGGCGTGGGGCGCTTGCGGCGCGTTTCCGCGACCCCAATGACCGGTTCAAGGTGGTGATGGTCCGCGACATGTGGCTGACCGGATTTGATGCCCCGAGCCTCCACACGATGTACGTGGATAAGCCGATGCGCGGCCATGGCCTCATGCAGAGCATCGCGCGGGTGAACCGGGTGTTTCGCGACAAGCCCGGCGGGCTTGTGGTGGACTACCTTGGGCTCGCCGACGAGTTGCGGAAGGCACTCGTGACCTACACGGAGAGCGGAGGCGCGGGCAAAACTGCCATCGATCAGGAAGAAGCCGTGGCCGTGATGCTGGAGAAGTACGAGGTCTGCCGCGACCTGTTCCACGGTTTTGACTGGTCCCTATGGGTCACCGGCAAGCCCCAGCAGCGTGTGGGAATCCTTCCTGCGGCGCAGGAGCACATCTTGAATCAGGAGGACGGCAAGGCGAGGCTCCTGCGGGCCGTGACAGAGCTCTCCCAGGCGTTCGCCCTGGCCGTGCCCCATGACGAGGCGATCAGGATTCGCGACGATGTGGGTTTCTTCCAGGCCGTGCGAGCCGTGATGGCCAAGGGCTCACCCGGCGAGCGAAAGACCGATGAGGAACTGGAGCAGGCCATTCGGCAGATCGTTTCGAAGGCAGTGGCCTCGGAAGAAGTCGTGGACATCTTCGCGGCGGCGGGCTTGAGAAAGCCTGACATTTCGATCCTCTCCGACGAGTTCTTAGCCGAAGTCCGCGGCATGCCGCAGCGAAACCTCGCCGTAGAGCTGCTGCGCAAGCTCCTTGACGGGGAAATCAGGTCGCGGGGCCGGAAGAATATTGTCCAGGCCCGATCCTTTGCCGAGATGCTGGAACAGGCTATCCGGCGCTATCAGAGCCGAGCGATCGAGACAGCCCAGGTGATTGAGGAACTGATTGCGCTGGCGAAAGAGATGCGCGAAGCCGACCAGCGCGGCGAACAGCTCGGCTTGTCCGAGGATGAGGTTGCCTTTTACGACGCACTGGAGACGAACGATAGCGCGGTCAAGGTTTTGGGCGATGAGACGCTGCGGGGCATCGCCCGAGAACTCGTAGTGGCAGTGCGTGGCAACGTTACGATCGACTGGATGGTCCGCGAGAACGTGAGGGCTAAGCTACGGGTCATCGTGAAACGCATCCTCAGGAAGCACGGCTATCCGCCCGACAAGCAGGAGAAGGCGACACAGACTGTGTTGGAACAGGCCGAGGTTCTGTCAGAAGTTTGGGCGGCCGCTTGACGCCTGAGGACGGCGAGGCGAGATTGGGCTGAACAAGCATGAGGGCACCTAACAAGGCGCTACACCTGAGCGCGTTCCGTGGCGCTCCTTCGTCGGTCCGCTCGAAGCGGCAGGGGAGCTATTTCGTTCTCCAAAGAGGTACACTCATCAAAGTATCCAAAGAGACAACTGACGACGCAGCGGCACCCTCGCGGCGAGAGCGTGTTCTCGTGCCCCCGCAATCGTTGACGGCGTGGCGGCGGCGTCCACGACGCGAATCGGCGGCCAACCCGCCTTTCAATATTTTATCTGATGCGTGCGGGGAGGCGTTTCCTTCATGACGATTCGGTTTAGCGGGTCGAAGTGCCTTGTCGTGTTCTCGTAATATGACTGGACGCCGAGTTCCACTGCGACGGTTATCATGTATCCGGCGAACGCGTCCTCGACGGGGGTCTCGCGGGTTCGGATGCAGTGGATGTAATTGTCCATGTGCGAAGGGCGCGGCTGTTTTTCGATTCGTAGCGCCTCGATCTCCCGCTCACGCCGCCAGGAGCTCACCGGCACCTTGACCCATTTCCCGTTCAGGCCGGCATTGTCGCATTTCTCTCTAAAGCCTTTGGCGAAAACTCTCTCCGGGGTGACGATGACGCCGTCGGGATGGATGAAGCACGTCGCCTGGTGCCCTCGAATCATCTCCGGCCTGCCCTGCTCGTTGATCATGGTGCCGTCCAGGACGACCATGTGCTGTTTCGGATATTCGATCATGGTGATGTAGGTGTCGTAGATGTCGCGGTCGAATTCCACGTACTGCCCGCCCGCGGAGGTGACGAGCTGCGGGAACTCTCGCCCTATCGGGACCAGCAGGCTGCCGAGCGTGTGGCAGAGGAGGTCGGAAGCCGAGCCGCCGCCGTAGTCGCGGAACTTCCTCCAGCGGAAGAATCGCTCCCTGCTGAACGCTCGCGCCGGCGTCAGTTCGTATTTCGCACCGTGCCAGGTTTCCCAATCGAGGTTCTTGGGGCTGCAATCGGGATCAATCTTGTAGTTCCACTGGCCTTCGCGAGAGTTTCTGCACCAGCTCGCCTCGGTTAGGAGGAGCTTCCCGAGGACGCCCGACTCGACGACTTCCTTTGCCCGCCAGTACTCGTCGAAAGATGCCATCTGATTGCCGACCTGGACGACTCGCTTTTTCTCTTTGGCTGTCTCGTACAGTTCTTTCGCATCGTCAATGTCAATGGTCATGGGCGTTTCGACATAGACATCCTTTCCGGCGTTGCAGGCGTCGAGCGAGATTTTTGCGTGCCAATGCCAGGGCACAGCCGCGATGATGCCGTCCACGTCCGGCTGCGCGAGAAGCTCGCGATAATCATGGAATCCCTTTCCGCCGCAGATTTCTTTCGCCTGCTTGAGTCTCGGCTCGTAGAGGTCGGAGACGGCGGTGACCTGCACGTCGCCTTTATCCTTGGTCCTTTTCACTAATTCTCTGAGATGCGTGCCTCCTCGCCAACCGACGCCGATGATTCCGATGTTAACCCGGTCGTTGGGGGCGCCCCGTGCCGCGGGGAAAGCCTTTTTGCCAAGCATCGGGACGGCAACCCCGGCGAGGACCCCGCCAGCTACCGTTCGCAGAAACTCCCTTCTGTTTGTCTTCTTCTCATTGCTCATCTTCCTGCCCTCCATTTCTTGAATGTTGAATCTATTGAGTACGTTTTATGTAATTTGCCGTCAGAGAGATTCACCGCGGAGAACGCAGAGGTCGCAGAGAGAATGGCATCCGTATCTGAGCTGGGTTTGTCTCTACATTCTTTGCGTGTTTTGCGGTTCAATATCCTTCTGGTATCAATTGCAATGCACAGTATCACGGGTCCGCGAGCGCGCCCAAGCCTACTCCTTATCTTCGGGCGTGAGGAGTTTCTGAGCGAGCTTGTAAGGCGCCGAGTCTGTATTCTTCTCCAATTCGAGGATGCGGCGAGCAATTTGTTTCGCATCGGAGAACTTGTCCGTCGTCGCCAACCTATCCATGCGGATCGCGAGAGCCGGGACGAAATCGGGCTCTTTCTTCAGGACCTCCTCGGCTGTCTCATAGGCCTTCTTCAGGTTCTTGCATTTCAGGGCGTACTCAATGAAAAGCTTTTGCATGGCGAAGTGAGCTTCGTCCAGCCGGCGGTTCTTCAGGAATTCCAGATGGTCTTTTATGGCCTGATCGCCAGCGTCCTCGTGTCCCATCTCGAAAAGGACGCAAGCTGCGGTGTAATAGTTCTTGACACTGCGCCCCCCCTGCAACTCCCGCACGCGGAGGAGATTGAAAAGTGCTTCGCCGTAGCCCTCGCGCCCGATGGCGGCTTTGAAACCAGTGGCGTACTTTTGCAGCCCTTCTTCTCTTGTATCGAAGGTCTGGTATCGGCGGAGGCGCTTCTTTATATCCTCGCCGGTCACCTCCTTTACGGCAGTTACGAGGTTTCTGGAATTGTTGATGCGTTTTTTGCAAGCCCTGTCCAGTATCCTGGCGACGCATTCGATTCCGTGCTTCTCGATGAGGCGTTGGGTCTCAAAAGTTGCGTAGGCGTATCGAGCGCTCTGCAGGCGGTCCTGCGATTCCAGAGGTGTCTTGATACAGAAGTCCGCGCCCATCCAGTAGTAAAGGTTTATTTCCTTCTCGATGTCGGAATACTTGGTATGGTCAAAACCTCTTACGAATTCTTTTGCGGGTTCTTCACCGAAGTGCTTTCGGAGGAGATGGATGGCGATTGCGTTGGCAAAGCCGTCGCTGAACCATCGGAAGTACGGGTCGTACGGTCGCAGCCGATGGAACAGAATAGTCCCCTCTGCGAGCTCGTGGATAAGAACGCCGCGTGTCATACCTCCCAGCCGACGCCCCATCCCAACCAGCGTTGAAAACGCCGAGAATATCTGTTGGATCTCCCCTTCGACAGCGTCGCCACCGCTTACAGGAAGTGCCAACTCCTCAATGATCAGGGGTGGCGCCGAGGTGAAATCCTCGGACTGCTTCTCGGAAACCGACTTTGAGACGCGGGTAAACAAGCCGTATTTGGCCGTGTCGGTCGCCTTATCGTAGGTGAAGTTGGGGAGAGAGCCGCCCTTGCGCAAGTAATCCTTGGTCGTTTCTCTCGTTACCAGATAGAGACGAAATCTGCCCTGTGCGTCCCCAAGACGCACCTTCATATTCAGGAATAGGTAGAAAAGCTCTTTCCACACTTTTCCAAGACTCGCAGCGGGAACGCCCAGAATTCGGGCCACATCCCTCGTGATGTCCGGCCACTTCTTTTCCACGTCCTCCGACGGCTTCTTGCTTTCGGCTTGTTCGGAAAGGAATTTCTTGTAGGAGACGCGAACGAAATCAACCTGTGACGCGAGGGACTTCTCGTAATACAAAGTCGCGCCATCCAGCTTGACAGACTCGAGGTGAAGCGGCTCCCAGGGATCTTTCTGTTGGCCGAGACAGGAGCATGAGAAAACGGTTGCCAGTGTGACTGCGGCAAGTCTTATGGCGCGATTCATCGTTTCATTCCCCGTATGTAAGTGGCCAAAGCGGCCGGGGAGCGTTCTGACCCGATCGAGCTCCGTGATGGTTTATCGTCGTTTCCTTGGTGCTTGGCGCGTCGAGACGAAAACCGACAACGGCCATTTTCGCTGAGAAGTTTACCCCTCTCCGGCGGGCGCTGCAATGAGTTTCCTGATGCTATGGTCCCAGGTTATCTTTCACAGCTCGGTCTCCGCCCAGAACTGGCGAATTTCTTCAGCGTAGTCCTCGGCTATCAATTCCTTCGGCGAATACAGATACCAGCCGGTGGGAAAGAGCGAATAGTATTGCGGGCGGGCGAACCGCGCTCCCAGGAGAGCGATGATTCCGCGATCATTTTCCGTGCGGATGACTCTCCCCGCGGATTGAACGACCCTGTTCATGCCGGGATAAAGATAAGCATATTCGAAGCCGGCGCCGTATCTGTCGTGAAAATATTCTCGCATCAGTTCCTGCTCGAAGTTGTATTTCGGCAAACCGGGGCCGACGATGATGGCGCCGATGAGCATCTCCCCCGGATAGTCAACTCCTTCCGCGAAGATTCCCCCCTGCACCGCCAATATCAGGTGACTCTTGCCAGCATCGGCCAGCTTGGCGAGCAGGTTTGCTCTCTGCCTTTCCGACATGCTTCTCTGCTGTCGGAGGACGACAAAGCCGGGCGGTGAAAGGTACTCGCTGACTGCCCTTAGATATTCGAAGCTCGGGAAGAAGACGAAGTAATTGCCTTTCTTGAGGGAGACGATGTGCTCGATTGTGCGAGCAGCCTGTTCGTAGGAGCGGCGTCGCAGGCGATACGTGGTCGAAAAGCGAGGCACGACTAAGACTTTCCTGTTCTCTCGCGGGAAGGGCGAAGGGAAGGAAACGAGGCGGGTCGCGTCCCTGTCGAAACCGAGAACGTCGCGGAAAAACTCCGGCGGTACGAGCGTCGCCGACATGGCAATAGTGACGTGGAATCCCTCCATCCGCCCACCGAGAAAGCGAGAAGGGTCTTTGCACAATATTTTCAGGATATGCGTGTCGCCTTCCACGTCGCAAATATATGAGAACTCCTCGCCCTGGAACTGGAGGACGTTGTAGAAGGAATTGAAATCGTAGTAGAAGCTCTCGAACGGGTCCTTCGGAATGGAGAGGTGGTGGGTTTTCTTGTAAAGGAAATAGCGAAGCATGACCGACTCGATTTTTTCCTTCTGCTCGTCAAAAAGCGCGAGGTCTATATTGACGGGGAATTGGGGAGCGAGCTCGAATTCCTCCCGTCCATATTCGAGCAGTTGGGAGAAGTATTCGTCCAACGGCTGGAGTGCGCTGCCGATTTCCCGTAACACCGGCTGGTGCGAATCGTTCCCTTGCCGGATGAGTGAGCGGATGTCGCTTCGCCTCAATTCGGGCGAGTAATAATCGCGACCCCGCTGGTAGAGGTTGTGGGCCTCGTCAATAATCAGGATGATGTCGTCGTATTTTTGCTCCTGGAAGAAGCGCCGCAGAAAAACTGTCGGGTTGAAAACGTAGTTGAAGTCGCAGACCACTACGCTTACGTTGAGGGCGACGTCGAGCGAAAGCTCGAAGGGGCACAGCCGCTCCTCGACGGCCCGCGAGTACACCATCTCCGGTTCGATGACTTTTTCCGCCAGGAGGTCCTCGATGGCCGTGGAGGCGGCGAGCTTATCGTAATAGTTCCTTGCGAAGGGGCAGAAGTCGGGGTGGCAGAAGAAGACGTCATTCGCGCACATTTTCTCCTTGGCTCGCAGGCAGATGCAGGAGACGGTTCTCCAACCGCCGATGGCCATGCGGAGAGTCTCGGCGACGATTTTCTGCTGGGTGGTTTTGGGGGTGATGAAAAAGACTCTCATTTTGTTCTCGAGAGCGTACCGGAGAGACGGAAAAATCGCCGCGACGGTCTTCCCGACGCCTGCGGGGGCGGAGATGAGGAGGTTCTTGCGGCGGCTGAGAGACTCCTCGACGGTCTCGATCATCTCGTCCTGATATTTCCTCATTTCGGGGAATGGGAATATAAGCCCCTGGGCGGTTTTCTTCTGCTGAGCCTGCCACTGCTTTCGCTTCTTATGCTCCGCGAGCAGCCCGTGGATTCTGCCGACGATGAGGCGGCGAATTCCGTCCGGGTCGAAATCAACTTCGACTCTTTCCGTCGAGGCATCGTCCAGACCGACAAAGACGAGGTAGCCACTCACCTCCTTCGCGTTTTGGCTTGTCAGGAGAAACATATAGACCTGTAATTGAAGAACGCTGCTCTGGAATCCCCCTTCTTTTATCCGGTCGAGGATGTCCTCGGTGGAGATCACCGATTTGACTTCCTCGACCACGAGGTTTCCTCTCCGCTCGTAAACGCCATCTATCCGGCCTCGGATGATAGCGGTGAAGTTGTCCACGCTCATGCGGTGCTCGATATGGACTTCCCTTCTGTATGAGGCGAGGGATTGCTCCCTCTCGGACTGGTGGTCCTTATGGGCGGCTCTTCCGAGGGAAGCGCGGGCAGGCAAAAGCTCCGGGGCGATAATGGAACCCAACGCGGCGCTCGCGGAGACAAGGTCTCTGACACTGAGATGGATGACCTTTTGCTTGTCGTCAATTCGTATTGCCATAGCTGAGCGATAGGTTATAATTCCGGCCGGTAAATTGGGCGAGAAAAGCGCTGCGCTATATTCTCGTCCGAAGCGCGCTATGCCGATGATACAACTCAAAGGGTGGTGAGAGAAAGCGAAAGATGCAGAACAAAGGAAAAGCTCGTTCAACGCAAGAGGGAGGTTTCTGGAAATGCTGAGATTCGGAAAGCCTGATAGACCTTTCCTGCTTCCTCAATGGTTCTTCGAGGAGACGATAGAGCGCTGGCAGGGTGAAGGGCTGCCCGCGGATGTGGACGTAGGAGATTTCTTCGGTTTCGATAGATATGAGATAATCCCGGTTTGCGTGGGGCTTTTTCCCTCGTTCAAAGTTGAGGTCCTCGAGCAGACCACCGACAAGCGCATCCTCATTGACTCCGACGGCGTGAAGAAGGAGATTGAAGAGCAAGTTATGTCCAAAGTCTCGGCGCTCGTCGCCTCCGGCGGCTACATCCCCTTCGTTGACCACGCCGTCCCGCCGGATGTGCCGTTCGACAATTTTTGCTATTATATGGAGCTGATAAAGAACCTCCGCTGAGGGGCCGTGGGCGCCAGAAACGGGAGGAGAGCATGATGACTGAGTCGGAGTATGAAGAACTGAGCCAAGAGGCAGACGATGCATCGCTTCAGGGAGATAAGGGCACCGCAAGGCGGCTGCTCCAGAAGGGCCTCGAAGACGCGAGAGGAAAAGGGAATCAGGAGTTCCAGAGCTTCTTTTTAGGAGAACTATCCTTCCTGGAGGGCGAGTACGATGCTGCGCTCGCGCACTTTGACAACGCGCTCTCGAAGCATCCCGACCACCTGCTCTTCGTACGATCTTCGGCGGTCGCGCTGCTGCTCCTTGGAAGACACGGTGATGCGATCAAGCGGTTCGACGAGGCGCTTCGTATCAAACCGAAAGACGACAGGCTCCTCAGGGGCAAAGGCGTCGCGCTGGGCCGGCTCGGCAAACATGAGGAGGCGCTGAAATGGTACGATAGGGCTCTTGCGGCGAACCCGGAAGATTGCCACTCGCTGAGGGAGAAGGGGCTGAGCCTGAGCCACTTGCACCGGTACGAGGAAGCCATCCGGTGGTTTGACGGGGCCTTAAATCTCAACCCGAACGACTGGGGATCGCTGAGAGGGAAAGCGGTGGTTCTGGCTAACAGTGGAAGGAACGCCGAAGCCGTGCGATGCTTCGATGAGGCCCTTGCCATCAAGCCGAGGGACTATGAGTTGTTGAGAGATAAAGGGGTGGCGCTTGCCAACTTAGGCATGCACGAGGAGGCCGTGCGGCTGCTCGACGAGGCGCTGGCGATCGCACCGAACGATTCTGAGTCGCTCGCTTACAAGGGAGCAGCCCTGAGCAATCTCGGCAGGCACGGAGAGGCCCTGGACTTGCTCGAGAAGGCGCTGGCGATTAGTCCGAATGACTACATGGCGCTTGCCCATGCCGGTGCAACCCTCATTCGGATGGGCAAAAACCATGAAGCCATCGAGTGGTTGGACAAGGCTCTGGCCATCAACCCCCAAGACTGTATGTCGCTTTCAAACAAAGGCGTGGCCCTGGGCAATCTCGGCGGGCACGAAGAGAGCCTGAAGTGGTTCGACAAAGCACTGGCCATAAATCCGCGCGACTACCGCGCTCTCAGGAACAAGGGTGTGGCGCTCGGTTACCTCGGGAGGTACGAGGAGGCGCTCCAGTGCTTTGAGGACGGCGTTGCCGTGAAGCCCGATTACTCGGAATGTATCAGGGACAAAGGTTCAGCGCTGAGTCGGCTAGGCCGGCATGAGGACGCTATCAAGTCCTTCGACAAGGCGCTCGCGCTCGATCCCAAAGATGCGCAGGGGCTCAGGGAAAAGGCCTTCGCCCTGCATAGCATTGGGGGCAGGGACGAGGCCATCGACGCCATAAAAGCCTCTCTCGACATCAATCCCCGCAGTACCTTCGGCCGGCTTCTCCTTCTCTTCCTACAGGCATCACCGAAACTGGGGGGGGAGGCGGATGACGAGGAGCGCAGGCGCCAGGAGGAAGAAAGGGATAGACAGGTCCTACGGGCGAAGCTTGGAGCCTGGGAAGCCCTCACTGCCAAGTCTGCCCACAGGATAGGAAATCAAACCTTCGGTATACGCGGCTGCCTGCGGGAGCTGTCGTTCATTGAACTTGGACCAGAAGCAAGGAAAGAGATAGAATCCATAGAGGTTTCCGTCGCCAGGATAGAAGCCATCCTGGGCGAGTTCAAGAGGTTCGTGGCTCCCATCAACATTAACCCGCAGCCTTTCGACGCGCGCAATCTCGTGCGGGCGGTTGCCAAGAGGGTTAGCGGCGAGCTAAAGAGCATACGCTTGGAGTGCGATTTCCCTTCGGAGGAACTCATCATTGAAGCCGATAGGCAACTGATGGGAGAGGTTATTGAAGAGCTTCTGATTAACGCATCCAGGGCATTGGAGGGACGGGGCACCATAAGACTCGCCGTCAAGAGGGCTCGCGATGTGCCCGCACACCTCGCGGCCGTCGGGGGCCAGAAGTCTTACGTCATTTTGTCGGTCGAAGATAACGGCCCTGGCATCAAGCCGGAGGACGCCGGGCGCATCTTCGAGCCGTTCTTTTCGACAACTGCTGGGGGCACGGGCCTTGGACTGTCACTTGTCCGGAAGACGCTCGAGGCGCACGGCGGAGTGATCCGGGAAACAGGGACCTATGGGAAGGGCGCGAGGTTCGAGATTTTTCTTCCCTTGAAAGGAGGCGATGGCAATGGCGAAATTCAAGGTTCTCATAGTTGACGACGAGGAAGCTGTACGCGAAGGAATGCGGAAGGCGCTGGAGCGAGAGGGGGCCTATGAGGTGTATCCGGCTGAGTCCCTCGATAGCGCAAAGCAACAGATCGAGAGGCACCAACGTTTCGACGTCATTCTCGTGGACCTCAAGCTGGGGGAGCAGAACGGTGGGGACATCGTGAGATGGTTCACTGGCAAATCCACCATTACGATAATCATCACAGCTTACGGTTCGGTCGAGAACTGCGCGCTATTGATGAAAGCGGGAGCCTACGATTACATAGAGAAAGCAAAGGAGAGGCTCCGCGAAGACGACGTTTACGAGAAGATTCTCGCGTCCATTAGGGCGGGCCTTCAAGAGAGGGCAAAACCTAAGCCGGATGCCGACGACGACTGGATAGACGACAACCTCGCGCGGCTCACGGACCAGTATCCGGGGAAGTACATCGCGATTCTCGATGAGGAGGTCATCGCCGAAGCGCCTACTATGGAGGAGCTGCGAAACAGGTTGGACAACGAATTCCCAATGCAGAACCCGAAAGTCGTTTCCATCCCTGCGATGGATGAGCGAAGTCGTATAAGATGACCTGGCGGAACGTTGGGATAACCCCTCTGACAATAATGAGGTAAGAGCGAATGACTCACACGATTTTCCTTGATGCGCACTCCTACGTTTTCTCCAGGAGGTTTCCATTCGACGTACGCGGCCGCCCCGTGGTAGAACTCCTTCTCCGCGCCCGGGATAAGAGGTGGCTAAGATTCCTCGTGGTCGCTGACACAGGGGCAGATGCGACCCTGATGTCCGAATCAGACGCTGCCCTCCTCGGGATTCCTGATATTACATACAGCGCCGTGGACGTGCAGACCATGACGGGGATTCGGAACGCGTCGTTAACGGCGTATTTTCATCGCATCCGGGCCACAGTCCGCGGCAGTGGTGCGGACTTTCCGATGCTGGTCGGATTCTCGCCCGACGTCGGCACGCGCCTTTTCGGGAGGCCCGATATGCTCAAGCAATTCGTCATCGCGTTTGACTCCGGGGCGACCTATTTTATGAGGGATTGAGGGTCGAATGGCAAGCATCGCATCGCACAGGCTATTGCTCCCCGACCAGCTCGTCGTGGTGGTGTATCTGCTCGGGATAGTCGGGCTGGGAGCGTATTTCCTTCGGCGGAGCGGGACGGTGGAGGGGTTTTCCGTCGGGAGCCGGTCAATGCCCGGCTGGGCGCTGGGATTGTCCATTCTGGGGACATATCTCAGCAGCATTACCTTTCTCGCCTACGCCGGCGACGCCTATCGGACCAACTGGAGCAGGTTCGTGTTCAGCCTGACGATTCCGCTGGTCTGTTTTGTGGCGACCTTCGTTTTCGTTCCGCTCTACCGGCGCAAGCTGAGAATATCCGCCTATCAGTATTTCGAGGAGAGGTTTCGCCCGTGGGCGAGGTCCTACGCAGCCCTGAGCCTCGTGCTTCTCCAGCTCGGTCGCGTGGGGGCGGTGTTGTATTACGTCGCTATTGCTCTCTCCCAATTCGTCGGGATGGATGTGCACCTGATTATCCTATCTCTCGGGGTCGCGGTGACGATATATACGGTTCTGGGCGGGATAGAAGGAGTGGTTTGGACCGACGTGATTCAGGTCTTCGTTTTGCTCGGCGGTGCGTTGGCGTGTGTGGGGATTCTCCTGTTCGAGATGCCGGGGGGCGCGGGGAAAATCTTTTCACTCGGCAGTGCGAGTGGGAAGTTCGGACTCGGGGGCTGGTCGCTGAATCTCGCCCTGCCCACTTTTTCCGTCATTTTCATCTATGGGATTATCGAGAACCTCAAGAACTTCGGTGTTGACCAGAACTACATCCAGCGATACCTCGCCGCCAGGTCGGACAGGGAAGCGAAAAAAGCTCTCTGGACGGGGGGGCTGATATACGTGCCGGTTTCCGCACTGTTCCTTTTCATCGGCACAGCGCTTTTCGCCTACTACTCCCTCCACAGCGGCAAGTTGCCGGCGGAGCTGCAGGACCCGGCGAACGCAGACAGAATCTTTCCCTTTTTTATCGTGACGCAACTGCCGGTAGGGGTCCGGGGGCTGCTAATCGCCGCCATCCTCGCCGCCGCCATGAGCAGCATTGACTCCAGCCTCAACAGTTCCGCCACAGTCTGCGTGATTGACTTTTACAGGCGCTATCTCCGGCGGGAAGCGGGCGACCGACGGGCGCTCCTCGCGATGCGGATTGTGACCGTCGCGCTTGGAATCCTCGGCACCGCTGCGGCGCTTGCGATGACCAAGGCGAAATCCGCTCTTGACCTCTGGTGGCAACTTTCGGCGATTTTCGGTGGCGGAATGCTCGGCCTTTTTCTGCTCGGGTTGCTGGTCAAAAGGGCGGGGCACATCAGCGCGCTTTCAGGGGTTATCGTCAGCATCGCAGTTATCGCCTGGGCGACTTTCGCAAGGGGTTTGCCGGAAGGGTGGGGGTGGCTGGAATGCCCTTTTCATAAACATCTGACAGGGCTGCTCGGGGCAGCGTCTCTACTTGTCGTGGGAGCAGCTCTTTCCGTATTTGTATCGCAGCGTAGAGATGGGAGAACCGTGCCTGACATCAAATCCGCCCACCGGTGAGTTTCGCTCTCAGATAAAATGTTTAGTGAAACCCGTCGGCGGGAGTTGGCACGGGAGATCCTCGTGCTGCTCGCTGACAAAACCTTCTTGGAGGAACACAAATGACCAGAATTATTCTGCTCGTTCTGCTCGCCTGCGCGGTAGTTCCTTGTGTGGCGAGGGCTGAAGACCGAAAGCCGCATTTTAAGGGGGAGCTGATTTTTCAGAAGGTCAAAGACCGCCCCAGGTGTCATGCGGCGACGATTGTGCAGGTTCCCAACGGTGACCTGCTTGCGGCGTGGTACACCGGATCCCGGGAGGCGGCTCGCGATGTGGCGATCCTCTACTCCCGCCGAGCGAATGGTAAAAAGAGCTGGTCCGAGCCGAAGGTCCTCGTGGATACGCCGGACAAGCCCGAGGGCAACCCGGTTCTCTGGTGTGACCCGAAGGGGACGGTCTGGCTTTTCTACGTGATAATGCAGCAGCGAGGATGGACAACGTGCAACATCAAATATCTCAAGTCCGACGATAACGGGCAGACGTGGTCGAAGCCGTTCTGCTTGCGGAAGAAGCTGGGGTGGATGACCGGGACGAAACCCCTCCTGCTGAAAAACGGCGAAATGCTTCTCCCTCTCTACGACGAGGTGAATGTCTCCAGCGTGTTCATGATTACCGGCGATGGCGGAAAGAGCTGGCGGAAGACCGGCCCCATCGAATCGGACCCGGGCAATATTCAGCCGTCCGTCGTTCAGCTCGAGGACGGCTCGCTGCTGTGCTACATGCGAAACTGGCGACCGGGAAAGATGTGGCAATCCACCAGCAGCGATAACGGGCGAACCTGGTCAAAGGCAGTCCCGCACGAGCTGCCCAACTCCGGCTCCAGATTGGATATGGTGAAACTCGAGACCGGCGAGCTGGTCCTGATTTTCAACAACACACCGAGAGGGCGAACTCCGCTGTCCGCGGCGCTCTCCCGCGACGAAGGCCGGACGTGGCCTTCGATCAAAAACCTCGAAACCGCGAGAGGAGAGTATTCCTACCCTGCGGTGATACAGACCCGCGACGGTCTCGTCCACGTCGTTTACACCTATCGCCGAAGGCAGATCAAGCACGTGGAGCTCGACAAAGAATGGCTCTCTTCGCCGGATGAACCTCGCCGCGCGCAATAGACACACATGGTTTTCTCAGACGAGAGGTCCACCAGGTCAATTGCGCTATCTCACTGTCGTGGTGTGAGTCACCGCCGAAATCAGTGGTCTTTTCGGGCGAACTTCCGCCTAATACTCCCGACCGAATCAAAGCCTGAGATGCTGAGCATGCCTCAAGCCTTCTTATTCCCGCCGCGCGGCGGGTTGCCGAACTCGCACAACACGCGCGACTTCTGTACGGAACGAGGGATAGTCCAGAGAAACGGCAACTTCTCGACCTGCTTTTGTCGAACATTCTTCTCGGGCGAGCAACAACTTGCGTTGCATGAGGTTCGCCCTGGTCAGTTATGGTGGAATGGCGCCAAACGGCAGGGAAGCGACCCTAACGGGATTTGAACCCGTGTTGCCGGGATGAAAACCCGGTGTCCTGGGCCAGGCTAGACGATAGGGTCGCTCAATCGGTCTTCCGCGTTGTCAGCTCGCTCTGGGCTCGATTTCGCCACCGCGCCGACGGAAACAACTCTTGATTTCGTTTTATTTTGCTCTGTTGGTAGATGTTCACTTACGCCCATTTGCGAGAGAGACCGCAGTGAATTTTGATATGTGAATCCTTACCATAAAAGCGGGCGTATCCACAAGAGAATTCGCGTGTGGCTGGTAACCCCACAATTTCGGGCGGATAGCCGGCCGAGGCGGAGGAGGCAGGAAGGGAACAGCAGATTAACGCAAAGGCGCAGAGAATAATAAGGTGAGAAGGACACCCCGCGTCTCGCCCTCGGCGGTCGCAGGATGCCACCGGCACAAGGGCTACTCTGCGTCTTATGAGATCCGAACATCAGCCGCCGGTAACTGAGGCCTTACTGTGGCTGGTAACCCCTCGCTTACGGGGGGCTCGGCGTGAAACCGCAGAGTGCGCAGAGCACGCAGAGGGACGTAGCATGGGCATCTTGCCCATGAGTCCCCCACGGGTCCCGCCTCCAGCGGGATGCCACGTGACGCACGGCTGTTCTTTTCGCGCAAGGGCACAGCCCTAACCCGTCGAGGGCAAGGGAACCTCTCGATATCCCCCGCGGAACGCGGGGCGGGACAGGATGCCGGCGATACGTGTGCCTCTCTGCGACTCTGCGCCTTTGCGTTACCCTTCTCTTCTCTTTTTCCCTCCGCCGCCTTCCCGAGCTATCCGCCCAAGACTGAGGCCATATGCCGGTTTGGATGGTCTGTTCCGTGGCGTTGACCAGGCGTACGGTACCTGATAGCCGAAAAACCGCCATCTGGCGGGAAGTTAGGAAGTGGGTCCGCGACTCTCGGCACGAGCGCCTGTTACAGGGGCACGGCCGGGTAGGTAAAAGCTCATAAGTCCCAAACGCCCCCGGCACTGCGTCAAGCCACCCGTGAGATCGGATAACCGCTCAGGGATTTTCAAGGATGCGGTAGAAGCGGCGGGGGGCGAGAGATGGCGGGACGCCCGTCTTCGAGCCGTCGTCTGTCCAGGAGGTTGTCATGTTGCCAGCGGAAACCACGCTATCGTCCGCAAGATGCCAGGCGTGCAGGTCGTCGGAGTAGAGGATGGAATAGGTCTTGCCGCCGAGGGAGCTCCAGGTAAGAGTGGTCTCGTCAGCCTCCGGTCCCGGCTCTACGTCGTTGATGTAATACTCATACGCCCCCATGTCCACGGTGGGGCTTTTTCGTCCGTACATAACCCTGGGCATGCCGGCAATGTCCGTAACGGGGAGGTCAGGGGCGGTGCTATCGCCCGCATCAATGCAGGGCGAATCGGGCAACAGACGAAAGTCCCCGTTCTCCGGATCCACAAACCTGGGATCCTGCGCAATGTTCCCCTCGCCTGCCCCCGTCCAATCCTGAATGCAGGAGTAGGTGGGTACGGCGCTGCCCTGGAGCTGCGGCCCCTCGGGGGCGTCATTATTCCAGATGATGCAGTTAAATATCTCGCCGACGCACCCCTCCAGCCCACCGCCGTACCGATCCGAGGTGTTTCCCTGGATGATATTGTTGGCTACCCGTCCGCTGCATCCGTACAACCCGCCGCCCCAGTAGCCCCAGTTGCCGACGATGAGGTTGTCCGCGATGAGACCGTCACAACTGACGAGGCCGCCTCCGCCGTATTGCGTCGCGGTGTTGCCGGAGATGATGTTCCGCACGATCTCACCGTCGCAAAGGCAGAGCCCACCTCCGCTGTATTCCGCATAATTGTTCTCGATGACGTTGCGCCGGATGGGGCCGTGGGACCCGCCGAGCCCGCCACCGTGGCTGGCCCGGTTGCCCCTGATGATGTTGGCCTGGATGGTCCCGTCACAACCGTAGATCGCACCTCCCGTGTGGGCTTCATTTGCCTCGATGATGTTGTTCTCGATCCGGGTGTTTGTTGCAGCTCTGTCCAGACCGCCGAATATCCCCCCGCCATCTTGGGCGTAGCCGTTGCGCATGGTCAAGCCGGAAAGGACACACGCATCCGTTTCGGTCCCAGCAAAGGAGACAACGGATCCGGATCGGCTTCCATCAACAACCGTCCGCTCCACGGTAGTCCAGTCGTTTGGATCGGAGCCCCGGAGAATGATGTTCTTGCCGAGGAAGTGAAGATTCTCGAAATACGTTCCCGGCTGAATGACGAGTTGGTCACCCTCAAGCGACACCTGGATGGCCTGTTGAATCGTGGGGAAGTCCTGAGGCACCGTTAGAATGCCAGGCTGATCGGAGTGCGTCGGGTCCGTCCCTCGCATGAGCTCGATTCCGTCGGCGAGACCGTCGCCATCCGTGTCAAGGCTGCTCGGATCGACGCCATGGCCCTCTTCGTCCATGTCGGGGACAAGGTCTCCGTCGGTGTCTGGCAAAGAGCCGAATTCGTAACAGCCCATGTCCACAAGGCCGTTTCTGAGACGGCAATTGCCGCCCGCATCGCGGACGGGCCACGCAGCCCAGTAGTAATTGGCTCCGGCATCAATGCAGGGAGAGCCTGCAGAAAGCCTGAGGTCGTTGTCCTGCCAGGTGTCAAGGTCGTCGTCTGGCCCGTCTATGTCCACGAAGACTGGATCATCGGCGATATCGCCGATCCCGCCGGATTCCCGGTCCTGGATGCACGAATAGCGCGGAAGATTGCTGCTGAGAAGTTGCGGACCGGTAGTTGCTTCATTTGCCCATAGGATGCAGTTTATTATAGTTCCCTTGCAGCCTAACAATCCGCCGCCGGTATGGGCTTTGTTGCGTACGATGGTGTTGTTCTGGAGGATTCCCTGGCACTTGCCGATCCCGCCGCCGGACTCGGCGTAGTTGGCGGTAATGATGTTGTCGTGGATGGTCCCGTGGCAGTCCTCGAGACCGCCCCCGGCGACATCAGCGTGGTTTGCCGCGAAGGTGCACCCCCCGATGGTACCGTCACAGGCGAAGGCTCCTCCGCCGTAACCCGCGACGTTCCCGACGACGAGATTCCCGTCTACGATACCGCCGCACCAATAGATGCCTCCTCCGGCTGCGATGGCTTCGTTGCGTTCGATCCTGTTGTTGCGGATTAGACCGTTGCAGCTTGAGATGCCGCCGCCTGAGCGCCGGGCAAAGTTGTCCGTTATGACGTTGTTTTCGATGCACGCTCTGGATCGACCTGGATACCCACCGTATATGCCACCGCCATTCTCAGGGCTCAACCCATTTGTGATGGTGAACCCGGACAGGACGCAAGTGTCGTCCTCGGTGCCCAGGAAGCTGACCGTGGGCCCCGCCTGTCCTCCGTCAATTATCGTCGCCTCAACGACAGTGATATTGAACGGATCAGTGCTCCGCAGGGAAATGTTCTTCCCTCCGAAATTGATGTTCTCGAGGTAGGCGCCTGGCGCGACCGTGACGGTGTCCCCATCGGACGCCGCGTCTATTCCTTGCTGGATGGTTTTGAAGGCTGCGCCCCACGTTTGCCCGCCACCTGAGCTGGCGACAGAGCCGTCAACATACCAATCAGTCGCCGTCCCAAGGGCGGGCTTCGCCAAGAGCAAAAGGAACACTATCCCCGTCAGAACCGTCCTGGCAAACATGATATTGCCTTCTCCATCGCCGCTCAGTTTGTTGCGTAATGGCCTACGGCTGACCGCTCGGGCTCACTCAGAGCGATATGCTCGCGGCACGAGCACCTTCTACAGGGGCACGGGCACGCTTTCGACGATGTTTTCTATGACGTGGTCGGCGGATGTGGCGTGGGGCGCCCGCGGCCCGTAATCGGAGCTTAGAACAACGCGATGCGCGAATGCCGGCACCGCCATGTTCTTAATATCGTCGGGAACGCAGTAATCTCTCCCGTGGGCGAGGGCGTGGGCTTGGGCGAGCTTGTACATGTGAAGGCTTCCTCGGGGGCTGACTCCTACTTCAATAAGGCTCGACTTTCGTGTGGCGGTGACGATGTCCATGATGTAGGCGGTGAGGCTGGAATCCATCCGCACGTCGTCCACGGCGCCCTGAAGCTCGAGGACATCGTGCACCGTGAGGACGGGTTCGATGCTTTCAAGAGGGTCTTGCCCCTTTCGGCTCTGGAGCAGTTTTTCCTCTTCTTCGGGGCGGGGATAGCCGATGGTAATTCTCAACATGAAGCGATCGAGCTGCGAGTCCGGGAGCGGGAAAGTCCCGTAATGCTCGACGGGGTTCTGTGTGGCGATAACGATAAAGGGCTGAGGAAGGGGATAGGTGGCGCTGTCAATGGAGACCTGCCGGTCGTTCATGCACTCCAGCAGGCTGCTCTGGGTCTTGGGCGTGGTGCGGTTGATCTCGTCTGCGAGGACGACGTTGGCAAAAATGGGGCCTTTCTGGAACTCGAAAGTGTTCTCCTTGGGGTTGTAGATGGAGATGCCGAGGATGTCGGAGGGGAGAAGGTCGCTGGTAAACTGTACTCGCTGGAAGGAGCAATCCAGCGATTTTGCAAGGGCGTTGGCGAGGGTCGTCTTCCCTATGCCGGGGATGTCCTCGACGAGGATATGCCCCTT
>Ga0315544_1000078_pt1 | contig 88787 bp, 80 predicted proteins | sample SalMarSW160130MG_2_FD_202543 | JGI IMG/M metagenome (GOLD analysis project Ga0315544, IMG submission 202543) | Salt marsh sediment microbial communities from the Plum Island Ecosystem LTER, Massachusetts, United States - Salt Marsh Sediment SW1601-130 ...
TGGCAACTGCACCGTCGGCCCGCCGCGCTTCGGCTCCGCCTGCGGCTCCTCCTCCGGCAACTGCACCGTCGGCCCGCCACGCTTCGGCTCCGCTAGCGGCTGCTCCTCCGGCAATTGCACCGTCGGCCCGCCACGCTTCGGCTCTGCTAGCGGCTCCTCCTCTGGCAATTGCACCGTCGGGCCGCCACGCCTCGGCTCCACCGGCGGCTCCTCTGGCAACTGCACCGTCGGCCCGCCGCGCACCGGTGCTGGCTGCGGTGGGGGTTGCTGGGGTGGCACAGGCGGGCGCACTGCTGGCTTGGGATGGGGGAGCTGCTGCGGCTGCGTGGGGGGATGTGCGGGCGGAGGCCGGTGGGCAGGCGGGGCTGCGGGAACCTCTCCCCGCAATTGCCGCGTCGTGCCTCCCAGCCGCTTGAACTGCAGGCGGGTATTGCCGATCTCGATCATCGCATCTGGCTGGAGCAACATGCGCTGCCGAGGCGGGATCGGCACTCCATTGAGCTTGGTGCCATTGGTGCTGTTCTCGTCGGTGATATAGAAGTGAGTATGCTCCAGTTGAATGGTGAAGTGCGGGTTAGAGACAAAGTCATCGTGCAGGGCAATATCACAGAACTGAGGATCGCGTCCCACCTTGACTACGGGAGTTGAAAGACGAAACTCGCGCCCCACGTTGGAGCCATGCACGACCACGAGCTTTCCCGGCGATTGCTGCGGCAGGGCCCCCAACCGCTTGGTGATCCCCTTGAGCACGCCGGTTGTGCTGGTAGCCACCTTGCGGGCCATCTGCCCCATCCTGCCCCGCGTGCGAAGGAGCATGATGAACAAAGCCACTATCGCAAGCACCAACACAGCCACGATGCAGGCCACCCACCAGAAGCCATACACTGCCCCCTCCCACGCTGCACACCCGGTCTGCACCTCGGGCTCCCAGGTGACCACGATCGTCACCTCCTGGGACTCTATCCGCTCCCCCAGGTAAGGATCGTCAGCCCGAGCCGTCAGGGTGAACTCTCGCTCCTGCGTCTGTTCAGTCGGCGTCACGACGTTGGTCACGTCCCAGGCAAAGTCATAAGTCGGCGCCGAAGCGCTCGTGCCGATGAGATCGCCGCTGGCAAAATAACGCACCTCCGCAGGCTCACGCGGCGCGCCATCCACCGACGTCAACGCCACGCTCAGTGAGATAGTCGTGGTTGTCTCGTAGCGAAAGTCCCCCCGCTTGGTGGATACGTAGAGACATGTGGTCTCGTCGTAAGTGATGGGTACCGTGATCGCATCACCGTCGCGCGGGGACGTGAGAGAGAGCCGTGGCGGTTCCAAGACCGCGGCGACGCGCGTCTCAGCTATCGCCGTGCGCACAGTGAACTGCAAGGAGTACTCCCCCTTGGGGCGGCGCGTCTCGTAGGTCACCTTGTACTGCTGTCGCTGGGTCATCAAACGGCCAAACATATCCGACACCTGCCGGTGCGAAACGTCGTCGTTGTGTAGCACGTAGAGACCTTTCGTCTGAATGGCCAGCCTCTCCAGGTTGCCTGCACCACTCAGGCTCTTCTCATCGCGGTGCGCCATGCCGACGGTGTACAGGGAAATGTCGGCGTCATTAGCCTTGCGGATGATGTCATCCTCCCGCGCCGAGTCGCTGAAACCCGGATCGATGCCATCCGAGAAAACGACGACAATCTTGCGGCGGCGGGAAAGAACCTCGGAAACAATCGCATCGGGATGTTCGGTGAGCAAGCGGAGGGCCTCATCCAATCCCTCGTAGAGCGGCGTGCCCCCTTCCACGGACTGCTCCTTCATCGGCCCCAACGTGTTCTTCGCCTTGTTGAGATCCACTGGGTTGTACGAGAAATCCGCGTAAGGGTCCAGAGATCCTCCCGCTCCAATACCAACGACGGCGATCAGGTCGTCGCTGGACGCGCCGGCCACACCGAGCTTGTTCATCAGATCTTCCGCCAGGGCAATGGCGTCCGAGATGCGGGCAGCGTCCCTGTTGAGGACGCTATTCCTATCACCCCTGGCAGAGATCCCTCCCCGATCGACCACGACCACGACGGCCAGGCCGACGGTTTCGTAGGAGGCCAACTTGGCCTCCACGTCTGCACCGCCTTCCTCGATCTGGAAATCCCCGGGCGCAAGACCCTCAATGGACACCCCCGTACTCGGATCGATCACGGAGATGTACGTGCTCACCTCTGGAGGGCTTGTGACAGTATCCGGCGTGCCCTGGACAATCACCAGCGGACGGACACCTTCCTGGGCCACGCCCACCTGCACGGCCAACAACAAGAGCACGAGGCCCAGAGCCAAGATAGACAGCTTGTTCTTCATCCTTCCGCCCCCTCTTTGAATCTCTCCCTAGAACTCATTGACCAACCTGGACGATCACCGCAGTGATGTTGTCTTCACCTCCGGCCTCGTTGGCCGCCTCCACCAGCCGGTCGCAGGCCTCCTGAGGCGACGTGGACGTTCTCCAGATGTGCCATATCTGGGCATCGGGCACCATACCGCTGAGACCATCGGAGCACAGCAACAACGCCTCACCGGGAGCCACTTGCTGCTCGTAGATGTCGCCCTCCGCGCGGGGCCTATCGCCGATGACGCGGTAGATGACATTTTTCTGTGGATGGTTCGCCGCCTCCTCCCGCGTAATCTGCCCAGTGGCAACCAGCCGCGCGACCAACGAGTGGTCCGTGGTGACCTGGGTGATTCCATGCGGGGTGAGCAAATAGGCCCGGCTGTCGCCGACGTTCGAGATCGTCGCAGTATCGCCGATGAAAAGCGCCGCCACCAGGGTCGTGCCCATGTCGGTCCCGGCTTCGCTGCGTCGATCATAGACAGCCTGGTTGGCGGCCTCCGTAGCCGCTGCGAGCCATGCGCCGGGATCGGGCAATGCCGCGTCGGCGGACGCTGGCCTCAACACATCGGCAACCACCTGCTGCGCGAGGGCGCTTATGGCCGTGTGGCTGGCCGCGTCACCGGCCTCGTGGCCGCCCATCCCGTCAGCAACGGCGAAGAAGCCCACCGGCGCGCTCTCGGAGCGATACACCGAGGCGATATCAACGATCAACAGACTATCCTCGTTCAGCGAGCGCTCCTGGCCCACATCGGTACAGCGACCAACGAGGAGGTTCACGCTGGCCGGGCGGCGCACTTCCTGTAGAGCGGCCTCCAGCATCTCGCCAAAGTGAGACGCATCGGCCAAGCCCTGAGGTGACGCCAGTGTCTGGGCAAAGATGGCCGCCACCTGCTCCGGTAGCGTGGCCTGCGGATCATACTGCGTCCCGCCTGTCGCCAGGTAATAAAGCGCCAACGCGAGTCCGCGCACGTCCTGAATGAAATAGCTCGCAGACTGGGAACGGGCATCGGGCGGGATCACGCGGGCCACTCCCAAACGCACCCAATAGGCGCTGGCTCCATCGACAGCAATGTGCTCTACACCGGCCCCCTGCAACATGAGCTGATGGCGGTGCAAGTAGCTCAGCGCGCGCGCCAGAGACACACCCCACACCAGCACCTGGGCAAGTTTCTGTGGCACAACCAGGGAGGTTGCCGGCGGGGGGAGGAACTCGGGCTCGACCAAGTAGTAGCGGGAGAAGCCATAGGGAGCTTCTGCAAATACGTCACGCGGAAAGAGCAAGCCGGGATGCTCCAGACGCATCCTAAGCAACTGGGCCTCTACAGCAAAGGTTTGCTCGTCGGCGCTCTCCTTTATCAAATAACGCAGGCGCAGCGGTTCTGAACTGGCAAGATCGGCTCCACAGAAAGTGCAGAACTGCTCCTCAGGATCGGACACCTCAGACCGGCAGTTGGGGCAGACGCTCGCTGGCGTCGTATCCTCGGCCAGATAGACGTGTGGCTGCTCGTCGGAATTGCGCACCTCCAAGATCATGTACCGCCCACCCAGGAGAAACGCCCCTTGCGGCAAGGGGGCAAAGGGCTCGGGTTCCTTCGACAGCGGGCGAGTATCCGATCGTGAGGAAAAGGCCTCCTTCGATGACACGTCGGCAGTGGAGAGGGGTCTCGTCGGCTGCCGGGAGACGTCCTGCTCAGACGAAGCCTGTGCCGCAGGCGCAGTCTGCGCTGGCAACGAAGCGCCACAGAACTGACAGAAACTCGCACCTCCCTGACTCTCGTAGCCACATTTTGGACATTTCATCACTCTGCCTCCCTCGGACCGGTATGGAAGGAGAATTCTACCCCGCCGACGCCCAATTTCCACCCATCCTGAAGAAGGTTGCGACAGCCAGTGCGCCTTCCATTCACCCAAACGCCGTTCATCGAGTCGAGATCCTCAACGATCCATCGTCCCGCCTGCTGGTAGACGCGGGCGTGCTGGCGGGAGACAGTTTCCCATCCAGGCAAGTCCTGTGTGATCGCCAAGTCGTTTTCTGATGCGCGCCCTATGATAGTGCCCTCCGGCTTCAGGTCAAAGCGGCGCAGACCGCCGGCTGCATCAACGCTTTCCAGATACGGGCCCAAAGGCAACTCTTTCGAGGCTGTCGAGGGAGAGGGAGAGGGCGGCGGCGAAGGCAGCGGTTGGGGCTTCCGGCGCCGCAGGCCCAACACGATCAGCAAGAGACCCAGGAACACAAAAAGCCCTATCCCACACGCAGCCACGGCTAGCGGCCAGTTTTCGCTCAACGTCCTCTCGACGTCGAAGGGTACTATCAGCTTGGGCACTCCCTCGACAGTGGGGGTGATAGTCGCCGTTGGGGCAACGGTCGGCGTCGGCGTGGGGGTGGCAGTGGGGGTCGGGGCAGGGGTAGGGGTAGGCTGCGGCGTCGGCGTGGGGGTGGCAGTGGGGGTCGGGGTGTCAGTGGGCTCAGGAGAAGGCGTCACAGTCTCAGTGAGCGGTTCCACAGGCAACAGCTCCGTGATGCCCACCGTACCGGTAAGCGTAACGGATGGCGTCGGGGTGCTCGTCGGCGGGGTCAGAGTGGGCGTACTCGTCAGCGTCGATGTAGGCGTAGAGGTCTCCGTCGGCGTACCGGTGACCTCTGTCTGCACTGCCACGGCTCGCAAAGCCGGGGCGTGTGCCTTCAAAGGATCCGGCTGCCGGGCCAGAACGGTACAAAGCGGCAGGGCTGCGCCGGCCATCAGGAGCAGAGCCACCGTCGTGACAACGAACAGCCTCTTGATCGTTTCGCGTGTCATAGTCACCCCCTCGTGTGTACGGTGTACGGCTGTCTTATTACTTAAACGGAGCAGCACATCGGCAAAATCATATCGCTCACGGCCGCCCAGTTCCCGCCACATGTGAGCAGAAAAACAGGCCTACTGCTACGAGCGATGGTAGTTTACACCCTTTTCCTCAAAGCGCAAATACTCTCCCAAAAGCAACAGAGACAGGCCATCTTATTGTATCCATCCCGGCGCGGGCTGCAAATCTTGCGAATTTTCCCTCGAATTGACGGCGACCGTGCATGACAAAACGGCGGCGACTTCTTTCGGAAGGCACCGCCGTACCGCTGCTCCCGCTCTACCCCCTCTAACCGGTCAGCTCGCCTGCACCAACCTTGACAAGCCCAACCCGTCCCGGTTCGAGCCGGCTCTTGATCGAGACGCATCTATCCTCAGGGCGCTCTGATGGGCCAGCCACGCGATACGCTGCATGATCCGCCCCGAAGCCGCGCGCACGTGCTCACGATCTTCAACATCGCCATTTAGGTACACCGGCTCACCCACCGTCATCGCGTACGGCCCGCGCAGGTACCACCTTCCGGTCGCGCTTATTCCTGAATACGTGGACTTGACGACGCAAACGCGCTCGCGATCCAGGTAGATACCGATGGGGATGATGGGTGCGCTGGTGAGCAGCGCCAGCCGGGCCGTCCCCGTGCGCGGCTGATGAAAACCGCCCTCCAGCGGGCTGACCGATCCCTCGGGAAAGATGGCAACGTTCCGTCCATCCTCCAGCAGTTGCCTGGCTGCCTTGAAGGCTTCCCGCCCTTTGTACTGGTCCACCGGCACGTGGCTGACCTGCTCGAGATAGCGGCCAAATACCGGGACCTTGAAGAGCCTATCGTCGATGAGGATGCTCGTCGGCTCGGGTATCAGGCCTGTGATCAAGAACGGATCGGTCGTGCTGGGGTGATTGGGAGCGATGATCTTGGGTCCCTTGGGCAGCGGCGTCTGGCACGAGACGTCCAGCTTGAACAAGAACGGCGCGCACAGCCTGACCATGAACCGCCCCAAATGATACAGAACCTCATCCGACGCAATGTGGAATCGCCCACTTACGAACCAACCTGCTCCGTGGTTCCTCCTGCCAACTTGACATTGCAGCAGCATGATAAGCCTCCTTGAGTGGAATGATTACGCTTGCAGGATACCACGACAGGGAGCTTAGCGTCATCCACCGCAGGGTACATTGAGAGGGTGTATTGCCTCAGGCACACAAAACTGCACGGCTTGCGGAGAAGCCGTGCAGTTCACCTATCTATCAGGCAGGTTGGCTCTACCAGTCGCGACGGTGTCGACCGCCGCCCCCGTAGCCGCCGCCCTCTCGCCTATCCTGCTGCGGGCGCGCCTCTGCTACCTTGAGAGCCCGGCCATCCAACTCTTTGCCGTTGAGCTGGTTGATCGCCTCTTGGGCTGCGTCATACTCCGCCATCTCGACGAACGCAAAGCCCTTGGAGCGGCCAGTCATACGGTCTGTGATGAGGTTCACCGAGACAACCTCCCCAAGCGCTCCAAAGAGCTCTGATAGATTGCCCTCGGTTGTCGAGTAACTCAGGTTACCGACGTATAGTTTCTTCGCCATTGCTTTCTCTCCTTAAATGCTAACGGTCGCCTGTGCCGGCTAGAGAGCCGTGACACGGACGGCCTGCAGTCCCTTGGGCCCCTGCTCGACGGAGAACTCGACTTGTTGTTCCTCGCGCAGCGAGCGGAATCCCTCACCCTCGATGGCCGAGTGATGGACGAACACGTCCTCGCCGGCCTCACGGGAGATGAAGCCATATCCTTTGGCATCATTGAACCACTTGACGGTTCCAGTTTCTCTTTCAGTCACTTTACTTACTCCTTGATTTTGATTTCGGGCGAAGCAAAGCACGGGCAGAACAAGAAAAGACTGCCCAGTCTCCGCAAGTCTGGGCAGCCCTCGATATTGCTTACAGCCAAAACCTACTTCGTCCTACGCAAGCATTTTACCACACTTGTGCAAAATAGCAAGCTCTGCAATTCAGTCATCCGGTCGATAGCGTGTCTTTCTCTCATGGGATTCGGAGGGAGCGTCCTGAGCAGGGCGAAGCTGCGAGCATTCCCTGGCTTACTGAGCAGTTGCCTCCGAACCAGGGACTAGCCAACTGACACTTTGGCGAAACAAGCGAGTGGAGGCACCCTGAGGGCTTCGACTGAGCTCAGCCGAAGTCCTTGTCGAAGAAGCCTCCGCGAGCGCCCTTCGACGCCGAACCTTCGGTTCGCGCTCAGGGTGCTTGCTCCGGCTAAGACGGTTGCCTTGTGCTGAAACTGTCAGGTGGCTACGACCAGGGATACACTATGACCTGCTCCACGTCTTTGACGTTTCGAGATGAGGGCGTATAATCGCGGGGTATGGTCAGAGATCGCCATGTGAGATCCGCAGAACGATACGACGTTTTTGTGGAACCGCTCGTCAGAGGGCTGCGAACGATCGGCCTGAGGATGTTCCCGCTTCACGCAGGCACGTCTGTCCTCGACATTGGATGTGGGACAGGCACGCATCTGCACATGTATCACGAGGCTGGATGTAGGGTATTCGGCATAGACGTATCGCCCGCGATGCTGAAAGCTGCTCAGGCAAAGCTCAACGGACGCGCAGCCCTTCACCTCGGAGAGGCTTCCCAGATGCCCTTTGCCGACGAATCGTTCGACTTGATCGTGGCAATGTTCCTATTCCACCAAGTGCCAGCCTGGCTTCGCTCGCCGATCATGGGTGAAGCGAAGCGCGTGATGAAAAGGGACGGGCGATTCTTGATCATCGACTACCACCCCGGCCCGGTTCGCTTTCCAGAGGGATGGCTTCCCAAGACCATCATCACCTGCATGGAATTCCTGGCAGGCTGGGGGCATTTCGGGAACTACCGAGATTTTATGGCTAACGAGGGCTTGACGCCGCTGATAGTCGAGAACGGACTGGTTATCCACAAGAAGAAGGTGGTGGACGAGGGCACTATCGGACTGCACTTGTTGCACTCAGATCGAGACGGCTCGTCGAAAACACGCCCATGGAAATCGCCTTCGTCGGAGATAGCCTGACGGCCGGAATGCCGGGCAGTTCCTACTTTGCCATCCTGCGCGAGCGGCTCCCCGAACACCGGCTAGTCAATCTGGGCAGGGGGAACGATACAGTCATCAGTCTGTACCGCAGAATCGCCCAGTTGAGACTTGACGATACGCCGAGGGCGTGCTCGTTCGACATCGCCCTCCTATGGGTCGGGGTGAACGACAGCAGCGGAGAAGGTTCACGGTCGCTGCGGATCATCAATGCGCTGCGCAGGCAGTCCCGACCCAGGAGCCTCGACGAGTTCCGGGCGGCCTATCGCAAGACGCTCGACCTGCTGTGCCGCCACGCCGGGCGGGTGATCGCCGTCGCGCCGCTGCTGAAGGGCGAAGACGTGAACAGCAAGGAAAACCATCGAGTCGAGGACTTTGCCAAAGCCATCGAGGAGTTGGCGGCGGAGTATGAGCGTGTGGAGTATCTCGATCTGAGGCCGATCTTTTTCCAGGCGCTGACCGACAGGCACATCTCTGACTACATAATGGAGGGACCGCTCCATATCGGGTTGGACGTGCTGCTGCTGCGGGGTGACGCGCAAGTCGATAGAAAATCCGCCGAGCGAGGGCTGCACCTGACCCTGGACGGCGTTCACCTCAACAGTGCCGGGGCAAAGCTCGTGGCAGAGGCATTTCTAAGAGTCATTTCCAGCTCAGATTGACAACCTGACCTACTCGTACGCCAGCGCCTCGCGGACGCCGATGCGCGTCGCCTGCAGCGCCGGTCCAGAACTGGCCAGGGCGGAGAGGACGCTCACGATCAGCAGCCAGAGCAACATCCCATCGGCTGCGTAGACGAAATCGAGCGGCATCGCGAGCAGGGCCTGGCCGATCGCGTCGCCGAACAGGCGCGCAGCCGGGTAGCTGAGCGGCGCGGCCAGCAGCCAACTGAGCACTCCCACCAGCGTCCCCTCCACGACGAACATCCCCACGATGGAGATAGAAGAAGCGCCGATGGCGCGCATCACGCCGATCTCGCGCCGCCGCTCGACCACATTCATCGCCATCGTGCTCATCAGGCCGATGCCCCCCACGATGGCCGTCAGGACCACCATCCCCAGCAGCACCGACGTGAGGAGGCCGAACGACGCCCGGCTATCCTCCAAAGCCGCGCTGGTCGTCCACGCGTACTCAATCTCGATGCGCTGCGCCGCGTAGGCTTCCTCCAGCGCCTCGACCAAGCGCTTCTGTGACGCAAGATCGTCGTGCTGCGCCAGGATCTTGACCCACCTGCCCCGGCCGGCGTCGCCAACTTCCCGCTCCAGGGCGTCGAGCGGGACGAAAAAGTCGTCCGATCTATCGTCCACGCCCAGGTACAGGCCGACCACCGCCCACAGCGATTCCTCGTCGTCGATGCTCAGGGTGACTTGATCCCCCACCTGGATACCCTGCTTTGCCGCAAGTCGCGCGGTGAAGACGAGGGCATTCGCATCGCCGGGCTGCAAGCTGCGGCCAGCGGTGATGTTGGGATTCAGAATCACCGAATCGGATGGCACCCCGATCAGCCCCACCGACTTTTCCTCACCACCCGGCAGCAGGAGCGTGGCATTGTGCTCCCGCCAAACCTCGGCCTCGACGACGCCGGGCACGTCCTCGGCGATCCCGATCGCACGCGAGGCGCGAATCGGGCGCTCCAACGTGATGGCGACGTCCTCGCCCGGCGAGAAGCAGGTCAGGATGGTCGCGTCAAGCGACCTGGCCGTGCTCAAGACCATCGCGAACATCAGTCCGCTGAAGGTAAGCGCGGCCAGCGTGAGGAGGATGCGCGCCTTGCGGCGGAAGGTATTGCGCAGGCTGAGCGCTATCGGGCGCGGCAAGCGGCGCACGCGCCCGCTCAGACGGTCAAGCGGTCCCTGACCAAAATCGGCTCCAATCCCGTGGGAGCCGATGGCCTCCCGCACGGTGATACGCACGCCGCCGATCACGGGCACCAACGCCGCCATGAGTGGCACGACGACGCCAACGACGATCTGGACACCTACCGCGACCGGCTCGAATTGGAAGGAGTCGATCTCGACGCTGGAAAAGATACTCAGCAGCCACACCGCCATCCAGTGGGCACCGATCACGCCCAGCGGCACGGCCAGCAGCAGAGCCAGCCCGCCGTAGATCAGCACTGTCGTCAGATAGACCTGCATCACACGGCCGAGGGTGGCACCGACGGCCTTCATCACGCCGATCTGCCACACCTGCTGCACGAGGATGGCGCTCATCGTGTTGATGATCAGGAACGCGCTCACCCCCAGCGAAAGGACGCCGATGACCACCAACACGATCATCGTCGCATCGACGATATCTTGCACCCAGTGCCTATCCGGGTCCGAGATCTCGTGCCCGCCAACGACGAATCCCATGCGCTCCAGCCGATCCTCGATCCGCCCAGCAGCCTCGACGGCTGCCTCCTCGCTGTACGCATCCAGGAGGAGGTTCAACTGATTCAAGTCCTCGCCACCGCCAGAGCCAGACAGCCAGGCCGCCGTCTCTGGCGTGGCGAAGAACAGCGCGTCCCCACCCCAGTCGGGGGGCAATACGACCGGCGCGCACGCGACCCCCTCGACGGGCACGAGCCGCTCGCGCTCCCCGATCTTGACCAGGACGGTCGTGCCGAGGGGGATGTCCAACTGGTCCGCCGAGAGGCACTCGACGGCCAGGATGTGGGGTGCCGAGAGCCGCGCCAGCGGGTCGTCGGGCCAGTACCCCTCCCGCAGTCGCAGCAGATTCATGCGCTGCGCACCAAAGTCGGCGCGCGCGATCACGTCCGCGTCGCGCCACTCGTCTTGGCCGGCCAGCTTCCACTCGAAGCCGGCGTGCAGCTCCCCCTCCGCCTCGGCGACGCCGGGCTCGCGCGCGAGGGCATCAATGGTCTCTTGGCCGAACGGCCCGCCCCAGAAGGTGACGTGCGCGGGCAGCGCCGCGCGGTAAGGGGTCATGATGTGCGCGCGCAGCACGCCGTGGAGCCCAAAGACCACCCCCAGCGCAAAGACGCCCACGGCCGTAGAAAGTACCACCAGCGCCGTGCGGGCCTTGCTGAGTTTGAGATCGCGCCAGACTTTGCGCCAGGTCACTCTCATCGTCAACACCTCTCGTGAATCATCGGACGCAGATGAACGCTGATTGACACGGCCTTTTCTGTATGGATGCGGCCATCCAACGTTTGCAGGAGAAAGTAAGCTCCACGATCAGGTTATCACACCTCGCTCGACGTTTCCTAGCCGGCAGCTAACAACCTGCTATCAAAACCGGCCCTCGATTGCGACGCCTTGAGCAGCCGCAGACCCATCCAGACGTGCCACACAGGGGCCAGAATCGCCCCACCCCCGGCGGCGATCAGGTTGAGCGCCTCCAACGTAAAGACGTCGGCGAACACCGTCGCCCAGTAGCAGAGGCCGCACGGGATCCCGAGCAGAGCGTGCGCTTTTGAGAGCTTGCCACTGCGCAGCCCTACGACGCTGACGACGAGCGTCCAGACCCCGGCGCCGCCGAACATCAGCCAGCCGTTGGGGTCGAGCTCGGGCAGGCCGACGGCCGCCATTGCCGCCCTGGTGGCCTCGTCGCCGCTGACGTAGGCTTGCGCCAGATCGGGCGCCTTGCCGATCAGGGTGAGGAAGCTCACGGCCATCACGGCGAACCCGACGACGGCGTAGATGCCCGCCGCGCGCAGCCACTCCCCGCCCTCCACACGCAGGTAGTCGCCCACTGCCGGCACGACGGCAAAGGCCAGGACAGAGGTCGCCGTCAGCATCACCCACGCCACCGACAGGGGAAGCGGGCTCTCGGCGTAATACCGCAGGAACTCGCCAGTCCCATAGCGCTGCTCGGCGGGCGTGAATACGACGTAGATGACGAGCAGCACGTTGATGGTGCCGATCAGAATGGCACACATGCCACCCAACTTGCTTCCACGATTCGTATGCATCGCTCTCTCCTTCGTTCAAGCTGCTAGAAGTAGCATAGCACGGCGAGGGAACAGCGTCATGTACCCAAAGGTACATTGGGTGACATGAGGAGGAGCGAAAAGTCTTCTACCTGCTGCTGCAACTCGCCCACACGCTTGCCCAGCTCATTGAGCGCGGCAGCCTGTTCCGCCGGGCTTTCCCCGCAAGGGTGGGTTCGGCCAAGAACCTTGCCTGGCGTCTGTTGGAAGCCTGGCGCAATGCACGCTTCAGCACTCAACAAATCGATCACATGTTGAGCACCCGCGTCCAGATCCGCTTCCCGCCTCCGTAACACCTTGGCTTCTGTATTCCGGTGTTTTGCCCCTGACAACTGAACTTACTCCTCTCTCCAACTCCTGACCAGCTCGCCCACAGATTGGAGTAGCCCCGCACGGCTCACCCACGAACACACGCTTTTGGCTCTAGCTCCTGTCCCTCACGCCTGAAACCCATCTATCCGTCCGCCTATCCTTCATCGCTGGAGCGTGGATTGCTTGACAAGTGACACCAGAGGTGTATAATTGATAGTGAGAATTATTCTCAATAAGAGGGCAGGAAAGATGATCCAATCCAGCGAGCACCTACGAGATACTTTCCACGCGACCGGCCGGCGCTTGACCTCTCAACGCCGGTTGCTTCTGGGTGTGCTCGAAGAAAGCGATAGCCACCTGGACGCCGAGACACTCTTTGTCCGGGCCAAAGCCCGCGACCCCGATATCAGCCTGGCGACCGTCTATCGCACGCTGGCCGTGCTCAAGGAGATGGGACTGGTGGAGGAGCACAGTCTAGGCGAAGAGCATAGCCACTACGAGGCGATGCGGGGCGAGCCGCACTACCACTTCGTCTGTTTGGGCTGTGGGAAAGTGATCGAGTTCGACGCGCCTCCGATGAAGCAGATAGAGGAAGACGTAAGTGAAAGGGAGGGGGTGTGTATCACGGACGCAAACCTGCGCTTGAGCGGCTATTGCGCTCAGTGCCAGGATACTATGGGAGGACAGAGCTGCCATGGAGAATGAAAAGACGTGTATGGATGTCCCACTGTCGCCCACCGAGGGGAATGGGGGGGAGCCTCTGAGCGCCTTGAACCCGGGCGAGCGAGGTGTGGTGGTGGGGATGGATGGCGGCCGGGGACTGCTTTGCCGCATGACGAGCCTTGGGTTCACGCCGGGCGCGGAGGTGACGGTGGTGCAGAACTTTGGCCACGGCCCGCTGATCGCCCTTGTGCGCGACGCGCGGGTCGCGCTGGGCCGGGGCGAGGCGGGCAAAGTCCGCGTACGGAGGATAAACCATGACTGAGAAGACTTACACAGTGGCCCTGGCCGGCCAACCCAACGTGGGCAAGTCCACCGTCTTCAACCTGCTCACCGGCCTCAACCAGCACGTGGGCAACTGGCCCGGCAAGACAGTCGAACGGAAAGAGGGTACACTTACCCACAATGGGGCGACCTACCGGCTGGTCGATCTGCCCGGCACTTACAGCCTGACGGCCAACTCTGCCGAGGAGGTCATCGCCCGCGAGTTCATCATCCGCGAACGGCCGGACGTGGTGGTGGCGATGGTGGATGCGGCGATCCTGGAGCGCAGCCTCTACTTGGTGTCGGAGCTACTCCCGCTGCCCGCACCGGTGATCGTAGGGTTGAATATGATGGACGTGGCAGAGCAGGAAGGATTCTGTATCGAGCCGCAGGTGCTCGAAGCGGCGCTGGGGGTCAGGGTCGTGCCGATGATCGCAGCCAGGAACGTCGGCGTGCGCGAGCTGGTGGCAGCGATTGACGAAGTGACGCGGGGGGACTATACTTATGCACCCAAGCGCCCGGAGATTCGCGCCGATCATCAGGAGGTGCTGACGCAGATCGGGGAGTTGATCGACGGATGTGTACCGGAGCCGTACCCGCAGAATTGGGTGGCATTGAAGTTGCTGGAGGGTGATCGGGAGATCACGGCAATGATGCAGACCTGTCTGCCTGGGGAGCAGTGGGAAACAGTGCACGACGTGCTGCGGGCCCACGACGACGCGCTGGTGGCCGTGGCCAGCGGGCGGTACGAGTGGATCGGGCGTATGATCCGCGCGGCTGTGACCCGCCCCAGAGCCGGGCGGATAGGCCTGACGGAGCGGTTGGATCGCTGGGCTACGCATCCCCTCTGGGGACTTGGGATCCTGGCAGGCATCCTGGGGTTGGCCTTCTGGCTGACCTACACCATCGGCGCACCGCTACAGGACTTGCTGGATGTCTACGTGGTGGGTGGGTTGGCAGACCTGATGGGCAACCTGCTGACCGGCGCGCCGGCATGGCTACAGGGTCTGGTAGTAGACGGCGTTATCGGCGGCGTCGGCACCGTCGTCACCTTCCTGCCCATTCTGGTCATCTTCTTTGCCGTTCTGGGCTTGCTGGAGGACACGGGATACATGGCGCGCGCGGCCTACGTAATGGACGGTTTCATGCACCTGATGGGGCTGCACGGCAAGTCCTTCCTGCCGCTCTTCCTGGGCTTCGGCTGCAACGTCCCGGCGGTGCTGGGCGCGCGGGTGATCGAGTCACGGCGCGCGCGGCTGCTGACGATCCTCCTGGCCCCGTTGGTCCCCTGCGTGGCCCGGATGGCGGTGATCGCCTTCATAGCCCCGGCCTTCTTCGGCGCTGCCGCCACGCTGGTCTCCTGGGGAATGACTCTCCTGGCGCTGGTGGTGCTGGCTCTGTCCGGGGTGCTGATCAACAAGGCCGTCTTTCGGGGCCAGCGGGCAGCGTTCATTATGGAGTTGCCCTTATATCATCTCCCCAACTGGCGCACCATCGGCTTGCTGGTGTGGCAGCGGAGCCTGGCCTTTGTCAAGAAGGCGGGTACGCTGATCCTGGTGGTCTCTGTGGTGGTATGGGCTCTCTCGGTGTTGCCGGGTGGGGAGGTGGAGACCAGCTTCCTGGCTGCCGTTGGTCGGTGGCTGGAACCGGCCGGTAGGCTGATGGGGTTTGATTGGCGGCTGATGGTGGCGCTGTTGACCGGTTTCATCGCCAAGGAGAACTCCATTGCCACGTTGGGCGTGCTCTTCGGTTCGACGGGGCTCACCGCAGGCGGCGCGGGCAAGGAGGCCGGACTGGCGGAGACGCTGGCAGCCACCTTTCCTGTTTCCACGGCGCTGGCCTTCCTGGTGGTGCAGATGCTTTTCGTGCCATGCGTGGCGACGGTGGCCGTCGTCAAGCAGGAGACCGGCTCGTGGCGCTGGACGCTGTTCAACCTGGGATTCCTGCTTGTCGTGTCGCTGGCGGCCGGGGCTGGAGTGTATTGGCTGGCACGGCTGGGAGGGCTGTAGGTGTCGAGGCTGGAGCGGTATATCTTCATCGGCCTGGTCAGCCTGATCGCGCTGGCGGTGATAGTCATCGTTGCGGGACGCTGGCTGGTGCGACCGCCTGTATCTCCAGAGCAGACTGCTCCTCCAGGCAATATCACGACCACGACGGAGACGACGCCGGCGCGCGTGGTCAAGGTGCTGGAGGAGGGGGTGGACGATCTGAGCGGCTATCCCTACCAGCGGGTGCTGTTGCGCGTCGAGGGCGGCTCGCTGGCCGGGCAGGAGATCGAAATCGAGGAAGGGACAGTCAACGTCATCAGTAGCGAGCGGTTGTTCGGTGTCGGCGACAGGGTCCTGCTGGTGCGCGAGGAAACGTGCATCGAGGGGACGTGCTACGACCATACGTACATCTCCGACTTTGTGCGTACGGTGCCCCTCGTCTGGATTGCGGCGGTGTTCGTGGGGTTGATCCTACTGGTGGGGCGGGGCAGGGGGTTGCGCTCGCTGGCGGGCACACTGTTGAGCTTGCTGGTGATCTTTTTCTTCATCCTGCCGCTCGTCAAGGCCAAACACGATCCCGTTGCGGTAAGTGTCGTCGGCTCCGCCGTGCTGTTGCTTGCCTCGACCTACCTGGTCTATGGCTGGAACTATAAGGCGCATGCGGCGGTGATGGGTATGATTTTGAGCCTGGCTTTGACCTTGGGCCTGGCTTCGCTGTTTGCGTCGTGGACACATTTGACCGGTTTCGGGAGTAGCATAGAGGAGTCCTCTTACCTGGCGCTGGAATTGGGGCCGGATCTGGACTTTCGCGGATTGGTCTTGGGGGGTATCATTATCGGTGCGCTGGGGGTGCTGGACGACATCTGCGTGGGGCAGGCTTCATCAGTCTTCGAGCTGGCGAACGCCAACCGCGACCTGGGCTGGCAGCGTCTCTTCCGCAGCAGTCTCAACATCGGTCGCGATCACATCGCGGCGATGGTCAACACGCTGCTGCTGGCCTACGTGGGGGCGTCGCTGCCGCTGCTGTTGGTCTTTACGATCTATCAGGAGCCGCTGTGGTACCGGATCAACCGCGAGCCGATCACCGAGGAGATCGTGCGCACGCTGGTGGGAAGCATGGGGCTGATCCTGGCGGTGCCGATCACGGGGCTGATCGCGAGCCTGGTGGCGCGGTGGGCGGTGCGGCAGGAGACCCGCACTACAGAGTAGAAATGGGGGGTGAGAATGAGCCTCTCCGGCAAGTTTCTGGAGTTTGGAGGGAACCCTTCCGGCCTCTTGGGCAGGTTCCTTGGCGTGTTGATGAACGCCGGCCATAGCGATGCTTACCACTGGGGGCTTGATCGCATCACAGTGAAGCCGGATTCGATAGCGCTCGACATCGGCTGCGGTGGTGGCAAAGCGGTGAGCCTTTTGGCTGCGAGAGCCTCAAATGGGAAGGTGTACGGCATCGATCACTCGTTGGACATGGTAGATCTATCGAGAAAGGTGAACAAATCACTTGTCCAAAGCGGTCGTGTGAAGATAGACCACGGCTCTGTTTCGTCTTTGCCGTACTCGGACGACTTGTTCGATGTCGTCACGGCTTTCGAGACGATCGAGTTCTGGCCCAGTTTGAGCGAGGACTTGAAGGAAGTCAAAAGAGTCCTAAAGCCGTCTGGCGTGTTGCTGATTGTGAACAGATGTCCCGGTGCTGAGGAACAGGACAATTGGGCCGAATTGCTGCAGCTCTGCACGCCTGACGAGTTCTGGGAATGTTTGAGCGACGCCGGTTACTGCGATATTGCAGTCGATGATAGTTCCAAGCCGGGTTGGATTATGGTGTTGGCCAAAAAGTCTTAGGCGTGGTTTTGCGGCTAGAGCTTTTGTGGAGAAGGTTAGCCGTGTTGAATCAGTTGCTTGAGTTGCTGCGACAGGGAGGCACGCACCGGGTAGCCGACTTGGCCCGCGAGCTGGATACGACGCCCGAGTTGATCGAGATGATGCTGGAAGACCTGTGTCGAATGGGATACCTGAAGCGGGTGGGAGGGGGGTGCTCTGAGAAGTGTGGGACGTGCCCGATGGCGGGCCTGTGCGCCGCCGGGTCTGAAGGGCAGTTGTGGGTGCTGGCTGGGGAAGAAACAGCGAAAAACTCGTGACGTGAGGTGATTAGATGACGCAAACGCCGAAAGCACGACGGTTGGTGCTGCTCTACCGCTTGCGGATGGCTGGGGTGTTGGAGAAACTGACGCTGCGGCAGATCGGGCAGATGTTGGGGGTCAGTCGGGCGACGCTCATCAGTGACCTGCGGGATCTGGACAAGCTGGAGGGGGAATTCCGGGATCTCCTCGAAGCCGAGCCCTGGAAGGAACTCGTGCCTGAGGCGTCGCCCCCCGACTGGGAGGAGGATAAGATCGAGACCCTCAAGCGCTTGACCCGCGACGGCCTTGTGTGGCTGGAGAACTGGGTGGCGCCCAAGGATGCGGATGCGTAGCGAACGGAGACCGGGACAACTGAAGGGCTACGTCCAGGTCTATACCGGCGACGGCAAGGGGAAGACGACGGCAGCGCTAGGTCTGGCGCTGCGAGCCTCCGGCCACGGAATGCACACCTACGTTGGCCAGTTCATGAAAGGGCAGCGATACGGCGAGCTAGACGCGCTGCGCGATCACCCTTTCATCACACTCGAACAGCACGGCGATCCGCACTGCATCTGCCGCGAAGAGGTCACGCCGGAGCACGTGGCTCAGGCGCGGCAGGGTCTGGAGCGAGCACGGGAGGCGATGCTCTCGGGCGAGTACGACATCATCGTCTTGGACGAGGTCAACGTGGCAACCTGGTTTGGGCTGCTGACCGTCAAAGAGGTGCTGGCGTTTCTCGACCAGAAGCCGGAACATGTGGAGGTGATCCTCACCGGGCGCCGTGCACCGCAGGAACTGATCGACCGCGCCGACCTAGTGACAGAGATGCGGGAGGTGAAGCACTATTACGCGCAAGGGGTGCCGGCGCGGGAGGGGATCGAGCGGTAGTGATAGTCTTGCTCTAGAGGACTATATAGAGCGGCTTGGTGCGCTGCACGCCGATGTTGAGCGCGCGATTCAGGGGCTGCTGCAGGCAGCGCTGGATTGGGTGCCCGGGCCCGAAATGAACTCAATCGGTGCGCTCGTCGTCCACCTGACCGGGGCGGAGCGGTACTGGATCGGCGACGTGGCTGGGCGCGATCCCTCCGGCCGTGATCGGGCTGCTGAATTTCGCGCGCGTGGGCTGGACGAGGCTGAATTGAAGCGGCGGTTGGACGGTTCATTGGCCTACGCCCGTGGCCTGTTGGAGGGGCTGACGCTCCAGGACCTCGACGCGGCGCGCGTTTCGCCCAGGGATGGCCGAGAGTTTACTGTCGCCTGGTGCCTGGCACATGCGCTGGAGCACACGGCCATACACCTGGGGCACATTCAGATCATTCGTCAGTTGTGGGATCAGCAGCAGCCAGCGAAATGATGCGCGTCTTCGCTCTGACCACGCGCGGCTTGGAAGCAGTCAGCGCTGACGAAATGGGCGCCGTGCCCGGCGTGACGGTCAAAGAGGTGGCTTACCGCCGCGTCGCTGTAACCTGTGGAGCATCTCTGGCGCCGCTGCTGCGGCTGCGCACGGTGGACGACGTGTTCCTCAACGTGGGGACGTGGTCGGGTATCACGCGCCAGCGCAGCACGCTTGTCCGGCCGGGCGAGTTGAGCGCGAAACTGGGTCTCCGAAACTGTGCGCACTGTGCTGAGTTCCGCCCGATTCCAGAGTCTCCGGCATTTCCCATCACCGCCAGCTTTGTCGGCAAGCGCAACTATAGCACCGACGAGATCAAGCAGGCCTGTGCGGAGGGCATCGCACAGCGCACAGGTTGGACGTACACGCCCGACGACACCGAGGCTGATCTCAACGTGCGCGTGTTCATCGAGCACGAGCAAGCGTTCGTGGGCCTGCGGCTGGGCGAGACACCGTTACGCCGCAGACCGTATAAGCACGCCCACGTGCCTGGTTCCCTCAAACCCTCTGTCGCCGCGGCACTCCTCGCCCTGGCGGAGGTGTCACCCGGCATGCACGTGCTCGATCCGTGCTGCGAGGCTGGGACGATCCTAATCGAGGCGGCGTTGGGCGGGGCCTTGGCGCAGGGCGGAGATCGCGACCCCGCCGCTGTTGCGGCCGCGCGGGCCAATGCGGTCGCTGCGGGTGTCCTCATCGACATCCAGGAGTGGGATGCACGGGCGCTGTCACTCGGTGATGGCTCCAACGATCGGATAGTGACGAATTTGCCATGGGGGCGGGAGGTGCAGGTCGATGCAGCTCCGAAAGCTTTCTACCGGCTTACGTGTTCGAAGATGCGACGGGTACTGGCGCCCGGTGGGCGGATCGTCATCCTGAGCAATCTGCCGCGCCAGGTCGATTTACCTGGTCTTTGCTGTAACACGCAGACAGAGATCAGCCTGTTTGGCCAAACGCCGACGGTGTTAGTCTTTTCTTGATGTGAGAAGAGGGCTGTTGTGAGGCAAGGATACATTCTGCTCATCGTTCTTGCCTCTTGGCTCTGGATTGCAATCCTAGCTCTCCGCTGGCACTGGCGGTTTTGCTGACGACTATGGCCGAGATGGCCGACCGGTCGCACGAGGAGCGGTGGGACGAGAACCTGGTGCAGCCTCCGGTGGACTATCCGGCCCCGATTTTGCGTCCGTGAACGAGTTGTGGTACATTTAGGTAGCGACTTTGAGGGGGAAGGTATGGAGCCGGATATCGAGAGCTCGCAGCTTGAAGGAGTAGACGATTGGCTGCGCGAAGGCATCGCCGCCGGCAAGGCGGGGCAGCACGAGCGCGCCCGCGAGTTGCTGATGCGTGTTGTGGAACAGGACGAGGGCAGCGCACAGGCTTGGCTGTGGTTGAGCGGTGTGGTGGACAGCCTGGAAGATCGGGAGGTCTGCCTGGAGAATGTGCTGACCATCGAGCCTGAAAACGCCGCTGCACGGCGAGGGTTGGCCTGGGTACGAGAGCAGATGCAGCAGGCGGAGGCCCATGTTCCGGAACCCCCCGTGGTGGCCCGCACCCGAACCCCCGTTTCATCGGCTGCGGCCCTGCTGCGCGAAGACTTTGCCAGCAGCCGCCCGTCACCCCAATCCGATCTTGCGGCAGATCTGTCCGTGCCTGTGCAGGATTCCACTGGCCCCCGGCCACTCCCGGAGCCTGTGCCAGAATCGTTTCCCGCCGCGCCCCGGCACGAGTTCGACGACGAGTATCTGTGTCCCTATTGTACGGCGAATACCGAGCCCGAAGACCGCAGTTGCAGGTCCTGTGGCGGGAATCTGTGGGTCAGGTTTCGCACGCAGGAAAAGCGCTCCTCTCTCCTCTGGGCTCTCCTGGCGCTCCAGGTGGGCAATGCGATCTATGCGGCATTGCCTGTGTTCCTGCTGTATTTTCTCGGGCCGACGGTTGAGAGACTTCTCGGCGGCCTGACACTGCCTCCCTTTGTCCTCTACCTGCTCGCCGTGCCCAGCTTATTCTCGCTTGCCCTGGCGTTGGGATTGTATCTTCGCTGGCGGCCTGTCTATTACCTATTCATGGTTGACTCTGCGATTGGGGTCGCTTCCGCTGTTGTGGCGCTTCGCTTTCAGCTTCTTGTCCTCGGCGTGGTTTCTTTCCTTTTCTCCCTGGGAAGGTTCGTCATGGTCCTCCAACTGGGAGGCGACTTTGAGATGCAGAGAAAGCGGATTCTCTTCCGCACAGACCGCGGTCTCAAGGAGAGCGTGGAATACATGACACGGGCCGACTATTACAATCGGCAAAAGATGTGGGGCCTGGCCACCCTTCACATCCGGGCGGCGCTTGGGTTGATACCAAATCGGCTGGATTGCCACATGGCGCTGGTCGTGGCGTACATCCGGCTCAAGCGGCACGACATGGCTGAGTATGCCCTGGCGCAGGCCAAGCGCCTTGCCCCCGGCGATCCGCGACTCGCGGAGATGGAAACTCTGCTCGAAGAGCTGCAATCCGGCGGCACGTTGCCACAGGCTGTGTAGACGTGAAAGCCCTCCGCGAAGACTTCTCAGCGGAAATCGATCCCCGCTGGCGGCGCTACCTGGTGGGTACGGGATCGCTCGAGTCGACCGGCTCTACTCTTCGCTTCGTCGTCGCCGACGCGACACGCCGCAGGTACTCTGATGCACAGATCGACGACTACCAGGGATTGCCCCGCCACGACTTCCTTTGGCGCCCGCCGCTCAGGCTGGTGGTGCGGGCGCGCTTCTCTCACCCGACCGGAGAACTCCGAGGCACCGCCGGTTTCGGCTTCTGGAATGATCCCTTCCTGATGACGGGCGCGCGACTGCCTGCCCTCCCTCGCGCGCTATGGTTCTTCTACGGCTCGCCCCCCTGCAACATGCAGCTCGACTTGGAAACGCCGGGCTATGGCTGGAAAGCAGCCACGATAGACGCTCTGGGGCCGGCCGCCCTCCTGCTGGCCCCGATCGCGCCACTGGCAGTGCTGCTGATGAACGCTCGCCCACTTTACCGGCGGCTGTGGCCTCCCATTCAGCGCGCCCTCCGCGTGCGGGAGGCGATGATCGAGGCAGACATGACAGCGTGGCACACCTACGAGGTGGGATGGGGCGTGGAGCGGGCGCGTTTCCTCGTGGATGGGAAGCCTGTGCTGGAGGATGCGCCTTCGCCGCGCGGACCACTGGGCTTTGTGATGTGGCTTGACAACCAGTACATGATCGCCACGCCGCAGGGGCGGTTTAGGTGGGGTCTGCTGGACGTGCCGGCCAGCCAGTGGATGGAGATCGAGTCTCTGGCGATCAATTGGCTATCCGACACGAGTATCCCCCAGGTTTGAGCATAGCCACCCCAAGCATTTGACAGGCTGGGCGAACTCGGGTATAATCTTAGTGGTTATGGGACTAACGCCTTAGTTATAAACCTAACGTCTATTGGAGGAGAGGTGGATGGATGACGAACCTTTTGACGGACTGATCAAGCTCGGTTTCTCAGAATATGAAGCCAAGGCGTACGTGGCGCTGCTGCGCGAGAATCCGGCGACGGGATACCAACTCGCCAAGCTCTCCGGCGTGCCCAGGTCGATGATCTACGAGGCGCTGGGTAAGCTGGTCCTGCGCGGTGCGGCGATGACGCTGCGTAAGGGCGATACCACCCACTACGCTCCGGTGCCGCCAGAAGAGTTTCTCGATCAACTCCACAGGGAGCACGAAGATCTGGTCGACTCGCTCAAAGGCGACTTGGTCAGCCTTGCTTCGCCTTTGGACCTCGAGTACGTCTGGAATTTCGAGGGGCACGACAGCGTCATGGCCAAAGCGGAGGAGATGATTCTCCAGGCGCAGGATACGATCTACCTGGCGTTGGTGCCGGCCACTTTTGCTGATCTCCGACCTGCGCTGACCGAGGCGATTGGGCGAGGCGTGCGCGTGGTGCTCTACACCACAGCCGAACTCGACCTGCCGGGCAGCCGCGTGGTGGTCGCCCACGTATCGGAGGAGACGCTGGGCCAGGCGCGGGGGTTGGGGTTGATCCTGTCCATCGATAGCGAGGAGGTGCTGATCGGCGAGTGGCTGACGGCGACGCAGGCGCGGGCTTCCTGGACCAACAGCCCGTTTCTCGTCTTTCTCGCCGAGCATCACTTGCGGACAGACCTGTATCTTCCTCAGTTGCTGGCTTGTCTGGGCGATGAGGCGTTGGATCTGATCCAAGAGGAGGATCGGGAGTTGTTCGCCCGCGCTCTGGAGAGTCGCATAAAGTGTTGATACCGTTTGCTAGGGAGGTGTGCAAATGTCAAACCCAGTGTCTTCGCAATCTGGTCAGAAGCCGTCTCTTGAGCGTTCGGGGATAAGGCGCATCGTGCAGGTTCTTGTATCCATTCTACTCATCGGCGCACTGCTGTTTCTCTCCGCCGGTCGGTTCGACTGGCTGTGGGGATGGCTTTTCCTCGCCGGCTTGCTCCTCTTGATACTGCCGTCGGCGGTCGTGATGAGAAAGTCCCCGGACTTGATCAACGAGCGTGGCAGGCGGGCAGAGAATATCAAGGGTTGGGACAAGGTCCTGATGGGGATCTACTCGCTCGTACTCTTTACCGCACCGGTGGTCGCCGGGCTGGATGCCGTGCGCTTTGGGTGGTCTGCGATGCCGCTTGCCTTGCACGTGATTGGGGGAGTACTCTCTATTCCGGCGATGATTATGCCCCTGTGGGCGATGTCCGCTAACGCCTATCTCTCGACGATGGTGCGTATCCAGGACGACCGCGGCCAGCAGGCCGTCACGACCGGCCCATACCGATATGTGCGCCACCCTATGTACGTGGGAACGATCTTCTTTGGGCTGTGCATCCCACTGTTCCTCGGCTCGTGGTGGGCATTCATTCCCTGCGGCCTGATCGTCGTCATATTCATCATCCGCACTGCGCTGGAAGACCGGACCCTGCAAGAAGAACTTCCGGGATACGCCGAGTATGCCCAGCGGGTGCGCTACCGCCTGCTGCCAGGGGTCTGGTAGACCCTTTGGGTCTGCGAGACCAAAAGGGTCTCTTGTGAGGTAGACAATGAAAGGTGAACCAGGGATTTCCTACTTCGAACTGCAAGCCTACGTCGGCACCACGAAGCACATGGGGGGCTTCGAAACCACGAAGGAGCTAATCGAGTTGTGTCACGTCGATGGCGACACGTACGTCCTAGACGCGGGCTGCGGCGCCGGCGCGACGGCCAGCTACCTGGCCAAAGCGTATGGCTGCCGTGTGGTCGGCGTGGACCTGCGCGAGGCTATGGTCACTCTCTCGACGGAGCGGGCCCGGAAGCAAGGGGTGATCGATCACGTCGAGTTTCGGGTAGCCGACGCGCAAGAGTTGCCATTTGATGACGGGACCTTTGACGTGATCCTGTGTGAGTCCGTCGCCACGTTCATTGAGGACAAGCAGCGGGTAGTGGAAGAGTTGGCGCGCGTGGTCAAGCAGGGGGGCTACGTGGGGTTGAACGAGGAAATCTGGCTCAAGCCGCCGACGCCCGAGGTGGCCGACCACGTGAAAAGGATGTGGCCCGTCAAGCCGAACGTCCCGACGGCCGGGGGTTGGGAGGCGTTGTTGAAGAACGCGGGGTTGCAGGATGTATTTATCAAGGCTTACAAGGTTGATGCGCGCCGCGAGGCCACCCAGGTCAAGCGATATGCCCTTGGAGATGTGTTCAGGATGTTTTGGCGGGCGCTGGTGCTGTACGTCAAAAGCGCCGAGTTTCGAGCGTATATGAAAAAGCAGCGGCGCTTCCCAAAAGACGTCTTTGAGTATCTCGGGTACGTCGTATTGGTCGGCAGGAGATAAAAGGTGAAAGTAGGGAGCCTTCGGGTTTTGAGGACGTCTATTTCGCGATGATGGCCGAACTGGACTTTAACTACTGGGGATATGGGTTATACGTGGGTAGGAAGGTAACTTCTCAATAATGGGGGAAGATGGGGAGAATAAGAGCGATGTCGGTTTTGCGTGTGTATGGTCAGTGGATCGTCGTGACGGTGCTGCTCGCCGTGGTGCTGTTTGCGTCAGCATGGCGGGTGGATCTGCCCATGTTCTGGGTCTACCTCGTGGTTCACTCCAGCGGGCAGTTGGCGATGGCGCTGTTGGTCTTTCGGAGGAACCGCGATTTGCTGGAGGAGCGGCAAAAGCCGGGGGCGGGCGCAAAAGCGTGGGATCGGCGGCTGCTCCTGATTTATGCCCTGCTCACGATGACGCTCTTTGTCGTGGCGGGCTTGGACGTGGGGCGTCTTCATTGGTCCGATACAGTGCCGATGTGGGGTCAGATCGTGGCGTTGCTGGGATTCACGCTCTCGTTCGCGTTCATCGTCTGGGCGATGGCGGTGAACGACTTTTACTCGCGCATCGTGCGCATTCAGGGGGATCGAGGTCAGTACGTGGTCAGCGAAGGTCCCTACCGATTCGTGCGGCATCCGAGTTACATCGGGAGTATCCTTTCCTGGGTCTGCGCAGCGCTGGCGCTTGGGTCGTGGCTTGCCTTGGTGCCCGTCGTTCTGATCGCTGCGACGGTTGTGGTGCGCACGGCGTTGGAGGATCGCGCGCTGCAAGCGGAACTCGACGGGTACGGGAAGTACGCGCGGCATGTGCGCTACCGGCTGCTGCCGGGCGTGTGGTAAGCACGTTGGAGGTTGGGGGAATCAGCCGGATGTAAGAAAGGGGGTGCAAAAATGGCTAAACTGCTAGACGAGATCAAGTATGATATGAGCTTTATAAAATCACATACCTTGCAACCCCAGTGGTTCAAGGTGGCGAAAATCTTTATCCTTTTGAGCTTCTTGGTTGGTTACACTTGCCTGTTTGGATGGATGAAAATGTTACTTTTCTTTGCCGTCCTTGTCTTCTCAAGCTCCATCGTGCATCTAGTGTATCGTGTCAAAACGAACAAGTGGAAGCAAAGCTGGCTTGATTTTGTAATTGTTGAAGAAAATGGCGAGATGAAAACCAAGCGCATAGGGAAATTCTACTATTCGGCGGTCGCTTTCAACGTTATTCTCTCTCTGGTTATCAGCCAGGTGTTGCTTTGAAGTAGCGTGTTAGGCGTTTGCCGTACACGTTGAGAAAGGGCTAGATTTAGCCAAATGGACAAAGAACAAGTTGAGCAAGAGCGAGCTAATAACGACGTGCAGCGGATTGACCTTCGGCCTGTGGCCTCGGCCAGCCGCTGGCGCCGCGCCGATAGATCCGAGCTGGCAGGCAGGATCGTGAAGCGCTTTCTTCAGGTCGGCTTCCAAATGCTGATTCTGGCGGCAGCCCTGTTTGTCCCGTCGTGGCGCTGGGATTGGGGGATGGCCTGGGCCTTCCTGGGGGTCTCTGCCGCTGTGTTGATCGTCGGCGGGGTCGGGCTGCTCAAGATCAATCCAGAGTTGGTGGCCGAGCGCACGCGCATGGGAGAGGGCACCAAGGGTTGGGACAAGGTGCTGACCGTGCTCTATGGCCTGATGGGGATCACGACGCTGCTCATCGCTGGGCTGGATATGCACTTGGGGTGGTCGGGAGGAGTTCCACTGGCGGTGCAGCTTGCCGCACTGGTCCTTTTTGCCCTTGGCGACCTGTTTGCTTTCTGGGCGATGTGGTCGAACGCGTTCTTCGCCACGACGGTGCGTATCCAGGGCGAGCGGGGACATGTGGTCGCCACGCATGGGCCGTACCGCTACGTGCGCCATCCGGGCTACAGCGGGTGGCTGGTCTGCAACATCGTCCCGCCGCTGATCCTCGATTCACTTTGGGCCTTTATTCCGGCGGCGCTGACGGTGGGCATCATTCTAATCCGCACGGCGACGGAGGATCGTGCGCTGCACGAGGAGTTACCCGGCTATGCTGAATACGCCCGGCGGGTTCGCTACCGCTTGCTGCCGGGCGTGTGGTGAAAGGATTGCCGGAGGTGCAATGTGGGCAGTGAGCTTTTTCGAATCGTGCTGGCGGTGAAAGGCATTGCGTACATCGTGCCACGCTTCTACTATCGCCGGCAGGCCGTGCGGGCCAATCCGTCGGGGGAATCAGAGCTGCGGAACGTGAGCGAGAGCAAGCTGCGCCTGGCGCTGATGGCTGTCAGCGGGCTGGGGGCGAATCTGTTGACCCTCCTGTGGATCATCCAACCGGCGTGGCTGAGTTGGTCTTGCCTGCCGTTGCCTGATTGGCTGCGCTGGGTGGGGGGCGTCATGGGCGCAATAGCCGTGTGGTTGGGGTACCTGGCCCATCGCACTCTCGGCACCAACTATACGGCCACGCTCAAGAGGATGGAGGAGCAGCGGCTCGTCATCCAGGGTATCTATCGCTGGATACGCCACCCGATGTACACGTCGTTCTTTGCCGTGCTGGCGGCCGATTTTCTGCTCACTGCCAACTGGCTCGTTGGCTTGCTGGGGGTGGTTTACTCGCTGGTGATCGTCGAGCGGGCCGGGTACGAGGAGCGTATACTGATCGAATCGTTTGGCGAAGAATACCGCCAGTATATGCGGCGCACGGGGCGGTTTTTCCCCCGGCTGATTCGCAGATAGGGCCTAACCCTGCGAATTCTTGCACGTCAGGCAAGAAAATGGGCGTAGGCTCTCCCGTTGAAGTTATTGGTTCCGGCTTGTCCGGGTTAGGTATTTTTTGTTCTTCTGATGGGGCGTGGGAGATGATATTCAAGAACCTCTTCCGTCGCAAAGGTCGCACAATACTTACGCTGGTCGGTATCTCCATCGGCGTTGCCGCCATCATCGCGCTGGGGGCGATAAGCAAGGGGTTGAAGGCTGGCTTTGCCGCCATAACCCAGGGCAGCCAGGCCGACTTGGTGATTAGCCAGGCCGAGTCGTTCAGCGCGTTGGTCAGCAGCGTCGACGAGGCGGTGGGCGACGAGGTGCGTGCTCTGCCGGGGGTGGCTGATGTGGACGGTATGCTCTACACCAACGCTCTGCTCGATAATACGACCTACCTCATCGTCTTTGGCTATGACCCCGATGGTTTCGCTATCGATCATTTCCGCATCGTCGAGGGGCAGGCCTTGGCCGAGGCGCGCGGCGTGCGGGGCAAACCCCTCATCCTGGGGCGTCAGGCGGCAGAGAGTATGGACGTGCAGGTGGGCGACGCTCTGCGCATTACCGGCAGCGCTTTTCGCGTCGTCGGCATCTATGAGACGGGGAGCGGGTTTGAGGATGCCGCGGCCGTCGTCCCATTGGAAGAGGCTCAGACGCTGGCCTTGCAGCTGCACCGTGTCTCGATGCTCTACGTCAAGCTGGACGATCCTGGCCAGGCCGACCAGTTGCGAGCGCGGATAGAGCGGCGTTTCAAGGATTTGAGTGTTGCGACGTCGGCGGGATTTGCCAGCCAGGAGCAGTTGTTCGATCTGTTGGATGGGATCGCGATGGCGGTTGCGGGCCTGGCAGTCGTCATCGGCGGCATCATCATGACCAATACGCTGTGGATGTCGGTCTTTGAGCGCACGCGCGAGATCGGCATGCTGCGCTCCTTGGGCTGGCGGCGGCGGCGGGTGATGGGGATGATCCTCGGTGAATCCATCACCCTGGCCCTGTTGGGCGGGCTGGTGGGCGGCGGCCTGGGACTGCTGTCGCTCGTGGCGATCCGCGAGTCGGGGTCTGTGCTGGGCATATTTGGGAGCCAGTTGACGCCCGATATCTTTATCCGCGCCCTGGTCACCGTGCTTGCTCTGGGGTTGGTGGGCGGGGCGTACCCGGCCTGGTGGGCCAGCCGCCTGCTGCCGGTGGAGGCGCTGCAGTACGAGGGCGGCGGTAAGGCGCGCGCGACCCGGCTGCCCGGCGGTATGACGACAAAGCTTCTCGGCTTTGTTGGGCGCAACCTCTGGCGGCGGCGGACGCGCACGGCGCTGACCCTGTTGAGCATCGGCGTCAGCATCGCCGCCGTCGTCGCCCTGGGCGGGGTCGCCGGGGGGATGCTGGGGGCGTTCACCGTGATGATGCGCGATAGTCAGACCGACCTGTTCGTCGCCGAGGCGGGTGTTGACATGGACTTTAGCGCCATCGACGAGCGGGTGGGAGCGCGTCTCGCCGCCCGGCCCGAGGTGGACGGTGTTTCCGGCATGTTCTGGACCGGCGCCACCACCGAGGAGATGCCCATGCTGATCATATACGGCTATCACCCGCGCGAGTTCGCCATCCGCCGCTATCGCGTCATCGAGGGGGAGCCGCTTTCGGGCCGCCGTCAGATCATCGTTGGCCGGATGGCGGCGGAAAAGATAGGCGTGGAAGTGGGCGATACGTTCCGTCTGCTCAATAGCAACTTTCGCGTGGTCGGCATCTACGAGACGGGCACGGCCTTTGAGGATGCTGGCGTGATCATCGGTCTGCGTGAGGCGCAGTCCATCACCGGCAAGCTGCGCCAGGTGCAGTTCTACCTCGTCAGCCTGCGAGATCCAGACCAGGTCGATGCGGTACAGGCCGACCTGGAGGCAGCCTTCCCCGACCTCGACTTTTCCCTGACCTCCGAGTTGGCCGAGAACACGAGTGACTTTCGCGTGATGCAAGAGATGGCCGATCAGCTCTCGCTCGCCGCGGTGTTCATCGGCGCGCTGGGGATGCTGAACACGATGTTGATGAGCGTGCTGGAGCGCACGCGTGAGATCGGCGTGCTGCGCTCCTTGGGCTGGCAGCGGCGGCAGGTGCTGTGGATGATCCTGAAAGAGTCGTTGGTGTTGGGGGTGGTGGGAGGTATCTTTGGCATTCCCTTGGGGATGGGACTGGGCCTGTTGGTCGGTACGGCAGGGATATGGGGTGGGGCGCTCGAGCCGGCCTACACGCCACGGTTGTTCGTGCAAGCGGTGGTGGTGGCGGCGGTGGCGGGCGTGATCGGCGGGCTCTACCCCGCCTGGCGCGCGACGCGCATGCGGCCGGTGGAGGCACTGCGGTATGAGTAGGCTGGTAGAATGGACAGGCGATTGATTTATCAACCTGCCAGGACAAGAGGTGATTGATGGTCCTCAATAACCTATTTCGACGCAAAGGTCGTACCATCCTCACGCTTGTGGGCATCTCCATCGGCGTGGCGGCCATCGTCGCGTTGGGGGCGATGGCCGAGGGATTCCGGGCCGGCTATACCTCTATGGCCCGGGGCAGCCAGGCCGACTTGGTGCTCACCCAAAAAGGAGCGATGGACATCACGTTGGGCGGTGTGGAGGAAACGGCCATCGACCAACTGCGGACCTGGCCGGAGGTGGCCGGCGTGGACGGCATGCTCATGGGCGATGTGAAGGCCGAGGACACCCCCTACTTTTTCGTCTTCGGCTACGATCCCAAAGGGTTCGCCGTCGAGCACTTCAAGATCGTGGAAGGGCAAGGGCTGGCGGATGCGCGCGGCGTGCACGGAAAGCCCCTCGTCTTGGGCCGGGGCGCAGCGCAGAGCATGGACAAGAAGATGGGCGATGCCTTCCACGTCACTGGCGGCGCTTTCCGCATCGTCGGCATTTACGAGACAGGGGACGGCTTCGAGGACAGCGGGGCGGTCATCCCACTGGCGGAGGCGCAGGCGATCCTGTTGCAGCCGCGCCGTGTCTCGCTGGCCTACATCCGGCTGCATGACCCCGGTAGTGAGGCGCGGCTGCGGGCGCGGGTGAAGCGGGGCTTTCCCGACTTGGCCCTCTCCGCCACCTCCGAGTTCGCCGACCGGCAGCAGATGATCGAAATCATGGAGGGGTTTGCCTGGGTCATCGCTGCGTTGGCGGTGGTCATCGGCGGGATGGGGATGACGAATACGCTCTTTATGTCGGTGTTTGAGCGCACACGGGAGATCGGTCTGCTGCGCTCCTTGGGCTGGCGGCAGGGCCAGGTGCTTCTGCTCATTCTGGGCGAGTCTCTGGCCCTCTCCCTCCTGGGTGGGCTGGCCGGCGTCGTCCTGGGCGTGGCAGCGGTCTACCTGCTGGGGGGTTCTATTCCCTTCATGGGGGCGTTGGGGGCGCAGTTTTCCTTCAGGCTTTTTGCCCGCGCCCTCGCCACCGTGGTCATGTTGGGGATCGTGGGGGGAGCATATCCGGCCTGGTGGGCCAGCCGTCTCCTGCCGCTGGAGGCACTGCAGTACGAGGGCGGCGGAGGGGCGCGCGTCCCCCGCTTCCTGCCCGGCATGACGGCGCGCAACCTTTGGCGGCGGCGCACCCGCACCACACTGACCATGCTGGGCGTCGGCGTGGGCATCGCTGCCATCGTTGCCTTGGGCAGCATCACCCGGGGGATGGCGGTGACACTTACCGATCTGATGACGAGCAGCCAGGCCGAGCTGATGGCCATCCAGGCGGACGTCTCCGACACCAGCTACAGCGCCGTCGACGAGCGGGGCGTGGCGCGCATCGCTGCCCTGCCGGATGTGGAGGCGGTCTCCGGCGTCATCCTCACCGTGGCCAGCACCGAGAAGATGCCCATGTTGATCCTGTTCGGTTACAACCCCCGCGAGTTTGCCATCCGTCACTTTCACATCATCGAGGGGGAGCCGCTGACCGCTTCTCACCAAGTCATCGTCGGCCGACAGGCGGCCGAGGCGATGGGGGTGGGTGTGGGCGATACGCTTCGCCTGCTGGAGAGCGCCTTCCGTGTGGTCGGTATTTACGAGACGGGGGCGGGTTACGAGAACAGCAGCGTGGTCATCAGCCTGCGCGAGGCCCAGGCTCTGGTCGGAAAGCCCCACCAGGTGACGTGGGTGCTGATCAAGCTGCGCGATTCGGAGCGGGCCGAAGGGGTGCGGGATTACCTGGAAGTGAATTTCCCAGAGATCGCTCCCTCCCTCACCTCCAAGTTTGTCGAGGCCATGCCCGACATGAAGACGAGCAACGAGATGGTGGGGCAGATCTCGTTCCTGGCGGTGTTCATCGGCGCGGTGGGGATGCTGAACACGATGTTGATGAGCGTACTGGAGCGGACGCGCGAGATCGGCGTGCTCAGGGCGTTGGGCTGGAGACGGAGCCACGTGCTGGGGATGATCTTGCAGGAGGCGCTGGCGTTGGGGCTGGTGGGCGGCGTCTGCGGTATTTTGCTGGGCCTGGGGATGGCCTGGGGGATCATGCAGATACCGCTGGTGAAAGGGATGCTGAGACTCAGTTACAATCCCCCGTTGTTCATCCAGGCCATGGTGGTGGCGTTGGTGTCCGGGGCAGTGGGTGGACTCTACCCCGCTTGGCGCGCGACGCGCATGCGGCCGGTGGAGGCGCTGAGATATGAGTAGGTTGGTAGATTGGTATCGGAAATTGGTATTTGGCAGATCGTTCGTTTTGTGCACAGTTCGAGATGAGCTTGTCTCCTTGACAACGGGAAAACCAGGTGTATAATCCCGCCCTAGACTGACTGGTCGGTCTATTATTCGGTCAAGGAGTAAACAATGACGTGCTACGACGAGTTTCCGATTTCGACGATGGTCTACAACTGGGTCACGGCAGGCGGCGTGATGATCCTCGGTGCTGTGGTTGCGGCACAGTTTGGCATGGGGGCATTGGTCGGTTACGTGCTGCTTATGCTGGTTGCGGTGCTGGGGGTAGCAGCCACGGTTTGCGCACGCTGCGGCTATTATGGCAGCCATTGCGGGCTGGGCATGGGCAAAATCGTTCCCTTGCTTTTCAAGCAGGGGCGGACGGACCTGTACCTGCGCACGCCGATGCAGTTCGTCTATGTGATCCTATTCCTGGTGGGGTTGATCTGGCCCATCGTCGGGGGCGTCGTTCTGCTCGTGGGAGGTTTAGCGCGGGGCGAGTGGCGCAACTGGCGGCTGCCGTAATTCTGCTGCTGGCTTTTGCGATCCCGCATCCCCGGCTGATGTGCAGCCACTGCCGGCAGGGAGAGTGCGGGGCTTGCCCGGCGGGCAAGATATTCTCCAGGAGGTGAGGTATGACGCCTCGACCCGATGTATCTGAAGAACGACGCGCACAGATCATCGAGGCCGCGCTGGCCTGCTTTACCCGCAAGGGATATGCCAATACGACGATGGACGACATCGTCGCCGAGAGCGGCTTGAGCAAAGGGGCCATCTATTGGTATTTCAAGAGCAAGGACGACGTGTTTCAGGCTGCTTTTACCTCGATGTTCGAGGCGGTTAGCGCCGAATCGATGACGGCGCTTCAGGCATGCGAGACGGCGGCCGAAAGACTGCGCGTAGGGGCGCAGACTATGGTCAGCCTGGCTCGCGACATCGAGGGATACTTTGGCCTGATCGTCGAGTTCTGGGCGCAGAGCGAGAACCGCGACGAGGTGATGGGGTTTTGGGCAGAGATGCTTGCTCAATACCATCAGGTGATCGCGGCTATCCTTGAGGGAGGCGTCCAGACGGGCAAGTTCAGGCCGGTGGACGCAAGCGCGTTGACGTGGATGATCATGGCCGCCTACGATGGCCTGGCTGCTTACAATATGATGATGCCGGATTTGGATATGGACAAAATCAGCGAGGCGTTCATCGAGACGCTGTTGAAGGGCTTGGTGGCAGATGGCGAGCCCGAATAACCCGCATGATATTTGCACCTGGCGGCCCGCGTCTGAATGTGCGGGGTGTGCTGTAGCCGGGCGCTTGAAATGCCGGTTCAGGCTTGGGGATCTCTTGCATTTCGCTGGCATGTTTCTGGCTTTTGCCCTTCCGGCGTTTATCGGGGTGATCTTGAGTGGGTATGGGTGGTATCTCTTAGGATGGGTTGCCTTCTGGCTGGTCTTTTTCGAGTTCTGGGAGATCCGCATCTTGTGTAGCCACTGCCCATACTATGCCGAGCGCGGCGCAACGCTACACTGCATTGCCAATTACGGTTCTCTCAAGCTTTGGAACTACCGCCCTGAGCCTATGAGCACGTTCGAAAAAGTTCAACTGTGGATCGGGTTTTCTATCTTGGGTGGGTATCCTTTCCCGTTCATGATCCTGGGGGGACAGTACCTGTGGGCGGTCGTTGCTCTATGGGGATCGGCGATGTTCTTTTGGACGCTGCGCAGGTATACATGCTCGCAGTGTGTGAATTTTTCCTGCCCATTGAACTGTGTCTCGAAAGAGATTGTGGACGCATACCTGGAACGCAATCCCGTGATGCGGGAAGCGTGGGAAAAGAGTGGTTGGCAGATAAGAGAGTTTCCGAAGTGAGGACGATCATTTTTTCACCAGCGGTGTACAACTTGGCGGAAACGACACGTGCGATTCAAGTTGCCAGGGCGTGCCAGAGGTGTTTTGATATCCTGTTCGTGAGCTATGGCGGCGAGTTTGAAACCCTGATCGAGCAAGCGGGGTTTGCCATTCGCCGGCTGGATCCGCAGGTCACACCAGAAAAAGCCGAGTATCTCTACAAAGTGGATCAGGGACGAGCGCTGGGCTATTTCTTTTCGGTCGAAGAGGTCGAAAAGCAGGTCAGGAACGAATTGGCGCTGTTTGAGGATGTGGGTCCCATTGTGGTAGTGACCGGGTTCAATTTCAGCAACAGCATTTCCTGTCGGGTGGCAGGAGTGCCTTTGGTATGGTTGACGCAATCCACATGGATGATGACGGCCATGTTCGATGTTGCGCTGGGAACCTGGTCGGACATGTTGGATTTTCCACCTGTCTGTTGGCTGCCGGAGCGGATGCTGTTGTGGCTTTCCAAAAAGGTGATGGCCTTTTCTGGTCTTTTTGCGCGCCCTTACAACAAGGTAGCCCGCCGGTATGGTCTTGCGCCGTTCGAGAGCATGGAGCGGCTGATGGAAGGAGATTACAACCTGCTGGCCGAACCGGAAGGTTTCTGTGAGATCGAGGTGCCGCCGACGTATCACTACATCGGCCCGCTCATCGGGCGTCTCGACGCGCCTGTTCCTGAAGGAATCTTGAACATGCCCAAAGATAAGCCGATCGTCTACTTTGCGATGGGAAGCTCTGGACAGCCGAAGGTGATTGCCAAGATCATTGAGGGGTTTGAAGGGAAGCCTTATCGGGTGATTGCGCCGGTCGAAAAGCACATTGCGGGATTGGATGTGAATGTTCCGGACAATGTGCTCGTTACGGGCTGGCTTCCGGCGCACAAGGTGAATCCGATGGCTGACGTTTCCGTCATCCACGGGGGAATTGGTACAGTGATGACTGCGTGCCTGTCTGGTACTCCTATCGTGGGGATTTCGATGATGATCGAGCAGGAGGCCAACATTGATTGTCTGGTGCGCAAGGGATTCGCGATTCGCATCCGCAAGAGGCGGTTGACGCCTGAGAGATTGTGCGGCGCGATTGACACGCTTTTAGCGGATGAAGAGGCCAGGCGGAAGGCACGCGAGTTCCAAAAGACTGTACAAGAGTGGGATGACCCTTCCATCATCACGAATTTTTTCACCAATACATTTCCCGTGAGGGAGTTATGAGTGTTTGACATGGTGCCATCTGTGGCCCGTGCGCTTTACTCGGACACCATGACAAGGGACGCGGATCAGATCATGATATATTCTGGATTGCCTGATGGGTATCGCCGTGAAGCGGCGGTGATTTACTACGAGGCGTTTGCCCAAAAGATGGAGCCGATACATGCGGTTTTCGACTTTGCGCGCAAGCGGGGAATGCGGGCGGTACGGCTCGACGTGGTGGATACGAATCCGGACGCGCGTCGCCTCTACGAGCGACTGGGGTTTGCGCCGGTCAGGACACGGAGGTGTCCGTACCTGTTTCGCAGGATGGGGTTTTCGGCCTTTACGACGATGGTCGAGGAGATTGCCTGAAAGCTGTCGATTTGATTTGAAGGAGGCGGTGATGACGAAGAAAACGATGGTCGCAGGGTTCTTGGTATTGGCGGTGATTCTCACCGGCTGCGGGCCGGGCGCTGAGGCGACGCCCACGGTCGATTGGTCGGCGGATTACGTGCCTGTGGTTTCCGTCACGGGCGAGGTGGTGCCGGCGGTGTGGGCCAACGTCAGCGCCCAGACGGGCGGCACGGTGGTAGAGGTGCCGGTGGAGCCAGGCGACGTGGTGGCGGCGGGCGACCTGCTGGTGCGGCTCGATCCCGCCGACGCGCTGCTGGCAGTGCAGCAGGCCGAGGCGGCGCTTGAGGTAGCCCAGGCCGAGCTGGCGCTTCTGGAGGCCGGGCCGCGCGACGAAGAGATCGCTATGGCAGAAGCGGACGTCGCTGCCGCCGATGCAGCGCTGGCTCAGGCCGTCGCCCAGCGCGATCAGCTCAAGGCCGGCTTGATAGACGTCGAGATCGCGGAGGCGCAGGCCGCGGTGACGATGGCTACGGCGGATGAGCTGGTGGCGCGGGAGACCCACGATAAGACGATGGAGTGTATCACAGCGGGTGGCACGACATATTGTCCCGGCCTGGGCGCGCCCGAGGAAACGGCGCGCTACGGCCTCCAGGCCGCCACCGAGGCACTGAAGACGGCGCAGGCCCAGTTGGCGGCCTTGCAGGCAGGCGCGGCCCAGAGGATCGCCGCAGCCGATGCTGCGGTTGAGGCGGCAACGGCGCGGCGGGATGCGGCTCGGGCGCAGCTAGACTTGCTGCGGGCTGGGACCACCGACGAGGAAATCGCCGCTCAGGAGGCAATGGTGGCCCAAGCGCAAGCGGCGTTAGCCGAGGCGCGAGTGGCCTTGGAGCGAACCGAGGTGCGGGCGCCGTTTGCCGGAACCGTCGGCATGGTCGATACGCGCGTCGGCGAACTTGCCGCGCCAGGGCAGGCGCTGGCTGCCCTGGGCGACCTTTCGACGCTGCGGGTGGAGACCACCGACCTGGATGAGATCGACGTGGCGCGAGTAAGAGTCGAGCAAAAGGTGGACGTCACTTTCGACGCGCTGCCGGAGCGGGTGTTCGTCGGCAGAGTGGCGCGCATCTCCCCGATGGCTGCGTCGGGGTCTGGTGGTGTGAACTACATGGTGGTGATCGAGTTGGACGAGATCGACCCGGCGTTGCGGTGGGGGATGACGGCGTTCGTCGATGTCGAGGTGGGGCAGTAGAGGAGGCGAGCGATGCGCAAAGTGACGCTTTTCATAATGACGGGGCTGATGGTTCTGGGTTTGGTGGGGTGTGTGGGACAGGGTGACCAGGAGGTAGTGTCGGAGACGGAGCCCGAGACGGTGCCCGATATCTCTGTGACCGGCGAGGTGTTGCCGGCGGTGTGGGCCAACGTCAGCGCGCAGAAGGGTGGCGCGGTAATGGAGGTGCTGGTAGAGCCCGGTGATGAGGTGGCGGAGGGTGATGCACTGGTGCGGCTCGATGCCACTGATGCGGAGCTGATGGTGCAGCAAGCAGAGGCGGCCCTGGCGACTGCCCAGGCGCAACTGAATCTCTTAGAGGCCGCGCCTCGCCCGGCGCAGGTCGCCGTGGCCCAGGCGGGGGAGAGCACCGCCGATGCGATGCTCTCCCAGGCGACTGCCGAACGAAACCGGCTGGCCGCTGGCACGATCGATGCCGAGATCGCCGCGGCCGAGTCGGCAGTGGCCCAGGCCGAGGCTTTCTGGAAGGAGGCCCAGCTTTACTACGACAGCGTCCGGGCGCGGGCTGACGATCTCGACGATTGGATGGAGCAAGAGGCGGCCTTGCGGTTGCGCGCGGCCGAGCAATCGCTACAGGCGGCAGAGATGCGCCTGGCTCTGTTGCGGGCGACCTATGAGGCGCGACTGCGGGAGGCTGATGCGATGGTCGATGCGACGAAGGCCGAGCGGGATAGCGCTCAGGTGCAATTGAACATGGTGCAGGCCGGGGCGACCGCCGAGCAGATCGCTGTAGCTCAGGCGGGTGTCGCCCAGGCGCAGGCGGCGCTGTTGGCGTTGGAGCGGACGGAGGTACGCGCGCCATTCGCTGGCACAGTCGGTATGGTCGATACGCGCGTCGGCGAGCTGGTCGTGCCGGGCCAGCCATTGGTCACCCTGGGTGATCTGGCGACGCTGCGGGTGGAGACCACTGACCTGGACGAGACCGACGTGGCGAAGGTGCACGTCGGACAGCAGGTGGACGTCAGCTTCGACGCGCTGCCGGAGCGAGTGTTCGTCGGCACGATCACGCGCATTTCCCCGATGGCTGCGCCGGGATCGGGCGGGGTCAACTACACCGTGGTGGTCGAGCTGGACGAGATCGACCCGGCGGTGCGGTGGGGGATGACGGCGTTCGTGGATATTGAGTTGGTGGAATGATCTTAAAGAGTCTCTTACGTCGCAAGACACGCACGCTTCTGACGATGGTCGGTGTCGCCATCGGCGTGGCGGCCATCGTCGCGCTGGGGGCGATGGCCGAGGGGTTTGCGGAGGGCTACAGCGCCATGGGCGGTGGCAGCGGCGCTGACCTACTCGTGATGCAGGCGGATTCGATCGACATTGCCTTCAGCGCAGTGGACAAGGAGGTGGGCGAGACCCTGGCAGGTTTAGCCGGTGTCGAAGAGGTATCGGGGATGATCTACACCTTCGCCGCTGCGGAGGATATGCCTTACTTTATCGTCTTTGGCTACGAGCCGGATGGGTTTGCCATAGAACATTTCAAAATCAAGGACGGGGAAGGGCTTTCGGAACGCGCTGCACACCAGGGCGGGCACCCGCTCATCCTGGGCCGGACGGCGGCGGATGACCTCAAGAAGGGGGTCGGCGACACGTTCAAGCTCTACGAGAGCACCTTTCGCATCGTGGGCGTTTACGAAACCGGGAAGCCGTTCGAGGATGGGGCGGCGGTCGTCCTGCTCGAAGATGCCCAGATCATCTCCAAGCACCCGCACCAGGTGAATGCCTTCTTGCTCAAGTTGCGGGCCGGACAGGACGCCGAGCCGGTGCGCCGACGCATCGAGCAGCGCTTCGACGACCTCACGGTCACCGTGTCCTCCGATCTCGCGGACAATCAGATGATGCTCACCTGGGTCGCGGGCTTTACTTGGGCTGTTTCCTTTCTGGCCGTCGTCATTGGCGGCGTGGGGGTGATGAACACGGTGCTGATGAGTATCTTTGAGCGCACGCGCGAGTTCGGCACCCTGCGAGCCATCGGTTGGAAGCCCAACCGGGTGCTGGGTCTGGTCCTGGGGGAGTCGGTGGTATTGTGCGGTCTGGGCGGCGTGCTCGGGTCTGGCCTGGGCGTCGCAGTGGTCGAGCTGGTGAGACAGGTGCCGATGGCGAGCATGCTCTTTCCCACCACGTTTCCCGTCGAGATCTTTGTCCAGAGTATCGGTACGGCTGTGGTGCTGGGGTTGGTGGGAGGCGTCTATCCGGCGTGGCGGGCGTCCCGGTTGATGCCGGCAGAGGCGATGCGGGCTGATGGCGGTGGAGGGCGCACAGTGCGGCTGCCTTTCGGAGGAACAGCGCTGCGTAACCTCTTGCGGCAGCCCACGCGCACGCTGCTCACGTTGGTCGGCATCGGCATCGCCATCATGGCGATGGTCAGTATGGGAGGATTGGCCGATGGCCTGGCCAAGGAGATGACGGCGATGGCCAGCAAGGGCGGTATTCAATTGGCCGGCATGGAGGCGGGCGCCTCGGGGGACTTGAGCGCGATCGACCAGGCAATCGTGAGGCGCATCGCCGACGTGCCCGGAGTGGAAGACGCCGAGGGTTTTCTGACAGGCTATACCGCGGTCGGCGACCTGCCTTTCTTTGTCGTCTTTGGCTATCCTCCGCACGGGCGAGCGATCCGCGATTTTCGCATCGTGGAGGGGATGCCGCTGACCGCCAATCGACAGGTTCTCCTGGGGCGAGTGGCTGCCGAGGCTCTGGACTTGCAGGTCGGTCAGTCGCTGCGGCTGTTCGATACGTCCTTCCGTATCGTCGGTATCTACGAGACAGGCGTGCCCTTTGAAGACGGGGGTGCCGTCATGAGCTTGCGCGATGCGCAGAATCTCTTTGGCCAGCCGCACAAGGTCAGCTTTCTGGGCATCCGGTTGGAGGATCCGAACCGCGCCGAGGAAGTGGCGCGGGTGATCGAGGCGCAGTTCCCCGAGGTGCAGGTATCGCAGGCCAGCAAGTTCTCCGACAACATAGCTGATATGCAGTACATGAAGTCCAGCACCTGGGGTATTGCCTTCCTGGCACTGCTGGTAGGCGGCGCGGGGATGATGAACACGATGGTGATGAGCGTGTTCGAGCGCACGCGCGAGATTGGCGTGCTGCGGGCGTTGGGGTGGCCCAAGCGTCGCATTCTTTCGATGATTCTGCGCGAGTCGGTAGCCTTGAGCTCGCTTGGCGGCGCGTTGGGCCTGATCGCCGGTGTTGGTGTGATCTGGTTGCTGAACCAGCTTCCTTTTGTAACTACCTGGGTGCAGGGCAGCTTTAGCGTGGCGCTCTTCGCCCAAGCATTGGTCGTTGCCTTCGCCTTGGGCGCGCTGGGCGGAGCGTACCCATCCTGGCGGGCGTCGCTCCTGCGGCCGGTGGAGGCGTTGAGGTATGAATAGCGAATCGCAAATAGCAAATGGCGAATCATGAGCGGCAATCGAGGTGGACTATGAGTGCAGAGAGCATTGTCGAAACAAGAGATTTGGTGAAGGTATACGGCGACGGCGCGCAGGTGCGGGCGCTGGACGGCGTGAACATGCAGGTCGAGAGGGGCGAGTTCGTCTCCGTGATGGGGCCTTCGGGTTCGGGTAAATCGACGCTGCTGAACATGATCGGCGCCCTCGACCGGCCCACCAGTGGCCAGGTGCTGATCGATGGGGACGATCTGGCCAGGGTGCGTGACCTGGATACCTTCCGCGCGCGCGCCGTGGGTTTTGTCTTCCAGTTGCACAACCTGATCCCCACGCTGACGGCCCTGGAGAATATCGAGGTGCCGATGATGGGGCAAGTTGGGCGGGGCAAACGCCGCAAACGGGCAAGGGAGTTGCTGGAGCTGGTCGGCATAGCAGATCGGGTCAATCACCTGCCGAACCAGCTTTCCGGCGGGGAACGGCAGCGGGTGGCCATCGCCCGGTCGCTGGCGAACGAGCCCGCCCTCATCCTGGCCGACGAGCCCACCGGCAACCTCGATTCCCACAGCGGCGCGGAGGTGATCGCCCTGATGCACCAACTCAATCACGAGCTGGGCACGACCGTCATCGTCGTCACCCACGACGCCGCCGTGGCACGCCAGACCGATCGCATTCTGATCATGCGCGATGGCGACATCGTGCACGAGCACAAGGTGGGGACGCCGTTCGAGGAAGACCTGGCGACTTTCCGGCGCTCGGAGCTGGGGCGCGCGATCCTCAACGGGGACGAAGCAGCGCTGGCCCGCTTCGGTCCGGACGAGCGAGCCGCGCTACGGCGATTACTGGAGGCGATGGAGCGCGACGACCACGACTGAGGGGGTGGTACGCTGGGCCGGCACCCTGATGGTAGCTGTTTTTGTCTCCTACAATAAGTAGGTTGGGGTTCGGCTGCACCTCAACCCAACTCCCAAGCGATAGGATGTTGGGTTTCACTTCGTTCAACCCAACTTACTTCCTCCTGTCATATTGATGAATGGCTCGGGGCATTGCAAGTTGTTATCGGGTTCACTACCGGGCGCCTGGCCGATCTGCTACGCTTGTTTTGGTGTTGAGCAATCGCAGAGGAGAAACATGGCAACGACAATGGAAAAGAGGAAACGGAGGCAAGACATGCACAGAAAAGTTGACCGCAGGACATTTCTACAGACACTGGGTTTGCGTGACAGCTTGCTGCTAGGCGTGTGGCGCTACCTGCTGCCCATCCCTCGCCCGGTGTGGCAGAGTCAAGTGCGCGGGGACTCGGATCTCGGTTTCATGACCGAGGCGCATCACCGGGTGCGTGACTTTGCCGTACTGGAACTTCCCAGGGTCGGAAAACCGCTGGCTCCAGAATTCATTGCGCAGGAACTGGATTTACCCCTGCCCCAGGTGGCCGGCGTCCTGGACGATCTGGAGGCGCACATGACCTTCCTGTTCCGAAACGAGCAGGGAGCGGTCACGTGGGCCTATCCCGTGACCGTGGATCGCACACCGCATCACATCACCTTCAGCAGCGGCGAGCAGGTGTACGCCGCCTGAGCGATCGACGCGATTGCGACGCCCTTCGTGCAAGGGCAATTAAGGGAAGAGCACCTGTCGTTTACCATCGAGACGTCGTGCGCCCACTGCGGCCAGCCGATCCACATCGAGATGGATAGTGAGCTAAAGTACCGCGTCGTGGAGGAGGGAGCCGCGCCTCTAGTCCACGTTCCTATGGTGGACCTTCACAAATTGGAGGATCCCAGTATCATTGACGCCTTCTGACGCAAGTCGGTATTCTTCTGGTCAGAAGAACACGCGAGGGAATACCGGCGCGAGACCGATGGGGAACGAGGATTGTATATGACGATGGACCAGGCAGTGTACGTCACGCCGATCACGCAGGGAGCGCTCTTTGGGTTTCCGCCGTATGGTGAACGGGGAGGACAGTATTGGCAGTCAGCCGGTCAAAAGGTCAACGAGAAGCCTGCTTCGCAGTAAGTTCAGCCATGCGCCCGAAGCGCGCGCCGACCCTCAGCGGCGGACTCGACCGGATCTCAGGCGCGCGATTTGACATTGCGGCGCTCTTGGAGGATAATAGTGTCATCTTGAAACGAGGAGGTGGTGCCTATGGATAGTTACTGTATACCTTCGGTCCGGCATCACCTCCAGGGGACTCGCTAGAGTACCCTTGTTCACTGGGGCTCTCCGAGTTCCCAGTGAGGCCGGACCAAACGGACGCGGCGCACCTTGTAAGTGCGCCGCGTCACTTTTTCTGTGACGCCGCTCGACCCGCCACCCAGCCGGTGGAGAACGCGGCTTGCAGATTAAAGCCGCCGGTGTTGGCGTCGATGTCGAGCACCTCCCCGGCAAAGTAGAGCCCCTTCACTAAGCGTGACTCCATCGTGCGCGGATTGATCTCGCGCACATCCACGCCTCCGGCCGTGATGATCGCCTCCTCGAAGGGCCGGTGGCCGGTGACCTCCAGGCGAAAGTCCTTCAGCCACTGGCGCAGCCGCGTGCGCTCCTCGGCGGTGACCTGGTGGGCGGGCTTGTGGGCGGGAATGGAGACGAGGTCGATGCACACGGGGATCAACTTGCTGGGGAGCAGCTCTTTCAGCAGATTCTGGAAGTGTTTCTTGCCCTGAGCGTCGAGATCGCGCAGCAGGCGCGCGTCCAGTGTCTCTTGGTCGAGCGCAGGCTTGAGGTCGATGGAGAGCTCCACGCGCTGGCCCGCGCGCAGCGCGTCTACGGCCAGCTTGCTCAGGTAGAGAATCATCGGACCGGAGACGCCAAAGTGGGTGAACAACATCTCGCCGAAGGCGTCGGCCTGCTGTTGGCCGTCGATCCACAGGCGGACGGCGGCGTTGCGCAGGCTGAGGCCCTGCAAGCGTTGGGCGACGTCGCCGGCGGTCTCCAGCGGAACCAGCGCCGGGCGGATGGGCACGATGGTGTGACCCACCGACTCGGCCAGGCGGTAGCCGTCGCCGGTCGAGCCGGTGGCGGGGTAGGAGGCCCCGCCGGTGGCGATGATGACGGCGCCTCCGTGGTAGACTCTCCCCTTCGCTGCCTGCACCCCAACGACGCGATCCCCCTCGACGAGCAGCCGCTCGACCGGCGACTGCGTCAGCAGTGTGATGCCCTGCTTGCGCACCCAATGCACCAGCGCGTCCACCACGTCCTGGGCTTTGTCGCTGGTCGGAAAGACACGCCCGCCGCGCTCGGTCACGGTCTGGACGCCCAACCCTTCGAAAAAGTCCACCAAGTCTGGGGCAAAGAACTGGGAAAAGGCCTGGCGCAGAAAGACGCCGCCAGCGCCAAAGCGCTCGATGAACTCCTCCAGCGGCACCACGTTGGTCAGGTTGCAGCGCCCTTTGCCGGTGATGCGCAGCTTGCGCCCCGGTCGATTCATCTTTTCCAGGAGCAGCGTGTCGGCGCCCGCCTCGGCCGCTTGCCCGGCAGCCATCAGCCCGGCCGCGCCTGCCCCGACGACGACTTGGTGTTGGGTCATTGGTTTTCGGCCTCTTCGTTTGGTAAGTATAGTAGTCAAGTGATATAATAAAGTCAAGTTGGGCCACAAACGCAACAATGGGATTGACAGTGAAGAAATCCTCACTCCTCTGCTTGGTCTGGATAGTTTTGTTGGCGGCTTGCACCAATTCATCCGAGCATACTGATAGCACAGGTTCTGAGTGCAGATTATACTGCGTCTCTGCCCATTCTACAGGATTTTCCATTGGAGGTAGGCACAACCTGGGTGTACAGTGCGACCTTCATCGGCGGTGGGTTGAACGAGGACGGCGAATTTGAAGAAGACCGCTGGTCGGGGTTCATCACAGAAACCATTGTTTATGAGAGTAGGGTCGAGGAGAAAATAGTCTTCACGGCAACTTTGCAGCAGAGTGATCACTATCGGCCAGAGGAGAGGGTGTACGAAGTAACTGGTGATAGTGTCTATCGTGATGGTTTAGAAATCCTGCGCCTGCCGCTTGAAGTCGGGCAGGAATGGTTTCCCTTCGGTGAAGAATGGGAGGAGTTGCTAGGGGATGCTGCACCTGGCTGGTATGTTTGGCGTGTGTATGGACAGGGGGACATAGAGACGCCGGCAGGGGCTTTCGATGACTGCCTATATCTGGGACTGATGACGCAGCCAGATCATTCTTTTGTGTGGTTCTGTGAGGGCATAGGGTTCGTTCAAAAGGAATATCATCATCACGGTACTCCTGGTGACCAGTATTGGGAATTGTACGAAATGCGAAAGCCGTAGCAAGAGGAGCAGGATGGAACTGACACCCAAAGACTTTTCCGTCCAATACAACTGGTGCGCGGGCAGCGTGCCGCCGCCGTACCACCACGAGTACACCATCCGCATCGGCCCTGGCCTTGAAGGCGAGATCGTTTTCTATCCCGACTATCCAGGCCAGGATACGCCGGTGTGGAAGGAGCCGTTCGAGGTGGGCAAGGAGGCGCTGGAGGGGTTATACGCCCTGGTGGCGGAGCGGGTGCTGGGCAGGGAGTGGGTGGAGGTCAGGGACGGGACGGTCGGCGGGAGCCTGGAGTGGTTGAAAGGCACAGCGAATGGGGAATCCTTCAGGGTGCCCGGCCGGATCGCAGAGCCGGAGGCCGTTGCCCCGGTCTATGCGGTCATCAAGGCCCTGGTGCCCGATGCGATCTGGGCCAGGCTGATGGCGCAGCGCGAGCAGTACGAGCGGGATCATGAGGAGGAATGAGATGGCGCGTCACAGGTTAGTGGGGCTATCGGTGGTTGCCTTGCTTTCGGTTGCGTGCGGGCTGCTTCCCACGCCGGTGCCGACATCGACACCCACGCCGATCCCTACCCCGACGCCTCCCCCGTCCGCGGCCTGGCAGGCTGTCGTGGATGACTTTGCCCGGCTCAACGGCAGCCAGGACCTGCCCGCTCACTTGATGCAGGAGAATCCTGAGAAAACCGGCGGCGAGTTTGACGTCAACGAGTACTTCTCCGTCCTGGATCACCTGTCGATGGAACCGGGATACGTCCTGGACTATGTCTACGTGTACGATGGTATGGGAGGATATCCGATCCTCTACGCCAGGCCCGAAGACCAGCCGCCGTACACAACCCATACCGAGTACGCGGCTGCGCTGGAAGCAGGCGATGTCGAGCAGGGATATCTGAGTCACATTCAGGTTGACGGCACGGAAGAGGGGTTCTTCCAGTTCGTTCTGCTGCGTGTGATGGGAGGCCAGTTCTATCTCTTCTGGCACGCGGGCTACTGTGACGACACGGTTGTCTACAGCCAGGAGAGGATCGAGGCGATTCTTTCGACGCCCGACGACTTTGGCAATCCCTTCTCCAGACAGCAGAAGAAGGCCGCGCGGGCCATCGATCCTGCGCCCATCGTCGAGATGGAGGAGGATGCCGTCGTGGTGGAGGTTGTCGTGTTTTCGATGTGGGGCGGCTTTTCGCGGGAGACGTACACGATCAGCCGCAGTTTCCCGCACACGATACTGGATAGCAACCACGAGGTGCTGGTGGAGTACGATTGTGGTATCATGTTCTAGAATCGGTCGAAAATCCCGCGGGTGATGATGCGGGCGATATCCGGGAGGAAATATGTCTGGGAATCTCGTTCCATTGCTTTTTGCTCTGTTGTGCGGGGGGATATTCATCCTGGCACTGGCTGCGCTGGGGGTGTTCCTGATCGTCTACAGCGTGCGAAGCCGGAAAAAGGCAGAGGCCAGCCAGTCGTGGCCCAGTACCATCGGGCGGATCACCGTGGCAGAAGTGAAGCAAAGCGCCAGCACCGACGACGATGGAAGGACCAGCTACGCCTACTATCCATCTGTCGCGTATGAATATCAGGTTGCTGGTCAAACGTACACCGGCAAGCGGATTGCCTTTGGAGGAGTGCACGCCTCTGGGAGCAGCTCCAAAGCGGCAGCGGAATTGGCCCGCTTTCCGGTGGGAGGGCAGGTAACGGTATACTACAACCCTGAGAAGCCGGGCGAAGCTGTGTTGGAGCGGAGGGCCGGCGGATTCGCGTGGGGGATGGTGGTAGGCGTGATCTGTCTGTTGCTGGGAGCGTGCATCGCCTGTCCATTGCTGGTAGGTATCGTGACCAACTTGCTGCCAAACGCGCAGTGAGTTTCGGCAGAATGCGCGGACGATCAATTCGCGGTCGGTGGATCGTCGGTGTTTGTGGGAGGTGAGTTATGAGTCATCTACAGTTCAAGACCATGGGACAGCAGTTTGAGCGGCGCTCCTGGGCCGAGCCGTGGAAGATCAAGATGGTGGAACCGATCCACGTGACCAGCCGCGAGGAGCGGGAGCGGGCCATCGTGGAGGCGGGGTTCAACACCTTTCTGCTGCGCTCGGAGGACGTTTACATCGATCTGCTGACCGACAGCGGCACCAGCGCGATGAGCGACCGGCAGTGGGCTGGGCTCATGCTGGGCGACGAGGCCTACGCCGGCAGCCGCAACTTTTACCACCTGGAGGATGCGGTGCGGACATACTACGGCTACAAGCACGTCGTGCCCACGCACCAGGGCCGGGGTGCCGAGCACCTGATCAGCCAGGCGCTGATCACGCCCGGTCAGCGCGTGCCCGGTAACATGTACTTTACCACCACCCGCCTGCACCAGGAGCTGGCGGGCGGCGTGTTCGTGGACGTCATCATCGACGAGGCTCACAACCCGGCCAGCCTGCACCCTTTCAAGGGGGACGTCGATCTGGACAAGCTGGAAGCGCTGTTCAAGCAGGCGGGGGCAGAAAACGTGGCCTACGTCAGCCTGGCGGGCACGGTGAACATGGCCGGCGGCCAGCCGGTGAGTATGGCCAACGTCAAGGCGCTGCGCGAGCTATGTGACAGGTACGGTGTGCGCATCTACCTGGACGCGACCCGCATGTGCGAGAATGCCTTCTTCATCCAGCAGCGAGAGGAGGGGTACGCGGACAAGTCAGTGGCCGAGATCCTGATCGAGTTCTGCAGCTATACCGATGGAGCGTGGATGAGCGCCAAGAAGGACAACCTGGTCAACATCGGCGGCTGGCTGGCGGTGAACGATTATGACCTCTTCGACCAACTGCGCAACATGGTCGTGATCTACGAAGGGCTGCACACCTATGGCGGGATGGCCGGGCGGGATATGGAGGCGCTGGCCATCGGCATCGCCGAGGGGGTGCAGGACGATCACATTCGCGCGCGGGTGGGGCAGGTGCTCTACCTGGGCGACCTGTTGATCGATTGGGAGATCCCCATCGTGCTGCCGGTGGGCGGCCACGGCATCTTCCTGGATGCCAAGGCATTCTATCCCCACATCCCACAGGATCAGTTCCCGGCCCAGACGCTGACTGCGGAGCTGTACCTCGATTCTGGCGTGCGGGGGATGGAGCGGGGGATCGTCAGCGCCGGGCGCGACCCGGAGACGGGCGATCACCGTCACCCGTCACTGGAGCTGACGCGGCTGGCCATCCCGCGCCGGGTCTACACCCAGGCGCACATGGACGTGGTGGCCGAGTCGATCAAGTCGGTGTACGACGCCCGCGAGGAGACGCACGGGCTAAAGATGGTGTACGAGCCCAAGTACCTGCGATTTTTTCAGGCCCGATTTGAGCGCTTGTGAATCGGGCCGCCCGTTTTGAGCGGGTGGACGGTTCGGGGTGAGTAGGGGGCCGGTGGATAGATTCTCGCTGCCGACGTTGGCGGTGTCAATCCCCCAACCCCAACCGCTCCATCTCAGCCTTCAGCATATCAAGCTCAAGCCGTTTTTCGGCCAAAGCCGCCTCCGCCTCCGCCGCCATCTCCGCCAGGAGATCGCGGCCCTCCCACCGGGCCATCTGGACCTCGACGCTGAGGGCTATCTCCGGGCTGTCCGTCAACTCCTGGATCTCGCGCTCGACCTCTCGCAGCCGGCGCTCGATCTGCCGTAGCCGCTCTTGCAGGGCTGCCAAGCGTTGCTCGTCGGTGCGGATCTCGGCGGCGGGAGGGCGATCGGGTTGCCGGGCCAGCGTCTGCAGCTCGACGAGGCTCCGGGCGGCGTAGGCGGCGTTGATGGCGCGCATCACCTCCGTGCGCCACGCCTGCTCCGAGCGATCCGTCACCAGGTCTGGGTGAAAGCGATGGCACAGCTCCCGATAGAGCCTTTTGATCTGGCCCTCGGTCGCTTCGTCCGGCGCTGGGGGCGGAGGGGGAGAGGGCGGCGCCGGAGGCTGTTGCCAGATGCGCCGGTATTGTTCTTCGACGGGGATATAGTCTGGGCAGGGAGGGCCTTTCGGGCCCCACTGCCGGTACAGGTTGATCCGTTGCCGGCGGTGACCGATCTCCTCCTTGACGGCGGCGAGCTGTTCCAGCTTGCGCCCGACCCGTGTGTCGTATTCCAGTTGGAAGGCGTGCAGCTCTGCGCGCAGATCGACCAGCTCTGCCTCGCGCTCGATCAGCTCGGCCTCTGCCTCAGTGATTTGCCCGCGCAAGACGCCCAATTTCGTTTCGATCTCGGATGAACCGCGCCTGGTGCCTGCTCTGCGCATTGGAGGTTGCTATAGCTCGTATAGCTCGCCGTACTTGTTCCGCAGGTAGCGCATGTACGACTCGATGCTCAGCGGCCCGCCGGTGACGCGTTCGAGCAGCTCGTTAGCCGTGAACTTGCTGCCGTGCTGGTAGATATTCTCCACCAGCCAGCGGTGCAGCGTGCCAAACTCCCCGGCCCCCATCTCGGCCGTGATCTCGGGATGGGCCTGCAGTGCCATCGCAAAGAACTGGGTGCTCATGATATTCCCCAGCGTGTAGCACTGGAACATGCCGCCGATGTGATCGAAATACCAATGTATGTCCTGCAGCACGCCGTCGCGGTCGTCTGGCGGAGCGATGCCCAGGTCGGCGCTCATCCGCGCGCGCCATGCCTCCGGCAGGTCGCGCACCTCCAGGCTGCCCTCGAGCAACTGGCATTCAAGCTCGAAGCGCAGCATGACGTGCAGGTTGTACGTCACTTCGTCGGCCTCGGTGCGGATCAGCGAGCGCTCGACCTTGTTGATCGCGCGGTAAAAAGTCTCCAGATCCACGCCCTCCAACTGGTCGGGGAAGACGGCCTGCAGCCTGGGGTAAAAGTGCTGCCAGAAGATGCGGCTGCGCCCGACGAGGTTCTCCCACAGGCGGGATTGGCTTTCGTGGACGCCCATAGATGTACCCTGTGCCAGCGGCGTGCCCTCAAAGTCGGTCTTGATACCCTGCTGGTACATGGCATGCCCGGCTTCGTGCAGCGTGCTGAAAAGCGCGCTGCGCAGGTTCTCCTCGTCCACGCGGGTGGTGATGCGCACGTCGCCGATGGAGAACTCGATGGTGAACGGGTGAGGGGCCCTGTCCTGCCGCCCCCTTTTTAAGTCGTAGCCAAAGCGCTCGATCGCCTCGATCCCGAAGGCTATCTGTTGGTCTTCGGGGAAATGCTGGCGCAGGCACGTGCCGTCGGCGGAGGGCTGGGCGGCAATCGCCTGCACCATCGGCACCAGTTGCTCCCGCAGCTCCGCAAAGAGCGGGCGTACGATCGAGACGGTCATGCCCGGATCTTGCGTGAGCCTGCCGATCAGGGGATCGGCGACGTGCTCATAGTCGAAATAGTTGGCGTATTGCCGGCTCAGATCGAGCGTCTTTTCGAGGTAGGGTCGCACCCGTCCAAAGTCATTCGCGGGCCGGGCCTCCGTCCAGACCTGCAGTATGGCCGATGTGTGGGCGTAAAATTCGGACGTGAACTGTGGCGGCACCTTGATCTTTTCCTCGTAACGGCGGCGCGCGACGCGAATCAGGCCGGCCTCGTCCGAGTCGTAGGGCACGCTCTCGGCGTAGGGTCGCAACTCATCCAGCAGCTTGCCCAGGTCGGGATCGATAGACCTTTCGTGTGCCAGCCGCCTCAGTGTGGCGCTCTGTCGCCCGCGGGCCACCGCGCCGCCGAGCGGCATGTAGGTGTTCTGATCCCATTTCAGCAGCCTGGCAGCCGATTCCAGGTCATCGATCTCGGTGAGACGGGTCTTTAGCTCTGCTAGTTTGTGCTCCATAGCTTCCCCCTGTGAGGTGATGGTGTTCCACGCGACTGTTCCAGATTCTACTACGCACCTGGCTCCTGGTCAAATCGGCTTCGATCTTTTTTCCTCTTTACCTCTGATACCTCTGCGTTTGTGTGAGGGAGGCCATCGGGTATATAATCGGGAACAGAATAGTCGCAGTGATGATCAGGAGGAGGTGTCACGATGGAATCACGAAGGGTAAGGCTAGGGATCGTCTGGGGAGGCTTGCTGATTCTATTCGGCGCGATGGCGTTGGTAGACGAGTTCGTCGCCCTCAGCGCCTGGGCGTGGGTCGCCGTGTTGGCTGCAGGCGGGCTGGGGGCGTTCGCCGTCTACCTCACAGATCGTTCGGCGTGGGGACTGCTGCTTACGGCATACGTGCTGCTGACCGTCGCAGTATTGGTCGCGCTGGCGGTGTTGGATGTGCCGGACCCGTTCATCCCGGCCTACGTGCTGACGGCCATCGCGCTGCCGTTTCTGGCGGTGTTTCTGCGCAACCGCAGCCAGTGGTGGGCGCTCATTCCGGCCTACGTCCTGGTGGCCGTCGCCGGGATCGTCACTCTGGATGATTTGAACCTGGTGGCAGACGAGTTCGTCGGCAGCTACGTGCTGACGGCCATCGCACTGCCGTTCGTGCTGGTGTTCGTGCGCAATCGGGCCAATTGGTGGGCGCTCATCCCGGCCTACGTTCTGTTATCTATCGCGGTGATGATCGCGCTGATTGAGCTGGAGGTTCTCGGCGACCTCGTGGTTCCGGCGTACGTCATGTTCACCGTGGCGATCCCCTTCTTTGTGATCTATGCGCGCAACCCCAGGAATTGGTGGGCCCTCATCCCCACCGGGATCATGACCGTCGTCGGGGCCTCCTTTCTCATCGCTGAAAATCTGATCCAGTACGTGGGGGCCGTCGCGATGATCCTGGCAGGCGTCTATATCCTGGTGCGCCAGCTCATGCGCAAAGCGCCCGCGCCCGACCCGCCGGCCGCCCCGGAGGACGAGGGGCCCGCGGCGAGTAGCTGATCGCACCTTGCGCCTGCGCGGCAAGAGGTCGGGCTTTGCTCAGCGACACTCAAGGGGGAGGGTACCGTCCTCGACGGCTGTATGAGATCGCCAGGATCGCGATGAACACCAGGCCCACGCCTGCCACGACCAGCTCCGGATAGCTCTGCGCGAACGAGACCACCGCCTCGGGTGCGGTGGGGGTCGGCGTGGGGGTGGGCAGCGGCGTTGGCGTTGCCGTAGCCGTCGGTGTGAGCGTGGGGTTCGGGGTCGGCGTGGAGGTAGCCGTAGCGGTGGGGGTGGCCGTCGGCGTCGATGTGGCCGTGGCGGTCGGCGTGGGGGTGGGCGGCGGCGTCACTGTCGCCGTGGGCGCAGACGTGGGGAGGGCTTCAGTGGGGGGAACGGTCGGCGGCGGGGCCGCTGTGGGGGCCACCAGCGGGCTGGCCCGGTATTGGTCGGCCAGCTCCCGCGTCAGGTTCAGGTAAAAGTCCCCGTACGTCACGCTGGGCTCGATCTGGGTACCCTCCAGCCACTCGTTGAAGCTGGTGATGATGACCATGTCCGCGCCGCTCTGGATGGCGCCCTGCCAGCAGCGGCGGTAATAGTCGCCGCCGGCCCTATCGCGGACGAAGGCGTCAGAGCGGCCGGTGACCAGGTCGTTGTAACCGGGCATCACCGTGGCCACCCAGTACCTGAATGCGCCGTGCTCGGCGCTCCAGTTCCGCACCCACCCCGACCACTTGAGAAGCTGCTGCTCCGGCTGGGCATCCCAGGCCACGCTGTAGAGGTGGTGGCCGTCGAACTGCTCCATGTGGGATAGGGTCACCCCTTCCTCGATCCAGATGCTCGTGCGGCCGGGGTCCACCTGGTTGCGGATGGCGACCCACGACTCCACCGGGAAGCGCCCCTGCCGCCAGAAGAAGACGACGGGCTTGCCATCGATGCGCAGGTAGGCCGGGTGGTTGGCGTGGACGCTCAGCAGGTATTGCAGGGCCGCCACCACGTCCGCCTCGGAGTGGAAAAAGGGGCTGACGACCTCGAAATCGACCGCTGCCTTGAAGCCATGTTGGGCAGCGATATCGAGCAGGGCGGCGAAATTGGGCTCTGTCTGGTTGTTCTCCACCTGGGGGCCGTACCAGGACTGGACGAAGGCGTCGATGCCGGCCTGCTTGGCCCACAGGACGTGCCGCTCGATGGCGGCCGGGTCGGTAGAGACGTAGCTCTGCGTGGGTTGGTCGGAGAGGGATTTGGACCAAAAGGCCTGATCGTACCAGGCGTAGTAAAAGGCCAGGACGAGCCGCTCGTTCTGAGCGCTGGCGGGGATGGGGGGCAGGCAGACGGCCAGGGCCAGCAGCGCCAGGAGCAGGGTGCGTTTGCGGTTCGGCATGGGGCCGATTGTACCACGTCTGCGCCGTTGGGTGAAGTGGGGGGAGGGGACGGTGCAGCCGTTGCGGGTGAGGGGAACGCTCTTTTCGCGCGTGGCAGCAACAAAAGCCCTGACAGACGCCGGGGCTTTTTGCCTGACGCGACCGGGCGAGCTCTGCGCTAGGTGAGAGCTTCTCTGAGTGCTGGATCTTGAGCTGGGGCCTCGACTCAGTCTACTTTGTACCGATGCTCCGAATCAGCTTGATGTTGACCCTGAGCCATTCGTTGACCAACTCCTGAACGTCAACCTCTTTTTCATCTGCCAACTGGTTCATGAAATCGCTTACATCTGGCTCAAGGTAGACTGGGAAGCTGAATACCGCATCGGGGCTATAGAACTTGCCGCGTTCGCCTTCTGAGAAATCGTACTCTGCTCTCATTTGACTTTTTCCCGGTATTGCTGCGATTCGCTGCTTGTTGCTTTGCGTGCTGAGATGATGCGGATCTCGCACTCACTCTCGTTGACCTGTTTGAATGTGTGCACCACTACCTGCAGGACGCCGCTATCATCAATGCCCATTGTGATCCAGCGGTCCTCATACTCGCTGTGCTCTTCGTCGTAGATGGATAGTTGATTGGGGTCCCGAAATACGGCGGCTACCTTGCGAAAGGACACTTTGTGCTTCCTGATGTTTGTCTTCTCTTTCGCCGGGTCCCACTCAAATCTGTACTGCAACTGCCGCCTCCAGACATGATTTGACGATCAAGGCTCTTGTACGCCTTCCAGAAAGAGGGAAGGGCCGTGGATTTCATAGCTGGGTGTAATCCAGTGGCTCTGCAAGACCGGTGGCGATTTCCTGCTTCGCCTGACGTGCGGCTGCGACGAGTTGTTTCTGGGTCCGCTGGAACTGGATATCCCATTCGGCGTCGTCTTGCATTTCTGCGATATACTCGCGGAGATGTTCCAACACCTGGGCTTGCGTTGCCTCTGGCAATGTCTCTAGCATCTTGACTACTGTAGCAATTGCTGTAGACACCATGGTGAATCTCCTGGTCCGAACTGCCGTCTCATTCCAGAGACGTTGGCGTGACGCTTACACTTTATCACAAAGTCAGATTTGCGCAACCCGATTGGATCATCGTGCCGAAAAAGACTGCGGACTGGCGCACTTCCGACAAAGCTGGTCAGTCCTGGTTGGCGTTGGGTTTCTTGCAGGCTCAGCTCAACTTACCCGCCTGCGCCGTTGGGTGAAGTGGGGGGAGGCGCACGATACCCAAGAGGAGGCCATATGCATTTGGACTCGAGGGAAAAACGTGATAAGATTAGGAGCACATCTATCGTTTCCCTGTTTGCTGCTACGCTGACAGGCTCAAGTCAAGTCGTTCAAGGAGGAACACACATGGATATCGAGATTCTCTACAAGCCTGCCTACTCGCTGGGAGTGGTCAAACTTGCCGGTGGTGAGCAGGTGCGGGTGGAAGGTGGGTCGATGGTCAGTATGTCGGCCAGCGTGGTACTGGAGACCAAGGCGGCTGGCGGGCTCTTGAAGTCACTGGCGCGCTCGGTGCTTGGCGGGGAGAGCTTTTTTCAGAATACATACAAAGCGCCCGGCGGCGGTGGCGAGGTCACCGTCGCGCCCGCCCTGCCCGGGGATCTGTTCACTGTTGATCTCAGCAATGAGAGCCTGATGGTGCAATCGGGGGCCTACGTCGCTTCCGAGATGGATGTAGAGCTGGATACCAAGTGGGGTGGGGCAAAGACGTTCTTCGCCTCGGAGGGACTGATCATGCTGCGTGCTTCGGGCAGCGGCAAGCTGGTGCTATCGTCCTACGGCGCGATCCACGAGGTGAACCTGGGAGCAGGTCAGGCCTACACTGTGGACACGGGTCACCTGGTTGCCTTCACCGAGCAGATGGGGTTCAAGGTGCGCAGGGTAGGGGGCATCAAGTCGACGCTGTTCAGCGGCGAGGGGTTGGTGGTGGATCTGACCGGCCCCGGCCGGGTGCTGCTGCAGACACGCTCGACGGACGCCTTCCTGTCGTGGCTGATCCCCAAGCTGCCCAAGCCTGACAAAAGCAGCTAGCCGGTACGGCATTGCCTGGCAGTCCACAGGGCCACTGTGGGGTATCGGTGGCCCTCGTTGCTTGGTTCACGCGCAGGAGCAGCCACACGCTTCCTCGCCTGCCTGTGCAGCAGGGCCGCCACCACGTCCGCCTCGGAGTGGAAAAAGGGGCTGACGACCTCGAAATCGACGGCCGCCTTGAAGCCGTGCTGGGCGGCGATATCGAGCAGGGCGGCGAAATTTGGCTCGGTCTGGTTGTTCTCCACCTGGGGGCCGTACCAGGATTGGACGAAGGCGTCGATGCCGGCCTGCTTGGCCCACAGGACGTGCCGCTCGATGGCGGCGGGGTCGGTGGAAACGTAGGTCTGCGTGGGCTGGTCGGAGGGGGATTTGGACCAAAAGCCCTGATCGTACCAGGCGTAGTAAAAGGCCAGGACGAGCCGCTCGTTCTGAGCGTTGACGGGGATGGGGGGCAGGCAGGCGGCCAGGGCCAGCAGCGCCAGGAGCAGGGTGCGTTTGTGGTTCGGCATGGGGCCGATTGTACCACGTCTGCGCCGTTGGGTGAAGTGGGGAAGAGCGGGAGGGCGATGCTTCATGTCGTTGAGGCAACGGGCCGGCTGCAACTCCCCAGGATGAGTGCCATCCTTCTCCCCACACGAATTGGCCGCCGCCGATTATCAGCAGTGAGTACGTAAGCGCATCTCTTGCGCTTCTGGAATCAGATGAGCCTCTCTGATCTCGACTTGCTCGTCGAGGTCGTCCCACCTCCGGTCGGACACCTGCAAGTCCAGCAGCGCCTGCTTCGAAGAAGACGCGATTACCCCGCCGCTCCCTTCACGATATCCCAGCCCAGATGCGCGGACAGCGACCGAACCGTCTCGTCAACTCTATCGGCCGGCATACGGACACTTTCCGCCGCCCGCTCTATGTGCTTGCGAGAGATGGGCTTGGCCGGATCAAGGTATGGGGCCATCCCGTCCAGATCGCTCGTGAACACAATCCGGCCGAACTTGGAATGCCAGCCTCCGACGATCGAAGCGGCAACCCCATCAACACCTGCGCGTTCTTCGAGCAGCTTGCGCGTGGTCTCGTCCGGCCACTTGTCGGCCAGAACCTCAAGCGCAGCGCGGCGGGGGTCGCTATCCTTATCCTGGACGGCGCGTTCTTCGAGCAGCCTGCGCGTGGTCTCGTCCGGCCACTTGTCGGCCAGAACCTCAAGCGCGGCGCGGCGGGGCCATCCGTCCTCATCCTGGACGGCGCGTTCTTCGAGCAGCCTGCGCGTGGTCTCGTCCGGCCACTTCTGGGCCAGGGCCTCAAGCGCGGCGCGGCGGGGCCATCCGTCCTCATCCTGGACGGCGCGTTCTTCGAGCAGCCTGCGCGTGGTCTCGTCCGGCCACTTCTGGGCCAGGGCCTGAAGCGCGGCGCCGCGGGGGTCGCTATCCTTATCCTGGACGGCGCGTTCTTCGAGCAGCTTGCGCGTGGTCTCGTCCGGCCATTTCTCCGCCAGGGCCTGAAGCGCGGCGCCGCGGGGGTCGCTATCCTTATCCTGGACGGCGCGTTCTTCGAGCAGCTTGCGCGTGGTCTCGTCCGGCCACTTCTCCGCCAGGGCCTCAAGCGCGGCGTGGCGGGGGCGCCCGCGCTCATCCTGGAGGGCGCGTTCTTCGAGCAGCTTGCGCGTGGTCTCGTCCGGCCACTTCTCCGCCAGCGCTTCGATGGCTCCCCATCGTACGGCCCATTGCTCAGACATGACCAATTCCCTAATAGCGGACCGGTCTCTGAGCACCGCAGCAGCGAACTTTGGCCAATAAACGTGGTGCCATCCCTCTATTGACGGCAATTTACTCTTATAAGGAACATCACGTTGCCCTGGCCACCGGACACTTAACTCATTGGCCGAATCGGTCACTTCCTGAAGAAACGACTGGATAAGACTCACTATGTTCGCTCGGAAGAGGGAGACAACGGCTGCGAGCAGAGTGTCACCCGCCTGGTCCAATTTCGCGACGCTGCGGACCTCCGTCAAACACCAAATCGCCAACGGCAATTCCGGTAGCGGCGTTCTACCGTCCCACTTCTCTAAATCCGTTCGGGCGGCCAGATGTTCGACGATGCGGCCAGCGAACTGTTCGTCAATCTGGCCGCAGATCAGGCGCAGGACTTCGCGCCACTCGTCGTCACGGCAGTGTTGGTCGAACAGCTCGATCAACTCATCAATCGTCATTTGTTGCGGTTGCCTGTCGAACCGGCGAACGTATTCGGCGGCGGTCAGGTATTCCAGAAAGGTGCGGTGGACGAAGCCGTAGAGGTGCGGGCCGCGCAGGCAGAGGATGTAATTCCGCTCGCGAAGCTGACGGATCACGCGGCGGGCCGCTCTCTTCGCTTCGGCTGCGTTAGACTGCCATTGCTCGTCGATCAGGTAGCCCTGGATTTCCTGTTCCAGACCGTCTTCCCAGATGATGTTCCCCTTTAAGCCTGCCTCGCCAGCCTGCATCCGCAAGGCGATGCGTCGCAGCAGGTCTTTCTTGTCGTCGGCGTTGAGGTAGCGGTCCTCCGGCAGTTGGAGGTTGCGGTTGGCATCCCAGTGATGACAGAGGACCTCGACCGCCTTTTCGTAGAACTTGGCCCGCTCGCGAGGCAGTTCCTCTTCGCGGGCCAAAAGGGCCATGATCGTCAGCAGCATGGGGTTGCCGGCCAACAGGCGGATCGACTTTGACTGGCGCACGCTGCCCAGCACGCGTTCGATCCGCTGCTCGGCCTGCTGCGGCCGCCGAGGAAACGTGAGGGCGAACCAGCCGCGGATGAAGGTCTCGATTTGCCCGTCGTCCAGGTCCTGGATCCCAAAGTGCGCAAAGCCCGCATCGCGCAGTATCTGCTCCTTGTAGCCGACCGGCCGCGAGGTGACAACGATCCGGGCCCGCGAGTAACGCTGGGCGAAGCCGGCGATCTCGTGCATGACTCGCTCGCGGTCCGCGGTGTCGAAGATCTCGTCCAGGCCGTCGAACATCACCAGGGACGGACCGTTTTCCAGGTATTCATGGACAGCATGGTCGTCTAGGAACCACTGGTCGGTCTTGCCCATGTAGGCGACGTATTCCAGGAAGTTGTTGCATTTGTTGTTCCGGCGCAGCACGTAGAAATCCCGCAGTTCGATCAGCAGGGGGAACGCATCCTTGAAGGCAAGTGTCCAGGGCAGTGGTGACCCAGATCGGCGATCAATGGGCGGCTCAATGATACCGGTCAGCAGATAGCGCATCAACGTGGACTTGCCTGAGCCGGGGTCGCCGGTCAGCACCAACAGCCGGTTGCCCGCCGCTGCAATCACGTCCAGCACCGGCTTGGGCGATTGGCTGACGTAGGCGGTGCGGAGCTTCTCGAGTTGTTTCTCACCGAGGGCTTCATAGGTGTCGTCACCCGCCTCGTAGGGTCCGCCTTTTCTGAGGCGCTCGGCAAGATCCTTGGGGATTTCGACCGGAGGCGGGTTCTCGCTGACATTCTGAGCCACGAACACGTCGCGAATGACCATCCGCCCGGGATCGTCCGCGTAGGCAGGCATCAGATTCGCCAGATCAACGGGCGAGAACTTGGTCAGCATCCGCTGCGAATACCTGTCCCGCCGTACCTGCACTTTGACGCCACCCTGGCGCTCGATCAGTTCCTTCAACTGCTGCAGGTTCTGGGCGTTGAGCAGCTCACGCAGCTCGCCGGACAGGATGATCCGCTTCGTTGCCTGGCGGCGGAAGGCGGTGACGACAGCGTTCCATAGCGTATCAGAAGGCAGTTCCTTCCCACCTACTTCTTTCCATCTTTCGCAAAGCACATCGGGCGACGGAAGATCCTCGCGGCCGAGCTCGCGGACGGCTTCTAGCAGCTCATCGGCGACTCTTTTGTCCTTGACGAATGCCTTGAGCGAGGACCCGTATTGTTTCAGTTCCTCGTCGCTGTAGCCGTAGCCCTTGATATTGAGCAGCAGCATCTCCAGACACGCGCCGTAAGCCTGCTCCATGGCGTCCTGGTAGGCGAGTTCTACCTTGTCCCGCTGACCGAGCTTCTCCAGCCAGCCGAAGACCGACTTCAGCTTGTCCTTGAGATAGTCTTTGCAGGCATCCGCAATCAGCTCTCGGGCCAGATTGCCGAGAACTAGAACCAATAGTGGTGTCGTAATGGGATCCATTTTGCCAATCGCCCTCCATGTACTACCAGCACATGTTGAAAAGACTGTCGCAAGACCGCGACTTCAGAACACCATTGTGAGGAAATGGGGTTGGAATAACGATGTCGAGGTTCAGAAAGCGCCGCAGTGGATAGCAGCCTCTGACTTATGATGCCTGTTTCCTTTCTCGGCCAACTCATCCGAATTACTTCGCCTATCTGCGCGACAGGCGACGATGTTCGTTTGTCGCTTGTCAACCGGCCCGCCTGGCTTGCGCAACAAACGGCGGCGCACCCATCCCCCGGAGCCTGCCCTGCGCGCAGGCCGGAGGCGGAAGTGCGCCGCCTGTGTGTCGTTCGACCTGTCGTCTTATCACTGCCCCACCCCTGCCCCCTCGCCGCCCTCACAATCGTGGCTATGTTATCACATTTCCCCCGCCGGGGCAAACGGAACGGCCCGTTTTCACCACGGAGGCACAGAGGTCACAGAAAAAGCCTGAAACGGACCTGATTCGGTGCGCTCCGTGTCTCCGTGGTTACTCGTCCCCGCGCTCTCGCTCGATGGCTCCTTGAGATCAGCGGCAGAAAGGGGTCGTTCAGCAGGTCAAACTCGAACGCGCCGACATCGCAGGTGGCAGTGCTGCTCTCGTCGCCGTCCACGGGGCGGGCCACGCCGCGCACCTGCGGGCAGCGGTGGGGAGAGCTGAGTAGTCACCACGCTTGAGGCAAATCCGACTGCGCTGCCCGCCGATGGCGCCTCCACCGCAGTCATCACTGCCACCGTCAGCGACGTCTACGGCCAGGCCGTGCAGGACGGCGCCTCGTCACGTTCACAACGTCCCTGGGCGCCACCGCACCCATCACCGGCGCCACCTCCGGTGGCATCGCCACGGCGATACTTACGAGCAGCCTGTCGCCTGGTCTGGCGCGACGGCTTTGAGTGACCGAAGGCACTTTGACACCTCCCACCCCCTGCGGTATACTGCCCTCACTGTTGAGCCAACGATGTCAGACACACTCACCTCCATCCCATCCGAAACCTGGGACCACTTCGTCGCAGAGCATCCTGGCGGCCACCTCCTCCAGACCAGCCCGTGGGGCGCGCTCAAGTCACGGTTCGGCTGGAGCGCCGAGCGGGTTGGGCTGACCCGCAATGGTGAGCTGGTCGCCGGAGCACAGATCCTCTACCGACGCCTACCAGGGCTGGGCCGGCTGGCCTACGTCCCCAAAGGGCCGCTGGTGAACTGGGACGACGAGGAGCAAGTGTCGGCGCTGCTGGCCGCCCTCGACCAGACTTCCCGGTCGCAAGAAGCCATCGCCCTGACCATTGAGCCCGATCTGCCCGACGAAGCGATCTACGCCGAACGGCTGCTCACACTGGGCTTTCACCCCTCGCCCCTCAATAGCGTTCAGCCCCGCCGCACTATCGTCGTCGATATCTCCGCCGACGAGGACGCCACCCTGGCCGCGATGAAACAAAAGACGCGCTACAACGTCCGGCTGGCAGAGCGCAAGGGGGTCACAGTGCAGGAGGCGACGGAGGCCGACCTGCCTGCCTTCCACGCGCTGATGGCGGCCACGGGCGAGCGGGACGCATTCGGCGTGCACGCCCCGGCCTACTACGACGCGGCCTACCGGCTGTTCGTGCCGCGCGGCTGGGCGCGGCTGCTGCTGGCCGAGGCGGAAATGGAGCCGGTGGCCGCAGTGATGGCCTTTGCGCTCCCACCGCGCGCGTGGTATTTCTACGGAGCCTCAGGCGACGCCCACCGCGAGAAAATGGCTCCCTACCTGCTTCAGTGGGAGGCGATACGCTGGGCCAAGTCGCTGGGCTGCATAACCTACGACCTGTACGGCGTCCCCGACGAGGACGAGGAGACACTGGAGGCACAGTTCACCCAGCGCAGCAATGGATTGTGGGGCGTCTACCGCTTCAAGCGGGGCTTTGGCGGCACGCTCGTCCGCAGCGTGGGCGCGTGGGACCGCGTCTACGCGCCGCTGCGCTACCGGCTGTACTGCTGGCTGCTGACTATCCGAAGCCGGACGCTGAACCGATGATCTCACGCATCGCAGATCCCGCTTCACGCGACGAGTGGAACGCCGCCCTGGCCGCTCTCCCCAAAGCCCACGTGCTCCAGTCCTGGGAATGGGGCGAGTTCAAGGCCCGCCACGGCTGGCAGACCGCCCGCTACCTGTGGCTCGAAGGTGATCGGCCCCAAGCTGCTGCCTCGGTGCTGACCCGCCGGATCGGGCGCGGGCTGGCGTCCGTCGCCTACGTCCCCAAAGGCCCAGCCCTCGACTACGGCGACAGCGTGCTTCTGAAGCGAGTGCTGGCCCACCTGGAGACGACGGCCCGGGAAGAGCGGGCGCTGTTCGTCAAGATCGACCCCGACGTGCAAGCGGATACTGCTGAAGGGAAGACGATGGTGGAGACCTTGCACCGCCGGGGATGGACTCTCTCCAACGAGCAGATCCAGTTTCGCAACACCATCTGCATCGACCTGGCCCACGGCCCCGACGAGATACTGGCAGCCATGAAGTCCAAGTGGCGCTACAACGTGCGGCTGGCAGAGCGCAAGGGCGTGACGGTGCGCCAGGGTGCCCTGGCCGATCTGCCGCTGCTCTACCGGATGTACGCCGAGACGGCGGCCCGGGACGGCTTCGTCATCCGCGCGGAACCCTACTACCAGGATGCCTGGGGGAGCTTCATAAAGGCCCAACTGGCACAGCCCTTCATCGCTGAGGCGGAAGGAGAGCCGGTGGCGATGGTTATCATCTTTCGCTTTGCAGATCGGGCGTGGTATATGTACGGAGCCTCCCGCGACGCTCATCGGGAAAGGATGCCCAATCACCTCCTCCAGTGGGAGGCGATGCGGTGGGCACGCGAGCAGGGTTGCGCGGTCTATGACATGTGGGGCGCGCCGGACGCGCTGGAGGAATCGGACTCACTGTGGGGCGTGTACCGGTTCAAGCAGGGGTTCGGCGGGGAGTTCGTGGAGCACATCGGGGCGTGGGACTTTCCCGTGTCTCGGCTCGGCTACCGGCTCTACACCGGCGCGATGCCGCGCGTGCTGGCAGCGATGCGGTGGGCACATTGGAAGCGTGAATCATGAACAGCACACCGCGAGGGAGTCCTCGTCAGCCACCGGCCACCGATTCCATCGCCTCGTCGTAGCGCGGCGCTACCTCTGTCCAGTCGAAACGAGCGACGGTCTGACGGACCTTGGCAGCCAACGCACGGGGACGTTCTGGCTCGGTCAACACCAACCGCAGGCGAGCAAGCAAATCCTCGAAATCATCGTACAAGCAGGCCTCATGGAAAGTCGGGTGAATGATCTCCTGATAGCTCAGACGGCGAGGCACCACGGGGAAGCAGCCACAGTGAATCGCCTCAACGATGGCGACACCAAAGAACTCGTGAATTGCAGTGCTGACCACCACGTCAGCCTGGTGCAAGAGCTCGGCGTAGCGCTCATCGTCTGCATAGCCAAAGTGCACCACCCGCTCGCCTAGCCGCCGCTGTGCTGCCTCGAACTCGGGCGCGGCCTGGCGGTAGCTCCTGCCTGCCAGCGCGACCCGGAAATCCACCCCCTCCGTCGCCAGCATATACAATACACGGAAAAAGGTCTCAGGGGCTTTGTCGTACTCCCAACGCTGGTTCCACAGAATGAGAGGAGGGGCCGAAGGGTCCGCAGGTTGGCGATCGGCGATCGAGTCAAACCGGTGGAGGTCGCAGCCCACCGGCAGCACCACAGACTTGGCCCGTACCTCCGCGATGCGATGGACGTGCCCGTAATCGGGAAAGTGCTTCAGCAGGCGCGGCAGCTCCTCAAACCAATCCTCCAGATGATAGCGCGAGTTGAAAATGACGCAGTCGGCGGCGAGCATCGAGAGCCAGTTAATCATACCATAGGTCAGGTCGTGCCTTTCGCCGGGGGGAAAGGGATAGGTCAACTGGTTCTCGTGGAAATAGATCGCCACCGGCACGTCAGCGAGAAAGTCGCGGGTCAGGCCTAGGAAGGCGGGTAAGTTGAGCATGTCGGAGGCCAGGATAAGATCCGGGCGGGAACGAAGAGCGCGGGTCCGCTCGGCGAGCGTGAGCGCCCCACCCTGCATACGCCACTTCCAGAAGCTCGCCTGATGAGTCAGCAGCTTCACCTCGTGACGGCTATGGCCCGCGTACCCCTCGGCCCAGGCCTGGTGGCTACCGCCGAAATATGGCTCGAGCAGTAGAATCTTCACGCCTTCTCTCCCTGCTGTGGCCGGAACGCCGATCGCCTGCCCGCGATCTCTCGCAAGTATACAGCCAATTTCCCTTTCCTTCAAGCGGAGGAGACGCGGCGATTACAGGAGTGCTGGCCGCCCTGCCGCCTGATAGACACGCTTTTTGGTTTTGTGGACACCTGTGCTATAATCGCTTGCAGGTCACCCCAGGAGGAAAGCTGCCATGGAGATACTCCGTAAGGCTGAAAACTTGACCGAGGCCTACGCCTTACTCGACCCGGATCGTCCTCTGGAAGGCAAGTGGCTGGAGCGCTTCTATGCCGACCGCCCGGAAGAAGCCAGCATCACCTCCCTGATCGACGCACTGGAGCTCGATCCCAGCCACAACGACAAGACCATCTTCACCGGCCACCGGGGCAGCGGCAAGACCACCGAGCTGGCGCGGCTGGAGGAAAAGCTCAAGGAGACTCACACCGTCGTGCGCTTCAACGTCGAGGGGTTGCTCAACCTGGGGGACGTGAACTATGCCGACCTGCTGGTCGTGCTGGGCCTGCAGGTGTTCCAGGCTGCCCGGCAGAGCGGCGTAAAGTTGAGCGACGACAAGCTGCACGACCTGCTGTTCTGGTATACCACCCACGTCTTTGAAGAAGACGAGAAACGCAAGCTGGAAAGCGAGGTCGGCGGAGAGGTGAACGCCATCATCGCCAAATTCAGCGTCAAGCTCACCACCGACGCGCCGAAGCGCGAGACGGTGCGCGCCGAAGCTCAGGCCAATCTCTCCGACCTGCTCGAAAAGCTGAACGGTCTGTTGGCAGATCTGCGAGAAAAGACGGGCCGCCGCACGCTGGTCATCGTGGACGGGCTGGACAAGATGTACGACAAGAACCAGGTGCGCGATCTCTTCTGCCAGGGCTCCAACGCCCTGCTGGAGCCGGAATGCCGCGCCGTCTACACCGTGCCGCTGGCGCTCTACCACACCAACGATTTTCAGCAGGTGCGCATGTCGTTCCCCCGCAACGTTGCCCTGCCCAACATCAAGTCGAGAGAGCGGGACGGAAACTCCTGCCCGGAGGGGCAAAGCGCGTTGCAGGAGGTACTGAACTGCCGGTTGATGCCCGGGCTGCTGGCACAGGAGGCAGCCGAGCAATTGGTGGAACTGAGCGGCGGCCTGCTCAAGGAGCTGATCGCGCTGGCGCGCAACGGTGTGCTCCGGGCGCGGCGGGTGCGCGGCGAAAAGGGGCCGGTCCAGGCCGAGGACGTAGCGTACGCCGCCCGCCAGGTGCGCAACACCTATCGCGGCAGCCTGACGGAGGAGCAGTACCGCGAGCTGTGGCGCATCCACAGCGGCGAGCCCTTCGTCAACAGCGAGGTGGCCCGCAGCCTGCTGCACAACCTGAGCCTGCTGGAGTACGACGGCGGCGACGCCTGGTGGGCGGTACACCCTATCGTCCGCCCCCTGCTGGAGGAACGCGCGGATGAGTTCCAAAGCCAAAGCTGAGCCATCCCCACCGGAAGATCTGGGGTTGGAGCTGGCGCTGCTGTGCGACGCGCTCGATATGTCGGAGCGCGGCGCGTTTCTCTTCGCCGTGTGCGAGGAAGGACGGTTGCGGGAGCGGCTGATCCGGCAGGTGCGCGACCACCTGCTGGCGGAGGACAGCCGCGGTCTGATCGCGATCGAGATCTCACCCGGCCAGCCCGACCTGGCGGGGCAACTGGAGCAGCAGTTGCTCCACGAAGGATCACCAGAAGAAGAACACGTCGCCCTACCCACAGCCGTCCGCGACCGGCCCCGCCCGCCGTCGGATGTACCCATCCGCGTCGTCTTCGTCCACACCCACGGCCTGGCCGAGCCGCACGACGAGAGGGCAGTACAGGCGCTGCGCGCCCTCAACTTCCAGCGCGAGCGGCTCAGCCGGTTAGAGGTGCCCCTCGTCTTTTGGCTGAGCCAGAACACGCTGGGCCAGGTGGTGCAGCACGCCGCCGACCTCTTTGCCGCCCGCAGCAGCATCTTTTACTTCGAGGCTCCCCTGCACGAGCCGGGTGCCCCGCCGCCCATGCGGGCCGAGGCGGTGACGTCGCTGCTGGACAGATTCCACCGCACGCTGCTGCCGCCGGAGGAGCTGTGCAAGCGAGCCGCGCTGTACGAGCGGCGGCTGACACAGGAACTACGTCCTGAGCCTGTCGAAGGACAGGCTGCCGAAGCTCCCAACTGGCCCCGCATCGCCTTCCTCTGCAAAGACCTGGCCAACATCCATCGCGAGCTGGACGACTACGCACAGGCAGGCGAGTTCCAGGACAAAGCCATCACAGCCTACGAAGAGGCAATTGCCACGCAGGAGGCCAAGGACAAAGGGCCGGAGTGGGCCAACCTCCACGTCTGGCTGGGCCTCGCCCACTATGACCGCATCCGCGGCGAGCGCGCCGAGAATCTGGAGCAGGCCATCGGCCACCTCCAGCGCGCCCTGGAGGTGTACACGCGCCAGGACTTCCCCGCCGATTGGGCGATGACCCACAACAACCTGGGCAACGTCTACCGCGACCGCATCCGCGGCGACCGGGCCGAAAACCTGGAGCAGGCCATCGGCCACTTCCAGCGCGCCCTGGAGATATACACACGCCAGGCCTTTCCCGAGCAGTGGGCCACAACCCAGAACAACCTGGGCACCGCCTACAGCGACCGCATCCGCGGCGACCGCGCCGAGAACCTCGAGCAGGCCATCGGCCACTACCAGCGCGCCCTGGAGGTCTACACGCGCCAAGACTTCCCCGATCAGTGGGCGACGACCCAGAACAACCTGGGTACTGCCTGCGGCGACCGCATCCGCGGCGACCGCGCCGAAAACATCGAGCAGGCCATCGGCCACTTCCAGCGCGCCCTGGAGGTCTACACGCGCCAGGACTTCCCTGAAGATTGGGCGATGATCCAGAACAACCTGGGCGAGGCTTATCGTCAACGCATCCGCGGCGACCGCGCCGACAACCTCGAGCAGGCCATCGGCCACTTCCGGCGCGCCCTGGAGGTCTACACGCGCCAGGACTTCCCTGAAGATTGGGCGATGACCCACAACAACCTGGGCAACGCCTACGCCGACCGCATCCGCGGCGAACGCGCCGAAAACATCGAGCAGGCCATCGCGTGCCTCAACAACGCACTGACCGTGTGGACTGCCGAGGCGTTTCCCCACGATCACGCGGTCGCCGCCCGTAACCTGCAACGGGCACTGGCTGAGTCCAGGCCACCGTCCATCCGCGAGCGCGTCCAGGCCGCCCTGCGCCGCTTCAGACTTCGGAAGTCTGGGAGACTTCCGAAGTCTCGACCCTGAAGGAGGCCGTCATGACATCCATCACCGAATTCGCCGCCCGCGTCATCGACAACGTCGAAACCGTCATCGTCGGCAAGCGGGAACAGATCGAGTTGCTGATGGTCGCCCTGCTGTGCCAGGGCCACGTGCTGATCGAGGACGTGCCCGGCACCGGCAAGACGATGCTGGCCCGCGCCGTCGCCGCCAGTATGGGCATCGGCTTCAAACGGTTGCAGTGCACGCCCGATCTGCTGCCCAACGACATCACCGGCGTGAGCGTGTTCAACCAGCAGACCAACAGGTTCGAGTTCCAGCCTGGCCCGGTTTTCGCCAACATCCTGCTGGCCGACGAGATCAACCGCGCCACGCCCCGCACCCAGGCCGCGCTGCTGGAGGCGATGCAGGAGCAACAGGTCACAGTCGACGGCGTCACCCGTCCGCTGCCCGCGCCGTTCCTGGTGCTGGCGACGCAGAATCCCATCGAATACGAGGGCACCTTCCCTCTGCCCGAGGCGCAACTCGACCGCTTCCTGATGCGCCTCTCGTTGGGTTACCCCGAGGCTGACGACGAAGTGCAGATGGTGCGTAACCTGCGCAAGCAGCACCCCATCGAAACCATCGGCCAGGTGGTAGATGGGACGGAGCTGCTGGCGCTGCACGATCCGATCACCGACGTACACGTAGACCAGTCTCTGGAGCGCTACATCCTGACCATCGTGCAGGCCACCCGCGCCCACCCCGACCTGGCGCTGGGCGCCAGCCCGCGCGGCTCGCTGGCGCTGTACAAGACGGCCCAGGCGTTGGCAGCGCTGCACGAGCGCGACTATGTCATCCCAGACGACGTCAAGACCCTGGCGCCCCTGACGCTTGCCCACCGGCTGATCGTCAAACCGGAGAGCCAGCTACGGGGACACACCGCCACGGGCATTCTGGAGGGGATATTGGAGGACGCCGAGTTGAATATCGGCGAGCTCAGGTAACAGCCCGGAACGATGCGACGCTTTACACCCTTTCTATTGCTCCTGTTTGCCATCGCCGTCATCCTGCGCATAGATTTCTTCTTCACTATCGTCTACCTCCTCTTCGCCGTCTACTTCCTGTCGCGCCTGTGGATGAGACACGCGACAAGCCGCCTGGACGTCCAGCGGCGCTTTGCCGATCACGCTTTCTGCGGCGACTTGGTGAAGGTGGACGTGAGAGTGCGCAACACGAGCCTGCTCCCCATCCCCTGGCTGGAGATACACGAGTCGCTGCCCATAGATCTCACCGCTCCCCCTTTTTATCGCGAAGTGGCCAGCCTGGGCCCACGCGAGCACCAGAGCTTCCAGTACCTCCTCAACTGTCGCAAACGAGGCTACTATCTCATCGGCCCGCTGACGATGCAGTCCGGCGATCTGTTGGGCATCACGCCTCGCAGCACGTCAGAGACAGCGCCGGCACACATCGTCGTCTACCCCCGTATCCTCCCCCTTCAGAAGCTGGGGTTGCCGACACATTCGCCGCTGGTGGCGCTGCCCGCGCGCACGCCCCTGTTCGAGGACCCGGCACGCATCATGGGCGTGCGCGACTACCAGCGCGGCGATAGCCCTCGTCGCATCCACTGGACGGCGACGGCTCGACTGAGCTCGCCGAAGTCGGCCAGCACCGGCCGCCTCCTGGTCAAGCGATACCAGCCCGCCATCGCCCGCGAGACCCTGATCTGCCTCGACCTGAACCGGGACGCCTACGGGCAGCGCCAGCGATACATGGCCACGGAGCTGGCCATCGTCGTCGCTGCTTCCGTCGCCAGTCACGTCGCCACCCGGGAAAGACTGCCCGTTGGACTGGCTACCGAGGCGTTCGATCCACTGCTGAACACCCAGTCCCGGCTCACGCTCCCTCCATGTCGGGAACGCGCGCACCTGATGAGCCTGCTAGAAATCCTGGCCCGCGTGCAGATCGCAGACACGACGCAGTTCGAGGAACTGCTGCGCCGAGAATGTATGAACCTCTCGTGGGGAACCACCATTCTAGCCATCACCGGCGGCGAAAGCGCAGGCCTCTTCGACACCCTGGCCCATCTGCGGCAAACCGGGTTCGCCGTCGCGCTGATCCTGGTGCAGCCAGATCGCCCGTCAGCCGAGCTTCAGGGACGGGCTGACCTGCTTGGCCTGGGGGTGCACCGGGTCTGGCAGGAGCGCGACCTGGAGGCAGTGTTGCCATGAGACGCGACGCGCGGCTGAGACACTGGTTCCATCCGCTGCTGATCAGCGCGATGATCGGTTGCATTGCCGTGGCAGCGACAGACCTAATACGTCTCATCATCCCCACCTGGAGCAGGACGTACTTTGTCGCGGGATGCGTGCTGGCGGCACTGGAGGCCAGCGGCTCGTACTGGGTGATCAAAGCCAGAAACCTGCGGTGGGGAGACCTCCGGCGATTCCGGTTAACCGAGATTCTGACCATCCTCATCCTACTCAAGATCGGCAGCTTCGTTGGCGACAGTTGGGGCAGTGTGCTGGCAGAGATAGCAGCTTGGCCCAGCCAACCCCTGGGCATCCTCGATCCCAAAACAGTGATCGCTTCCTTCCTCGCGCTGGCCTCCTGGCTGCTCTCCACGCTGACGATACGCGACCTGGAACGCCTCGACGACCCTCCTGAGTACTACTCCGACGAGTCTCCTCCGGGCGAGGCCATCGCCAACCGTTTTCTCGGGGGAGGCGCCGTGCTCTTGGCGATCATCGGGATCACCCACCGGATTCTCGAAAGCCTGCCGAACCAGAGCCACCCGCCACTGCCTAGATTGGCGTTTAACGTCTTGATCTACTTCCTGTTGGGGTTCGTGCTGTTGGGGCAGGTGCGGTACGCCACACTGCGCAGACAGTGGCGCACGAACGAAACGAAAGTCTCTGAAAAGCTAACCAGCCGCTGGGTGCGCTACAGCTTCATGCTCCTCGGGCTGGCAGCAATAGCGGCTTTCTTGATCCCCACCGGCCACACGATGGGGCTGCTGGAGTTAGTGGCAAGCCTGTCGGTCCTATTCAAGTACGTCGCACAGTTGATTGCCCTTCTCGTGGCAATTGCCGTCTGGCCGCTGACGTTTCTACTCCCGTCAGATAGCGAGGCTCCCCCCCCGCCCCCGGAACCAGAGGATATCGAAATGATCCTCCCCGCCGCCGCCAACTGGATCGAGGTGCTGCGCTCGCTCCTCTTCTGGGCCGCCGCACTGGGGGCGGCTTTCTACGTGGCCCGCAACTACCTGCGAGACTACCCGGAGGTTCTGCGCGCCTTACTCTCACTCGGACCAATCCGCGCGCTACGCGCACTCCTGGCCGGCCTGTGGCGTCGGCTGGCAGGAATGGCGGCAGCCATCGGCGAACGGGTGCCACGCCGCCTGTCTCTGCGGCGACGGCCAGGTCCCAAACAACCCCGCGAACCCTTCCGCTTTCTCCGACTGGGCGCGCTTTCGCCCCGCGAGCGCACGCTCTACTACTATCTCAGCGTCCTGCGGCGTGCCGGCCGGCAAGGCTTTCCCCGCAGACACTCCCAGACACCCTACGAGTATGACGACACGCTAGCGCCCCACCTGCCGCAAGCGCGGCAGGAGATGGATCAACTCACCGAGGATTTCGTGGAAGCGCGCTACAGCCCACACCCCATCGACCGCGAAAGGGAAAGAGAAGTGCGCACGCGCTGGAAACGGGTAAGAGACGCAGTGAGGGCGCTCAAGCGGGCCGAATAGCCGATGCTGCTCACACATCGACACCCAGGAAAGAGCGGACGGCGAAACCGATGAAAAAGCTCAACGTCGCCACTCCCAGGCTCAGCCCTGCCATTTCAAGGAAACGCCGCTTGAAAGGCTCGTCTTTTGCGACAGAGACGTAGTAGTTGAAGAAGCCTATGATCACAACAGCGGCGAGCAGCGTGCACGCCAAACAGACGTAATAGTTGTTCAATGTCAGGTACGGCAGGATGAGGATGAACACCGTCACGATGTACGCGATACCCGTGTAGACTGAGGCTCGCACAGGGCTCTTGGCGGTCTCCTCCGACCTGGTGGAAAGATACTCCGATGCTGCCATAGACAGAGCCGCGGCCACGCCCGTGATCAGGCCGGTGAGCGCGATCAGCCTTGTGTTCTGGAGCGCCAGCGTGAAGCCGGCAAGCGCGCCGGTCAACTCCACGAGGGCGTCGTTCAGCCCCAGCACGATCGAGCCCGTGTAGCGCAATCGCTCCTCGTCCAACAACTCGATCAAGGCATCCTCGTGCTCATGCTCGTCGCGGATGATCGCCTCAGCCTCGGAGATCGTCTCCTGAAGTTGCGCATAGTTGTCCTGCGCCCCTGCCTCGCCCCTTTCCATGAGCTTGACCCCGAACGTGAATCCGAAAACACGGCTGATCAGGTAGTACTTCCATATCGCCAGCCGGTTGGGCTTCACGTCCTGCTGCGTATATTCTCGCCACTGGCGATAGTGCCGCAGCTCGTCGTCGGCGATGTGCTCCAGGATCTGCCTGTTCTGCGGCGACTTGACCGTGTTTGCCAGCATCCTGTAGATATGATGCTCGGTGATCTCGCATTTCTGATAGGCAAGTAGTTTCTCACACATCTCCGGGTCGATGGCCATCTTGTACCTCCATGATAGCAAGACCCGCGCAATCGGGCCGCAAGCCATTATAGTCCAGCGATGACAGATGCACAAACCCCTGTGTGCTGCCCTCGCCAGATGGCACTGCCGCCAAGATCGGCAAAGAGCGTTGACTTGATCGAGCAACCAGGCTATAATCCCGCCGTGTTTTTTGAAAGGCCAAAAAGGGAGGGAGAATCCATGCGAATCGCACAGATCGCCCCAGGCGTGCTCGCCTTTCTCGACATCGACGGTGGGCCAAACGCAGGCCTCGTTCGCACGTCCAAGGGCATTGTGGTTGTGGACACCACCATCAGCCCGCTGGACATGCAGGAACGCTTGGATGCTGCTGGCGCAGCGGCTTCAGATGCAAGCCTTGTGATCAACACCCACTTCCACAGCGATCACACCTGGGGCAACCAGCTCTTCGCCTGCCCCATCCTGGCACACCAGGTGTGCCGGGACGAGATGGAGGCGCGACTCGCCGAGGACTGGTCACCAAAGGAGATCGCAGCGTACATCGAAGAGCGCGGAAAGAGCGAGCCTGCCTGGGCTGAGGATATGCGGAGAAAGTGGGCAGACCTGCGCATCACCCTGCCGACAGAGACCTTCGAAGAGCGCCGCGAGGCAGAAATCGGCGGCGTGCGGATCGAGGTCATTCACTTTGATGCACACACGCCCGACTCTTCGGTCGTGTGGCTGCCGGAGGCCGAAGTGCTCTTTGCTGGCGACCTCATCTTCGAAGGGCGCTATCCGTTCCTGTACGACGCCGACGTGCCCGCCCTCATCGACGCGCTCAAGCGACTGCCCGATTTAGGCGCACAGGCCATCGTGCCCGGTCACGGAGCCCTGTGCGGCGAGAGGGAGATCGATGGGCTGGTCGGCTACCTGGAGGAGACCTGGACACGCACCGCCGATCACGTGACCGAAGGGCACAGCGAAGACGAGGCCGTGGCAGACCCTGATTATCCCCGCTACGCGGAGCGCGGCGTCGAGCGGTACCACGAAGCCAACATTCGACTCATATACACCCGACTCAAGGAACAGGCCGCGAATCGCTTATGACAGGGACCCGAACAACGCAGCGCGGATGGCTTACCGGCGTATCGCAAGCGATGCCCATCGTGCTGGGCTACGTACCCATCGGTCTGGCGTATGGCGTTCTTGCCCGGAAGGCCAGCCTTTCGCCCCTCAACACCCTGCTCATGTCGCTGCTCGTCTACGCCGGGTCGGCGCAACTCATCGCCGTCGGGTTGATTGCGGCGGGCGCGCCGCCTCTATCCATCACCCTCACCACGTTCGTGGTCAACCTGCGCCACCTGCTGATGTCGGCGGCGGTTTCGCCGTTCCTGAAGCGATGGAACAGGCTGGCTTTGGCTGCTTTTGCCTACGAACTGACCGATGAGACCTTTGCCGTCCACTCTGCGCGGTTTGCCGCCGTGGGCCCGAACCGGACAGAGGCTTTCGCAACCAACGTCACATCTCAGGCAGCGTGGGTGACTGGGACGGGGTTGGGCATCCTGGTGGGGAACATCATCAGCGACGTCGAACCATTGGGGCTGGATTACGCGCTGTCGGCGATGTTCATCGCACTATTGGTCCTGCAGATCACGGATCGCATCCAGATCGCCGTCGCCGTGCTGACAGGGGCGCTATCGGTAGGGCTTGCGCTGGCGGGTCTTGAGCAATGGAGCGTGATCGTCGCCACGCTGATAGGCGCAACCATCGGAGTGATGATCGAGCAATGGATCAAGCAACCATCTTCTTGACCATCGTGGGCATGATGCTGGTGACGTACACGCCACGGCTGCTGCCCATCTGGGTACTTGCGTCCAAGTCACTTCCAAAGCCGATTGTGGCGTGGCTACGCTACGTGCCTGTGGCCGTGCTCGCTGCCATGCTGCTGCCCTCGCTGCTCATCAACGAGGGGCATATTGACCCCGGCTTGAGCAATCTGTTCCTGTGGGCCGCCATCCCGACCTTTGTGGTGGCCTGGAAGAGGCGCAGCTTCTTTGGCTCGGTGATCGTGGGAATCATCGTGATCGCAGCAGCGCGGCTCGTACTGGCGGCGTGAACCGAACTTCAGATCCCTGCACGGAGGAAAACACGCCCACGAGCTCGTCCATCGCCCGTCAGTTCCCATCCCCCACCTCGCTCATAGCGCCGCCAGGACGCGCCAGGCACCCACTTACCCTCCAACCAGCCCAAGCCGCCAAACCTGCCCACGTCGCCACGCTCACCGCCAGTCCCACGGTCCACGTCCACGGCGCAAACCATACCCTGACTGTATGCTCCCCCGGTTCAAGCCGCACGGCGCGGAACGTATAATCCACCCGCAGCACCTCCGTCTGCTCACCGTCCACCGCGGCTCGCCAACCCGGGTAGTACACCTCGCTCAGCACCAACCACCCATCCCGCGGTATCTCCACCGCCAACTCGATCTCGTTCAGACCGTATCGCACGAACTCAATCCTACCGCCTTCAGTGCTCAATCCTCGATCCCCGAGACCGGGCAGATCCCCGGCTTGACGCTCCTCCAGGATCACCACCTGCGTCGGGTCAAAGTCGTCAAAGAGCGCTGCCCAAGCCGCCCCGTGATCCGACACCACCCGCGCATTATAGACCAGCAGCGCCATCGGCAGCGCCTGCGTGTTCAGGTACACATCCATCTCCGAGTTCTCGGTGTAGACCGGCACCAGGCGCTCGTCGCCCGGCGGCTTGCCCTTATCCGCCAGCACGTACTTGACCCCCAGCAGGTTGTAGAGCGGCGCGCCACGCTCCCCCACTGCCCAGCGATAGGCGTGGTACAGCGCGACACCCAACGGGTTGAAAACCCCGTCGATGTCGTGCAGGCCGTGCACCAGCGCCGCATCCGGCTGCCAGGCCCTCGCTGGCGACGATTCTATGCGGAACAGGTTCGCATCCCGGCGCAGAAAGGCCACCACGTCCTGATGCTGGAACCCCAGCGTGGGGTCGTTCACCTCCACCTCCAGCACCGATCCCAGCGCGATCAAATCGGCCGCCAGCAGCGCCACCGGCAGCCACGCGCTCCAGCGATATCGACGAGCCAGCCACACCAGGACCCCGCTCAAGACCAGAAGCATCGAGGCGACGACGATGCTATTCGTCGCCTGCGCCACCCGTGCGGACGGCACCGCCTGCGCCTGCCACAACCCGATGGTCAGCAGCCCCACCGCGGCTATGACCGCCCCCAGGCCCACCCACCGGGAGATGCGGCTCAAACGCACCCTATCCAACCCATAGGCCGCCAGCGCCGCCAACCCCAGGTCCGCCAGCACGACCAGACGCGCCGGAACTCGCACCTGATCGAACGTCGGCACGTAGCGATACAGCACCCAATACACCGGCGTGTACTGCCCCATCGCCAGCACGAAACCCACCACTACCAACAGCGCAAAGAACCCGCCGGGAAACCCCTCCCCCACAGCCCCACACTCCCTACCTTCGACGCCCTTCCCCACTCGCCACCTGCATACTTGCGCGCTTGCACACGCGCATACCCCCAGCACCGCCAGCACCAGTGTCACTACGCCCGCGTACCCCACCTCCACCCGTGCCCACCTGCCCCAGAAGGTCACCCCTCCCCGCCCGTAGAATCCTGGCGCGAGCAGACCCGCGAGCGCCTGCGGTGGCAGCGAGTATGCTGTCGCCTCCTCGTAGGCCAAATGACCCCGTCCCGTATGGCCCGCCATCTCCCAGGCCGGAAACAGCGTCAGCGCCGCCCCCCCCACCCCAACCATCACGATCGTCGTCCCCAACAAGCACACCAGCAGCAGCCGCCTGTATGCTGCTATCTGCCACCTGCGATTTGCCACCTCCAACGCCAGCCGGTACACGACATACCCCGCCAACATCAACCCTGCGTAGAGCAGCATCTGCCCGTGTCCCGCCAGCGCCGCCAGCGCCAACACCGCCCCCGTGCCGGCTGCCCATCCCACGCTCCGCCGGATCAAGGCCCTGTGCGCCAGCAGCAACATCAGCGGCAGCCAAGCCGCCGTCGCGTTCAGATTGAGGTTGCCGATGTGCGTGACGAACAGGTCCGATAGCGCAAAAGCCACGCCGCCAAAGACTGCCGCCGGCCGCCGCAGCCCCACCCCTCGCAGCAACGCGAACATCCCTGCCCCGGCCAGCCACACGTGAAACACAACCAGTCCCTCCACTACCTCGTAGGACGGTTCGCCGAACAGCACGAAAACCAGCAAGTTGATCGGATAGAAAACGCCGGACTGATTGTCGGCCACGAAGGGCGCGCCGCCGTAGACGTAGGGATCCCAGAGAGGGATTTGGCCCGACCGCAGGCTGTGCGCAGCGAAGCGATACATTGGCCAGATGAAAGAGACCAGATCGCCGCCGCCGCGCGGGATCCAGTGACCGCCGAGCATCAGCGGCCAGAAGAAAGCGACCACCACCAACGCCAGGATCGCCAACCCACCCAGATCGAGGAACAGCGAACGCCGTTGCATCAGCTCCCTCAGCAAAAAGAGTAGGAAGCAAGCGACTTCCTACTCCTTACTCCCCACTTCCAACGAACCGAATGCAGGACCCCAACTCAAAGCAACTGGAACGCCCCCAACTCACACACGTTGGGCTCAGTCGGAATCCAACCCCACCAGCCGCGCCCACTCCCCGTGGATACCGTCTTCCGTCACTCCGTAGTAAACGCGCAGCCTATCCCCCTCCCGTTGCACCAAGTCATAACGCGCCTGGTTCGCATGCGTCCGCCGCTTCAGCAGGCCGATGTCGCCGTGCAAATTCACCTTGCCCACATCCACGGGGTGCTCCTCTGCCTGGACGATGGCATAGTGCCACAGCCGCCGCGCCGACTTGCGAGTGACATTCTGCACCACGTTGCTGTTGCGCAGGTCGCGCAGTGTGTGATACATCGTCCCCGTGCGCTCATCTGACTTCACCACCTCGACGCCTGTACGGGGCGGCTCGATGTGGCCTATGGCCACCGCCTCTGTCACCTCTCGTGCCTCATCCTTTCTCCGTCTCACCAAGCCGACGATCTCGTCCCGCACCGCTAACTCCGTCTCCGCTTCGCTGCGCACATAGATCTTGCTGTCGTCGATAGCGTAGGGTGGATCGCTACCCCGGGGCACCGTCACCCGCACCACTTTTGCCCCCTGCGTCTCCTGCACGTCCACCGTCACGTCAAGGGGTGGTGTGATGCGGCGCTCGATCTCTTCCTGCAACGCCTTGATCACCCGCGAGGGAGTGCTCACTCCGGCAGGCGGCTGCTTCGGATCGGCGCTCACGCCGACATAGATCATGCCGCCGTTCGTGTTGGCGAACGCGCACGTATCGGCTAGGATGGCATACAACCTCCCGCCCCGCTGCGTGTAGCCGGCGTGGAAATCCTGCACGATGGAGGCCCCCTCCTCCCGCACCGCCTGGATGTAGTCGACCGGCGCTACTGCCGGGTGATAAGGGCGCGTCCGGGCGAAATCATCCCCCAAGAGCGCCTCTCGCAGCGCTTCGAAACTGACCTCCGGCAGAAGCACTTCCGTCACCCGGTCGCCCACGCCCAGATTCTTGGGATTGTTGGGGTCTCGATGGAGCTGATGCGTGTCCGAGCCCTGGATGCACCGCATCCGGCGCGGATACTCCGGCCGCGAGCCGTCGAAGAAGCGGACCGTCGCCCCCCGCCCCTTCCTCTCCAGATCGGTCACCTCCAGCACGTGCAAGTGAGGGTCCTGCGTGTAGGCGATGCGCGTCTGCCCGCCAAAACCCAATCCCCGCATCGCGACCCCGTGATGTGAGTTGACGTGAGCCGCAATGACGATACCGCCCGCTTCGTCGATCACGCGGTAAGCCGTCAGCACGTCCGTCGTCGCACCCACCTCGCCGCTGCCAGCATCGAGCTTGTCCGGCGGGATGTTGAGCCGCCGCAGAATGAACTCTAACTCGCGCACGTTGGTGTCTGGCGAAAAGACCCCCAGGATGTGAAAGCCCAACGTGGCCGTGAACTCGAACCCCGGCAATACCAACACCTTCTTCAGCAGCCGACGATACTCCTGCAGTCTCGTCTTCTCCTCATTACGAAGTCGCCCCAACTGTTCCAGCAACCCGAGTTGCTGAACCTCCTCCATCATCTCCCGATACCCGGCCACCGTATTGTGATCGGTGAACGCGATGATATCGAGCCCCTTCTGCTCAGCGACCCGCAATATGTCCAGGTACGAAACGCCTCGCTCCTCATAATCAGTAGAGACGGGGGTATGTAGATGCAGATCGACCCGCCTCCACTCAGAATTACGTTTTCCTTTACTTCGCCTTCCCATATTCTCATCCTTGTTTGTAATAGCGCGGCCTTGTGCCGCGACCGAACCTATTCGAAGAACACCAAGGGGCTGCTGAGAATGACTTCCTGCCTGCCCTTGCTAAACTTGACCCGGCAAGAGCGGAAGTCATTCTTTTGCGAATCCCTCGAGTTCTGATCTTTGACTCACCCCCACCTTCTCGCCTATACATCCGCATCGCGACTGCCAAGCACTTTTTTGACGACAGTCAGCAGCTCAACCGGACGGAAAGGTTTGAGAATGAAAGCGTTGGCACCGGCCTCCAGACACTCAGCACGGTGATCCATCCCCGACGTCATCAACACAAGCACCGTTTTCGCCTCCACGTCCGCCCGCAGCGCCCGCACGACGCCCAGCGTATCCCCCTCACCGGCGTGCACGTCCATCAGAACCAGAGCAGGGTTGATCTCGCGCGCCGTAGGGATCACATCATCGGGCCGGCTCAGAACCACTGCCCGATAGCCTTCCATCTCGAACACCGTCTTCAGAAGGCTTGTGAACGTCCGATCATCGTCCAGCACAAGAATAGTGTCCACAGCCCATCCCCCTAGCGAACTATGCGCTCCCCACAGGCACCAACGCCGTGTCAAACACGTCGTCTACCCGCTCGGCCAGAATGAACTCGAGGCTCCTGCGCGCCTCGCTGGGGATATCTTCCAGATCCTTCTCGTTCTGCTTGGGGATGATGACCGTCTTGAGACCGGCCCGGTGGGCGGCCAGCACTTTCTCCTTGATACCGCCCACAGGGAGCACCTGGCCGCGCAGTGTGATCTCCCCCGTCATCCCCACGTCGTCGCGCACTCTGCGTCCTGTCAGGAGGGAGGCCAGCGCAGCCGCCATCGTGACCCCGGCTGACGGTCCATCCTTGGGCACCGCGCCCGCCGGCACGTGCAGATGGATGTCATTCTGCTCAAAAACCTTGGCCGGGATACCCATCTCTTCTGCCTTGGCACGCACGTAGCTCAGCGCCGCCTGTGCCGACTCCTTCATCACATCACCCAACTGGCCGGTGACCATGAACCCTTTCTCGCCGGGCATCTTGGTCGCCTCGAAGAACATCAGGTCACCGCCGGCGACTGTAACGCCCAGACCGGTCGCGACGCCGGGCAACTGTGTCCGCAATGCCGTCTCTGGGAAGTAACGTGGCTTTTTCAGGAATTTGGCCACGCTGCTCTTCGTCACTCTGATCACCGCCCCGTTTCCCGATCCGCCGGCATTCTCGGCAATGCTGGTCACCACCTTCCGGCACACCTTCCCGATCTCCCGCTCCAGGTTGCGCACACCTGCCTCATGAGTGTAGTCACGGATGATCTGCCGCAGTGCGCCATCGGTGAAGCTCAACTCCTGCTTCCGCAACCCGTTCTCTCGCAGTTGGCGCGGGATGAGGTATCCCTGGGAAATACGCACTTTCTCCGTCTCCATGTAGCCCGAGAGATTCAGGATCTCCATCCTATCCCTCAATGGGGCCGGGATCGGATCGAGCAAGTTAGCCGTGGTGATGAACATCACCCGCGAGAGATCGAAGGGCACGTCCAAGTAATGATCGCGGAACTCGCGATTCTGCTCAGGATCCAGCACCTCCAAGAGCGCCGCCGCCGGATCGCCACGAAAGTCCATCCCCAGCTTATCGATCTCGTCGAGCATAAAGACCGGATTCTTCGATTCCACCCGCCGCAGCGCCTGGATGATGCGCCCTGGCAGCGCGCCGATGTATGTGCGACGATGGCCGCGAATCTCGGCCTCGTCGCGCACGCCACCCAGCGACTGGCGGATGAACTTGCGCCCCAACGCCCGCGCGATAGACTGCCCAAGGCTGGTTTTGCCCGTTCCGGGCGGCCCCACGAAGCACAGAATAACCCCTTCCCTCTCGCGACGGATCAAGTCGGTCGGTTCTTCGGTTTCGAGCTCCTCCCTGCGCTCCTCTCGCAACTTGCGCACCGCCAAATACTCGAGAATGCGCTCCTTGATCTCGTCTAGATCGTAATGATCCTCGTCCAGCACCTCCCGTGCGTGGGCGATATCCAGGTTATCGTCCGTCTCAATGCTCCATGGCAGGCTGGTCAGCCAATCCAGATAGGTACGAATCACACCGTACTCTGCAGCTGCGGTAGGAAGCTTGCTTAATCGATCCAGCTCGCGCCGGGCCTCTTTCTCCGCCTCCTCAGGCATGCCTGATTTTTCGATCTTTTCGCGGAACTCTTCCACCTCCATCTGCTGCTCGTCCGCCTCGCCCAATTCCCGCTGAATGGCCTTGAGCTGCTCGCGCAAAAAGTACTCGCGCTGCATCTTTTCCATCTCGGACTGAGCCTCGCTCTGTATCTTGCTCCGCAGTTCGAGAACCTCTATCTCCTTCATCAGCACACCCAGCAGCATGTGCATCTTCTCGGACACACCATCAAGCTCCAAGAGCTGCTGTGCTTCCTCCAACTCCATCCGCCTGATCTGGTGAGCAACGTTGTAAACGAGCTGCAACGGATCAGTCATGTCAGAGATCACCGTGACCATCTCATCCGCCACCGTGGGCGACAGCTCGTTCAGGCGACGGAACCCATCCACGATGTTTCGCCGCAACGCTTCGATCTCTGGCGAGTCTCCAGCCCATTCCGGCGCTGCAGACACGCGCGCCGTCAGATAGGGCGTCTCGCCGGTGAACTCCTCCACCCGAATGCGCATCAACCCGTGCGCGATCAGCGTGATCGTCCCATCCGGCGACTTGAACAGCCTTTGGACCGCCGCGACCGTCCCGACGCGGTAGACATCGTCAGGCCCAGGCTCTTCCAGGTTCGCATCGCGGCTGGTCACCAAGCCGACCAGCCGCTTCCCGCTCACCGCGTCATCCACCAGCCGCACCGAGCGGGGTTTTCCGACCCGCAGCGGCATCGCCGTCATCGGAAAAACAACCACGCCGCTCAACGGCAGGATCGGGAGGTGCGAGGGCAATCGGGGCAACCCGCTGTCTGTGGAATCGCCCAGCGAACCCTCTTTGCCCCCCCCTCCTGCCGGGTAGCTCAAGAGCTTTAGGAACTCGCCCGCGTTTTCTCGATCCGACATCCGCTTGCTACAGTCCTCCTCCGTACGGATACTATCACCAGCCTGTCCGTGGCCCAATTGTACCACAATTACACGTCTGGCTCAACACACCCACGGAGACAGACGTGACCGTTCGGCAACCAGTAAAATTGGTGTAGGATAGGAGCCAGACCCATCTTTGTCTATCCCAGGATTCACCCCTCCCCCGCAAGCAGGTCACGCCTCGTTCGAACAGTCACTCATCACACATTGGCTGCAATTCGCTAATCGTGTTATACTGATCCGCACGCATCAAGAGTGCCTCAGCGACAAGCTCACTGTCCGGAGCGGCCCCTGTTTCGCGGTGGCAGTCCGAGCCAAGCACGAAGGAGAGAAAAATGAGCACCCAAGAACGCAAATCGGGCACCCGATTGTCAATGTTGGTCTCCGCTCTCTGTGTCGCAGTGGCTATCACGTTCCTGGCACAGCCGGCGCTCGCACAACTGCCGCCACGCCCTGAGCCCGAGTCCCCGAACAGGCCCGCGTCCGCGGGCGGGCAGGTGACGTTGCGCGTCCAGTTCCCCCAGGACTGGCCGTGGGAGAGCGTGCACTGGCAGGATTTGTGGACCGTGGTCCAGTGGCAGGATGAGTGGAGCGCCTGGCACGACGTGGAGGGATGGCAGGGGACGCTGGATACAGTCGAGATTGGCAAGGACGGGGCCGTCGTGGGTCAGAAGGCCTGGTGGGTCGGCCCAGGCGAACTGGGCAAGGGGCCGTTTCGCTGGCTGGTTTATCAGGGTGAGAGCGGCGCGCTGCTGGCCGCGGGCGAGCCATTCAACCTGCCGGCTTTCAAAGGCGGAACTGTGAAGGTTGAAGTGTGGCTCAAGTAGAGGTGCGGGTCTATCTAATCCCTCTGCTTCTTTCATATCAGATTGATCCAAGTTTCAGAGAGCTCTTGGTTCCGGCGTCTCGCTTACAGTATAGCCGATTTTCCCAAAAAGAAAAAGGAGCAGGCTCACCTGCTCCAATCTCGTTGCCCCGGACTGGATTCGAACCAGCACGCCTAGAAAGGCACAGGCCCTCAACCTGCTGCGTATGCCTATTCCGCCACCGGGGCTCGGCGGATATTATACCCGCCCCACCCCACTTGTCAACCCAAATGCGCCCATCGACCTTGCAGAGGCGGAAAGACCAGGATAGAATCATCCAAGGGCATACCACCGGAAGGTGTGACGTTTGGGTGGAACCATCCGCCGCTCTCCAACGTCGTAGATGTATCTATCGGCACATAGCCAAACCAGGATGCAGACACTGGACGGAAAGGAGACAGATGGTGCGCAAGTCGATGCGGCTGCTGGTCGGCTTGATGGGAATCGCGATCTTGACCGGATGTAGCCAGGTAGAATCCATGCCACAAGCCACGACGGCTCCCCAGGCACTGACGGCGGAAACGCCGTCCTCCCCCACGACCACACCCACACCGCAATGGACCCCCGTCCCGATCTCACCCACGCAGGTGATACACAAAGATTCACCCACCACGCCTGCGATCCTGACGCCAGCCAATCCAGCCTGGCAAGAGCAGATCGCGCAAGCCAAGCACGATCTGGCGCAGCGGCTCTCTATCGACGTAGACCAAATCGAACTCGTCGAGGTTCAGACAGTCGTATGGCCGGACGGCAGTTTGGGCTGTCCTCAGCCGGGCATGGCCTACATCCAGGTGCAGCAGGACGGCTTGCTAATCCACCTGCGCGTTGGCAAGCACACGTACAACTACCACAGCGGCGGCAATCGCGGGCCATTCCTCTGCGAGGACTTCCCCGGTGGCGACAGCCCGCTCCCCCCTCCTGGATCGGGGAGCAAGTAAACCAAACGGCGGGCCGGATTGCCCAGCCCACCGTTTGGATTCCGCACTGCTCGCGGATTTCGATCCTGCGAGCAGATTGGCTCGATTGGAGCGACTACTTCTTGGTCACCTCACCACTGAAGCAGGCGATGTTGGTGCCGAAGAAGACGTCGCCCGTCATCTGGGCACAGTTCTTCCACGCACCGCGATACTTGCCCGCAGCGGTGAAGGTGATGACGTGGGTCTCACCCGGCAAACCGGGGACGGAACTGACCCGCACCTCGGAACCGACGGCTACGGGCGTGCCGGTTCCATTGACGTACCAGTTCTGGCCGGAATTGCCGTAGGCGTTCTCAGCCCCCACCGTCAGCCATCCACCGTCTCCGTCAGAGACGTCGCCGTAGGTGAAGCTGATATCCTCCACACCATTGACCCCGATCCATATCTGGAACGAGTTGGGTTCCCCATCGCCATAGTTCTGCACGGCCTCCCAGTCGAGAATCAGCCAAGTGCTGACGCCATCGGTCAGCGTTGCAGCACGCAACTCGCCGCCGAACTCGGGATTGAGATCGGTCCAGAAAGGTGCCAGCACGTTGTTAGGTCGCGCCGGGTCGGGGAGCACTTGGTTGACATAGTCTATGTCGGCTCCGTCGCCACCGCCCACGACGGCATAACCATTGCTGACCATGCCGATGGCGGTATAGGTCTCGCCAGCATAGGCAAAGGGCGGTACGCTAAAGTTGACGATGGTCTCGTCGCCAACACCCGCGATCGGGTCCACGCCAAAGATCGAAAGCGGCAGGTATCCAGCAGGCGTCGTATCTGTACCGTCCACTACCGTCACCTCCGGTGGTGCGGCACCATACAACGTGCCCTTGAAGCTGATCCACCGTGGGCGCTCGTCTGCACCGACGACACTACCCTTCACCAGTCTATGCTGGAACGGCAGGACATCGATCATTCTGATATTGGCATCGTCAAAGCTGTTGTTCGAGATCGTGATGGTGCAGTCCGTTGTCTCACCCTTGGCGAACACAGCCGGGTCGCAGGTCTTTTCCATCGTCACCACCGGCTGCCGGCGCACGATGGTGATCGGGAACCTGAGCGTATAGTAGCCATACTTCAGGTACAACGTGGCGTGGCGAACCTCTCCTAGCGGCACGTCGCGCGCATCGATGATGATGGGGAACGTCGTGTCCTTGCCGGCGCGCACAAAGACCTTACTCGGCACAAAGACGGTGACGTCCGATGGACTGTCCACCCGCGTTGACCATACGCTGTTTCTGGACAGCTCACTGTGTACCGTGCGCTTGACCATGACCCTGCCCGGCATCACCGGCACGTAGAGGCTGGGGTAGTTGGCGTTCCACAGGTCATCTTCGTGATCGACATAGTCCTGTGCCGTGGTCGAGATCGTCAGACCCGGGTTGCCGGCCCTTTTCAGGTTGATTCGGCCGGAGCCAACGTCGAAGGGATCGGCTGGCGTCACGCCATCCTCCTTGACCACGCCAGCGTAGGCGGTGGTCATGAGCGCCGATTTGATCTGCCCTGGTGTCCAATCAGGATGCAGAGCTCTCAGCAAGGCTGCCGCGCCTGCCACGTGCGGGCTGGACATCGAAGTCCCCTGGATGGACTGGAACAACTCGCCGGGCCTGCCGCCGATTGCCGTAGCCGGCATTGGCGAGTGACCCGCCAGGATCTGGATGCCGGGAGCAGTCACATCGGGTTTGCTGATGCCCAGAGTTTGTCCCGGCCCACCGCGCGAGCTGAAGGACGCCATCACATCGCCTGGCACTGCGCTGGCGACACCCTGGGTGAAGGTAGCCACGACGCCAGTATGGCTGTCCATAAAGGTCTGCAGCGCTGTCCCTTCAGACGCTTCAATGTGAACGCTGGGGATAAAGTGGTTATCGGTGTCCAGGCCCTGGGGAACTGTGTTGCGCATGATCATCCCACTGCCGCCGGCGTTGGCCACGTTAAAGCTCTTTTCTACCCGGGCGATTCCCCCGCGATCGCAGATGACGATCTCTCCGCTGAACGTGCCCGGAGGCTGTGGGGTGCACAGAGCAACAGGCGAAAAGACGACGGGTGTGGGAGTATAAATGCCCTCGGTAACCGTCGCGCCGATCAGCTCCAACGTATCACCATTGTCAGCAGCGAGGGTGATGGTGCTCAGGAAATGGCGATCGGTGGTGCTGGCGGCCACGGTTGTCGTCCAAGGCTCACGGTGACCCGTCGTATCGGAGGTCGGGCCAGAGTTGCCGGCTGAAGCAGCCACGAACACACCGTTCTCGTAGGCGCTCAGGAAGGCCAAACTGACGAGGTCGGAATAGGGAGAGCCCCCACCGCCGATGGAAAAGTTGATCACGTCTACTTCGTCGAGGATCGCCTGCTCGACCGCGGCTGCCGAGTCGCTGGTGTAGCAGCCCTCGTCACCGCACACTTTGTACATGATGACGTGGGCTCGTGGCGCTACGCCGGAGATAGTGCCGCGCGGGATCCCAAAGATGCTGGCTTCTACGCCACCGTTGCCGGCAGCCGTGCTAGCCGTGTGCGTGCCGTGGCCATCGGCATCTCGGGCCGAGTCGAACTCGCCGGGAAGGAGGCCGACGAGCACCTTGTACGTATCGTGAAAGTCGTAGGCACCGATGAGTTTGCTGTTGCAGGTGAAGGGTACATCGTTGGGGTTGTAGGCCGTATCGCCAAAGTCACACGTGCTACGAGGCTCGCCGGATGCAAACCCATTGGAGCCGGGCACGACCGGCGGTGGTGCATACGCCTTGCCGGAAGGATCCGGGTCAGAGAACGAGGGGTGCTCCGGCCAGATGCCGGTGTCGAGCACACCGACGACGATGCCCTCCCCTGCATTCTCCTGCCCGCCCAACTGTGCCCACGCAGTCGGGGAGCCGATGAACTCATTGCTCACCTCGGTGTTGACCTGTCGCCGCTCATCCAGATAGACGCCGGTCACGCCATCCAAAGAAGCCACACTGGCCACCTTGCTTCCCGCCACAACCATCGAAACGCCCCTAAAGACTTTGTCGTAGCGGTGAACGATCTGGCCGCCGGAGGCGGCCACCAACGTGTCTTCGTCAAATGATTCGTCGTAGATAACAATGATGCTGACCACCTCCAGATCCTCAGGTTTGACGATCCGGGAAGTGGAATCACTCTCGGCAAGAATGCCGTCCTTCTGAGCCGTAGAGGTGTAGCTGGAATCGGGCGCCAACGGAGTCGCAGTAAATAGGCTGTCCGGTCCCTGCGACGATACTGGCAGCGCTGACAGACTCACCAGCACGATCAGTACGGCGATTAGTGAAACAGTCTTCTTTCGCATTTCTTACTAGCCCTCCTATAGGTATCACCTGGATGTTGTAGGTTACCACCTCTCCTTCCGGCATGTGATTGTTGCCTTATCTTCGCACCACCCCCTTTTCGACTGAGCTTTCCCAGCAAGGCGGAGAATAATGCCACGCTCAATTGGCCGCTGCATAGTATACAGCAAAACAGGCAAGCGGCCAAATCACCCAAGCAATCGCCTTGCGCAGGCAGGCACCAGATACACCTAGATGAACAGCGTCACTGTCGAGTTACGCGCCTCCCGAATGAACGAGCCCACCGCGCAATACTCCTTGATGAGGTCCTGGCGCAGATCCTCTGGCTTGATCCCCATGATCTCCATCGTCATATCGCAGGCCATGATCTTGCCGCCGAGTTCCTTGAAATCCAGCAGCATTCTCTCCAAGGAAGCTACGTTAGCCTTCTTCATCCGCAGCTTGACCATCAGCTTGCCCAGACCCAGCATGTGCATTTTCGAAAGAGGCCCCTTCTCCAATCCACCCTTCTTGAGCCGTTGCAGGCCCCAGAAAGTGAAAAAGATGCTGGCCTCCATGCCCATCGCCAGCGCACCGTTGCCGATGATCAGCGCGCTATAGAGCTTGTCCATATCGCCGCTGTGCGCAACGATGGTCACCCGCTCGACTTTTCCATCCTGTTCCATCTCGCCTGCTCCTACCGCCGAATGCGGATCGTCCAATCGTCGTCCGCCCCCTCGACGCTCAACAGCGTCAGCCCCAGGGCCTCCACCGCCATCGGGACCTCCTTCTTCGACGCCGGATGCGTGCCGACCACCTCGACCACGTCCCCCGGCGAGGCTTTGCGCAGCGCTTTGCGCACCTCCACCAGCGGCACCGGGCAGGTCTCCCCCCGGCAGTCCACTTTGACGCTGGCCGCCTCCAGGGGGCACTCGCCGCTCGTCGTATCCACTCTGATGTCAGCCATCTCTCACTCCCTACTCCGCAAACTGCACGACCACTTCGTCCACGTCCCACAGCGGCTCGATCTTTTCTACGATCTCCTCGCGGATATTGCTCGCAAACTGGTGATCGGCGGGCAGATCGACGACGACGCGCACCTTGCCGTCGGCGACCTCGATATCCTCGACCAAGTTGGTGCGCACCAGATCCAGCCCAACCACCGGGTTCATCACCCGCTTGAGCCGCTTGCGCACCACCTCGACCGTGGTCGGCTCGCGCTCCTTGATCAGGCCGTGGCGCTCCTCATAGTTCTCGATGGCCGCCCGCAGCCCGTCCACCGCCAGCACCGAGCAGTGGATCTTGATCGGCGGCAGCCCGCCCAGCGCCTCGGAAGCCTCCTTCCAGGTGATTTTCTTGGCCTCCTCCAGCGTCTTGCCCTTGGCCAGCTCGGTGATGATCGAGCCGGTGGCGATGTTGGAGGCGCAGCCGTAGGACTCGAACTTGATGTCGGTGATCGTCTGCGTTTTCTCGTCCACCTGCAAATAGACGGCCACCATGTCGCCACAGGCCGGGCTGCCCTCGATCGACTTGGCGTCGGGATCCTCCAGCCGCCCGACGTTGCGCGGGTTGCGGAAATGCTCCATGACAAGCTCACTATATGGCAGCGGCATAACACACCTCCTGAAGCGTGTCTGCGAATCGGCGAATTCACCGATTCACAGACACGTCGATTCGATTACTCGCCTCTACTGGCCAAAGCGTGATCCATCATGATGAGCGCCTGGCCCTTGTCGCCGGTCATCTTCAGCGTCTCCAGGATTTGGGTGGCGTTGCTCTCCTCCTCGACCTGCTCGTTGATGTACCATTGCAGCAGCACCTGGCTGGGGTAGTCCTTCTCTGCCAGTGCGAGCTCGTACAGATCGTGGATCAACCCCGTCACCTTCTTCTCGTGCTCCAGCGTCAGCTCAAAGAGAGCGGTCGGCGACTCGAACTCGACCGGCGGCTGGTCGATAGCCTTCAGCTCCACCCGCCCGCCGCGCTCGACAATGAAGTCAAAGAACTTCATCGCGTGCTCGACCTCTTCCTGGCACTGCGCCTTCATCCAGTGCCCAAAGCCGGGAAGGTTCCGCTCCTCGGCGTAGGCCGCCATGGCCAGGTACAGATAGCCGGAATAGAGCTCGTTCTTGATCTGCTCGTTGATTGCATCCTGCATCTTTTTGCTTAACATGACCTTGCCCCTTTCGTGTTCTCTTGATATATGACAGCCCTGCTCACAGCTACGGCAGAAACTGATAATCCCAACCAAAGTTCACATCCGGAATCTCTTCACCCTCGCCCACAGCGACCGTGGCCCGCCCCTCCTCATTCGGGTACGTCCAACCACCTGGGATGAGGATAGTCTCGTTCGTGGCGTCCAGCGCATCGACCGAGACGCAGTAGGTCCCCGCATCCAGCCCGGGGAACGAGTACAGCCCATTTGCATCTGTGGCCGCCGTCGCCAGGCCGGTGGAGGGACAAGCACCCGATCCCAGCATCACCACTACCCCCTCAATGCCAGGCTCGCCAGCTTCGAGCACCCCGTTCGCCACAAGGCCACCGCCCGGCAGCTTGACGCATCCCTCAGGCGGCTCGGCCACCGTCTCGTAGGGCACCTTGCACAGATCGTGCCACACCTTGCCGCCGATCGCGCCAAGAGCAAGCTCTGCGGTCGGCTCTTCGGGCGGCACGTTGTCCACCGCCAACTCGAAGGTGCCAGTCACGCCGTTGACGTCCACCGTGTAGGTCCCCGCCGGCAGGCCATAGACATCCAGCGAGATGACCTCCTCGAACGGCACCACTTCATCGGTACAGACCACATCAGCCGACTGGACGGTCGTGATGGTCACCCGGAACGTGTTGCCATCCCGCTCCTGCAAAACCTGGTCAATCGCGATACACACACCATTCGGGAAACCGCCCCGCGCCACGACGTTGACCTGCACCGGAAACGATTCCAGGATCAGAATGTCGATGCTCCCGACAGGAGCCAGATCCCCGATCACGCCATCGTCAGATGGCGGTGACGTGCGAGCCTGCGTTGGCGGCGCGTATGCCGTCGGCATGCCTCCCACCGTCGGCGTGACCCCGATGCCTGAACACCCCAGGGTCATCAACGCCAGGAACGCCACGATGGCCAACACCCAATAGTGTTCAATTGTTTCACGAAGAGCCCTCCGCAGTAGCAGCACCAGCGAGGGCAAGTTGGGCAAGTGCATCGCGCTGCCCCTGTTCGTAGCCTAGTTGATACAGGCGCTCGTGCATCTGAA
>Ga0315544_1000080_pt1 | contig 88424 bp, 76 predicted proteins | sample SalMarSW160130MG_2_FD_202543 | JGI IMG/M metagenome (GOLD analysis project Ga0315544, IMG submission 202543) | Salt marsh sediment microbial communities from the Plum Island Ecosystem LTER, Massachusetts, United States - Salt Marsh Sediment SW1601-130 ...
GCTCGGAAAATGTTCATTCATTTGTTTATCCAAACAAAAAACCCTTACAGATCATTAAACTATAAGGGCTTATAATTTAAACTTGTGGACCCTGCTGGGCTCGAACCAGCGACCCCCTGATTATGAGTCAGGTGCTCTGACCAGCTGAGCTAAGGGTCCCGATATACTATTCTGAAAAAGTTTGCAATAATAAATAATTGTAAACAAATATACAATTAATTTGTTGATTAATTAAATTAAGGTAGGCCCGGTTTTTATGAGCTAAAATATTGTAAATTAGAGCCTTGCGAGAGCCTTTTTGATAAGCTCAATCATTTTTCCCGCATTATTTTTAAGTATATCAAGCATTTCATCCGGTGAAGGTGGTTTAATGTCTGTTCTCCATGAATCATAATCTGTGCAAAGTGCGATAGCAGCGAAGGGTATACCTAATTCATTAGCGAGAATTGCTTCTGGTGCAGTTGACATATTTATTATATCTGCTCCCCAGGCCCTGTATAAATTTGACTCTGCTCTTGTTGAAAACCTGTGACCTTCAATTGTAATTATTGTCCCCTTGGTGTGAATTGTTATTCCCAATAATACAGCTGCTTCAATCAAATGATCCCTCAACTCATCGGAAAAGGGATTTGCCATAGGTGTATATTTTAATTCTCCATGTTTATGTTCTTCATTGATAGTGGTTGTAATTTGTTTTGTAAGATCTATAAACTGATCCAGAACTACAAGCTCCCCGGGACATATTTCTTCCTGCAGACTACCACACGCACTTGTTGATAATATATGTGTGCATCCCAGTTTTTTCAGCGCATAAATATTTGCACGGTAATTTACTTGTGTTGATGGTATTGAATGCTCCTTTCCATGACGTGATAAGTGTATAATATCCACATCATTATACTTACCTGTTTTAATCTCTGAGCTTGGATCGCCATAAGGAGTTTTAACTTTAGTTTCTTTAGTTTTTTCTAAAAATTTAAGGTCTTCAAGTCCTGTTCCTCCTATTATAGCTATTTTATTCATTTAACAGAATTTTTAAATTTTTCAGGAAATAAACTAAATATACTGCTTTTTTTTGCTTTACAGATACCTCTTTCTGTAATTAAGCCACTAACAAATTTAGCAGGAGTCACATCGAATCCAAAATTTCTAACAGGGAATTTTTCACCAGTTATCATAACATTTTCGATTTTCCCTGCTATCATTCCCTGAATATAAGTAATCTCATCCGGATCTCTTTGTTCAATAGGAATTTCATTTATTCCATTTTCCATATTCCAGTCAATTGATGATGAAGGAAGTGCAACATAAAAGGGAATACTATTATCTTTTGCTGACAGGGCCTTTAAATATGTACCTATTTTATTTGCCACATCTCCTGTTATTGTAGTACGATCGCTGCCAACAATTACAAGATCTACTAATCCGCGCTGCATCACATGGCCCGCGGCATTATCCGTTATGATTGTAAAAGGAACTCCGTGCTGTTCCAGTTCCCAGGCTGTTAATTTTGCTCCCTGATTTCTTGGTCTTGTTTCATCAACCCATACATGAACATCAATGCCCCTGTCATGAGCCATATATATGGGTGCGGTGGCCGTGCCATAATCAATGCAGGCAAGCCATCCTGCATTACAATGAGTAAGTATATTTACAGGATCACCATTTTTTTGTCTGCTTATATTCTCGATAAGTGGAAGGCCGTGTACACCAATCTTCCTGCAATTTTCTTTTTCAGTTTCTAATATTTCCAGTGCATTTTTAAAGGCAGCAGTTCTTTTTTCATCAGGTGAATCATATTTTTTAATAACTTCCAGCTGTTTGTCAACTGCATATACCAGGTTTATGGCAGTAGGTCTTGCAGATTTAAGTTTTTCAGCTGCTGAAAGCAGGTATTCATCAAGGGGAATTTTTTGATTGTATTTTACTAAAGCCAGATAAATTCCAAAGGCTGCTGCTGCACCAATTAAAGGAGCTCCCCTTATATGCATGTCTTTAATGGCTGTATAAACATCCTCAAAAGACGATAAGCTTTTTATCTTAAATTCAAAAGGAAGGAAGCTCTGATCTATAACCTGTACGACAGAATTATCGTTTTCTTTTACCCATATTGTATCATAATGTTTACCGGCGACCTTCATTTTTACCAGATTAAATTCGAAATAATATTATAGAAAATTCTTTCTTTGTAAATTAAAATAAAAATAATGAATTTATCCGATGAAATATTAATTTCAAAAGCACAAATTAAGAATATAATATTTGACTGGGGCGGAGTAATAACAGATCTTGATTTCAATGCAAGCATTGAAGCTTTTAAAAAGTATGGCCTGGATAGTTTTATTGAACAGTACAATATAAATTTTCAGAAAGAGTTCTATACCAGGCTGGAAACGGGAATGATTTCTCCTGAGGAATTCAGGACTGAGCTCAGGAAACTTATACCAAATCCGATCACTGACAGCGAGCTGGATAATGCATGGGCGGCACTACTATGTGAATTGCCAAGAGAAAGATGGGATTTGCTGCATAAAGTAAAAAAATACTTTAGAACATTTCTTTTAAGCAATACTAACAAAATTCATGTAGAGAGATATTTTCAGAGGATATATGAAAGTTATGGTGTATATGGGTACAGACATTTGTTTGAAAAGACTTACTTCTCATATGAATTGAAGATGCGTAAGCCTGATATAAGAATATTTGAGTTTGTCCTGAAAGACAACGACCTGAAGCCAGAAGAAACCCTCCTGATTGATGATTTTAATGAAAATATTGAATCTGCGGGGCAGCTCGGGATAATTACATATCAGTTAAAAGAACCTCTTACTGTATTAGATATTTTCAGCAATGACTAGAGTAAAACTTGAACTACCTGTCGGGCAGGAACCAAGCCTTTTTTTGAAATATTATAAAAATCAATTTAGCTGAAAGATGAAGGTTATTGGCTAATAATTTTTACATTTGTGTTTTACATTTAAAGAATAATTATATAAATTTTAAGTGATTATGAGTATTTACCGCAATTTGATAGAGAAAAGAACAAAGTTATCATTGATTGGGCTGGGATATGTAGGACTTCCAATTGCTCTGGGTTTTGCAAAGAAGGTTTCAGTTATAGGCTTTGACATAAGTAATCAGAGGGTGGCGCTGATGAAGAAGAAAATAGATCCCAGTGAAGAGCTCAAACCAGATGCATTTGATAATGTTGATATCAAATTCACATCAAATAAAGACGATTTAAAAAAAGCTTCCTTTCATATAATTGCAGTACCTACTCCCATTGATAAGAATAAGTTGCCGGATTTATCACCCCTTTATGGAGCAACAAGAACAGTTGGGTCAATCCTGAAAAAGGGAGACTATGCTGTCTATGAATCAACCGTATATCCGGGGACAACTGAAGAAAAATGCATCCCCCTGCTTGAGGAACTTTCAGGTTTGAAATGCGGAAGGGATTTTAAAGTAGGATATTCGCCGGAAAGAATAAATCCCGGAGATAAGGACCATACATTTTCAACAATAACAAAAGTTGTTTCCGCATGTGATGATGAATCTCTGGAACAAATTTCACTTGTTTATGAAATTGTTGTGGAAGCAGGAATTTTTAAAACTTCATCTATTAAGGTTGCTGAAGCTGCAAAAATTATTGAGAACACACAACGTGACGTCAATATTGCCTTAATGAATGAACTTTCAATGATTTTTAATAAAATGCAAATAAATACATATGAAGTTCTGGAAGCTGCAGGTACAAAATGGAATTTTTTAAAATTTTACCCTGGTCTGGTTGGAGGTCATTGTATTGGAGTAGATCCTTATTATTTAACATTTAAAGCAAATGAATTAGGGCATCATGCTCAGGTTATTAATTCAGGAAGGGAAGTAAATGATGGAATGGGTAAGTATTTGGCGACAGAGCTTGTTAAAAAAATTATTAAGGCCGGTAAAAACATATTAAATTCCAGGGTCCTTGTAATGGGAGCGACATTTAAGGAGGATGTCAGTGATATTCGAAATTCAAAAGTAGCTGATTTGGTCAGGGAGTTAAGGTCATATGGTATTAATGTTAATGTTACCGATCCTTTGGCTTCCTCAGAAGAACTTAATGCGGAATATGGATTTGAATTAATCCCGGAAATAAAATCAAGCTATGACGCCATTGTTGTAGCAGTTGCTCATAAACAATACTTAAAACTGAATGAAAAGTATTTTGAGTCTATTATCAGTAATAATGGGATTTTAATGGACGTTAAAGGGATATATAGAAAAAATATAAATAAATTAACATACATGAGTTTATAAAGCAAATGACAGGTCATTCAAAAAAAAAATTTGCACTTATTGGAGTAGGGGGCTATATTGCTGTAAAGCATTTAAGGGCAATAAAAGAAACCGGCAATGAGCTGGTTGCATCTTTAGATCCCGGCGACAGCGTCGGCATTATAGATCAGTATTTTCCTGACAGTGATTTCTTTGTTGAGTTTGAAAGGTTCGATCGTCATATTGACAAATTAAGAAGAACCGGGACCAATGTTGACTATGTAAGTATATGTTCTCCAAATTATTTACATGATTCACATATTCGTTTTGCCCTTCGTTCGGGAGCACATGCAATATGTGAAAAACCTTTAGTTCTTAATCCATGGAATGTAGAAGCCCTGCAGGAAATTCAAAAAGAGTCCGGGAATTATATCTATAATATATTGCAATTGAGACTTCATCCATCAATTATTAGTCTTAGAGAAAAAATTAAAAAATCGTCAGAAGATAAAATACATGAGGTTGATCTGACATATATAACCAGCAGGGGGAACTGGTATTTCATTTCATGGAAGGGTGATCTTCAGAAATCAGGAGGTATAGCCACTAATATAGGTGTACATTTCTTTGATATGTTAATATGGATCTTTGGAGACGTCAAAAAAAATATAGTTCATTTGCTTGAAAGAAATAAAGCATCCGGTTACCTTGAGTTAGAAAGGGCCAGGGTAAGATGGTTTTTGAGTCTGGACTTTAATGATATTCCCCGGTCATCAAAAGTGGAAAAAGGACGTACATATCGCTCGATAATGATTGACAGGGAAGAAATAGAATTTAGTTATGGATTTGATGATCTTCATACAAGGAGCTATGTTGATATACTTGCAGGTGACGGATTCGGACTTCGCGAAGCAAAACCTGCAATTGAGACTGTTTATACAATTCGAAACGCTACACCTGTTGGTTTAAAGGGAGACTATCATCCGCTTTGTAAAAGCGACTATTAATAAAATAGTATTAATATAATTAATTCGAACAAACATATGAATAATAAGAAAAAGGCAGCACTTATTACTGGTATAACAGGACAGGACGGAGCTTACCTTGCCGAGTATCTGTTAAAAAAAGGTTATGTAGTGCATGGAATAAAAAGAAGAAGTTCATTATTTAATACCGATAGAATTGATCACCTGTATCTGGACCCTCATGTTGAAAACAGAAATTTCATTTTACATTATGGAGATTTAACCGATTCCACTAACCTTATAAGAATAATTCAGGAGATTAAACCTGATGAGATTTATAATCTCGCAGCAATGAGTCATGTCAGGGTTAGTTTTGACACTCCCGAATATACTGCTAATGCGGACGGATTAGGTGTTCTGAGGATTCTTGAAGCAATACGATTACTGGGACTTATCGACAAAACAAAAGTATACCAGGCGTCTTCGAGCGAATTGTACGGACTTGTACAGGAAGTGCCCCAGACTGAAAAAACGCCATTTTATCCCAGGAGTCCGTATGCTGTGGCGAAATTATACGCATACTGGATTGTTGTAAATTACAGGGAGGCTTATAACTTATTTGCCTGTAATGGTATATTATTTAACCATGAATCACCCATCAGGGGAGAAACATTTGTTACAAGAAAGATAACACGTGCTGTTGCCAGAATAGTACTTGGATTACAGGATAAATTTTATCTGGGTAATTTATCCGCCAGACGTGACTGGGGACATGCCAAGGATTATATTAAAGCTATGTATTTAATACTTCAGCACGATGAGCCTGATGATTACGTGATAGCAACAGGTATTACAACTGAGATACGTGACTTTGTGAAAATGGCTTTTATGGAGGTGGGAATAGAAATTGAATTTAAAGGTAAAGGAGCTGATGAAAAAGGATTTATTAAAGCTTGCAATGATTCTAATTATCAGTTAGAGAGAGGGAAAGAAATCTTGGCGGTAGATCCAAAATATTTCAGGCCAACAGAAGTAGATTTACTGATTGGAGATTCCTCAAAAGCCAAATCCAAGCTAAACTGGGAACCTGAGTATGATTTGAAAGGATTGATTAAAGATATGGTTCATTCCGATATTAAGCTTATGAAAAAGGAACAATTTTTAAAAAACGGCGGGTATAAAACATTAAACTATTTTGAATAAAAGGAAATTACATCTTAATGATAATAGCAAATTGTAATTACAAATGGATAAGAACAGTAAAATTTACATAGCAGGTCATACAGGGCTTGTAGGAAGTGCGCTTACCAGAAACTTAGTTGCTAAGGGCTATAAAAATATAATTGGAAAAACGATTGACGAGCTGGATTTAACTGATCAAAGATCCGTTGCGAATTATTTTAAAAGAGAAAAGCCCGAATATGTATTTCTTGCTGCAGCCAAAGTTGGCGGAATTGTTGCAAACAATACATATAGAGGACAGTTTATTTATGAGAATTTGATGATTCAGAACAATGTTATACATAATAGTTATTTGAATGGAGTAAAGAAATTACTTTTTTTGGGCAGTTCATGTATTTATCCAAAGCAGGCTCCACAGCCCATGAAAGAGAAATATTTATTAACCGATGTTTTGGAATATACCAATGAGCCTTATGCAATTGCGAAGATAGCCGGAATAAAACTTTGTGAGAGTTATAATATACAATACGGAACAAATTATATTTGTGCTATGCCAACAAACCTTTATGGCCCTCATGATAATTATGATTTGGAAAAGTCACATGTTTTGCCCGCTCTGATTAGAAAAATGCATTTGGGAAAATGCCTGATTGAAGATAATTGGCCCGCTATAAGGAACGATTTGCATAAAAATCCGATTGAAGGAGTTAATGGAAAGTCACCCGAGGTTGAAATAAGTGAAAAGCTTGAAAAATATGGTATTTTCAGACATAGCTCTTCAGATACTCCTGTAACTATTAAATTATGGGGCTCAGGAATTCCAAGAAGGGAATTGATGCACTCCGATGATATGGCTGATGCCTGTGTCTTTCTAATGGAGAATATAGATTTTAAAGATCTTGTTAAGTTAAAGGATGAGGAAATTACATTAAGGGATACCAGACATGAAGTTAGAAACGGTCATATAAATATAGGCACTGGAAAAGATTTAACCATAAAGGAACTGGCTCTTATGGTTAAACGTATTATAGGATTCGACGGATTAATAGAATGGGATAATTCAAAACCTGATGGCACATTTCAAAAACTATTGAGCGTAAAGAAACTAAATAAACTGGGATGGGAAGCAAAAATCGGACTGGAACAGGGAATCGCCAGTATTTATAAAGACTATGTAAGTTAGATGCTGCGGAAGGGATTTAATTATTAGATGATCTGATATAGCCTGCCTTACAACCCATTTCTTTTCAACATGTTTAATATTATCAGATGTTTGGAATAGCCTAACACTGCCAAACATGTTTTCCCACTTTTTTGTTAGTTGGATGGTTATTATAAAACCTGCTTTCTCCTGATTATATATATTTATAGAAATATAAATGAATATTCTGTTCAGGAGTGACTGATGAATACCTATAATAACCGCAATTGCAGTACGATGTTAATAAATCATTATTTGATGAGTTATTAAATTCAATAATTTAGGGCGAATTAAATAAATTAAAAATGAAAAAGGCTATTAAAACTATATTTTGGTTTATACTAATAGCAGGTATAGTCATTTTAGGCTATGTATTTTTAATTCAACCTGAAGCAGGATATCAGTCAATTTACCTGGTCCCTGAAAATGCAGCCTTTATAGTTGAATCAGACAGGCCTTTTAAGGCATGGGATAACATTATACGTAGTAAAGCATGGAACCGTCTTCGAACAAATGTTTTTTTAGCAAAACTTGATACAAATATTAGAAGTCTGGATTCTTTAATTAGCTCGAAAAGGTTACTTTTCAAATTGCTTGGCTCCAGAAAAGTTGTTATTTCAGCGCATTCTTACAATGGTAAATATGATTTCCTGTATATTATTGATCTGAAGAAATTTTCAAAATTCAGGGATATTAATAAATACATGCAAAAGGTTCTGGGTGATGATTTCAAGCTGACTCAAAGAAATTATAAAGGATTAGAGATTTTTGAGCTATATAATATAAAATCAAGTGAGATGTATTACTTCTCCCTTGTGAAAAATCAACTTATCTTTTCAAAGGTTTATATTCTTCTGGAAGCTTCCATTGATCAGATGGATGAATTAATCATAGGCCGTGATTTAAATTATATAGAGGTTTCGAAAAAGATATCAGGGAAAGGTTTATTCAGGATATATATTAATTATAAATATTTTGATGATTATATTAAAAATCTTCTTGGCAAAACGAATGAATTCATATCAACTTTATCCGGGAGCCTGTATTATTCAGGCATTTCATTTGATATAGATGAAAGCGCTTTAATGAAGCTTACAGGTTTTACTACTGTTAATGATACTATAAGTTCTTATTTTCTGGCCATTTTAAATTCAGGTAAAGGGTCACAAAACATTCTGGAAATTATTCCCAAACGGACAGCTTCATATATTTGCCTGGGATTTAATGATATAATTAGTTTTTACGAAAATTTTGAAAAATCAATGGGAGAAGAGTTTTTGAAAGACTATCAAAGTGCAATACAAAAAATTGAAAAAAGACTAAAGATTAATATACAGGAAAATTTCTTTAACTGGATAGATGATGAAATTGCACTGATACAGACTCAGCCCTCAAACCTTGGAAAGGAAAATGAATTTGCAGTGGTTTTCAAAGCAAAAAATAAAAATACTGCAGAAAAGAATCTTGATTATATAACAGAACAAATAAAGAAAAATACCCCTGTTAAGTTTAAAGAAATAAATTATAAAGAATATAAGGTTAACTATCTTCATATACCGGGATTCTTTAAGATAATACTGGGGAAGCTATTATCTAAATTAGAAAAACCATATTTTACTATTATTGATAAATATGTAATATTCAGTAATCATCCACAAACTTTAAAAAGTATAATTGATGATTATAAATCAGGAAGTACTTTAGCAAATTCTGTTGAATTTTATAATTTTTCGAAGAATTTCTCAAAAAAATCAAGCGTGTTTATATATATACAAACACCATTACTTCTTACCAATTTAAAGGAATTTGTCGGGCCCAAAACATGGTTAAATCTGCAGAAAAACAAAGAATACATCACATCTTTTCCTCAGATAGGATTTCAGGTAAATAATGCCGATGATCTGTTTAAACTTGATTTTGCTGCGCAATATTATGAACAGGTAGAAGAATTTAAGCCTGAATATTACGATATAGATAATATACTTACAGAGTCGGTTGATGCCGGAAAAATAATTCAGGAAACTGAATCTGTTGATTTGGCGAGGGAATCGGAAATAGTGATTGACGATTTGGATGTCAAAAAGCATGAGGAATATTATGACAGCGGACAATTAAAACTTACGGTAGGATTAAAAAATGGATTAAAACACGGAAATTTTAGGGAGTTTTATGAAAACGGGACATTAAAAATCAAGGGCAAATATAAAGAAAATAAAAAGACCGGTATATGGAATTATTTTAATGAACAGGGGAAACTCATTGAAGAACGTGAGTTTGCAGAAGGTGAGGAAATTATTAAATGAAAAAGTAAAAACTTAAAACTAATATGCAAATCGAACAATTGGCATTCGATTTATTAAGTCGAATCAGGAATGGGGAAGATTACACAAATCTGGTAAGTAAATTAGGAGAGATTAAAACCAGCGATATTTTTTCGGCAATATCAAATGACGAAAAACGAAAGGCATTTTGGATAAATATTTATAATTCGTTCAGGATTGTTTTCCTTCAATCAAATCCCTCTCTTTTGGAAAATCAAAAATTCAGATATTTATTATTTGGCAATAATCAGATTATCATTGGAGGAAACAAATTAAGTCTCAATAATATTTTGCACGGAATTTTACGACATTCAAAGGTATGGTGGGCAAAAGGATATTTATCAAATATTTATGTAAAGAAACTCGAGCGGAGACTTAGAGTTCGTATTTTTGATAATCGCATTCATTTTGCGATTAACTATGGTAGCAAAAGCAGTCCTCCTGTTCGTATATATAACAGTGCAGAGATAAGCCACCAGCTGGAATTATCAACAAAATTATACCTGGATTCTGAGGTTACATTTTTTGAAGAAGAAAACATGGTTACAGTTTCTCAGTTATTTAACTGGTATGCTGGAGACTTCGGGGGCATGAACGGGATTCTTAAGTTTTTGAAAAAATATGAAAAAATACCAGGCGACAGTACACCATTGATCATTTATACACCTTTTAACTGGTCACCGGAAGTCAGGAATTTTTCATAATATATTATTCGCATTCAGATGTTTTATAAACATATAATATATGCTGGAAAAAGTAAAACAAACCTATGAATTCCTTAAAAAGAAAGGAATTTATTCTCCTGAAATAGGAATAGTGTTAGGAACGGGTCTGGGTAAATTAGTAAATGAAATCAATATAGATAAAGTAATCGAATATACTGATATTCCTCATTTCCCAATTGCTACAGTAGAGTATCATCTAGGGAAGCTTATTTATGGAAAGTTAAAAGGCAAAACAATTATTGCTATGCAGGGAAGATTCCATTTCTATGAAGGTTACAGTTTGCAGGAGATAACTTTTCCGATAAGAGTAATGAAACTTCTGGGTATTAAGTATCTGCTTCTTTCGAATGCTGCCGGAGCAATGAATCCACATTTCAGAAAAGGTTCATTGATGTTAATTGATGATCATATTAACCTTTTACCGGATAATCCTTTAAGAGGTAAAAATTATGATGAGCTGGGGCCAAGATATCCTGATATGAGCCAGCCGTATTCCAGGAAACTTAATGATAAACTGGAGGCCATTGCAAAGCAGGAAAATATTGAACTGAATAAAGGGGTATATGTAGCAGTTGTAGGACCTAACCTTGAAACACGTGCTGAATACAGATTTCTCAGGACAATTGCTGATGCTGTGGGCATGTCCACTGTGCCTGAAGTGATTGTAGCTAATCATATGAGTATACCGTGCGCAGCTATTTCTGTTCTCACAGATGAATGTGATCCGGATAATTTAGCACCTGCCGATATTAAAGATATAATTGAAACTGCGGGAAAAGCAGAACTAAAGCTAATCAGATTATTCACAGCCCTGATAGATGAATTATAGAGCAATGTTACAATTAGACAATATAGCAATAGAACAATTCAGCAATAAAACAATATAGCAATAGAACAATATAGCAATAAAACAATTCAGCAATAGAACAGTCTTATTGCAATATCTTTTCCCTCTCTTCACTTGTAAGATTCAGATCAGCACTTATTTTCTGAATAGTTGGTCTGTTCATTAAAAGGACAAGCAAAAAAACAGATACAGGAATTAATAAATAAGGACTTCCAAAAAAGAAAAAAGTAAGCAGATTGAAAACACATAAATACTCAATTATAACTAATTTGACCATCAGGGAAGTCTTATAACCAGAGAGTTTTTGTGATAGATTTGAGTTTTTTTTCAGATTTTCAATTTTCCTTTTATGTAAGAGATAACTTACGGGGTAAAGGATTATTATGAATATTCCTAATAATATCTTGAATATAAAACCAATTTCTTTGTAATTTCTAAATGTAAATCTAAAATTGTTTGTTATTCTAACAAAAACTGATGCTCCGAATAAAATTATTATTCCTAAAAACAGAACTATAAAATACAGATTAATTTGTTTATAGTGCTCTTTCGGGTCTGATATCTCAAATTTCATAATTATTCAACCGATCCGTAAAGAAATTAAAACCAGGGTAAGTTATTATTTTTCTATTCTTCCTCATCTGCAACATCATCAGTAATCTCGAGGTTCTCAAAGTTGTCAAATTCATCTATTGTAGTATTATCGTAATCTTCTTCTTCTTCTTCCTCTGCAGTATTATTTTTAGGCATCTTAATTAAATAATATGTGTCTTCTGTTTCAAATGGCAATGCAAGTTCAATTTCTCCTCTTGAATTTTCGAAAGTTATTAAGTTATCTTCAAAGCCGTCAGGATACCTTTCCTTTACCTGTTCAACAATATCTTCAGGCAATTGCTCATAATTTTTTATTATTCTTTTCTTTCCCACTGTGCTAAGATTAGAGATCTGAACAAAGTCGTATATAAATTTAAATATTCTTATATTTTGATAATACGAATAAAAAAAATTTGGGTTAAATGTATGTAAAAAATATTTTCAAAAAACAAGATTGAAACAATATTTTTCAATAAAATTTTAAATTTTTATTTAATTATATTAATTATTAATAATTTATCAAATAACTTGTTACAGTTACCACTATAACTCAATAAAATTAATACAAAAGTTAATATAAAATTTTCAATAATATAGTCCAAAATTTACATAAAATTTTTTGTTGATTGTAGAGCAAATCTAATTTGTTGATTTTAAAAAGTAACTGAAAATTTAAATGCATACGGTTTTTTAATTATTAGAACCTGTTTCGAGTTCAGTAATTAACTTCCTTTCATTTTTAACAGATATTCCGGTTAAAGGAGTTCTCCAGTTAAGATCATCATAATATTTTATTGTGTAGGGCAAAGTCGCTTTAAAATTCAGGAACCTATAATCATAGTCCTTATAGCAAGTGATCATAGAATATTCATAGTATGAAAAAGTTTTTTTTTATATTTGCACGCCTATTAAATATTTATAATTAAAATTATTAATAATGAAACTACCTGAAAAATGTCAAAATATTCAGGAGATCAGAGAGGCTATTGACAGTATTGATGAAGAAATAATTAAGTTAATCGGAAAGCGGTTTAGTTATGTTAAAGAGATAGTTAAGTTTAAAAATAAAGACAGGGATAGTATTGTTGCAAAAGACAGGTATAATGAAGTTATTGAAAACAGAAGGATGCTGGCAGTTGAAAATGGACTTAATCCTGATTTAATAGAAAATATTTATAAGAGCCTTATTAATCACTTCATTAATAAAGAAATAGAAATTGCTAAAAAATCAGACTATAAAAAATAATTGATAACATTTAATACTTAATATATTATGTATAGAAAAGAAATTAAGGTTTTGGACTGTACCGTCAGAGATGGCGGATTAATGAATGGTTGGCACTTCCCGGATAAATTTGTAAAAGATGTATATAAAGCTTGTGCTGCATCAGGAATTGACTATATGGAAATAGGATACATAAGCAGTGAGAAAGCTTTCTCCCGCAAGGAGGTTGGACCCTGGAGATTTTGTGATGATGAGGATGTAAGAAGAATAGTAGGAGATAACAAGACTAACCTTAAACTTTCCGCTATGGCAGATATTGGAAGGATTGACCCTGATGATATAAAACCCAGAAAAGAGAGTGTTTTAGATATGATTAGGGTTGCCTGTTATGTTCACCAGATAGATAAAGCCATATTTCTTGCTGAGCATTGTTTAGAGAAAGGCTATGAGGCAACAATAAATCTTATGGCTGTATCTACTGTAATGGAGAGAGACTTAAATGAAGCACTGGATGATGTTGCCAAATCAAAAGTCCCAATATTTTATCTTGTAGACAGTTTTGGCAGCATGTATTGCGAGCAGATAGAATTATTAATTAATAAGTATAAAGCTGCATTACCTGATAAAACCATTGGTATTCATATGCACAATAATATGCAGCTGGCATTTTCAAATACTGTTACCGGAATTATCCATGGATGTAATATGCTTGATGCAACTCTGCTGGGAATAGGCCGGGGCGCAGGTAATTGTCCGCTTGAAGTTCTTCTTTCATTCTTAAAAAATCCCAAGTTTAAGCTCCGACCTATCTATGATATAATTCAAAAGCAGTTAATTCCATTACAAAAAGAGATACACTGGGGTTATTATATTCCTTACCTTATAACAGGATCAATGAATCAACACCCCAGAAGTGCAATGAAATGGATGAATGGAGAAGACAAGGACGACCTGGTGGGATTTTATAATCACATGCTGGATCAGAAAGATTATTAGAGGGACAGCATCCTGCATTTATTTAATTATTTGATTATTTAGAGGGATAATGCCCAATATAAAAAAGCCGGGCTAAGAGTAACTCTTAACCCGGACAAACTAATAAAGAAACCTGTTGGTTGATAAGTATCATATTAATGATGCATTTATATTATAAAACGTTGCTTTACCCCCAAAGATTTTTAACTATTGTGCCAGGGGCTCACCCTTTAAACCAAGTTGCTCAGCAATTTTTTGCATGCCGGTGATAGTTTCCTGAATAATATAATCAAGGTCCTTGTTTAGCATTTGGGCGCCTTTTTCAATCACTTCGCGATTTGCTCCTGCAGCAAAATGTTTAACATTCCATTTTTTCTTCACTGATTTGATTTTCAGGTCGAGGATACTTTTTGATGGCCTTACCAGAACACATGCGACTATTAATCCTGTCAGTTCATCAATAGTATATAATACCTTTTCCATAATATGTAAAGGTTCAACATCGGAACAAATTCCCCATGCATGGGACAATACAGAATTTATATAATCCTTTGGCCAGCCTTCACTCTCAAGGATTTTTTCTGTCATTTTGCAGTGTTGATCTGCATATTTTTCATAATCCAGATCATGAACGAGACCGATAATTCCCCATTTTTCAGGATCTTCACCGTAAAGTTCAGCAAAATGCCGCATGACTGCTTCTACTGCTAGTGCATGTTTAATGAGACTTTGGGATTTATTATATTTTTTAAATAATTCAAAAGCATCTGAGCGGTTTGGTGCTGTTTCTTTCATAGTAATAATATTTCTAATTAAGGTAAATATTTGTAAAAAGGTATTCCAAAGGTATTTATTATTTTTACTACCAGTTCATTACATGTTTGAAAAATGGTAAAAGTTCTTCTGCCATCTTTTTGTGATCTTCCTTATCAGGATGATAACTGCATCCGTTTGTATAAGAATGTGAAAAACTGAACATTTGAATCATGTTTTCGTCCATAACCTCTCTCATATATGTTATTACTGCGGAAAGATAATTTTGCATGCTGACACTCTTTTCTTTATCTAACATCGGGCTCGTCAGACAACATATTTGTGCAGATGGATATTTACCCCTGACAGTTCCAATAAAACTGATATAAGCTTTAACAAATTCTGCTGAATCCAGGTCAGGCCTGTCATATGAGTCATCACCATCGGAGAAATCATTAGTGCCGAGACAAATTGATACCAGATCAGGTGTATATTTGTGTGTGTCCCATAAAGAAGAGGAATCTTTATTCAGATATGTTTTGTTATAGACTTCAGGCATCGTAGGGCCCGGACTATTCCAGTATCTGGTTATACCAATTCCCGATACTGAACTTAAAAGCCAGTCAGCATTAAGTTCACGTGCTACAAGAGGGCCATAAGCAAGGTATGCATTATGCTGATCAAACCATTTTCCGGAATCGCAGGGAATTTCTGACAAATCAAGGCCCATACCGCAAGTAATCGAATTGCCAATAAATTCAATTTTGCGTTTCCTGTTTTTTTTAATACGCAGTATTTTAGTACATACTATGCCCGCCAGATCAATATAACCAGTCTGTGATTCCGTATCTTTACATACCAGAAGAGTGTGGTTCTTTCCTTTCAAATTCCTGGCTACCCGGTACTCAGTTTTGTCTTTGCTCACTTTGATTCTCCCATGATATTTGCCGTCAATCACAATAGAGATATAATTGTGATTATTATATAGACTCTGATCTTCCAGCAGGATGTCGCAATTTTCCCCCCTGAATTTTATCATGAAGTAGGCCCCTGATCCGATTAATCTGGGCTTTTGCGGGTTTGTAAAATCAATCCTTCCTGTATATTTTATCTTATCATTATCAGGCAGGTATAATGATGTATGTGTCGGGAATAATTGCTGATAATTTATAGATAATAAATATGTAGTATACAGGATAGCTACTAATACAATAGATAGTGTGGATCTAAACATAGTGCACCTCCCTGACTTTCATCTGGTATAGTAAGTAAGTAATTATCAAATATATTATAACAGTAAATAAATATAATAAAAAAGCAACTGTGTGATCGAACAATATAACTTTTTTTTTAAATTGCCAAATGCAACCTATTAGTCATTTCAATGTCTTTATAGAAAAAATTAAAATTTATACGGATGAAACATAAATTGTTATTTATAAGTTTACTTTTTCTTATAATTATTGGTATTAATGCCCAGGAAGAAGATAAACATGAGGCTAATATCAGGCCTTTTCAGGTTACATTTATTACTCCCCTGGGGACGAATGGTACAGAAGCACCCCGAATCATAAATAATTTTTCATTTAATATTCTGGCAGGATATAATGGAGGGGTTGACGGATTTGAACTGGGAGGATTCTTAAATCTTGCGAATGATTATGTTAAGGGATTTCAGATTGGCGGATTTGGAAATATTACAGGGGGTAACTCCGAAGCAGGTCAGATAGCGGGATTCATGAACATTAATGGAGGAGAAGTAGAAGGATTCCAGGGTTCGGGATTTATAAACATTGCAGGGGGCAGGACAGAAGCTGTTCAAATCGGAGGATTTACAAATATATCAGGTGCACTTGAAGGAGTTCAGGTATCAGGATTTGGAAATATAGCCAAAGAGACTAATGGAGTGCAGGCTGCAGGCTTTGGAAATATTGCAGAACAGTCAGAAGGAGTTCAGATATCGGGATTTATGAACGTTACCGGTGATATGACAGGAGTCCAGGTAGCAGGTTTTTTAAATAGAACCAGCAATATGGACGGAGTACAGGGAGGAGGATTTCTTAATATTGCTGAAAAAGTCAAAGGGGTTCAAATTGCAGGATTTATTAATATTTGTGATACAATTGACGGGATACCAATTGCTCCTCTAAGTATTGTAAAAAGAGGAGGTTACAGAAGGTTTGAATTCTGGGGAAATGAAACATTTTTCATGAATGCTTCATTTAAAATCGGCCTAAGGTACTTTTATACAGTTTTTACTCTCGGATTTAAACCGGTTGAGAGTGATTTTAATACAGGAATCGCCTTTGGTGTTGGAACAAATATTGAATTGGACAAAGATAAATCAATTGATATAGAAGCTCATAGTTATGCAATGAATAGATATTTCTGGGAGAACTGGAATTATAATTATTTGAATCAGTTAAGAGTAAGTTTTAACTATCATATAGCTGAGCATTTCAGTATTTTTGCAGGTCCTTCTTTTAACATTCTGGTTGCAGATATAATTGACTATGCCGATGAGATCGCCCCCTCATGGGCATTTACCATAGCTGACAGGAAAGATAGTATAAGAGGATGGTTTGGTTTTAACCTGGGTATGAAGTTCTAAATTTATATTAGGGTATTTTACTAACTTTTCAGATACTCCAGTCAATTGTCGATAATCCATGCTTGCTAAGTATATTGTTGGTTTGTGAGAAGTGTTTACACCCGAAGAAGCCATAGTCGGCAGAGTATGGAGAAGGATGGGCTGCCTTAAGGATATAATGTTTATTTGTATCAATAAGGACTTCTTTTGCCTGTGCGTATTTACCCCAAAGGAGAAAGATTATTCCTGCTCTTTTTTCAGATATTTTTTTTATGACAGAGTCGGTAAATACTTCCCATCCTTTATTTTGATGTGATCCCGGCTGGGATGCTCTTACCGTAAGGGTTGCATTTAACAGAAATACACCCTGGTCTGCCCATTTTTCGAGGTTACCGTGAGCCGGAATGGGAATATCTAAATCGGTTTTTAATTCTTTAAAAATATTGACTAATGAAGGAGGAAGTGAAATACCTTTGGGTACGGAAAAGCACAGCCCATGGGCCTGGCCTTTCCCGTGATACGGATCTTGCCCAAGTAACACTACTTTTATATTTTCAAAGGGTGTCTTGTTTAACGCATTGAAAATTAATCTCCCCGGAGGATAAACATTATATTTCTTTTTTTCTTCAATAAGAAATTCCTTCAATTCAATGAAATATTGAGAATTAAATTCATCCTTTAAAATTTTTTTCCAGCTTTCTTCTATTTGAGGATTTATCAGCGACATTGTTCTATAATATTTAAGAGCATATTGCAAAAATATTCTTCCTGTGTTTGTGGCATGACTAATAACATAAATAAATAAAAATACCTGCATTAAATAACTTGCTGACAATTCTCAGCAATGTTTTTAAAATTACGAAATTTAGTTATTCAGACAAATCAGAATAAACAGTGGTATAATACTTTGTCCTTAAGCCTTTAGCTCTTTCAACAGTGATACTATCACCTGTAATGTGATCCATATTGAGTCATAATAACAGAGGACGGCTAATCATTTTCAAAACGATTATTATCTAATTATATATAAACTGTTGATTTAATATTTTGTAATTAAAACTGGTTGACTGCAAATGTGCAGTTAAATCTTTATTCTTAATGTACCGATGAAATTTCGGCCGGGAGATGCCACACCTGATGCAAAAGGAATATAAAAAGTGTTAAGAATATTCTCCACTGCAATCAGAAGTGATAAATTTTTATTAATTCTGTAAACGGATTTTAAATTAATGGTAAACCATCCCGGGAATCCGTCATTAGTAGCAAAATCAATATTATCCTCACCATAGGGATTCATGTCTCCCATGTGTTTCCATCCGTTATATATCAAATATATTTCATTGCAGAATCTTTTTATATCGTAACTAATGGATGTTATGCCGTAAATTGGAGGTATATGTGATAATGGAAGTGTATCTGTCAGATTTTTACCATATGTATAGTTTAATGTTGCTTTAAAACTGATATTTGAGTTTAAATCGGAGATTATATTCAGACTGGTGCCATAAATAACAGATTCTTCTGCATTATCATTTTTAATTAATCTTAAGGTATCATCTTCAAATATTAATACAGATGAGCCGTTCAACATAGCAGGTGCTCTTACTATAGCGTTATTAAGATAACTCAGGAAAAATGCACCATTAATTTGAATATAACCGTCAATTGTTTTTGAAAAGCCGATTTCACCATTATAAGAATACTCAGGTTTAAGATTATTATTGGGGATCATCAGGTCACCGCTCTTTTCTCTTATTTTCCCGTAATCATCTATATTCGGATTTCTGTAACCACTTGATAATATCAGGTTAAGTTTTAAATCAGCGACTGGCAGATAAACCATACTTAAGCTTCCTGTTAAGGCTTTATTTTCCTGGGTAATATCAGAAAATGGCAAATTATAAAAAGATGTATTATACTCAAATTCAGAATTGTAATGAGAATAGTTAAATCTTATTCCGCCTGATATAATATATTTGTTGTTTATATTCCATTTGTTTGTAATATATGCTGACAGATCAAAAGTATTATTGTCTTTGTCCGGATAACGCGTTATAGTATCTGCAACTGAGTAATCTAAAAAGTTATATCTGTATGCCTGAGAGTAAACTTTGTTATGAACAAATTCAATTCCGTAGTTAGTTTTTATCTGTTGGTTATGCAATTTGAAAAAATCAAGGTCAATTGAATAAACATAGACATCCTCTTCCTGATTAATTTCATTCTCATCATCAAATTTTCTTGTTATTCTGTCTTCTTCAATATTTTGAAATGCGAAAATACTGCTAAAGGTCGTAAATAAAGGATTTGAGGTTTTTAGTACAGATTTCAGGGATGTTAATATTCTTTTCTGAGGACCGTAATACCAGTCAGCATATTTCAGATACTTTCCTTTATAAATATTTAGCTGATCATAACGGGGAATGTCTGAAGATGTGGAATACTGAAAATTAACAAGCAAATCAAGATAATCGCCAGGTGAATATTTAAATTTCTGCAGGAAATCATATTGTTTATATCCGGTATTCTTTTGAGTATAAGGATCAGGGTTTATTACCATAGAATCTCTTCTCTCATATCGTTTCACGAAATGGAGATTTTTACCGTAATCATCATTCAGAAACGGGGCTCTGGTTTTTCCCATCCTTATGTCACCAAAATCACTTAATGTAATGCTGGTAAGAGATCCAAACTTCCTGGTCCCTGTATTAAAGTCAAAATGATAAACTTTAGCTTTGTTCGCTGTTGAAAGCTGTGTAAATATATTTGCCTGAAAAGCGATTTTTCCCACCTCAATGGCAAATGAAGGATCTCTGGTATAATAATGAACAGTACCTCCAAGTGCATCACTCCCATAGATTGTAGAATTAGGCCCGTATATTATTTCAGTACGTTCGAGAATATTTTTGTCAATCGTAATTGAATTTTGCAGATGTCCACTTCTGTATATAGCATTGTTCATTCTAACACCATCAATTACAAGTAAAATCTTATTAGCTTCAAATCCCCTTATTACCGGGCTTCCCCCTCCACCCTGACTCTTCTGTACCGATATATTACCTGTACTTAACAGGATATCTGCTGAGTTCTGGGCTGTATTACTTTTTAGCTTCTCCGATATTATAACATCTACCATATGAGGGATCTCATTTTTATCTTCACCAAGTTTATTAAATGATATAACTATATCTTTAATTAATATATTTCTTTTTTTCAGTGCTATTCTGTAACTGGATTGCCGGATTTGCTCTTTGGTGAGGATAGCATTATTGTATGAAGTATGTTGAAAATAAAGACTGTCATCTTCATTAAATAATGTAATATCTGCTTTACCTTTCTGGTTTGTGAGGGTTGATTTCGTCTTGCTCCCGTTGTAGATAGCAACATTCTCTATGGGGGCGCCTGTTAAATAATTAATAACAGTAATTTGCTGTCCTGTTACACGTTGCGTAATGAAAGTAAAAAGGAGAAGCAAACAATATAAATAATTCATAACATTTAAGAAGTTGAATCCAGAATTACCCTCAAAAATTGTTCCATTCAGTATAGGTGATGCAATTTAATTTTAATAATTCAAATATTATACGGGGGATGTGTTAGTAATTAAGATTTTATCTAACAAATTAATTTTCTAAATTTGAATAAAGAGCTATACAGTTTGAAAATGTTATCTAAAAGAGCTTTTATATATGTAATTCTGGTATTTGTTGCTGTAATTTCTTTACTGGTTTTTTTGTACTTTAAGAACAGGCTTACGGTATCAGGTGAACCACTAAAAGCAGTTCCATTAGATGCAGCATTTATCATTCGTATAAATAATTATCGCAATCTGTTGAAAAACACACAAAAGAATAATAAAATCTGGGAAGAATTAAGAAGGCTGCCGGTCTTCAGCAGGATGGATCAACAAATCGGATTTCTTGATTTTATAAATTCAGAATATCCTCTTGCAAGAGACTTGCTATTTAATAAGCCTTCTTATATTTCAGCGCACTATACCGGCAGAGACAGGGTGAGTTTTATTCATATTTATAAATTACCAAAAGGGTTGACAGGGAAAAAGATTAATGAATTTATATCCAGGTTATTAATTAACTCGGGCACAAAAACACAAAGGAAGTATCAGGGGAGAGACATCTATGATATCAGATTGCTAAATGAAAGCCCGGTTAAGAATTTCTCTTATACTATAACAGAAGGGCTGTTTATTTTAAGTTTTTCATCAATATTAATTGAAGATGCTATCAGACAATTAGACCTGACTAAATCAATTGTTCAGCAAACCGGATTTAAAGAAGTACTGTCAACCGCAGGAAAGAATGTAGATGCTAACTTATTTGTAAATTTTAAAAATCTGCCTAAAGCTGTCTCAACATGTATTAATCAAAAGTATAAATCAAAGGTGAGATCCTATGATTATTTTGCAAGTTGGGCAGAACTTGATATCAACGTAAAAGAAGATATGATTTTACTAAATGGATTTACTCATTTTTCAGATACTTTGAATTATACTGCAAATCTTTTTATTGATCAAATCCCTCAGAAAATATATATCGACAACATATTACCATCCTTTATTTCAACCTTTTTGGTTATTTCTTTATCAGACATTAATACTTATTTTGAAAATTATAAGGACTACTTGTTCAAGCTGGGAAAACTAAATAAATATCTTAAGGAGGTAAATCTTATTAAAAACAAATATAATATAGATATTATTGATGATTTGGTATCCATTTTTGACAGTGAAATTGCTGTCGCAATGGATAATGGCAAAGTTGAGAGCGGGGAGCCCGATACATATGTAATACTGGGAACAAAAAGTAAAAGCCAGTCCGAAAAGAAATTGTCAGATATGCTTAAAAAGATGGCTCAAAGAAATCCGTTAACAGTTGATAAACTGACTTATAATTGCCGGATCGACAATGAATTGTCCCATCCCGTTTATAAACTTCCTTTAAAAAATTTGACCGGTAAAATATTTGGAGAGCTATTCAACATGAATGAAGAGACATATTTTACCTTTATAGAGAATTATATTGTATTTGGAAGTTCAGTTAAATCCTTATCTAAATTTATACATAACAATGTTTTGAAAAGGACAATAATTACCGAGGATGCATATAAAGAGTTTAAATACAACATATCTCCACGTTCAACTGTAAGTTTTTATGCCAACCTGGGGAGTTCATCCACGAATTATTCAAAATTTATAACCAGTGAAATTTTTAATGGATGGGAAGAGAATATTCAGGTATTTCAAAAGGTGCAGGTTGTTGGTTTCCAGCTTAATACAAGTGATGATTTAATATACAATAATGTTTTTCTTAAATATGTCACCGATTTTAGTTATGCCCCCCGAACTGTCTGGGAAAGCCGTCTTGATACAGTCATAGATTTTAAACCACAGTTTGTTAAAAACCATTATACAGATCAAAGTGAGATATTTGTTCAGGATTTAAAGAATAATATTTATTTAATAAATAATGCCGGGCGAATCCTGTGGAAAGTAAATATACCTGAGAGAATAAACAGCAAAATATATCAAATTGATTATTATAAGAACAGCAAATTACAAATAATATTCAGTACAAAAAACTTTATCCATTTACTTGATCGTAATGGAAATTATGTTGAAAGATATCCGGTAAAGCTTAGGGCCCCGGCAACAAATGGGATGTCACTTTTTGATTATGATAACAATAAGAATTACAGAATCTTTATAGCATGTGAAGATAAACAAGTATATGCATACGCTAAAGACGGAACATTAATAAGCGGCTGGAATTTTAATAAGACTGAAAGCGAAGTAAATCAGCCAGTAAATCATTTCAAGCTGGGAAACAAGGATTTTATAGTTTTTGGGGATAAATTCAAAACTTATATTCTTGACAGAAAAGGCAATGCAAAGGTTAACGTCGAGGAGATTTTTCCACTATCTTCCAGAAATAATTATTTATTGGATGATAAGGAGGACGTGGCAGATTCACGCATTGTTGTTACTGACACAGCAGGGGTTGTTCATTTTATTTATTTTAGTGGTAAAATTGAAAAAGTAAATTTGGGACAGTTTACTTCCGATCATTTTTTTGATTTTAAAGATATGGACGGTGACGGATACAGAGACTTTGTATATCTGGATAATAAAACTCTGAAAGTTTTCAGGCATAATAAAAAAAGAATGTTTGATTATAGTTTCAGTGAGGAAATAATACATAGTCCTGTGTATTATTATTTTTCCTATTCTGACAGGAAATTGGGTGTTGTATCAAAAAGTGAAAAACTTATTTATTTAATAAATAATGACGGATCTTTATATAAGGGATTCCCTCTGAGAGGAAGCACTTTATTTAGTATCGGAAATTTTACCAGTACAGCATCACAGTTCAACCTTGTGGTAGGCAGTGATGAAAACTTTTTGTTAAATTATATCGTACAATGAAAATACTAATATTTTAAGATATGAAACGAACATTAATTATTTTAAATCCCGGATTATTGATTCTGTTTATCATTATAGTCTTCTTGGGATCATGCATGAAAGATAAACTCGATTTTGAAAAAGTATCAAACCGTATTGAATATAATCCGCATTTTAATGCCCCCCTTATTAAAGGATCATTTTCAATTGAGGATTTGGTTAGTGACGATGAGGATTCGGTTCTGGAATTCCGGGGCGAAGAGGTTATATTCTTTTTAAGAATGGATTCGATCTTCATGCTTGATGTATCGGATCTTATAAATATTCCGGAGCAGTCTCCTGTTATTTATCATATGCCTGCTGACCCGATTATCATAGATATACCCGCGGAAGAAAAGGACACTATAGAACAGCAGGAGCAATATGAAATATTACTTGAAAATAATGTTCGCATAGATAGTGTTTTTCTGCTCACAGGGGATTTAAATATTGATATCACTTCTACATTTAATATTGATGGACTTTTAAGGATTAATATACCTTCAATCTATGTTAATAATGTACAATTTGATGAATACGTACCCTTAAGTGCAAGAACTAACGGAGAATTTCACACAACTGAGACATTTCCCCTGGACAATGCAAGAATCATCCCCGAAAGTTCAATAACAGGACATAGTTATCTTGATATTTATTTCACGATTTATGTAGATGCAGAACCCGGTGACACAATCAGAGCCAATAGTTACACAGATATCGTCTTTACGATTGAGGGATTACAGGATTTTGAAACATTATTTGGTTATGCAGGAGAAAAAATATTTACCAGAGATACTATTATAGAGATTGATTTAGGCATGCTTGAAGGTGTTAGCGGGACATTTGCAATAACTAATCCAAAGATAAATTTGAATTATGAACATACATTTGGATTACCTATGGGATTTAATATGAAGATTAAAGGTTTTTTCGAGGATGGTGATAGTGTTATTTTAGATCGGGGAACGGACACAATGAATGTATCATTGGACTATATATCACCCGAAGCCAGTGGAGTAACTGTTTTTGACAGGAGTAATACTCCAAATATTGATGAGTTTCTCGTATTTCCTGCTCCTGATGAAGTTGGGTATAATCTTTCAGTTGCTGCTAATCCTGGTAAGGATACAACAATAAATAATTATGTACTTTATAACAGTGAAATAATATATAATATGGAAGTTGAGATTCCACTTGAATTCAGGGCTGACTTGCAGTTCAGGGATACATTGAAATTTGATTTGGCAGAAGATACAGTTGAAGAGATCGATTATATTGAATATGCGAGATTATATTACATTTTCAGGAATGAATTTCCAGTTAATGTGGATCCTTACCTGGTACTTTATGATTCAATAACAGATACCAAAATAGATACGATTAGGCTAAATGAAACCGGGGATAATTATTTCATTACTGCAGCACCGGTAGATTCTGAAGGTGAAACTATCATTGAACAGGTCAGAGAATTTGAAGGGATGACAGACCTTGATGAAGATAAGATATATAAGTTGCTTAATGACGCAAATAAATTAATTATTGCAGGAATTTTCAGCTCTTATGATCCTGGTAATGTAAGTTCAGTAAAAATTTTAAAGAGCTATAAACTTGATTTTAAATTTGGTCTTGATATTAAAATTCATTACGTAGATTATCTTGATACTGATACGTTAAAAAATTAATTATGAAAACCCTGACAGAAATAATTATGGCAAATTTTAGAATTGTAATTCTGAAAATAATTGCATTGTTTTTTTATATTATCCTTTCAGGAGGAGGATATATTACGGCACAGCAAAGTAATATTCTGTATTTTATGGACGGCGTGCCCCAGTCATACCTGGTAAATCCTGCAAATCAGCCGCGATGTAATTTATATATAGGAATACCCGCAATTTCTCCATTCCAGGTATTTATAGGGAACAGTAGTCTGAGCGTCAGTGATATTATGTGGTATGAGAATGATTCCACGAGGCTTTTTTATAATACCCTGACAGCCCAGGAAGATTTTTTAAATAATCTAGGGAAGAGTAATTTTATATCTACCGAGTTAAGTACTAATATTTTTTCATTCGGATTTAAGTCAGGTGAAATATATTATACATATGATTTGACCGAGAGAGTATCTTTCAGGGGATCATATCCAGGTGATTTATTTAAGTTTTTTCTGGAAGGTAATGAACGTGGTGATGAATTTGATATGAGCAGTACAGGAGTTGAGGCAGTTGGATTCATGGAATTTGCAGCAGGAGTTACACACTCAGTAAATGATCAGCTGAAACTTGGTTACAGAGGGAAGATTTTATTCGGACATGCAAATATTTCAACAAGGAGAACGGATCTAAAGCTAATAACAGAGGAGGTTTGGACTATACGTTCCAAATTTGAAGCAAATGCTACCTTACCAGGGATAAATATACCTACAGATGAAGAGGGAAATTTTACTTTTAGTGATATTGAGAGTCAGGAAAATTTAAACACATCGGACTATATCAAAATGGCAACCGCGAATAAAGGATTAGCTATTGATTTGGGAGTACATTATAAGCCAATAGATAATCTTACACTGGCAGCAAGTCTTCTGGATATAGGTTTTATCAGGTGGAAAAATAATACTTATAATATTTCCCAGGATGTGGAATACATTTATGATGGTATTGAATTTGATTATAGCAGAAGGGACAGTGTTTTTGAAGACTTTCTGGATACACTGGATAATACTTTTATTTTTAATAATACACAGGAGCCTTATACTTCATTCCTGGGAGCTAAACTTTATTTGGGAGCAAAATACCAGATAATAGAGGAAATAAGCGTAGGTCTTTTATCCCGTACCGAGATCTTTAAAGGACGAATAAGGGAGCAACTGGCTCTTTCTGCTAATTTCTATCCTATAAAAGAGATAGCTGCATCATTAAGTTATTCAGTTATGAATAAATCTTTCAATAATTTTGGTATCGGGTTATCATTTAAGCCAGGGCCTTTCAATATTTATTTAATAACTGATAATATTCCATTAAACTTTGCAGTTGAACAGTCTTCAGGTATACCAATCCCCAATAAAACAAGAGCACTTAATTTCAGATTCGGTTTTAACCTGGTCTTCGGCTGTGATAAAGAGAAAGCAAAAATGAAAGATCAGCCGCTGGTCAGGTCTGTTTTATAAACTTGTTGTACTGTAATTAATATCCGGCTGCACGATTTTATTTATTTGCTTTTGTCTGAACTGTCCAATATTCTATCCTAAATATTTAACTTTTTTGGACGCCTTCTGTTTAAAAGATATTAATTTTAAGGATTATTAATTAAGTATAAGGTGCAATTCTTAAGAATCATATTAATACTGATAATTATTTATTATCTGGGTAAATTAATTGTAAGGTTCATTTTTCCTTACTTTTTTCAGAGATATGTAAATAAAAGAACCGGGAATTATTCCGGCAGTCATCAATACTCAAAACAAAAGAATAAAAGAGAGGGTGAAATTACTATAGATTATATTGATAAGAAAGAGAAAAAAATAAGTAAAGATAAAGGCGAATACATAGATTTTAAGGAGGTTAAATAAGTGATATTTATTATTTTAAGTTTTTTATTTTTTTAGCCAGGTTTGAAGCAAAAACAAAATCATTTAAATATTTATCATCTGAATTTAAGATCTCATTTCTTGTACCTTCCCAGCATTTAAATCCTTCATGGATAAAAACCACTTTTTCCCCTATTTCCATTACTGAATTCATGTCATGGGTATTGATAATTGTAGTTATATTCAGTTCATGAGTTATTTTGCTGATTAGGTTATCAATTACTAATGCAGTCATAGGATCAAGTCCTGAATTTGGCTCATCGCAAAAGAGATACTTGGGGGATTGTACAATAGCTCTGGCAATACCTACGCGTTTTTTCATGCCGCCACTTAGTTCAGCCGGATAAAGTTGATTGACATTTTCAAGTTCTACCATTTTCAGGCAGGAATTTACCCGTTCCAGTTTTTCTTCATATGTCATATTGGTATACATTTCCAGTGGAAATATTATATTTTCCTGAACTGTAAGGGAGTCAAAAAGAGCGCTTCCCTGAAAGAGCATACCCATCTCTTTACGTAATTCCTGTTTTTTGTATTCTGACATACTTATGAAATCCCTGCCATCAAAATATATTGCCCCTGTATCAATACCGTGTAGGCCGACAATTGCCTTCATAAGGACCGTTTTACCTGATCCGCTTCTGCCAATTATTAAATTTGTAATACCCTGGTCAAATGTTACAGATATGTCAGTGAGCACTAACTCTTTTCCAAAAGATTTATAAACATTTTTTACTTCAATCATTATGTCAGCATTAACTGTGTTATAATAACATCAAACATCAAAATAAGTATACAGCTATAAACTACTCCTTTAGTACTTGCCCGGCCTACTTCCAATGCGCCGCCTGTTACAAAATAACCATAAAAAGCAGACACTGAAGTGATAATAAAAGCGTATACAACTGTTTTAACAAGGGCATAGGTAATATAAAAAGGTTCGAACCAATACTGGATACCATAAATATAATCTGCCGATGAGACTGCTCCGGTAATAATTGCTGCGAGCCATCCTCCAAAGATCCCAACCAGCATGCTTATAATTGTAAGAAACGGATTGAATATCATTGCAGCAATAATTTTAGGCAGAATCAGGTAGCTGGCTGAGTTAACCCCCATCATTTCCAGAGCATCTATCTGCTCGGTTATTCTCATATGTCCTATTTCTGATGCAATATTTGAACCTATTTTCCCTGCCAGTATTAAGCCTACCATAGTGGAAGAAAATTCCAGCAGGATGGTATCCCTGGCAGTAAGTCCGATTAGGTAAAGAGGTATCCATGAACTCTCAAGATTATAGCGTGTTTGCAGAGTTATAACTGCTCCGATAAAAATGGAAATAATTATAACAATTCCAATTGAATTAACTCCAAGATTCTCGATTTCTCTTATAGTCTGTTTTAAGTAAATTTTTGTCTTTTCAGGCTTTGAAAATACCCGGAATATTAATATAACATATTTACCAAAAGCAATAAGGATTCCCATATCTGATGATTTTTTTATATTTATAAAAAATTAATACCGAATATATCAGAAATTCTGACATATCTTTAGTATTTATAAGATAAATTTATGTCTAAATTAAATTATATTATTTATATAACTAATCAAAGTCTGTTTGAGTATAAAAAACAGAATTTATACCTTAATTAAATTTATTATATTAGAAGTCTATAATTTAAATAATATTTTAGTATATGAAAGACAATATGTTCTCCATAATTATGGCGGGTGGTATTGGAAGTCGTTTTTGGCCACTTAGCAGGATGAAAAACCCGAAACAGTTCCTCGACATTTTAGGGACCGGTAAGACTTTACTGGAACAAACTTTCAATAGAATCAGGAATGTCATACCACAGGAAAATATTTTTATTGTAACAAGCAATGATTATGGCAGTATTGTTAAGAAACAAATACCTGAAATTAAAGAAGAACAAATACTTCTGGAACCTAAGAGATGCAATACGGCCCCCTGTATAGCCTATGCAAACTATAAAATACAGAAGATATGTCCTGATGCCAATATTATTGTAGCACCATCAGATCATATAATATTAAAAGAAAATGAATTTCATGATGTATTGAAGAAAGGACTGGCATTTGTTAGTGAGAACGATTGCTTATTAACCCTGGGAATTCAGCCTAGCAGGCCGGAAACAGGTTATGGTTATATTCAAATTGAGGGTGATAAAAAAACAATTGAATTGAATAAAAGTTTCAGAAAAGTAAAAACTTTTACTGAAAAACCGGACTTAAAGATGGCTGAGTTATTTATAGACAGTGGTGATTTTTTCTGGAATTCCGGTATTTTTTTCTGGTCATTAAAGTCAATAATGAATGCATTTGGGAAGTATTTAGTTGAGATTGATAATTTGTTTAAGGAGGGAATTGATTACTATTTAACAGACAAAGAGGATGATTTTATACGAAGAACATATCCCAGGTGCAGAAATATTTCAATTGATTACGGCATAATGGAAAAAGCTGATAATGTATTTGTTTTATGTTCAGATTTTGGATGGTCTGACCTGGGAACCTGGGGCTCCCTTTATGAGAATCTTAAAAAGGACAGAGAATCTAATTCTATAACAGGTAAGAATGTATTCGTATATGATACCAAAAAATGTCTGATTAACGTTCCTGATGACAAGCTGATAGTTGTTCAGGGGCTTAATGATTATATACTTGTGGAATCAGACAATATGTTATTAATATGCAAGAAAAAAGACGAACAGAAGATAAAAAGATTTGTAAATGATATCAGACTGGAAAAGGGAGAAGACTTTATGTAATAAAAAAAGCTCTCAGTTTCGAGAGCTTTTTTATAATATTTTTACAGGGTTGTATCAATGTTAATATTCCCAGAGGTCGTGTTCAACTTCAAATAGCCATTCCTTTTGTTTATCAGCTTCCAGAAGAGCATCCAATCCTATTGCATAAGATATTATTCTTCTATTATTATACACGTTGGACACTCCTATTATAAAGCCGCTGAATCTCCTTTGCATCATGAAGTCATCAAATGAAATTCTCTGTGCATCATTATACTGATTAAATATTTCATGATTTGTGAGTAGTGGCCTAACTTCCGGATAATATACCCAGAAGGTTTGTTTCTTTAAAATTAAATCAGTAGGCAGTCCCTGGTCATCAAGCTGATTATATACTCTGATAGGATTGATTCCTACAATCCTTACCTTCATAACTGAATGGTTCTTATCAAAGAACCATTTCTCCTTTATCATAATTTGTTTTACTTCATCTGTTTTTCTTTCCTGTGTAATAACCATATCTTTTATTTCCCCTGTATTTATATCTTGTGTGGGTATCGTATCTACGCCGGCTTCAAAGACTTCATCTATCTGATCTCTTGTCATGGGAATAGTAAATTCATTTAAAGGATCGTCCGTTGAAAATGCTCGTATGCCTTCATTATCTATACCATATAAAAGTAAATCAATCAAATTCATTCTGTCGCCAATAGGATGAGTAGGATAATATAATGCCAGGTTTTGTTTTTGCTTCAAATCTATTATTCTATATACGTCTTTTGCCCACATAACGTCAGCTTCTCTAACGTATGCATAAGGTACGGGCATTTTATTCGGGATATGTTCCCTTACATAAACCTCTGTTTTAATATCCTGAGCAGTTAATTTTACGAACGAAACTGTCATTAAAGATAATCCGATAAACAAAGTAACAACTCGTTTCATCATATATAGGTTTTAAGTTTAATTTATTCTAAAATTTATTGTCTGCAGATTTCTAACACTACCATCCGGACCTACTGCTTTAATGTCCTGAATATATAATGGACTACCCTTTGATAATCCCTTTATAATATCTTTTTGTTTTTGTGTAAAACGGTTGCTTTCTGATACTGCATCCCTGACGAATCCCTGTACGATAGTAAGCACTTTGAATTCTGTTACCGTAAATGTCAAGTCGAACTCAAAATTTTCCATTACAGCTGCGACACCAGACTGGGCAAGCAGAACATTTTTATTTATTGCTCCTCCAGTTTGATTGTTAACCATTGCCTGGGGTGTTGGCACTGTTTTGACCCTGAATTCTTTTCTGTCCACTTCACGTTTAACCCCGTCAATGTCAGCGCTTACGATAACAAAACTATTTCCGGGCCTTCTGGGCCGTACAATCCATGCGCCTCTGGACCTTGTTATCGTACCATTAGTCATATTTGCATATACTTTATCGGGAGGTACTCCTGCAACAGAGATATCAACCGGATTGTCAACACCCAGATAAAACAGATTCATTTTAGTTGGTGAAACAACAACATTACCCTCAGCTACCTGAAAGGTTTCTGTAAATGGTCTTCTTATAGGATCGCCCCCCGGGCCGGGTATCTCAATTATCCCGCCCCATTTTCTATAGCCCATGCTGGTTCCTCTTATCCGGTAAACACCCTTTCCTCCTTCAACGGGAAGACTTTGATAATCGAGCCCTTCTTTTCTTTCATAATTTATATTTCCCATCTCGTCCCTCACCATTGCATAGGGCTTATCACCCTGGGCTATCCATACTTTAGGATCTTGTGTTGTATCTCTGGCAGCTAAGAATATCTGGGCCTGATAATCATTTCCCTTGATAATATAATTTGAATTATGAACAACTACTGCTTCAATTTCGTTAAACTTTACAGCTCCTGCTTCTATTTGTGCATAAAGATATTTTATTACCTCTGACTCTGCATTTCTTATATCTATCTGAAGGCTGGACATTATTGCCAGAAAGCCAACCAATGGAGTATGGCCGAATTTATATTCTTCCCATCTAAGTTTATCTTTGGTCTTGCCTCGCAGGTGCTCAGCCTGGGGGTTATCAGTATTTAAACTGTTTATAATTGATTCTCTTAACTGTACATTTTCTTCTTTAACTAAATTAAGTAAGAAACTTCTGTAATCGGCAATCATATTTTTTAGTTTAGTTGCTTTACAGTCCTCTCTATATTCACTGCCTATCATTATCCTTTTGGGAGTATCATAATTTTCTATAGATTCAATTAAATCTCTATGGATTATATCGCCTTCTACTGCTTTTTCATCCCCGGCTTCAATGACAACTTCAATTTTTAAATCCTGTATATGTTTATATAATTTATCTGCTTCTTCTTTTACTTCCAGCGCCATATTTCTCCAGTTACTTACTTTAGCCTCATTTATTGCATACTGCTTATCAAAATCTTTATAAATCTCTTCACTTTTATCCTGGATTGTTTTTGCTGTTTTATTTAATCCCTCATCAATTATCGAGAAGGCATCCAGTACGGTTGTTGATACATTTAGTGCCAAAAGGGCGGTCAGCACTAAATACATCATACCAATCATTTTCTGTCTCGGGGTTTCCTTAGCTTTAGCCATATTCTATTAATTGGCGGTTTTACAGTTATAATTTTACTTTTTAATTAATACATTAACTGCAGAGAGCATATTTCCGTAAATAGTATTCAATGATGAAATATTATCTTTTAATTTCGTTATTTCTTCCTTGTACTTATTGGTTTCGTCAACAGATTCTTTAAGTTTTTTTATCATATCTCCCAGTCCTGTATAAACGTCCTTTGCCCCTTTAATCTGTTCATTGCTCTCTTTTACCTGTAGTTCATATACTGCGTTAAGAGCAGCTAAGCTCTTATTAAGCGCTTCAAGATGTTTATCATGAGTTTTACTGCTTTCAGTAATGCTTGCTTGTTCACCCGTTAATGCATCGGCAATTTGCTCATATGAATTAGCAACATTTGAACCGGATTTTGATATTAAGTCTGCTGAACTAAAATATGCGCTTGCGAGATTATCTGCTGATTCTTTTATTGACTCTGTAGAACTTGTATAAGTTTCATTCAGCGAATTAATGGAGGTTGCAGCGTTCTTCAGATTATCCAGAAAATCTTTGGTTGCAACTGTTGCGTTTGATATATCTGCGATATTTGTAACTGCCTGATTTAATTTATTTAGTCCTTCTCCCAATTTTTTAAGTATTGATTCATCCACTCCGGAGGTGGTCAATAAAGTTTCTATCCTTTCAATCGGTCTTTCACCGTCAGTCAGAGCACTTTCTTTAAAATGTTCAATTTCTTCTTCATCTCCCATGCCTGCAAGTTCAGGATATACCAACGTCCAGTCCAGTTCTTCATGCAATGGTTCAAATGCAGAGAAGAAGAAAATAGTTGCTTCAGTACATAATCCAAGAGTCAGGAACAAACCTGCGCCCTTCCAGTGCTGAATTTTGAATAACGCTCCTATAATTACTACTGATGCGCCAATACCATAAAGTTTTGCCATGAAATTTTTCCAGCCGGAACTTACAACAATATCAGTAATACTTGCCATAAATTTTTAATGTTTAGTTAGATTAATAATAATTTAATTAGTTCCCATGTAAGATCTCACACATCTGAATCCAATATAAGATTTTGAGGTGTCCTGATATTCATAACTTCTTGTTCCGCACTGCATATAATATCCAATATCTTTCCAGGAACCACCGCGAATAACTTTCCTTTTTAATACAGGGGGATCATCGGGTCGTACATTATATCTGTAATCAGGATTTAAGTCATGTGAAAACATATAAGCTGACTCATCATATGCACTTGAAGTCCATTCCGCAGCATTTCCTGCCATGTCATACAGCCCGTATTCATTAGGTTGATAAGTCCCCACTGATAAAGTAATAACTCCTCCATCATCTGCGTAATTACCTCTTAATGGTTTAAAGTTAGCTAAGAAACAACCTTCCTTATTACGGGTATAATAACCACCCCAGGGATACATAGAATGATCAAGACCACCTCTGCTGGCATATTCCCACTCTGATTCTATTGGTAGCCGGTAATTATGAACGCCTGGCTGTCTGGCGCTTCTAAGTGCGGAATTAAGAAGCTGTGTTCTCCAGACACAAAATGCAGTAGCCTGTTCCCATGTTATACCTACTATAGGATAATTGTCATATGAAGGATGCCAGAAGTACATAGTAGTGTATGGTTCATTATAAGAGTATGTAAAATCTGCTATCCAGCATAATGTATCAGGGTAAACATTAATTACATCTCTTATTACAAATGATGATCGGTCTCTGATCTCAATTCTTTCGCCATCATTATTTAATATAAATCCTTCATATTGTTTGGTCTCAAAGTTATATCTGTTTGATTTTTTTGCCGCCTGCTTCAGGTCGATCCAGAAGTATTCATACATTAATTTTCTGGTGTCAATTTCTTTTCTTTTAAAATATCTCTCATTATCAGGAATATATATATCATTAAGGATCTCATTGATTTCTTCATCGGTGAAGTCGATCTTTATATCCCAGTTTATGGCCGGAGGATCAATTGGATTTCCAAATGCATCGTCGGTTATAACAAAATCATCTAACTGTTCACCTAACATTCTTCTCATAATCGAGTCACGTACCCAGTGTATAAACTGCCTGTATTCATTATTAGTTATTTCAGTTTCATCCATCCAGAATGGATCAACAGTAACGGTTTTCGAAAACATTGTTTGAGCCCAGGCAACATCCTGATCATTTGGCCCCATGGTAAAACTGCCCTGTGGAACGAAAATCATCCCAAAAGGATCGGGTTCAAAATATTTAGACCTGCTGGGAACCCCGGTTAATTCTCCGCTTTTGAAATTCGTACAATTACTAACTAATAGTAATACTACAACTAAACTTAAAGTAATCAACTTTTTCATAATCGAAGGTATTTATCTGAAATAACAATAATTTTAATTTTCTTTAAATTTAATTAAATTTTTATAAAAATCTAATACTCTTGTATTTTTGTGGTGTTTTTTCAATACCAATTTTAAAACAATAACTTACTGCTATCTCATATGGTATATTAATATGTTTCATGATAGCTGATGTATAAAAATCATAAGCATATCCGATTTTCAGTCCGTTTATTATTTCCAGTCCCAACATCCCGACAATTGCACTTCCCGGCCTATAAGTAACGCCACCCCAAAACTTTTTATTGTATAAAAGTAAGATATTTAAATCAAACTTGTGAATTGATCCGTCGGATTGTATTAATATAGCCGGCATCAATTCAAAGGATGGATTAGGTAATAGTATATTATATCCGGACGTAATATAATAATGGCGTTTGAGTTTTTCATTAACCTCTTTTGTGTCTTCAATATATTTAAAGGTGCCTTCATTTATATGTGTTGAAGAAAATCCTACATATAACTCGTCTGATTTGTAAAAGAGGCCGAATGCAACATCAATTGCAAATATTGGATCTTCACTTTCGGGTATTAAGGGATCGTCAGTATATCTTGTGTGGAAGCTTGAATTATCCGGGATTTGCCAGTCAGGATTTAAGGTTCTGTTCTGAATGTTAAGGCTTATTCCTAAACCCAGTTTGCCATTCCCTGTATTTGCTCTAAAAGCATAAGAGGGTTTCAGACTAATATCATTATAAAATCCAATCTTATCGCGTGTAATTGATAAACCAAATCCATGGCTTTTATTAAAAACTTTAAAGGGGAAGTCCCCGTTAATTATAATATTTTCCGGGGCATGTTCGATTCCGGGCCACTGTTGACGTAAAATACCATTAACGCAGACAATATCCTTACTACCTGCTGCTCCCGGATTTATTGAGATCTGGTCAAACATAAATTGACTTATCTGATAATCTTGCTGTGCTTTTATTAAAACAGATATAATTAAACCTAATAAGATTAAAATGATTTTATTCATATTTTTACTTCCCTACTATTTGTTAAAAACAGGAAATTCCTTCATTCACCTTATATAAAAAGTAAAAATAAGTAAAAATATTGTATTCAAGCAAATTAAAATTAACAGTTATGTGTTAATAAAATTGTAAAGTATAATTATTTCTTTATACTTAAATACGTGAAAAAAGTTGCTTTTTGAGAAACCTTATTTGACAGTAAGAAAAATTATTTACTAAAAAGTATAGGTGTTCCCGGAGTTAAAAACTACAGAGGGCTAATTAATTCTCTGGTAGGATTTCCACCACAGATCCGGAATTTCATGATTGCATGCCTGCTGATAATCCTCATGAGAACAAGCTATAATAAAAGGATTTGAGGAATCAGCTTTTGGAATTACCATCCACCAGCGATTTGTGATCAGACTTTTATAAAAAGTTATTTCGTATTCCATATCTTTATGGCTTACAATAAATTCCTTAAAATTCTTATTATCAGATAAGGGATTTTCAATTTTCCTGACAGAATATCCCTCAATAAAATACCATATAATTTGGGCTGCAAGATTAGCAGTCTGGTTATTATTTTCATAAACGGGGTTCAATTCGTAAATCCCAAAAGAAGAAATGGAATCACTTAATCCTGAATACTTTGCTATCTGGCATGCTTCTTCTGCATATAAGCCGTTTGGAGAAGGATAACTATTTGCAGGGGCATCAGATTGTTTAACAGCACTAATATCAAAACTTAAAATATCTGCATTTCTTAGTATTGGTTCAACCATTGAGATATCTGAGCGAATAAGGCCAAGTCTTACAGAATCAAAAAAAAGGCTGTCGAGTTTCTTTAATACCCTCTGATCATTTAAATATTGCTGATGAGCAAGGTTTACATACTTAAATACTTTTTCTTTATTTAATATAATCTTCGACAGAAATGATTTGGAATCAAATCTGGTTTCATCAAGATCAATAACAGAGTCAACTGTAATAAGGTTAACATTACTTTTATAATGCTCAAAAGCCAGATAGGTGGCATAGGTAAGATCTTGTGTTCCTCCCATAATTACTGAAATAACCTGATTATTTAGCAGCTCAATTAATACATCACGTAATCCATAATAAGTATCATTATAAGTATTTCCTTCTTTAAGATTGCCAAGATCAATAATTTTCAGCTTATCATTAATTTTATATAACTGGTATAACTTTGCCCTGATATTATTCGGGGCAAGCGAAGCTCCTTTATTTGGTGAGTTTCTGTCCTCAGGAATTCCTAAAATCGCTATATTGTAATTACTTATCTCGTCAATTGGAGTACTTGGGGTGTTTACCCTAATGTTTTTGCCTAAAACGTAATCACTTAATACTTCAGTATTTTCCGGTTTATCAAGTTCAACTGGGTTGAAGTAATTATTAAGATTCATAAATAATTAAACTAGTTTTTACTACTTTTTTTTCTTTTTTCAGCTTCCTTAATAATTCTTACACAATCTTCATAAGACAATGTACTTGGATCAGAATTCTTTGGCACTTTGAAATTTTCTTTTTTAAAAGTTATATAAGGGCCCCATCTTCCGTTAAGAATCATAAGTTCCGGATCTTCTTTAAAGGATTTTATTATTTTCTTTTTATCTTTTTCATGTTTTTCTCTGATGATTTCTATGGCTCTTTCCATTGTGACTGAGTAAGGATCGTCAATTCCTTTCTTAAGAGAGTAGAATTTTGAATCATGTTTTATATAAGGGCCAAACCTTCCAATACTGACTATCAGGTCTTTATTTTCAAATTGACCTATATTTCTTGGAAGCCTGAACAGTTGAAGTGCTTCTTCCAGTGTAATTGATTCCATGTTCTGACCTTGTCTAAGGCTTGCAAACCGCGGCTTTTCTATATTATCTTTGCTGGTATTCTCTCCAATCTGCGCTATTGCACCATATCTACCCATTTTTACAATCACGGGTTTATCTGTTTCAGGATCATTTCCTAAATATCTGTCTCCTCTGTTTAACTCGGATTTGGCAAGAGTTGCTTCAACTTTTGGATGGAAATGTTTGTAAAACCTGTCTATCATATCAGTCCAGTTTTTTCCCCCGGAAGCTATTTCATCAAATTCTTCTTCAATTGTAGCAGTAAAGTTATAATCAAGTATATCAGAAAAATATTGTACAAGGAAGTCGTTTACAATCATTCCGGTATTATCAGGGAAAAGCTTTGCTTTCACCATTCCAAAAAGTTCAGTTTTAATTTCTTTTTGGATATCATTGTCTTTTAATAACAGTGATGTGTATTTTCGTTCGTAGCCCGGTTTATCCTGTTTGATAACATATCCCCTTTGCTGGATAGTAGAAATTGTCGGCGCATACGTTGAGGGTCTTCCTATACCAAGCTCCTCGAGTTTTTTAACCAGACTGGCTTCACTGTAGCGTGGAGGATGGTATGTGAATTTTTCTGTTGCATTTATTGTAACCGGGATTAACAGGTCATTTATATCTAATGGCGGTAACAGGCCTTTTGAATTTTCATCATGTTCTTCATCAGTTGACTCAATATATACTTTTAGAAAACCGTCAAATGTAAGAATCTCACCAGTTGCCAGAAATTTTTCACTTGTATTTGATACATCTATTGTTACTGTAGTTTTCTCAATTAGAGCATCACTCATTTGGGACGCAATGGTTCTTTTCCATATCAAATCATATAATTTCTTTTCGGTATTATTACCGGATATGGTCTGCTTTGTAAGATATGTTGGCCGAATTGCTTCATGCGCTTCCTGGGCGGATTTTGATTTGGTCTTATACTTCCTGATAGTTAGATATTTATCACCGTATTCCTGAGTTATTATCTCTTTTGCTCCACGCAGAGCAGTATCTGATAAATTAACGGAATCAGTACGCATATAAGTAATCTTCCCGGCTTCATAAAGACGTTGGGCAATTGTCATTGTTTGTGATACAGAAAATCCTAATTTTCTACTTGCTTCCTGTTGTAATGTAGATGTAGTAAATGGAGGAGATGGTGTCTTTCGCGAAGGTTTTTTTGTTATATCTGTAATAGTAAATGTTGCAACTTTAAATTTTTCCAGTAGTTCTATAGCTTGTTTTTCCGAAGCTATTTTATCCTGTATTTCGGCTTTCAGTTCATATGTTCTGTTATTCTTATCTTTTATTTTAAAGATTCCTGCTATTTTGTAATACGATGTATATTTGAAATTAATTATTTCCCTTTCTCTTTCAACGATTAAGCGGACTGCGACTGACTGGACCCTTCCGGCAGATAATGCAGGTCTTACTTTTTTCCATAATATAGGAGAGAGTTCAAATCCTACCAAACGGTCGAGAATTCTTCTTGCCTGCTGGGCATCAACAAGATTATAATCAATTCCCCTGTAATTTTTAATAGCATTAGTTATAGCATTTTTCGTTATTTCATGGAAGACTATCCGTTTGGTGCTATCCTTATTAAGATTAAGAGCTTCGCATAAATGCCAGGAAATTGCTTCACCTTCTCTATCTTCATCTGAAGCTAACCACACAGTTTTTGCCTCTTTAGCCAGCTTCTTTAACTCGGATACAACTTTCTTTTTATCATCAGGGACAATATATTTTGGATTATAATTGTTGTTAATGTCAATACCCAGATCCTTTTTTGATAAATCCCGGATATGACCCATACTTGACTTTACCTGAAAGTCTTTGCCGAGAAATTTCTCAATAGTCCTCGCTTTAGCAGGAGATTCAACTATTACCAGATTATCAATCATCAATATAATATTATTAAAAACTTAACAAAGTAATATAATTCCAATACTAAGTTCAAAATTTTAATTCAAATAATTATTACTTTTACGTTAAACATGCAACTTTATTATGAACACACATTGTGTGATTTATTTTCGAACAGTAAAAGGACTATGATTAAGCCAGGCAGCACAATATTAATCAATTAAACTTAATTTAAGCATATGCGCGATACAAAGATATCGAGAAAAAGAGTTAATATAATCTTCTGGACAGTATTTGCATTTCCGTTTGTATTGGTGCTGATCATTTTTATTTTAATATCCTGGGGGAAACTTGGTTATATGCCTGATTTTGAAGAATTGGAGAATCCTAATATAAATTTAGCCACACAGGTTATTAGCGAAGATGGTGTAGTTCTGGGTTCTTTTTATTATAAAAATCAGAACCGGACATTTGTTGATTATGAGGATCTTCCGCAGCACCTGGTAGATGCTTTAATAGCCACCGAAGACATTAGATTTAACAAACACTCTGGAATTGATGCACGTGGTTTAGCCAGGGTGTTATTCAGAACTGTCCTGGGCGGACATAAAACAAGCGGGGGAGGGAGTACTATTTCCCAGCAATTAGCCAAAAACCTTTTCCCGCGCGATACAACAAGATATAATTCTAAAATTAAACGGTCAGCAAGACTGGTAATTACCAAACTGAGAGAATGGGAAACTGCAGTGAAGCTTGAAAGATCTTACACCAAGCAGGAAATTATTACAATGTATTTCAACCAGGTTGATTTTTTATATAAAGCTGTGGGAATAAAGTCTGCAGCAAAGGTATATTTTAATACAAGTCCGGATTCACTTAAAATTGAAGAATCAGCATTGCTGGTTGGGATGGCAAAAAATCCAACAATTTATAATCCGTTAAGGGATAAATACGTAGATATGGCATTAAGGAGACGAAATATTGTTCTTTCGCAAATGAGTAAATATGGATTTCTCACTCATGCCGAAAGTGATTCATTAAAAAACCTTCCCATAGTAACAAATTATCAGAATATTTCCCATAACCTGGGTTTGGCTACTTATTACAGAGAGTTCTTAAGAAGGACATTAACAGCCAAAAAACCAGTCAGAAGAAACTACTTTATGTATGACAGGTTCAGGGAGGATTCCATAAAATGGGAAAATGACCCCTTATTTGGCTGGTGCGAAAAAAATAAAAAGCCCGATAATTCGCCATATGATCTTTATACTGACGGATTAAAAATACACACAACCATTAATTCTGTATTACAGCAGTATGCCGAGGAGGCAGTCAGGGAATATTTAGGCGGGTATCTGCAGGAAATTTTTTTTAATGAAAAAAAGGGCAGGAAAGATGCCCCATTCTCTGAAGATCTGGATCGAAAGCAAATAAACAGTATTCTTTGGAGGGCAATTGCTAATTCCGAAAGGGGGAGAAAGCTGAGAAGGCTTGGTGTTTCAAGAGATTCAATTTATAAGGTTTTCAATACCCCTGCAGAAATGGCAGTCTTCAGCTGGAAAGGAGATATTGATACTATTATGGCTCCGCTTGATTCAATAATTTATTATAAGCATTTTCTTCAATCAGGAGTGTTATCAATGGATCCTATAACTGGTTATGTTAAAGCGTATGTCGGGGGATTAGATTTCAGATATTTTAAATATGATCATGTTACACAGGGCAAAAGACAGGCAGGCTCAACATTCAAACCGTTTTTATATATTCTGGCAATGCAGGAGGGATTCTCTCCATGTCAGAAAGTACTGAACACACAACAAGTTTTCTATGATTATTATAAGGATACTGTATGGATTCCAAAGAGCAATAGCAGGGCTAAAGATTTAAATCAGATGAGAACTTTAAAGTGGGGATTAGCCCTATCAGAGAATAATATTTCGGCATGGCTGGTTAAAAGATTTAAACCTCAGCCAATTGCTAATGTTGCATATAAGATGGGAATTAAAAGTTATATTGATCCTGTTCCACCAATGATCTTCGGGACTTCAGATATGTCTGTCGAGGAAATGGTAGGGGCATATGCGACTTTTGCCAATAAGGGAATTCATACCACTCCTTTGTATGTAACAAGGATCGAGGATAAGAATGGAAATCTGTTAGCATCTTTTCAACCGGAAAGAATAGAATCAATAAGTGAGAAAACAGCCTTTTTAATGCTTAATTTAATGGAAGGAGCAGTAAATTTCGGGACTGCTGCCAGGCTCAGGTACAGGTATAATTTTACGGCACAAATATCGGGTAAAACAGGTACCACTCAAAATCATTCTGATGGCTGGTTTATGGGGATTACACCCAACCTTGTAACCGGTATTTGGGTTGGTGCAGAAGACAGATCAGTACATTTTGATAATCTTGTTATGGGTTCGGGTACAAATATGGCATTACCAATCTGGGCACATTACATGCAAAAAGTATATGCCGATTCTTTGTCGGGAATAAGCCAGGAAGATATTTTTGAAGAACCTTCTGATTTTGATATTATTCTGGATTGTAACAGGTATGAGATTGAAGATCCGGAAGTTCTTGACTTTGATGATATAGATTTTTAATAATTTTATTTAAACAGGTATTTTAAAGCACTTTCAACTTTTTTTACTCTTATTATTTCTATTTTGCTTTTAAAACCAGGACCTAAATTTGTGTTTGAAATAAGAATTTTCTGAAATCCTTGCTTGTCTGCCTCCCTTATTCTTTGCTCAATTCTGTTCACGGGTCTTATTTCACCTGATAAACCAACCTCTCCGGCAAAGCATATTTTTTTATTTATTGGTTTATCGAAACTTGAGGAAAGTATAGCACATATTACTGAAAGATCTATTGCAGGATCATTAACTTTTATTCCTCCTGCAATATTTAAAAAGACATCTTTTGTAGCCAGCCTGAATCCTGCTTTTTTTTCAAGAACAGCAAGCAACATGTTTAATCTTCTGATATCAAATCCTGTTGTGCTCCGTTGTGGCATTCCATAAACAGCTGAACTTACTAATGCCTGTACTTCTATTAAAAATGGGCGTATACCGTCGATTGTAGCTGCTATGGATACACCACTCATATTTTCTGTATTAGCTGAGATTAAAATATGTGAGGGATTGTTAATTTCTTTTAATCCGGTGTTTTGCATTTCAAAAATGCCTAGTTCAGAAGTTGGCCCGAACCTGTTTTTTATTACTCTTAATATTCTGTATATATAGTTATGATCTCCTTCGAATAAAAGGACCGTGTCAACAATATGTTCCAGGATCTTAGGCCCGGCAAGACTACCATCTTTTGTTATATGTCCTATAAGAATTATGGGGATAGAAGTTTTTTTTGAGAATTTTAACAATCTGGAAGTGCATTCCCTGACCTGGGAAACACTACCCGGAGACGATTCAATTTCTTCGGTTTGCAACGTTTGCACTGAATCAATAATTATTATATCAGGAGAAATATTCCGGATATGGACAAATATATTCTCTATTAGTATTTCACTTAATACGAAACAGTTGTCATTTTTCAGTTTAAGTCTGTCTGCCCTGAGTTTTATCTGCTGGTAACTTTCTTCACCTGATATATATAATACTTTCAACTCATTTAAAGTAAGAGCAAGTTGCAGGGCAATCGTAGATTTTCCGATTCCCGGCTCTCCTCCAAGTAATACAAGTGATCCGGGCACTAATCCTCCTCCCAGGATCCTGTTTAATTCAGTGTTTTTAGTATTTATCCTTTTTTCACCTGTTGAAGCAATTTCTGAAATTGATACAGGATTAGGGCTGGATTCAGAAAATTCAAGACTGGATAGTTTACTATTTCTATGTATTATTTCTTCAACATAAGTATTCCACATCCCGCATGATTGGCACCTTCCAATCCACTTAGCAGCTTCCGCCCCACAATTTTGGCAAATGTATACAGTTTTGGTTTTTGGCATTAATAGTGATTAAAAAAGTACGAAATAATAACTATATTATTTATTTTTAAGTGAGACCTTTTCTATTAGGCTGCTAGTAGAATAACCATCGACATAATCTATAGTAACTACCTTACCTCCTTTTGCTTTTATAATATCATAACCGACTATCTCATCAGGCTTGTAATCACCTCCTTTAACAAGAATGTCAGGCTGAATAAGTTTTATTAATTCATAAGGTGTTTCTTCATTAAATAGAATTACGGCAGTTACAAAATGAAGTGATGCAAGAATCAAAGCGCGGGATTTTTGGTCCTGATAAGGTCTTCCTGATCCTTTTATTTTCCTTACTGATTTATCTGTGTTTAACCCTATAATAAGCACGTCACCATTGTTAGCCGCTTTAGACAAATATTCAATATGGCCTCTGTGTAAAATATCAAAACATCCATTGGTAAATACTATAATTTTTCTTCTAAACCTCCAATATGTTAACCAGTAGTGAATGGAATCAGCTTTAATAATTTTCGATTTAATTATTCTTAATTTGTCCATTAATGCAAAAGTTTAGTAACAATTTTTATAACAGATAAATATAAAAAACTATATTCAAGAAATGAAAATTTATTTATATGATATTAAACATAAAAAATTTGAAGGGACTACTTCTTAAGTTTGTTTGTCCTGGTATCCGGAAAGATTAATGAGGGATTAAACTTTTTAGCTTCTTCAAAATCTAACACGGCATATGAAATAATAATAATAATATCACCTATAGATATTTTCCTGGCAGCCGGACCATTTATACATATTTCCCCGGAACCCCTTTTGCCTTTCATTACATAAGTATCAAGCCGTTCACCGTTATTAATATCGAGTACCTGTACTTTTTCAAATTCTGTAAGATTTGCAGCATCTATTAAATCTTCATCAATGGCGATACTTCCAATATAATCAAGATTTGAGTCAGTTACCGTTACCCTGTGTATTTTCGATTTTACTATTTCAATAAGCATAGTGCTGCAAAATTACAAATTAAAATTAATATTATCTATTAGTCTTACATTTCCAACTTTAGCGGCAATACAGCCAATTTTTTCTGAAGGTTCATCCCAGCTTTGAACAGGTTCAAGATTATCCGCATTGACAATTTCAAAATATTCAATCCTGATATGTGGATTTTCATCCAGAGTATTTATAACTTGTTCTTTTATGTCGCTAATAGCATATTTTCTGCTATTTTGTTTTGCCTGATACAAAGCATGGTAAATAAGAGCTGCACTTTTTCGTTCTTCGGCCGATAATAAACTGTTCCTTGAGCTCATTGCCAGGCCATCATTCTCCCGTACAATCGGACAAGCGATAATTTTAACAGGAATTTTTAAATCTTCTGTAAGCTTTTTAATAATAACAAACTGCTGGAAATCTTTTAATCCAAAATAGGCTCTGTGCGGATTAATTAAATCGAATAATCTGGTTACAATTTTTGCTACTCCATTAAAATGTCCGGGACGGTATTTACCTTCCATAACTTTATCCAGTTCCCCAAAATAGAATTTTCTGTTATCAGGCTTATCATACATTTCATTTTCTGAAGGAATAAATAAAATATCACATTTTATGTCTCCTAAGATTTTTAAATCCGCATCGGGAGTTTTTGGATAATTTTTAAAATCGTTTTCGTCATTAAATTGTGCGGGATTTACAAAAATACTGACTACTGTTATGTCATTCTGTTTTATTGAACAATCAATCAAAGAAAGATGTCCTTTATGTAAAGCTCCCATAGTAGGTACAAATCCTATGGTTGCCCATGTCTTAAGTGATTCAATTCTTTCACGGATGTCTTTTTTATATTTAAATATATCCACAGGTAAATCTTAATTTTGAATCAAACATACAATTTTTTAAAAGGAAATATTAATAATTTCAATAGTTATTATACTATAACTGATATTAATTTCGCACACCTGTAATTATTATTCTTAAGAGAAATCAATAAAGACTGTTGTAGTTCCTGAATTATATAATCTTAATTATTTTTAGTAATTTTGCATGTTATTTATAAATAATATGCACAGGTATATGGAAAGTTCAAAGATTTTGTATATCTCACAGGAAATTACTCCATATTTACCGGACACAGAGATGTCCCTTATTGCCCGTAATCTGCCACAGGGAATTCAGGAAAGAGGAAGAGAAATTCGCACATTTATGCCAAAATATGGATGTATTAATGAGAGGAGAAACCAGTTGCACGAGGTTATCAGGCTTTCAGGAATGAATATTATTATTAGTGATACTGACCATCCGCTGATTATAAAGGTTGCTTCAATACAAACTGCCAGAATGCAGGTATATTTTATTGATAATGAAGATTATTTTCAAAGGAAGTATATATTACAGGATGATAGCGGGGAATTCTTTGATGATAATGATGAAAGAGCAATATTTTTTGCAAGAGGAGTAATTGAAACAGTTAAAAAATTACAGTGGGCCCCGGATATTGTTCACTGTCATGGCTGGTTTACTTATTTAATACCTTTATATCTGAGAAAAGTATTTTATGATGATCCATTATTTTTGGACACAAAAATTATTTTATCAATATATAATAATGAATTTAATAAACCGTTAAATAAATCATTAAAGAACAAATTATTAGCCGAAGGAATTGCAGGAGAGGAGCTGAACTTAATTAAAGATCCTAATTATATTAACCTAAACAAGTTAGCAATAAGAATGTCAGATGCTGTAATAATGGGTAGCGATAAAATTAATGCTGAAATTAAAAAATATATTGATATTCAGGATAAACCTATACTGCAATATTATGATGGGGATAATTACGTAGATATATATTCCGAATTTTATAATAAAATTTTAACTGAAATTGTTGATGCTTAGATATTCTCATCCTGCTCTTAAAAAAAGGCTGCCATTAACCACGATAAAGCAATATATTAATTCCTGTATTCTACTCATTTTATTATATGCATGCCAGGAGGATCCCAGTAAACTGGGATTGGAATTTTTACAGGATTCTGATATGCTGGATGTCGCATTAACTGATACGCTGACAGTAGAGGCATTTACTGTAGAAAGGGAACATGTTTTAACAACCAGTCAATACAGTCTGCCGCTGGGTAGTTATGCTGATCCAATTTTTGGCCAAGTCAAAGCCGAATTTTTAGCACAATTTGCATTTAGTGATTATGTTGATTTTGGACTCTATTCTGTATGCGATTCATTGATAATTGAGTTGTTTTGTTCAGGGAGCTATGGAAATGGCGAGTTTACATCGGAAATAAATGTTTATGAACTGACTTCAGATTTGGCTGATTCAATTGATTATTATTCTGATTTTGATCCGGTGGGCTTATATAACATAAATAAAATTAATGTTTCTGATGCCATAATTAGTAATTTAAATACGAATGATGATAATACAGATTCAACCTTAATTAAGATACATTTAAGTAATTTTTATGGAAATAAGCTTCTTTATCCTCCTGTTGAAGATGACAGCCTTTTTTACATAAATGATTCTGTTTTTAAAGCCAACATTAAAGGATTATATTTTTCTGTGGATCAAGTTGATGAAGGAGGGTTAATTTTATATGCAATACCTTCCAATATATCATCAAGAATTGTTTTGTATTATCATAATCTGGAAGATACGCTTGAGTTTTCATATTATTTTTACGGGTCGTATGTTAGAATAGGCATTTTCGATTTTAATAGTCATAACGAGGCAAACATACCTTACTTAAATAATACGGCTTTTCAGGATACAGCCATATATCTGCAATCATTAGGAGGTACTGTTGCGGATATAAAATTTCCGCATATTGGCAATTTAATTGAAGATTTGGGCAGAGTATCTATAAATAAAGCTGAACTTATTATACCAGTTATAACGGATAGTCTTGAAAAGACTGAATATGAGATTCCCGATCAGTTAGGTTTAAGATCGGTAAATGCTGAAGGCAAGGAAACTATCATTCCTGATGATCCTGCAGTACTGGGGCTTGTTGGGTACTTTGGAGGGAAATATGACGATGAAATCAAAGCTTATAAATTTAATATAGGTAATTATATTCAGAGCCTCGTTAATGGCAATGAATATAATGATTTACGTCTATTTGTCGGAACCTATGATGAGACTACCAGTTTTTTAACGTATAATATTACAAAAGCTGATAGAGTTGTACTGGCCAGTGGCAATAATTCAAATAATAAAATAAGATTAGATATATTTTATACTAAAATACCTTAAGAAACTTAAAAATGTGTGGAATTGTAGGTTATATAGGAGACAGGGAAGCATACCCTGTTTTAATAAACGGACTAAAGCGTCTGGAATATCGCGGATATGATTCTGCCGGGATATCGATTTTAAATAAGAAACCACTAATCTATAAATGTAAAGGGAAGGTCAGTGATTTAGAGGAATATGTAAAAAATAAGGATTTATCGGGACATATAGGCATAGGGCATACAAGATGGGCTACTCATGGTGAGCCAAATGATGTAAATGCCCATCCCCATTCCTCGGAAAAAGGTAAGTTTATTCTTATACATAATGGCATAATCGAAAATTATGCAAAACTTAAGGAAAGACTTAAAAACAGAGGTGTAATATTTAAAAGTGAGACAGATACAGAAGTACTGGCTAATTTAATGGAGTATATATATTTAAAAGGGAAGGTTAAAGCAGAAATGGCTGTAAGACTAGCTTTATCCAGAGTCGTTGGGGCATATGGATTAGTAATAATGTGTACGGATGAACCTGATAAGATTATCGCTGCAAGGAGAGGCAGTCCATTGGTAATTGGTGTTGGAAATGAGGAATACTTTCTGGCCTCGGATGCTACACCTATTGTTGAATACACTAAAAGTGTAATTTATTTGAATGATGATGATGTAGCAATTATTACGAAAAATGAATTAACACTGAAAACAGTTAGAAACGATCCCCAGACTCCTATAATTCAAAAACTGGATATAGATATTGGAGAAATTGACAAAGGCGGATTCACTCATTATATGCTAAAAGAGATTTTTGAGCAACCTCGTTCTATACTGGATACATTCAGAGGAAGAGTAGCCTCAGATAATTCAAGCATTCGCCTGGGCGGACTATTTAATGTATTACCAAGACTTATTGACGCTAAGAGAATAATCATTATAGGCTGCGGGACTTCATGGCATGCAGGATTGCTGGGGGAATATCTGTTTGAAGATTTGGCAAGAATCCCGGTAGAGGTTGAGTATGCTTCTGAATTTAGATACAGGAATCCGGTAATAAATAAAGATGATGTTATCATAGCAATTAGTCAAAGCGGAGAAACTGCAGATACACTGGCTGCAATTCATCTGGCAAAGCGGGCTGGTGCTTTGGTACTTGGAATTTGCAATGTCGTAGGATCAAGCATCCCGCGCGAAACAGATGCTGGAGTATATACTCATGCGGGGCCTGAGATTGGAGTAGCTTCAACAAAGGCATTTACAGCTCAGGTTACTGTCCTGGCAATGATGGCGATTTTATTAGGACATAAGAAAGGCATTTTATCTGACGAGGTATATGTTAAATACATTAAGTATTTGACTGAAGTACCTGAGAAGATTGAAAATATTCTTAAGATGGATGAGGATTTCAAAAAAATTGCGACTTTATACAAAGAAGCAAATAATTTTTTATACCTGGGAAGGGGTTATTTCTTTCCTGTTGCTTTGGAAGGAGCATTAAAACTAAAGGAAATATCTTACATTCATGCTGAAGGGTATCCGGCAGCTGAAATGAAACATGGTCCTATAGCACTTATAGATCATAATATGCCTGTTGTTGTTATAGCTACCAAAGATAACTCCTATGACAAGATAGTAAGTAATATTCAGGAAGTTAAGGCAAGGGACGGAATTGTAATTGCTATTGTGACTGAAGGTGATAAGGTTATCAAAGATCTGGCAGATCATGTGCTGGAAATTCCTGATATCGATACTGTTTTTTCACCCTTGTTAGCTGTTATACCCTTACAATTACTGTCATATCATATTGCTGTAATGAGGGGTTGTAACGTTGATCAGCCGAGAAACCTTGCAAAGTCAGTGACTGTGGAATGATCATCTTTTAATATACTGGTTATCATAATATTTTTCATATTCACCGGTTATAACATTATTTAACCATTTTTCATTATTCAGATACCAGTCTACGGTTTTTGACAAACCCTCTTCAAATTTAACGGAAGGCTGCCATTTCATTTTGTCCTTTAATTTCGTACAATCAATTGCATATCTGAGATCATGGCCTGCACGATCTTTGACAAAAGTTATTAATTTGGCTGATGAGCCCTCTTTCCTCCCCAGTTTTTCATCCATTATTTCGCAGAGCTTTCTTACTAAATCAATGTTTCGCCATTCATTATTTCCACCAACATTATAGGTTTCTCCTGTTACACCTTTATGAAAAATTATATCTATAGCATTTGCATGGTCTTCAACATACAGCCAGTCTCTTATATTCTCCCCTTTGCCATAAACAGGAATAGGCCTGTTGTTCTTAATATTGTTGATTGTTAGTGGAATAAGTTTTTCAGGAAACTGGTTTGGTCCATAATTATTGCTGCAATTTGAAGTAATTACAGGAAGTTTGTAAGTGTTAAAATATGCTCTGACAAAATGATCTGAGCTGGCTTTTGAGGCAGAGTAAGGACTTCTTGGGTCATATGGTGTTTCTTCAGTAAAATATCTGCCTTCTTCAATAGAACCATATACTTCATCTGTTGAGATATGGTAAAAAAGTTTATTAGTATAATTATCTTCCCAGATTTTTCTTGATGCATTAAGCAAATTTACCGTCCCCAGTATATTTGTGTGTATAAAATTCATTGGGTCTGATATTGATCGATCAACATGAGATTCTGCTGCAAGATGAATTATACCATCGAACCGGAATTCCGTAAATATTTCATTTATTAATACCGGATTATTAATGTCGGCCTTAAGGAATTTATAATTTTCTTTGGATTCAATATCAACGAGATTTTCAAGATTTCCTGCATATGTAAGATTATCCAGATTAACTATTTTGTAATTCGGATATTTATTTACAAAAAACCGAACAACGTGAGAGCCTATAAATCCGGCACCACCGGTTATGAGAATTATTTTGTTCATATTTATCCAGTTTAGTCTTTCAGACTTTTTTTCGTATGTTTTTTTCCCAATTCCAGGCTGATAAAAGAGTCTCTTCTAATGATATTTCTGCCTTCCAGCCTAATTCCCTGTTTGAAAAAGACGTGTCAGCATATACCATATCAATATCGCCTGGGCGTCTCGGGTATATCTTATATTTTATCTTTTGGCCGGTAGCTTTTTCGAAGGTGCTGATTATTTCAAATACAGATACTCCTTTCCCGGTTCCTAAATTAAAGACTTCATAATTACTCTTACATTTATTTTCCAATAATCTTTTTATTGCTGCTACATGCGCTCTTGATAAATCTACAACATTAATATAATCTCTCACTCCTGTGCCGTCAGGAGTGTTATAATCATCTCCAAAGATCCTTAAGTGATCATGTATTCCAATGGCTGTTTGAGTAACATACGGAACAAGATTTAAAGGGATCCCTAAAGGTAATTCACCAATTAGTGCGCTTTTATGTGCTCCAACAGGATTAAAATAACGTAAGGAGATAGCATTTAAATTACTATTTACGTTTATTGTATCAAGAATTATTTCTTCAGAGATCTGCTTGGTATTTCCGTATGGTGAATTAGCTTTTTTAATCGGGGAATCTTCCGTCACCGGCAATTTATCAGGCAGTCCGTAAACAGTGCAGGATGAAGAAAATACCATATCAGGAATATTATAATCAATCATTGCTTTTAATAAATTAATCAATGAAACAATGTTGTTATAATAGTAGTCAAGAGGAATTTCAACAGATTCACCTACAGCCTTTAAAGCAGCGAAGTGTACAATAGCTTCCATCTCAGGATACTTTTTGCATAGCTCAACCACTTTATCATTATCACATAGATCAAATTTTTCAAAATGCGGCCGTATTCCTGTAATTTGTTCAATACCATCAAGTACTTCTAATCGTGAATTCGATAAATTATCAACGATTACTACTTCAAACCCCTCTTCAATGAGTTCAACGGCAGTATGGGACCCTATATAGCCAGTACCTCCGGTAACTAATACGAGCTTTTTCATATTATTTTAATTATAACGCCGTTTTTAAGCTGATATTTTTCTTTACTTTCAGGGCATATGGCAATTTGTTCCTCGTTAAAATCCAGCCGGTGTCCGTATTCACTCATCCAGCCGATATGTTTTGCGGGATTTCCTACAACTAAAGAATAAGGTTTAACATCTTTTGTAACCACAGCTCCGGCTCCTACAAATGAGTATCTGCCAATATTTTTGCCGCATATGATAGTAGCATTAGCCCCTATAGTAGCACCTTTTTCAATAACGGTCTTCACGTATTTATCTCTTCTGACTATAGCACTTCTGGGATTGTTTATATTAGTAAATACCATCGAAGGGCCAAGGAACACATCATCTTCACAGATGACGCCTGTATAAATTGAAACATTATTCTGTACTTTAACGTTTCTGCCAAGCACAACTTCAGGAGAAATTACGACGTTTTGTCCAATATTACATTTTTCTCCGATTATGCAATCAGGCATAATATGTGAAAAATGCCAAATTTTCGTGCCTTTTCCAATTTGGCATCCTTCATCAATTACTGCTGTTTCATGAGCAAAATATTCTTTATCCATAATAATTATTTACTTACAAAATCAATTACTGATTGTGTGATATAGTTCATTTGTTCTTCATCAAGTTCTGTATGCATTGGTAATGAAAGTACGGTCCTGCTGAGTTCCTCGGCAACCGGGAAATCCCCTTTTTTATAACCCAGAAAGGCAAATGCTTTTTGCAAATGTATTGGAACCGGATAATAAATCATAGAGGGGATACCTTTTGAATGCAGATACTCTTTAAGCTCACCCCTGTTGATGTCTTTTATCCTTAATGTGTATTGATGAAATATATGGTTAGAATAAACGGCACGCAATGGTATAATAATATTGGGAACGCCCTTAAATGCATTGTCATAAAAATCCGCTGCCTTTTGTCTGGCCAAATTATATTTATCAAGGTATTTTAATTTTACACTGAGTATAGCTGCCTGAATTGCATCCAATCTCGAATTAACACCAACCATATCATAATAATACTTGACTTTCATGCCATGGTTGGCAATAGTTCTTATTTTTTCAGCTAATGCATCATTGTTTGTAATTATTGCTCCTCCGTCACCAAAGCATGCCAGATTTTTTGAAGGGAAAAACGAGGTACATCCGAGATTACCAATTGTAGAGGCTTTCAATTTTTCATTGTTTTTAAAATAAAAATCACAACCCATTGCCTGTGCAGCATCTTCAATAATATATATATTGTATTTGGATGTAATGTCAATAATTTTTTGCATGTCTGCGCATTGTCCGAACAAATGCACAGGGATAACAGCCTTTGTTTTATCTGTGATAGTTGATTCCAGAGCAGCCGGGTCAATATTGAATGTATTTTGATCTACATCTGCCGGCACGGGTTTAAGTCCGAGAAGAGAAATGACTTCTGCAGTTGAAATAAAGGTAAAAACAGGTGTAATAACCTCGTCACCGGGTTTTAAGTCTAATGCCATTAAACTGACCTGTAATGCATCAGTGCCGTTTCCACATGCAATAACATGGTCTGCTTTAAGATATCCGGCCAGTTCGTTTTCAAATTCTGTGATAACAGGACTTTTAACAAAAGATGCAGAATCAATAACATTTTGTATGGCATTATTAATTTCAGTTTTTATTTTAAGATATTGAGCATTAAGATCTACCATCGTGATTTTTCGCATGATATTTTATTCTTAAAATTATCTACTAATATAATATTTGGTGACGAATAATAACTATTTAATAATATTAATTTAAGTCTTTTCTTTTTGCAGTTAATAAACAGATGATGTGTTTTTATAAGTATTTAATGATTATTATTTATTAATTTTGGACAAGGTTATATTTATAATAATTGTAAAAAATTCTTTAAAAAATTGGATATTGCTGTCTTTATTAAGGAATTGATTTTGAGGAATGAATGTGTTATACTACCCCATTTCGGAGGATTTATTACAAGATATCGTCCTGCAAATATTGACCCCGGGGAAAAAATATTGACACCTCCTTCAAAGGAGATTGAATTTCGAAAGGATTTAAAAAAGGATAATGGGCTTCTTGTAGATTATATAGCAAAAAAGAAAAAAATATTTATTACAAGAGCCATGAGATTAATTCAGGACTATGTAAATGAAATTAATGCTAAACTTAACAGGGGTGAGAAGGTTGTACTGGAAGGTATTGGTTCATTTGTAAAAGACTTAAGCGATCAGGAGATTAAGTTTTTTTCTTTCAGGGATGAGAACTATCTTATTGATTCATATGGATTGATGAATCTTGAATTATCGGAATTGGAAAAATCTGTTAGTCCGGACGACACGAATCTTCAAATTCCACCTGTTAAAGTTATTAACTGGAAAAAGACGGGAATCTGGGTGGCCTCAAGTATTGTAATATTAATTTTATTATTGATTCTGATAATTCCTTTAACAGATTCCAAATATAAGGCTAATTTAAATTTTAATTTTTTATTCCCGGGTAAACCGGATAGTATCAGTAGTGAGGAAAATGAGAAGATCATATTCGGAAAACGCAGAATAATAAAACAGGATTCTGCAAATGATTTTGGACAACTAATTGACAATGCCACCAGAAAAGAAGTTGCTCTTTTTTATAGTGAACCTGAAGATAATAAAGATGAAGATTATAAAGATGAAGACTATAAAGATGAAGATTTTATAAGCCAGTCAAATAAATATTACCTTGTTGCAGGAAGTTTTAAAAGACTGGAAAATGCTGAGAGATTAAAATCTGATTTGTTAAATGACGGATATAATCCACAAATTCTTAAGACCGAAAACGGCTATTTCAGAGTTACACTTTCTTCATTTGACAACCTTAATATAGCTATACGTGAACTGGAAAGAATACGCAAGGGATTGAAGAAATCTGTGTGGATTTTGAGTATATAATGCCTATTTAATAACCTTTATTATCCAGATATCCTGCTGAGGTTTCCCGTTTGATTTACCTCCCTCAATGAATTCCAGTATTTTATTAGGAGAAATTAATTTCTTTATATATTCAGGGGAATGAAAAGCTGAAAATGTTCTGTGGCCTTCCCTTGTTTTACCTCTGACAACAAGTTCTCCATTATTGAATTTGTTGATCTCTTCCTTTGATAATTTATACAGGAATGCTTTCCCCTGGGTTGATAATAGTATAATTGCATTTTGTTTTGCAATTCTTAATAGTTCATTAAACCATTCTATATGATTTTTTTCAGAAAGGTGTGTAAAAACTGATATACCCAGAATTATATCAAATGAGCTGTCATTAAATGCCATTGGGGGTCCCAGATTATTTTGTGAAAAAACTATCCCTTTGATATTTTCCCTGCACCATTGTATTGAATCTTTATTATAATCAGTACCGTAAATCTTGCATGATTTATCGAGCAAAACAGGAAGATGTCTTGTAATTCTTCCGGGGCCGCATCCCCAGTCAAGAATATTAATATCTTTAAATATAATGTGTTTTTCCAGCATTGATACCAGTGATCTGCAGGTTTCCAGACCGCCATAAAAATATTTATTATAATCCATGCGGAAGGATTCATAAATGAGGTAGTCAGGGGGTAGCGGGATATCAGGATTACTTATTCTGAAAATTTTATTATTATTGATATTGTTAAGATAATGACAAAAATATCTGACCTTGTCTCCGAAGTAGATTAAACCTAGATTTCTTAAGATTGATGAGAAAAATACTCTAACCATTTATAATCGGAGTTAATAAACTTTTTCTAAATATTTTCAGAAGAAGCCTTTTGTAATCAATTGATTTACAGTATAACAGTCAATATCTGGCAGAATGATATTAATTAACCTCAGAACCTTCTTCAGTTGTCTCTTCTGGTGTAATGAATGTTAGTTTACCTCCGGAATCTACAGCCATTAAAATCATACCTTGTGATTTAATACCTTTAATATTCCGGGGTTCAAGGTTAGCAAGAATAATTACCTGTTTCCCGATAATATTGTCAGGTTTGAAATCTTCAGCAATTCCCGCAACTACTGTCCGCGTGTCCAATCCTGTATTAATTTTCAATTCCAGCAACTTATTGGTCTTAGGTACTTTTGCTGCTTCCAAAATCGTTCCCACCCTGATATCCAGCTTTGAGAAATCATCAAAATTTATGTTTTCTTTTTGTGGTTTGATTTTAGCTTTGGTTTTGTCATTATTTGTTTTCACCTTTTTTAATTTTTTAAGTTGTACTTCAATATCTGAATCTTCTATTTTTTCAAACAGTAAATCAGGTTTATTTATTTTGTGCCCGGGAGGCAGTAGGTTTATCTTGCTGATTTCGTTCCACGCAAGTTTTTTAATATTCAGAAATCCGGCCAGTTTATTTGCAGTATAAGGAAGAAAAGGATCAACTATCGCAGATATGTTGGCTGTTATTTGCAGGGATATGTTCATGATAGTCTTAACCCTGGACTCATCTTTTTTTATTAAGTTCCATGGTTCAGTATCTGCAAGATATTTATTTCCTAACCGCGCATAATCCATGGCATATTTTAATGCTTCTCTAAAACGGAAATTCTCAATACTGTTTTCTACAGAGGTCTTTATTTTTGGTATTTGATTAATTATTTTTTTGTCGTAATCAGTGAGTTCATTAATATCAGGCACTTTGCCTTTGAAGTATTTATGCGTTAACACAAATGTGCGATTAACAAAGTTACCCAGAATGGCGACAAGTTCATTATTATTTCTTGTTTGGAAGTCTTTCCAGGTAAAATCATTGTCCTTTGTTTCAGGTGCATTGGCACATAGTACATAGCGAAGAACATCCTGTTTATCTTTAAAATCTTTCAGGTATTCGTATAACCATACGGCCCAGTTACGCGATGTTGAAATTTTGTCTCCTTCAAGATTCAGGAATTCATTTGCAGGCACATTATCAGGTAATATATAGCTGCCTTCGGTTTTGAGTATTACCGGGAATATAATGCAATGGAATACAATATTATCTTTCCCGATAAAATGGACCAGTCTGGTTTCTTTGTCTTTCCAGTACTTATCCCATTCATTTGTTAATTCTTTGGTTGCTGAAATATATCCTATCGGGGCATCGAACCAGACATATAACACTTTTCCTTCGGCTCCTTTCACCGGAACAGGAATACCCCAGTCCAGGTCCCGGCTTACAGCACGTGGCTGAAGACCCTGATCAAGCCAGGACTTACACTGGCCATAGACGTTAGCTTTCCAGTTTTTATGATCATCAAGAATCCATTTTTTTAAAAAACTCTCATGCTTATCTAATGGTAAAAACCAGTGTTTAGTTTCTTTTAGTACAGGTTCGGAACCACTGATTGTGGATTTTGGATTAATTAAATCAATCGGACTAAGTGATGTGCCACAGCTCTCACACTGATCTCCATAAGCAGAGTCCTTTCCGCAATAAGGACATATACCTGTAATATATCTGTCGGCAAGAAACTGATCAGCTTCTTCGTCGAAGTATTGTTTAGTTGTCTTTTCAATAAATTCTCCCTTTTCATACAAATTGCTGAATATTTCTGATGCCAGCTGATAGTGTGTTTTGGCGGTTGTTCTGGAATATATATCAAAGGAAATTCCAAAATCCTCAAATGCTTTCTTATTCATTTTATGATATCTGTCTACAATATTCTGGGGAGTTACGCCTTCCTGCCTGGCTTTAATGGTAATTGGAACACCATGTTCATCTGAACCGCATATAAAAAGAACATCTTCATTTTTAAGCCTTAAATATCTTACATAAATATCAGCAGGAATGTATGCTCCTGCCAGATGCCCTATATGTATTGGTCCGTTTGCATACGGAAGTGCTGCTGTGACAAGATGGCGCTTATAGTTTTCCATTTTAAATCAAAGACTTTTAACTGGTATTTATTTTTCTGTAAAGTACATAAAGATTTATTAAATTGCCAAAGATATTCAAACCTGCTGATTTAAGAAAGAAAATTCGTTAGCCTATGATTACACCTCCATTTTTAAAGGAAAATGATACTATTGCTATTGTTGCTCCGGCAGGCAAAATAACAGAAAAAAAGATAGCAAGGGCAATTAAGATTTTTAACGATTGGAGTTTAAAAGTTGAACTGGGCAGGAATATTTATAAGAGAAAGAATACTTTTGCCGGTAATGATAAGCAACGCAGAGACGATTTCCAGAATGTTATTGACATGGAGGATATTAAAGCTGTTATTTGTGCAAGAGGTGGTTATGGGACTTTAAGAATTATTAATAAAATTGATTTTAAAAAGTTCAGGCAGAATCCGAAGTGGATTGTAGGATTTAGTGACATTACAGTAATTCATTCTTTTTTGCAGAAGAACATTAAATGTGAGAGTATTCATGCTGTAATGCCAGGGAATTTTCCTGAAAATGAAAAGGGGAGCAAGTCGCTTAACTCATTAAAAAATATTTTGTTCGGAGGAAAAGCAGAATACGTGATAAACTCACATTTTCAAAGCAGACAGGGGGAAACAGAAGGTGTATTAATAGGGGGTAATTTATCAGTTTTGTATAGTATGCAGGGAACCAGCCTGGAAATTGACACAAAGGACAAAATACTTTTTATTGAAGATGTGAATGAATACCTTTATCATGTTGACAGAATGATTTCAAACTTTAAGTTAAGCGGAAAGCTGGATAATTTAAGAGGCCTGATAATCGGACAGATGAACAGAATGAAAGACTCACCCGTCGCTTTTGGAGAAAGTGCTTATGAAATATTATATAGAGCTGTTGAAGAATATAATTATCCGGTTATTTTTAATTTTCCTGCAGGGCACATTAGGCCAAATATGGCCTTAATTTTAGGCAGGCGGATTAAAATGTCAGTAGACTCTCAAACAAGTAAAATAATCTTTTAAACGTTAACAGTATCTTATGTCAGAGCATATTGAACTTGGGAAAAAGGGAGAATTGATAGCAGTTGATTATCTTAAGTCCCGGGGGTATAAGGTCCTGGAGATGAACTGGAGAACAAGACATAAAGAAATTGATATTATAGCTCTTGATAAAAATGAAATAGTTTTTGTAGAAGTTAAAACGCGGAAGAATAATTATTTTGGTGATCCTGAAGAGGCTGTGAATTTAAAAAAACAGAAATTTCTGATAAATGCTGCCGAAAATTATATTATTACAAACAAGATTGATCTGGAGGTACGTTTTGATATAATCTCAGTTATTGGCGAGGGCAGTAAATATAATATTAATCATATAAAGGAAGCTTTTTGCCCGGGCATTAGCTAAACTTTAAAAGGTCATTATTTTTTTTTATATCTGTAACCAGGAATAATGCTCATAAATTCATGCATTTTTGAAGTTGTAATTCATTTTTACATAAAATATTAATTTTTATTAAAATATTTATGTAAATTTGAAGTATAATTACAAATTTACATAGTATGTATATAGATAGGGAAATAGAAGCAGAAATATTGAAGGGGGTGTCTGGTTTTCCGGTTATCACTATTACTGGCCCACGCCAATCAGGTAAAACAACAATGATAAAACACCTTTTCCCGGATAAAAAGTACATTTCTCTTGAGGATCCTGATAATTACGAAATTGCAAAAACCGATCCACGCGGATTATTAAACAAGTATTTGGATGGAATTATTCTTGACGAAGTGCAGCGTGTACCTGAATTGCTTTCATATATTCAGGGAATAGTTGATAATTATAATACTCCGGGGATGTTTATCCTGTCAGGTAGTCAACAGTTTAATTTAATGAGTGGTGTGACTCAGTCGTTAGCAGGAAGAACAGCAATTTTTAAACTTTTTCCTTTCAACATGTCTGAGCTAGGGAAACTTAATGAACCAAACATAAACCAGACCTTATATAAAGGTTTTTATCCGAGAATCTGGAGTTCTGATGTATTGCCTGCAAAAGTATACTCAGATTATATTGAATCTTATATTGAGCGAGATCTAAGGCAAATAGTCAATATTAAGGATTTAGATAAATTCAGAACCTTCATAAGGTTATGTGCTGGAAGGATTGGACAGGTATTTGTTGCCAGTCACTTAGCTAATGAAATTGGGGTATCGGTTCATACAATTAACTCATGGATTTCTATTTTGGAAACTTCATATATCATTTTTCAACTTCCTCCATTTCATGCAAATATTAATAAGAGGTTAATTAAATCACATAAGCTTTATTTCTATGATGTTGGACTGGCAAGCAATTTATTGAGAATTCAAATGCCTGATCAACTAGACATCCATCCTTTACGTGGTGCACTATTTGAAAACCTTGTTGTCGCTGATATAATTAAATCTAGAAAAAATAGGGGATTTATGAATAATTTCTTTTTTTATAGGGATAGCAACCAAAATGAAGTGGATTTGATAATTGACAATTTATTAACTATAGATGCAGTTGAGATCAAATCGAGCGAAACTTTTAACATAGGATTGTTAAAAGGTTTAAACTATATACGTAATATATTCCCGGACAAAACAAAGCAAACTTATCTCTGCTATGCGGGTCTACAGGAGATGAAAATAATGAATCATCAACTTGTTAACTTCAAAAATATTTCGGACTTATTAACTTAAAATGAAATATTTACATTAAAATAGAGCATATGAACAACGAAGAAATCCGCGAATATTGCCTTTCTAAGCCTGGTGTTACTGAGAGTTTGCCATTTAATGATACTGCACTGGTGTTTAAGGTAATGGATAAAATGTTTGCTTTGCTCGACTTATCTGAAGATAGCAGAGGAATAAGTTTAAAATGTGACCCGGAGCTGGCCATTGAACTCAGGGAACAATATCCTGAAGTTACTCCTGCATTGCATTTCAATAAGATCATTATACCTTTTAATTATACTGTAAAGGTGAAATCCAAATATATTCAGGGGAGGATTGCATATTACATGTTTAGGTCAAATGATACTATTATAGTTTGATGATCTTCCTGGTGGTCACATAATCTTTTGACCTGATAGTAATGAAATAGACTACTTTCTGGAAGGAGGAGAGGTCGAGTTGATGGGTGGTTTCTTTCCTCTCTCCGGTGTATATCAGTTGACCATTCAGGGATGTAATTTCGATATTATGCAGATCTGAAATGCCTGTTTCGATGGTTATTGAACTGGAAGCCGGATCCAACGTCCATTCCAACCGGTGGTATTTATATCATAATTGGCCGTATTCTGGTTGGCTTTAAACTGCATCCGGTTTTTTGCGGTCCGGCGCTCTGCTTTAATAATCTCATGCAATTTAAAAAGCCCCAATCCAACGATTGAGGCCCTCCTGTTTTTTTACCTTTTTACTTTATCCATTCAGTTACCACCTCTGGACTTCAACCCGGCAAATCAAGATTATTCTTCGGGTATTCTTAATAAAACGGATTATTAATAGTAAACGATCTTTCTTTCAATCATCATCCACCCCGGGTGAATTCTTTTAATCCAATTGTCATTATCGTCATATTCATACTTGGCAACAACATCTGGATATTCCGGATCTTTGTAGTTAAGCAGCTCTATATCATTGTATTCAAATAAACCGTGATCATTATACTTGTAGCCTGTATAATGATGTTGTAATTTCCCATCGGCGTCTATTCCTTTCATCTCTTTTATCGTCCCGTCAGGATACCTTGCAAATTCCACGGTGTAAAAAATAGTGTCCGGCGGATAATAGAAGTCTGCTTTTATCACATACCTATTCTTGTCAAGGGCATAATGACGTCCTTTATTGAATTTGATATCCTGGGATGCTTTCCAATAAGTTTCAACGTTCCCTTGTTTGTCATAAATTACGTCAATAGTATAAAGCAAGCTGTCATTTCTTATCCAGTAAATGTTCTCGATTCTATTATTCACTGAATGAATTACTGCACTCATAATATTATCATCATTTATCTTCTGTTTCATATAGATCATATTGCCTTCTTGATCAAAATATAGTGACCATGCACGACGTATTTCTACACCTTCTGCTTCTTCATCTGTAAAAGGTTCTCCCTTAACTGTTTCACCTTCATTATCTGATATATGGTATGACTGATAATGAATTTCTCTTACTTTCCCGTTTAAATATTCAAAATTATCCCAATGGGGAGTAAAAAGTCCGAGCAAAATTCTATTTTCAGAATCCTGAGCCTGAACGATAGATACTAAAAGAAATAAAAATGAAATATGCACAATTCTTTTCATAACTTATGGATTTTGGTGAGTAAAGCAATTTACAACATTCAAATCAAAAAATCAAGTACTTTTTATTTTGGACATACCCCAAAATCATCATAATTAAAGTCTATAAGTCAAGCTATTACCAGGATATAGAGTATTAACATGTGAAAATTGTCTGTTTTAAAAAAAATGGGGATACTTACTACCGGGTTGGATAAAACTGCTCAGCGGTTCGAACAGAGAATATTATAAATAATAAATTGATAAGAAATTGTAATTACCAAATTTCATGAGCTAAGAATCCTTACTTGAAACTAGGAGAAAAATTGATTGAAATTATTCGGGGGAATCAACTTAAAAGAATGTTCCGGGTATGAACTGGCAAACTCTTTTATAATTACGCCTAAAATATTTATTTACAAAATTCTTGAAGTTCATTTCAAATATTTATAGGAAATTTTGAAGTTAATTTCAATTATTTCAATAAAAAGTCAGATTATCATTTCTATTTTTTGCAGTCAACAAGAGAAGAGGATAAATGATCATAAAAATTCGCGGGTATTAGTTCCATTTTTTATCTAAAATGTCTATATTTACCATGAAATACATAAATAACATTTACAAAATTCATGGATAAATTCCTGGACCGATTAGCAGAAAATCAAGTATTAAGGGACTTACAGCAGTTTCCTGTAGTTGGCATTGTGGGACCAAGGCAAGTTGGCAAAACAACCCTGGCTAAAATGATATCAACAAAGCTGGATAAAAAGGTGTATTACTTGGACCTGGAATTGCAGGAAGACCTTACAAAGCTTGAAAATGCTGAATTCTATTTTAAAACACATCGGGAAGATTGCATTATACTGGATGAAATTCAAAATATGCCTGAATTATTCCCTGTAATACGGGGAATGATTGATCAGTATAGGATTCCGGGAAGGTTCATTATTTTAGGATCAGCTTCACCCGGCCTGATAAGAAAAAGCTCCGATTCTCTTGCAGGTCGAATTGCATATACTCAATTACATCCGTTAAATATAATGGAAATGGGAGAGCAGTATAGTATGGAAACACATTGGTTTTCAGGTGGATTTCCTGACTCTGTATTATCAAAGGATATTCAGGCATCAAGAAACTGGTTACGGAATTTCATTCAGACTTATACGGACAAGGATCTGCCTTTACTGGGAATGCCTGCTGCCCCTATGGTCATCAGAAGGTTTTTAACCATGTTGGCTAATTACCAGGGAGGAATCTGGAATGCAACTAATTTTGCGAAATCCATGGGATTAACTTACCCGACGATAAACAGGTACCTGGATTTTCTGGAAGAATCCTTCCTGGTTACCAAATTGAATCCTTTTAGTCATAACATCAAAAAACGACTGGTAAAATCTCCAAAAGTGTATATCAGTGACAGTGGAGTATTGCATTACCTTGCTTCAGTTACCGACTTTGAACAGTTACAGGGGAAGGTATTGATCGGTAATTCCTGGGAAGGTTATGTTATTGAGCAAATACGGGAATTGGTGCCGCCAGATATCAATCTCTATTACTATCGTACACACAACGGAGCGGAGTGTGACCTGTTACTGGTCAAAGGATTGCAGCCTATTTCAGCCATAGAGATTAAGTATACTTCTGCTCCGAGGATCCCGAAAGGTTTTAATATTGCCATTGAAGATTTGGGAACACGTGATAATTATATCATCACCCCATACTCTGATTCCTATATGAAATCTAAGAATCTTAGGGTATGCAGCCTGATTGAATATCTGGATCAATTTATTATCAAATAAGTATTAATTTCAGCATGTAACTTTGCCATAATGAACAACGAAGAAATCCGTGAATATTGCCTGTCTAAGCCCGGCATATCAGCAGTATCGAAAAAGTTGACCCCATCTCGAAGGCTTTTCGGATGGCCCTTTTTGATTCATCATCATTTACTTTGCCCCAGCCAAGGGGTATTCCCTTCATTTGCATGGGCCCGCCGATTGCCCAGCATCCCATACCCAATGCGCTTATTTGAATGCCGGACCGACCCAGCATCCTTTGGTATCTGTGGATCATGTTCAGTTGTCTCTTACTTATTTTGGCCAGACAACTCTATTATAGTTTTATAATCTTCCTATTGGCTATTAAGTCTTTTGATCGGATAGTGATGACATAGATTCCTTTCCGGAAGGAAGAGAGGTCGATTTGGTGGGTAGGACCTTCTATTACCCTGCTGAATATAATTTGCCCGTTTAAGGGTCTAATTTCAATTTGATACGGGCCGTACAACCTTGTATTGATGTTCAGAATTGTATTGGATGGATTCGGGAATATTTTGATATCCTCATTCTCGTTGCTTTCAATTCCACGACCTGTGTTAGGGAATGCTTCTGGCTCGGATCTTTTCATGATGAGTTGATCTCCATTGTTGAGATAATAGATGAAGGTATCCTTCTCCACCTTGATATCAACGCTCCATGTATTTCCGATATCCTCCACGTTTGTAAATGCGTTAACTGTGTAGGATAGTCTGTCTTTCTCTTCTCCTTCTTCTATTGTATAGGTTGCGATACCTCCAACTCCGTGGTCAAAACTATCTTTTAATTCTTCAGGTGAGTTTGAAAACTCATCCAGGGGCTTTGGGTAGAGCCATAAATTCACAAAGAGTAGCGTACCGTCAGAATAGTAATGCTCCGTGGCAACCAGGTTAATCACTTCGCTTCCATCGGGAAGAATGGTCTTCACATATTCCCATTTACCAACGATTGGATGGTCTATTTCGGTTCTTTCTTCAGAATCGGATTCCCTTACTTTCTCTGGGAAGACATTTTCAGAAGAATAGGAAGAAAGAACCATGAATGATAACAAAGAAAGAAATACAAGTTTTCTCATGATCATAGGTTTTTAGAATGGTGAATTGATATGAAGTAAAGGTCCGGCTTTAACTTAGGAGGGCCAAAAAACTATGTCGCTTATGAATTAAAGTTTGTCCCGGCATATGAAAATATGTCCCAGGATCTTAAGTGGATTATCAGTCCTTATTGAAGTCCAATGCATACTCCACCGCCTTCTCAAACCCCATTTTGATACCTTCCTCCTGGCATTGCATGGTGCGTTCTTTACCTATTTCCTTCTTGGCACCTTCGATATAGGTTTCGATCCATTTGTCCCAGAATCCGAACATTCCATCTACCTCAATGCCCAGTTTTTTTAATTGTTCCCGGGCTGCAGCATCAAGCCGGATCGCCTTGGCATATCTTCCCAGGCCCGAAAGAGCAAAAGCAACTCCCTGAGTATCATAAGCTGCCAACCAAAGAGTTCCATGCTTAAATGACGTTTCGACACCCTTTGCGTACTGTATTTCTCCTTCTATAAAATCTTCCGTTCCCACACCGCAATCACCCAGGTAATGGTAGGCACACTCTATTCCCCAGATATTTTCCAGTTTTTTCGATGAAAGAAGCAACTCTTCAACCAGGGGTTTACCCTTGTCATACTGCTTTGTATGGATAAGCATAGTGCAGAAATAGATCAGGCAGTAATTGATCAGGCCGGGATTTCCCAATTCTCTTGCTATTTCAAGGGCTTCTTCACTAAAATTAAAACTGGCATCACGCTCACCACTGTGCAGAAGTGGTTCAGTGATTTCACAAAGAGCAATGGCTAGTTCCCTTGGGTTATCCAGTTTTCTCCAATTCTCAATGCTTGTGCGCATAATATGTATCCCACTCTCTCTATCTCCTGTCATCTGGGTAAGAAGCCCCAGTCCTAGTAAAGCGCGGGCATGAATTTCAGGTAAATCAATATTTTTTGCTACTGCTCTTTCTAAATAGGCTTTTCCCATCGTCACATCTGACCTTAGCCTCCAGTACCCATACAAAAAACCTGCAAGTTCAACGAAGTATTCCGGGGAATTGGATTCCGCCCAATTCAGGGAAGACAACATATTATCCCTTTCTTTCTCCAACCAATCTGCCCATTTGGATTGGGCTTCAAACTGTTCTTCGTAGGCATTCTCCGCCATCCTGGTGAAGTATTCCAAATGTCTTTTTCGGGTCTCTTCCACCTCTCCCTTTTCTGATAGCAAATTGGATGCGTACCTCTGCAGGGTTTCCAGTAATTTATACCTCATTTTCCGACCCGGCCGGTAGACTGTCTGGATCATGGACTTCTCCACCAATTGAGACAATAGATCCAGGATCCTTTCTCTTATAATGGGTTCATTTGCACAAACTTCTTCCACAGCCACAAGATCAAATCCCCCTGAAAATACGCACAGTCGCCTGAACAGGACTTTTTCGTCTGCTGAGAGTAAATTGTAGCTCCATTCAATGGCAGCCTCAATGGTTTTATGTCTTTCGATAATTCCTGGATCCAGAGAGGGTAACTTCTCGAACCTTTCGGATAAGCGGTCCAGCATGGTAATGGTATCCATATGCCTAGTGCGGCTGGCCACCAGTTCGATGGCAAGGGGAATGCCATCTACATAATTACATATGGTCGATACAGCTGAGGCGTTCTCCACGACAAGTTCGAATCCAGGATTATTCAATCTGGCGCGGTCCGTAAACAGCCTCACCGCCTCGGACGATTCAGCTTGTTCAACACTATAAACAGCTGCTGCATCAACCAGTGTGAGTGAAGGTATTATCCATACGTGTTCCCCCTTAATATTCAGGGCTTCCCGGCTGGTAAAGAGCAGTGATAATTTCGGAACGGACTCAATTAACCTTCTTGCTATCTCAGCACAGGTAATGAGGAGGTGCTCACAATTATCAAAAAGGATTAAAAGTTTTTTGTCCCTGATACTTTCTTCCACGGTTTTCATTAAATCTACGCCGAGTATCTCAGAGAGTCCAAGCGTATTCATCAACTGCTTGGCTACAAGGTCAACTGTCTTCACTGGTGCCAGGTCTACAAACCAGGTGCCATCCGGGTAATCCTCAACCAATTGTGCAACCACCTCACAGGCCAGCCTGGTTTTGCCACATCCTCCCGTTCCGGTAAGCGTTACGATCCGGTTTTTCCGGATCAGATCATAAATGATTTTTATCTCCTTTTCGCGGCCAATGAAAGAGGTGGTCTGGATGGGGAAGTTATACATCCGGCTACTGTTTTCTTCTCTGGCGTCACCCTCATTTTGGTCTTCCAGATCTGCTCCATCAAAGGTTCGCTTTGTAACTTCAAAGGGAGGGAAACCGAAATAGTCCCGGAAGCATTTGCTAAAATAGGTAGCACTCCCAAATCCTGTCATATATGCTGCCTCCGCAACGGTCAGGGATTCATTCTTTAAAAGCTCCAGTGCCTTGTTCAACCTTGAATTTCTTATGAACTGGCTGACTGATTTACCTGTCAAGGATTTGATCCTCCGGTACAGGGTTTTCCGGCTCATGTTCATCTTGCCGGCCAGTTCGGAGACTCCGAACCTTTCATCTTTCATATTAGCCGTAATTATTTCATTAGCATGCTCAATGAAAGATTCATCTCTTTTATTGCGGATTACCATAGGAGCAGTAGCTTCTGTAATGGATAGGGTTGTTCAAGCAAATTACGAAATATGAATTAATAACACAAGCATCTTTCAGACAGTGCGTTGAGTTTATCTTTCCAGCTGCTAGACTGTCAATAGATTTATAGTGCACATAACTTACGTCAACAGTATAAAGCAAGCTGTCATTTCTAATCCAGTAAATGTTCTCGATTCTATTATTCACTGAATGAATTACTGCACTCTGAATATTATCATCATTTATCTTCTGTTTCTTATAGATCATATTGCCTTCTCGATCAAAATATAGTGACGATGCACGACGTATTTCTACACCTTCTGCTTCTTCATGTGTAAAAGGTTCTCCTTTAATTGTTTCACTTTCATTATCTGATATATGGTATGACTGATAATGAATTTCTATTACTTTCCCGTTTAAATATTCAAAATTATCCCAATGGGGAGTAAAAAGTCCGAGCAAAATTCTATTTTCAAAATCCTGAGCCTGAACGATAGATACTAAAAGAAATAAAAATGAAATATGCACAATTCTTTTCATAACTTATGGATTTTGGTGAGTAAAGCAATTTACAACACTCAAATCAAAAAGTCAAGTACTTTTTAATTTTACATACCCCAAAATCCCGAGTAATTAAGGCTGAATTTCGCTATTCATAGTATTTAGGGCAGATTTACAAGTGATATACCCGTAAAATTTAAAAATGGGGATACTTACTACCGGGTTGGATAAAACTGCTAAGCGGTTCATACAGGAAGCTATTTATAGTATTATGGCCTAACAATCAGTAATGCTAACCGAGATAGGAAGACAGATATTTCCAATTTAAGATTTTCAAACATTGCGACGCTACACCTTAAGCAAAAGGATATGACTTTTGGTTTATGGTTTTGTAATATATGCATGCTCAAGAAAAATTAAGAATCTTTTATATTTGTATTTACTAAAAAATGTCAAATGAACAACGAAGAAATCCGTGAATATTGCCTGTCTAAGCCCGGTGTTACTGAGAGTTTGCCATTTAATGATACAGCTTTGGTTTTTAAAGTCATGGATAAAATGTTTGCCCTGCTTGATTTATCGGAGGAGAGTAGGGGAATAACCCTGAAGTGTGACCCGGAACTTGCCGTAGAACTCAGGGAACAGTATCCTCAAGTAACTCCTGCATATCATTTTAACAAGATCATTATCTTTTAATTATATACTGTAATGACAAGTGACATGGCTTATGATATCAGCGAAGGAGCAAATGGGAATATTCAGTGTTGAAGATGAATTTTATCATCTACGATCGCTTTCCTCGGGTTATCCGACACTTATATTTTAGGCAGATTTAGCTTTTTCACAAAATCACTATGCCGGGGATCACTATGGAGCGGTTTCCATATAGGCATAACAGCAATCCATGGTATCCAGACATGGTGTGGTTCATAACCAATCCATTTAAAGGCTTCATCGAACATGCCTAATGCTCCATACAACACCGCAAGGCCCAATGCGTTCCAACCACTCAACTCAGTATTTTCCAGTTGATTCAGAATTTTCACTGCTTCATCCCGGTGTCCGGTTAATGCATATGTATATCCCAGTACCCATCCCCATGGTGGAGCAAACTCTGCAAGTTTCTTATGTGATTCTATGGCTTCATCTATTCTGTCCATGGCCAGATAGGTCTCACCAAGAACAAAATAACCAACAGGATAATCCTTTAGAATGTTAAATGACTTATGAGCTTGCAGAATAGCATCTTCATGCCTGCCAAGGTATGATAATAATGCTCCAAAGAAGGCAGTAATTCCAGGATTAAAAGGATCACACTTCCAGGCAAGTTCATGCTCAACAATCGCTTCTTCGTTTCGACCGAATAGAAAAAGTGCCCACGCATAATGATAATGTGCGAGGCATAAGTTTGGATTTAGCTCAAGTGCCCGCTTAAAATACTTCTCAGCATCATGAAAGTCCCAGTTAACATACATGCATATTTCGGCCTGGGCTAATTGGGCCTCTGCCAGATTTGGATCAAGTTTTATTGCCTGTCGCCCTGCTGATTCAGCTTTCACATAGGCATCCCCGGCATTAAAAGGCCCATGGGCAATATCCAGGTAACCGAGTGCCAGTCCGGCATAGGCCAGAGGTTCGGCCGGATCAATCCGGACTGCCTCATGAAGATATTCCAACCCCTTTTTTATTCCTTCTGGTGTTTGCTGGTACAAATTGTACTTACCGCGAAGATAAGCCTTATAGGAATTGGGATTTACCTCTCTTATTTCATCTAGCTGTGTTTGTTGCTCGGGAGAAAGGGTATATTGAATTTCACTGGCTACTTTCCTGATCACCTGGCCATATAAGTTCAGGATATTGCCCATGTCCACATCAAAGGTTTGTGCCCAGAGCTGTTGTTCTTCAGGAAAGGCATTGAATAATTTAAGCTGAATTCTTATTTTTCCCTCCACAATCATTACCGATGCCTCAATAATTGCATCCACCCCTAATTCAGTAGCTATCTCTTTGATGGTCTTTTCTGAATTGGTATATGCCAATACAGATGTTTTTGATACCACCCTGATGGCTCCCAATTGACCCAGTTCACCAATCAGGGCATCATGCATTCCAAAAACCAGGAATGATTGACTGTCATCTCCCGTATAATTGTCAAAAGGAAGCACAGCAAGGGATTTTATGTGGTTTTCAGGTATTTCAAAATGATCTGTTTTTTCGTCTCTGTCGGGTTCTGATACATATTTTTTCCTGACCTCTCCGGGTGGGTAGCCATAATAATCGTGGAAACATTTGGAAAAATAAGTGGTGCTGCCAAAACCAACCCCGTAACCTACTTCTGCAACTGTACCCGCTTGTAGTTGAAGTAATTCCCTGGCACGTTTCAACCTTGTCTCACGAATAAACTGGCTGATGGATTGTCTGGCAATTGCTTTTAATTTCCTGTGAAGCCCGGAGTGGCTTATGCCCATTTCCTCAGCAAGTTCAGCTACCCCGAAATTATTATTGGTGAAATTTTCTTCAACAATTTGGGTAAGTTTGTCGATGTACTGTTGCTCGGAGGGGAGATACACTGTCATGATGTCGGGTTTAATTATTGACTTTGTTCCTTAATTGTGAACAAGATACAAAAAAAAAGGAAAAGGAAGTAATCCCTCTTCCTGAAAAGTGTCATTCAATAATCAAATCCTACAAAGAACCAGGTATAAGCAAAAGGAAATCAATCACTTATTTAATATACCCTTCGGTTGAATAGAAGAATCCGACTTGAGAGTCAAATATGTACTTCCATTTAGCAGTCAAACCCTTCACTTCACCTTCTTTGCCTGTGCCAACGGCATCAACATCAATGGTAAAATGACCAGGGACTTCCGAAAGGGTGAAGTAACCATGCCAGGTTATCTCCCATCTTCCATCGTTTTCCTCAGCGTTGCCCCCCACAAAAATCTCTGCCTTTCCCCACACTTTTCCGGGTGAGGCAAAAGGCTCTGCATCCCAAATTATGTTTTCATACCAAATGGATGTTCCGGTAACCCGCGGGTCGCTAGCCTGATCGTACCATTCTGCAACAACCCCCATCACATGGGTCTTACCATTAGGTAAGATTTTTATTGTACCGGGATCAATAGGATTTATAACTGGTATCGACGTGCCGGTGAATGCTGTTTTAACTTTCGTAGCTTTCAAAGAAGCCATTCCCAGATCTGGCTGGTCAGGCTCAGGAAGTTCAGGGTCCATTTTTTCGCAACCAAAAAAGATAATGGCTGCTCCAATTACCAAAAGCATTAATTTTGAACGTTTCATGGTTTTTTGTTTTTTAATTAGTTAAACATGTTGATTTCGATAAGGTAAAGTTCGCACATAAGAGGAAGCTGAACCAAGAAGCTATATTTCAAAAAGATTAAAAGATCAGGCGGGGTTTAAACTATATGGCAAAAAGTTTAAATTATATTGAAACATACATTTTGAGATCTTTTTCGTAAAAGAAACGGAGAGATATACCTGTAGGCATGGGGTCCTTTATCAACCCCGGTCACTAAAATTTGAACGGTTCTGGAAATCCTCCGGAAGCAGCAGTAACTTATCCTCTATGGTTTTTTTATGTACATAACCTGAATCTGTTACCGTAAAATTAACATTTAAATATAGGGGAATATATTCTGGTGATATTTCCATTCTGAGTTGATCAGAATTAACAATTGTATTATCTTGCTGATGAAAATCAGCCGATATGAACATCGAAAAGATCCGTGAATATTGCAACAGTAAACCAGGCGTAACTGAAGGTTTCCCCTTTAATGACACTGCTCTGGTATTCAAAGTGAGGGGAAAGATGTTTGCACTGCTTGACCTGTCCGTGAATAGCAGGGGAATAAGCCTGAAGTGCGACCCGGAACTGGCACTAGAGCTACGTGAACAATACCCCGAAGTAACTCCTGCATACCACTTCAACAAGGAGCACTGGAATACGGTTGTGATTGACGGGACAATTAGGGATAAACTTATTTTTAGCTGGATTGATAATTCCTATGATCTGGTTGTTCAAAAGCTACCTAAAATAAAGTTAGAAGAACTGAAATCATTATAGAATATTGTTTGTTTTTATATCAAAGACGATAATTTCACATGTAATTATTTAACTAAAATCCAAATATATGAAAAGGCTAGTCAGATATTTTTTACAGGGGTTACTGTATCTTGCTCCGACAGCAGTAACCATATATATTGTTTATTTGGTTTTCAGATTTGTGGACGGACCGATAAGACAATATGTTGTTGATATTTTTAAAATTAATATTCCCGGCATAGGAATATTAGTTATAGTTGTTGGTATAACTTTCCTTGGATTCATAGGGCAGACTATTTTGTTCAGGCCAGTACGGCTGCTGATAGACAGAATAATGAAAAATGCACCTTTAATTAAGGTTATATATTCATCCTTAAAGGATTTGTTGTCAGCATTTGTAGGGAAAGAGAAGAAATTTAACCAGCCGGTATTAGTTAAGGTGAATTTAATTTCTGATCTTGAAAAAATGGGGTTTTTAACTCAGTCCGATCTTTCCAAGCTTGGAATCAAAGATAAGGTGACGGTATATTTTCCGCACTCTTATAACTTTTCGGGAGAAATGTTTATAGTACCCAGTAAACATATAACAAAGCTGGATATACCGGCCGCCGAAGCTATGAAATTTATTGTTTCGGGCGGCGTTACAATAGTATAAGAGCTAACGGATGATTTAAATATTATAAAATATAAACATTAAAACAGCCCTTCAATTGACAGGTATCTTTCCCCTGTATCATAATTAAAGCCCAGGATAACTGAGTTTTCAGGTATGTCCGGAAGCTTTTTTGCAATGGCCGCCAGAGTAGCGCCTGAGGAAATCCCGGCAAATAATCCTTCCTCTTGTGCAGCTCTCTGAGTAAATTCAAATGCTTCTTCTTTTGAGACCTTAATTACTCCGTCAAGAAGTTCTTTGTGAAGGTTTTTTGGGATAAATCCAGCTCCTATACCTTGAATAGGGTGAGGCCCGGGTGAACCACCGCTTATTACAGGGGATAACTCAGGTTCTACTGCAAAAGCTTTCATTTTTGGGAATGATTTTTTTAGTATTTCTGTAACGCCTGTAATATGACCTCCTGTACCCACACCAGTAATAAGGAAGTCAATTCCTCCGGGGAAATCATTTAATATCTCCTGAGCAGTGGCCGTTTTGTGAATATTAATATTAGCCTCATTATCAAATTGTGAAGGAATCCATACTTTTGAATTTTCAGACGCAATTTGCCTGGCTTTTTCAATAGCTCCTTTCATCCCTGTCTCTCTGGGGGTAAGTTCAATTTCTGCTCCATATGCAGTCATTATTTTTCTTCTTTCAACAGACATTGAATCAGGCATAACCAGTATTAGTTTGTATTTTTTCACTGCAGCCACCATTGCCAGTCCGATTCCGGTATTCCCTGACGTCGGCTCAACAATAACGGAGTCTTTTTTTAATATACCTTTCTTTTCGGCATCTTCGACCATAGCAAGTGCTATACGGTCTTTAATACTACCCCCCGGATTATTACGTTCCAGTTTTATCCAGATTTCATAATTGCCCGGATAAAGTTTATTAATTCTCACGTGCGGGGTATTTCCTATTGTATCAAGAATATTATTGACTTTCATAATAGATGGGAATGATAATATACATATCGATCAATAAATCAGATAACAAAATTAATTGGTTAAGGCAGTTTTTTACTATCCCGAATAACAGTTTTACTTTCATGATAAACAACTGAATATGAGGGGACACTTTTGGTTAACCATACATTACCGCCTATTACCGTATCGTGACCAACTACCGTATCACCTCCCAGTATTGTACTGCCTGAATAAATAATAACATTGTCCTCTATTGTCGGATGTCTTTTCTTGCCTTTCATACTTTTTTTTACATACATTGCCCCTAAAGTTACACCCTGGTATATTTTAACATTATTGCCAATATTTGTAGTTTCTCCAATAACTACACCTGTCCCATGGTCAATAAAAAAATTACTCCCTATCTCTGCACCCGGATGAATATCAATACCTGTTTTGCTATGTGCATATTCAGATATTATCCTGGGTAGAAAAGGGATTTTAAGTTTATAAAAAACATGGGAAACCCGGTATATGGAAATACTGTAAAATCCCGGGTAATAAAGAATTACACTTTCAACTGATCGGGCTGCAGGATCTGACTCCAGAAAAGTATTGGCATCCTGAATCAGACTTTCATAGATGTCCGGTAATTGTGTAAAAAATTTTTCAGTAATAGTATTTATGGGCTCGTCAAGAATTTTTTCCATCGGGCCTATCAGATCTTTAAAATCAATTTGCAGTTGAGCCATATTAAGGTCAATTTGAGGGAGAGTGCATTCTTTCTCCCTTTTTATCGGGAAAAGGGAATTAATGATATTATCGGCAAAAGCATGAGCTTTCAACATTGAAGGCACCTCTTTCCGAAAGCTATTGTACTGTTTAAACAGATAGTCAGGAAATTTATCAAGAGTAATCATGGCTAGTTAATTTTATTTATTAAAGCTATTATAAAATCAAGGATAAGGATACAACCAACAGGTCGGTAGTCCCTAAGTATTATTAGTCTGAAGTTTTTCAAGTTTATTATAGGATGTTATTAATCCTTTTATTAATGCAGAGCTAAATCCCTGATGTTCCATTTCATTTAAGCCTGAGATAGTAATACCCTGAGGAGTTGTTACTTTATCAATCTCTCTTTCGGGATGATTCCCGCTATCAATTATAAGCCTGGCAGCTCCTTTTAATGTCTGGGCAGTTATTAATTGAGAAACTTCAGCACTAAAACCTATTTCTATGCCGCCCTGACTTGCAGCTCTCATATATCTCAAGGCAAATGCAATTCCGCATGCTCCCAGGACAGTAGCCGCACCCATTAATTCTTCAAGTATAACAATAGTCTTACCAAGTTTTTCAAACAAAGATATAATTGATTTAACTACTTTTTTATCAGCATTTTTATATGATATACAGGTCATCGATTCTCTGATCTCAATTGCAGTATTTGGCATTAACCGGAATATTGGTAAAACTCCCAGTTTTTTTTCAACATCACTTATAGCCAATCCTGATACAGTATAAGCTATTATATGTTTATCCTTATTAATTAAACCGCTGATTTCATCCAACAGAGTATTTACCTGCTGAGGTTTAACAGCAATGATTATGAGTTCAGCTTCAGATACTGCCGTTTTGTTATTATCGGTAACCCGGAAACCCAATTCATTCAAATATTGTCTTCTTCTCTCCCTGATTTCTGAAATAATAATATTTTCATTTTTATAGTCTCCGGTATTTAGTAAACCTTTAGTTAATGAAGCCCCCAGGTTTCCTCCGCCAATAATGGCTATTCTGTTGAATTTCATGTTTAGATATTTTATATAAAATTTAGAATTTATTATCCTCTTATAGCTTTTATTCCCGGCAGTTCTTTTCCTTCCATATATTCAAGCATTGCCCCTCCACCAGTAGATACATAGCTTACCTTATCACCAAGTTTATTTTTATTAATAGCAGCTACTGAATCTCCTCCGCCAATTAAGCTATAAGCTCCTTTAGCAGTAGCTTCTGCTATTGCTTTTGCTATGGCAGAAGTACCTTTTGCGAACTTATCCATTTCAAACACTCCCATTGGACCATTCCACAGAATAGTACTGGAGCTATGAATCAGCTCAGTATAACCTTTAATTGTTTCCGGTCCGATATCAAGTCCCATCCAGCCTTCGGGAGTCTCATCAATTTTCGACAGGGAAGTATTTGCATCAGCTTCAAACTTATCAGCATTAACAGCATCTATGGGTAAATAGACTTTAACATTATTAGTTTTTGCTTTTTCAAGTACAGTTAAAGCTAAATCGAGCTTATCTTCTTCGCAAAGGGAATTTCCTATTTTTCCTCCCTGTGCTTTAATAAAAGTATAGGTCATTCCTCCGCCAATAAGAAGTATATCAATTTTTGGCAATAGTCTTTCCATAACAAGAATTTTGTCCGATACCTTTGCTCCCCCCATTATTGCCGTAAACGGTTTTTCAGCTTCATTAATGATTTTATCCATGCTTTCCAGTTCACTATTGATAAGATAACCAAACATTTTATGCTCATCAGGGAAGAAGTTTGCAATAATGGTTGTTGAGGCATGCGCCCTGTGGGCGGTCCCAAATGCATCATTTACATATACATCCATATCTTCTGCAAGTTGTTTTGAAAATTCTTCATCACCTTTTGTTTCACCTGCATAAAAACGGAGATTTTCAAGTAAAAGAATTTCTCCGGGTTTCAGGTCCCTTTTTAATTCAAGTGTTTTGTCACCTATACACTGCTCTGCAAATTTAACTACTGTTCCCGGCAGATGTTCCTTTAGTTTTGGGATAACATGTTTTAAAGAAAATTTTTCTTCCGGTCCTTCCTTTGGCCTTCCCAGATGTGACATTAAAACAGCCGACCCTCCATCACCAAGGATTTTTTTTATTGTGGGTAATGCTCCCCTGATTCGGGTATCATCTGTTACTTCAAAAGTCGTTTTATCCAAAGGGACATTAAAATCAACTCTTACTATTGCTTTTTTACCCGAAAAGTTATAATTATCAATTGTCTGCATATCGGATTAGTTTGTAGATTAATAATTCGGCAAATTTAAGAAACTATTTTTATCTCACATAAAAATGTCCTGAATGTTGAGGAAGAATTGAGAGTATATGAAAACTGACTGTATAATGTCATTATGTCATATGTTATAAAAAAAACAAATTGGTAAGAAATTTGTTGCCAGGAAATCAGTAATTTTGTTTTTGAACTATAAATCATAAGATATGTTTGGTTATGCCTATATGATAGATCCGGGTTATTTGATGATATTTATAGTATTTCTGATTATAAGTTCCTTAATAGGGAACCAGTTAAAATCAAAATTCAGAAGATACTCAAAAATTCCGGTTAATTATGGAATGACCGGAAAGGAGGTTGCGGAAAAAATGCTTCACGAAAACGGCATACATGATGTAAAGGTGACTTCTGTGCAGGGTCAACTGACCGATCATTACAATCCGGCAGCAAAGACGGTAAATCTCAGCCCTGATGTTTATCATGGCAGCAGCGTTGCATCAGCCGCAATAGCAGCACATGAGTGTGGACATGCAGTGCAGCATGCCAGAGCTTATGCCTTCTTACAGTTCAGGACCGCATTGGTCCCTTTACAAAATATTAGCGCAAAAATCATGAACATTATTTTTGCAATTATGTTTTTTGGATTTTTATTTCTGCCGGGAGTAATATCTTTCGAATCTGCACTTTATATAATAATTGCCTGTTATGCAATATTTTCATTATTTGCATTAGTTACTTTACCTGTTGAAATTGATGCCAGCAGACGGGCGCTTGCCTGGTTAAACCGCAGCAGAATTACAAGTTATGAAACACATGATAAAGCAAAGGATGCTTTAAAATGGGCCAGCTATACTTACCTTGTCGCTGCAATATCCTCACTGGCCATGCTGTTTTATTTCATTATGCTGCTAGGGGGAAGAAGAAATTGATATCGCCATAATATTAAAAATGAAATTAGCACTTAACATTCTTCTGGCTGTCTGTTTGATAACAAATGTTAGCAGTACCGGGAACTTTAGCACAAAAAGCAATAATATAAAAGATAATTATAACAAGTATGAATACAGAATCCCAATGCGGGATGGAGTTACTCTATTTACAGCAATCTATATACCAAAAGACACAACAGAAAAATACCCTTTTCTTTTAATGAGGACGCCTTATAGGATTATACCTTATGGTACTGACAGTTTCCCCGAATATCTCGGACCTTCAGAGTATTTTACTGAAGAAAAATATATATTTGTTTATCAGGATGTCAGGGGTAGATTTATGTCAGAAGGCACTTTTTTGAATATGACTCCGCATATCAGGAATAAGAAAAATTTAGAAGATGTTGATAATAGCACAGACACTTATGATACTGTAGAATGGCTTATAAAGAATATCAGAAATCACAATGGCAGAGTTGGTCTATGGGGAATATCATATCCTGGCTTTTACGTATCATCCGGAATAATTGATACTCATCCGGCCATAAAGTGTGCAAGTCCCCAAGCTCCTATAGCAAACTGGTTTATCGGTGAAGATATGCATCATAAAGGTGCTTTTGCACTTCTGGCAGGGTTTAATTTCTTTGAAATCTTCGGACCTGTTAGATCGGGACTGTCAAAACAATTACCTGAGCTTAGGATATATCCTGTAAACGATGCATATAACTTCTTTTTGAATTCCGGGCCTGTAAATGAGATAGATGAAAGGTATTTTAATGCTGAAGTCCCGTTTTGGGATAGTCTAATGATACACGGGACTTATGACAAATTCTGGAGAAGAAGGAATATATTGCCAAATTTATGTAATATAAATTGTGCAGTAATGACTGTATGCGGCTGGTTTGATGCGGAAAATCTTTACGGGAGCATAAATACTTACCAGTCAATTGAAGCCGCTAATCCGGAGATATACAATATATTTATCGCAGGTCCATGGATTCATGGAGGATGGGCACGCACCCCCGGAAATGAACTGGGCGATATTGATTTCGGAGCTTATACTTCACATTATTACCAGCAGGAAATAGAATTGAAGTTTTTTAACTACTTTCTGAAGGATAAAGGAGAGTTAAACCTGCCTGAAGCACTGGTTTTTGAGACCGGTGCCAATATCTGGAAAAAGTATGATAAATGGCCTCCGGAAAATTCCCATTATGAGAGCCTTTACTTTCATGAGGATAACGGACTGAAATTTAACATGCCTGAAAGTACAGGTTTTCAATTCGACGAATATACCAGTGACCCTGATAATCCGGTACCATATACTTCTCTATACCATAATGCAAAGGTCTTTTATAATAAAGAATTTATGATTGAAGATCAAAGGTTTGCAGCTTCAAGGCCTGATGTAATATACTATCAGACTGACATACTGGAAGAGAATATTACTGTTTGTGGTCCTGTACAGGCAGAGCTTTATATTTCAACAACCGGTACTGATGCAGACTGGATTGTAAAGATCATAGATGTTTTTCCTGATCAGGTGGCGTCACAGGAGTATCCCAGGCCTGAGGAAACAACAATGGGCGGATTCCAGATGCTTGTCCGGGGAGAAATATTAAGAGGTAAGTTCAGAAACAGCTATGAAAAACCTGAGCCGCATATACCAGGGAAGGTAGAAAGAATAACATGTGAATTGCAGGATATAAACCACACATTTAAGAAGGGACATAGAATTATGGTGCAGGTGCAGAGCACCTGGTTCCCTGTATTTGACAGGAATCCACAAAAGTTTTGCGATATTTATAAGGCTGAGAAAAAGGATTATCAAAAGGCCACGCAGCGAATTTACCGGTCGAAGAATTATCCGTCAAATGTTATACTTAATATTTTTGATTGATAATTAACTTATTGGTGACACCGGAATATTTTAATGACATAATTTTGTTATTGGTCCCTGGCGCTAGATTTTAGCAGGTATAGTAAAATAGAAAGTACTGCCTTTGCCAACTTCACTCTCAACAAATATTTCACCTTTATTAATTTCAATTAATTCTTTGCATAAGATTAGTCCGAGTCCCGAACCTCTTAATTCATTGTTTTTTATTGTGTTATTAGCATCAATTTTAAAGAGTTTTGTCAGATCTTCCTGCTGAATTCCAATACCTGTATCTGTTATTCCTACCCTGACAAATTCATTTTCCTTATTAATGTTAATATTTATTTTACCTTTTGAGGGAGTGAATTTTAAAGCGTTTGTAATGAGGTTGCGAATAACGGTTTTTATCATATTCTTATCAGCATATACTGCAGGATTTGGTTTTTCATTTATTAATATTTCTATTTCTTTTTTACTGGCAATTTCATCTAATAATGAAACATTATCCCTGACAATGTTGAGAATGTGGAATTTTTCCGGATTAGCTTCAAGCCTGCCAGTCTGTATTTTAGCCCATTCCAGTAAATTTTCCAGAAGCTCAAAGGTTTTTTTTGATGACTGCATTATATAATCAGCATATTCAGCTATGTTTTCATAATTTTTATTTTGCAACTCAGATAATATCAACTCAGATAATCCCTGTATATTATTAAAAGGATTTCGTAAATCGTGAGCTATAAGTGAAAAAAATTTGTCTTTGGTAGCATTTAACTGAGATAATACCAGTGCCTGCTTTTTGACCTCAATCTCAACTTTTTCTCTTTTTTTTATATGAATTATAAGACTGCAAAGGGTAAAAAAAAGTAAAATTATTGCAATCGAATAGCCAACGATCATAGTGACTGTAATTTCCTTTGCCCTTTTTTTGGTTTGTATGCGAAATGCTTCCAGTCTGTCTTCAAGTATTGTTTCCATACCTGATGCAATGTCTTTGGTTTTAAAGTAGGTTAATTTTGCACGGGTGTATAAATTCTGTTTTAGAAACAGGGATTTATTATCATTAAATACGTTTATGGTAGAATCAAGTATATTTACATCTTTTCTAACTAAGAAATTTAGGGAATCAATATTATTTTTTAAAATATAGTTATCATATTTCAGGTTGTAAAGGTTTTCAAGTTGCTTAATAAGTGATGTTTTATAACTTTCATATTGATAATAATACAGACTGTCCTTGGTTTGAATAAAGTCACGTTGTGATATATTTACAGATCTAAGCTTTATTCTTATTTCTTCTACTGTTTCATAGAGTTTTGTAACATCTGATATTTCAGTGTTAGCTTTAATTAAACGTGAAGTGACATCAATTACTACGACAGCAGTTATAATAAAAATAAGAATTGCAATTATAAAATATATTAAAGCCCTCTTTTTCATTTCCCTACTTAAAAAGTCATATTTTAACCATGTATTATTTTTAAAGTCTTTTTCGCATATTTTCAATATTCCTTCTTATACCTGGTGCAAAATAAGCTAATAAAGAAAGTATAACTATAACGAAAAGAAAAAGCAGCCTTTTATCATTGAATACAGTATTGCCCCGGTTTTTGAGCCTTTTAAAGGTTGAAGGCTGAATAATTATTAAAGTTATAATACTTAGTATAAGAAGAATGATTAAAATTCTTAAATACATAAGGCTAAAGTGTTTTATTTATTATTGATACTTACAATTGTTAATGGCAACTACATTATGACAGAAATTTCATAATATGTAACGCTGTTTTTTAATATTTTTTTAAAGGTTAATAGAAAAAATTAGCTTCATATTAAAATGAAATTAAAACATATTAAAATTTTAAGCGGCACTCCTGAAGTACTCATTAAACTCGGAATAAGTAAAATTTTTATATTTATGCGTACCGTTGAATATCTTGTATACAGGAGGATATTTAAATGATGTGGGGATTGCCATATATTCGTATAACTCATTTATTTTAAAATTAACACGACCGTCGTTGTAATTTTTAATACATCTGCATTTCATAATCTATCATTTATTTTAAATTAAACAAACAAGTTTATACCCTTAAATATTTTATAATAAAGGTATTAAGTAGTATAAATTTACCTGTAAGGTGAAATTGTCCGGTAAAAGTTATTAAGTCCTAATAAAAAAGTCAGTGAATCTTTTAGCAGAAGTAAACAGCTAAATATTCTTTACAAAAATTATGCCGATACAGCTTATACTGACAGAATTGTATCAGCCAGATTAATTTCTGCTGTTCAGATTAAATAAAGGCTGAATATATTTTTATGCTACTATATAATGTACTGCAACTACTAAACAGAGAAAAGGTCTTTTTGTTAAATATTAAATCTTTTAGTTAACAGAATTAATCTGAAAGTTCTTTCTGCGGCGTTTTGAATTAAAACATCAGCATTTTTCATTGCATATTCCATATCCATAGGTTTGTCAATAACCGGAATTATATAGTCGAAGCCTTTGGCATATAATTCTTCGACCCTTTCACCTAAAGATCCGGCTATTGCTATTAAAGGTTTATTAAATTTATTGGCAAGCTGTGCAATTCCATAAGGCATTTTGCCAAATTGCGTCTGGTAGTCTATTCTTCCTTCTCCTGTAATAACAATATCGGCCTTATCAATTTCCTTTTCAAGCTTTACAATCTCTTTGATTATTTCAAATCCTGGTCTTAATTTTGCTTTAAGAAAAACCATCAGTCCGGCTCCCAGTCCGCCTGCTGCACCAGATCCTTTAATATTCCGGACGTTAATATTTAAAACTTCCTTTATTACATTAGCAAAATGACGCAGATTTTCATCAAGTTTAATTACCATTTGCTTATCTGCTCCTTTTTGAGGACTATATACAAATGCTGCACCTTCAGGTCCGTACAAAGGATTATCAACATCACAGGCGACTAATATCTGGCTTCTTTTAATTCTATTGTCCAGGTTTGTTAAGTCAATTTCAGATATTTCATTAAGAGTGCCTCCCCCATAACCTATTTGTTTTCCCTGTGAATTGAGAAATTTTGCACCCAGAGCTTGTGCCATTCCCACTCCCGCATCATTTGTGGCGCTTCCCCCGACACCAATTACAAATTTTTCACATCCCTTATCCAGTGCATGCCTGATTAGCTCACCTGTCCCGTAGGTTGTTGTTATCCATGGATTACGTTCATTTTCTTTCAACAACTCAATGCCCGATGCAGCTGCCATTTCAATCACGGCTGTTTTTTTGTCTCCAAGTATGCCAAAAAATGATTCTATTTTGCGCATTAAAGGATCGTGCACATTAACTTTGACAATCTTCCCTCCTGTTGCATCAACCAAAGCTTCAACTGTACCTTCTCCTCCGTCAGCCACAGGTAATATTTTAATATTTGCCTCAGGAATTATTCTCCTTATACCTTTTTCTATGTTCTGTGCTACTTTTTTGGAACTCAGGCAGTCTTTAAAAGAATCGGGAGCAATTAATATGTTCATTTTATGAATATTTTCCTTGAAAACATGGATTATCAATAATCCAATTTATCTATATTTAACTAAATTAAAAAAAATGGCTGATAAGAAACTTAAATGGGATGCGAAACTTTACCAGGAAAATTCTGATTTACAATATGAACTTGCCTTGATGGCTATTGAAAGACTGCAGCCAGAGAAAAACGGTAAGATCCTTGATATTGGCTGTGGCAATGCTGTTACTACAATAGAGTTAGCAAAGCATGTACCTGAAGGAGAAGTAACTGCTATTGAAATTTCATCAGATATGTGTAGGCAGGCTCTTGAGAATATTAAGGAAAGAAAGATTACAAACATAAATATTGTACAATGTAATGCATTCGATATTAATTATAACGATGAATTTGATGCGGTTTTTTCCAATTCGGCCATTCACTGGATTTATAATCTTGAAAAAATGTACAATAAAATTTATAAAGCATTAAAAAACGGGGGTAAAATAATGATTCAGACAGCTTTAAAAGAGAATAATCCCGTTATTGATGCAGCATATAAATTACTGGATGAACCTGAATTTAAAAAATATTTTAAGACTTTAAGGTTGCCATGGAGGTTTCTTGGTGAAGGTGAAACAAAGAAAGTGTTAAAAGAAAATAGATTTGAAAATATTGTTGTCGAACCGTATGTTTACAAAATTGAATATGGAAACCTGAAGAAGTTAATTGATTTTTTTAAGTCTGCAGCATTAATTCCTTTTTTTTCAGTAATGCCTGAAAAGCAATACGGGCAGCTGATTAATAAATACCTTGAAATATATTTTGAGATAAAAAATTCGGATCAATTAACTGTGGAAATGAACAGGGTATTTATCAGGGCAGATAAAAAATAGTATTATGAAATATTTTCAAAACTTTATACTTTTGCATCACATTTTGCCCCGTGGTGTAATTGGCAACACATCTGACTCTGGATCAGAAAAGTCTAGGTTCGAACCCTAGCGGGGCAGCAAAGTATTTTATTTAAATTATATTTTTCTTGTCCGGAATTTACCTGTTCAATTATCTGTTACGCTAATTGACTGGCTAACTGTCTTTACTATTTCTTCATCGCCCCAGTTTCCATAACTTGAAGCAATGGCCGTTATAGTATAATCTCCTGCACTTTCGTACTCGTAAACGTATATATATTTTCCATCTGAGTTCATGTCTAATCCGGTCCCTTTCTGGCCATAAGATTCATCGTAAATATGGCCCTCATCGCCTGTGTACAATGTCATAAATTCTGCTTCACCGGTTACAGTAAAGACAACTTCTTCTCCAACATGAATAGTGGCTGAAGGCTCAATATTTAATTCCAAACTTGGTTCTGATGCAGGTTCTTTTACACATGAAACAATGGCAGTTAATAATAATATACCTGAAAAATATACAACTGATTTCATCGTCTTCATAATTATTAATATTTAAAAATTCATTTTTACCATCCCGGATTTTGTTTTAATTCTCCATTCATGATATTAATTTCGCGAATAGGAATCGGTAGATATTCATGTTTGTCTTTTATAAACCATGGAAAATATTCATTAATATTAACCCATGGTTCAGGAAGCATGCTCCATCTGACAAGGTCGTGAAAACGAAGACATTCAAATCCAAATTCAACATCTCTTTCATGGATAATTGCTTCTTTTGTTAATTCTACTGCGCTTAAGCCATTTAAACCTACCCGTTGCCTTACCTGGTTAATGCAATCCAATGCCAGTCCGGATGCACCATTTATGTGGAATTCAGCTTCACAAAGCATCAGTAAGACATCAGAATAACGAATAAGCCTGATATTATTCGGATCGCCAAAATATTCCCATTGGCCATAATGAGCTGGTTCAAGATATTTTTTCCACCCATAACCTTGAGATATCAATCCATTTGTGTGTTTAGATGATACCCAGGGCAAAGGGAGAGCATCGTCACCCTGCCTGTATTGCAAGGCAACAGATGACCAGTGGATTGTATCGCCTGAAGCAAAAATTGTGACGGTTCTGCGCGGATCATGGTATAATCCGGCCGGATGATCAGATAATTTTTCAAAGACATCTCTGGCATATGTCCTGGTAGGGGCAAGATTTTTATATCCGAATGGTCCGAAATACTGAGGCAGCCATTGCCCATTGCTTTGATAACCGGGTTCCCATTGTCCCCATCCATGCACGCTGTATTGCAGCTCAAAAATTGATTCCTTATTATTTTCACTTGGATAACTGCCTGAGGGAGTAACCAAATCATCGGGTGTAAAATTGCACATATAAGCATATACATAATCAAGTGAATCATTGCCAATTGGTACAATAAGGCCATATATGCCATTTTCCTCAGCCATTCTCTTAACCTCATTCAGATAAAATTTTGCACTGTCCCACCCTGGTTTGTCGGGTAAGTGACTTGACTGGTACAGGTAAGTCTTCCCAAGCAAAGCCAGTGCCGCTCCTTTGGTTGCCCTTCCAACATCCTGTGACTGATATGTTTCGGGTAATATATCGATTGCGAATTTTAAATCCGATTTAATAGCATTGTATATGTCTTCTTTCTTTCCGTTAGGAACCGGCTTGTTAAAATCGGGTTCACGTTCCTGAAGCAAGGGTGGTTCATTATAAATAATAGTCAAAAGAAAGTGATAATAAGCACGAAGGAAGTGCGCCTCTGCAAGGAGCCTGGTTTTTAAATCTTCGTCCATTTCAATCCCGGGTATTACTTCCAGGGCAAGGTTAGATCTGTATACACCCCTGTTAAATAACACATAAGCATCGGCAACCTCAGCGTCACTTGCTGTATAAGTGCCCGTAGTCCATTTTGAGTTTTCATGAACGCCCCTGTCGGATAAAGCAGCAAAAAAGAAATGATATTTGCATGAAAAACCAAGTTCATGAATAAATGGTGCATAAGCAGATGTAACAGCCTGAACAGCATGATCCTCTTCATAGTAAAAATTGGCGGAATTAAGATTATTGGGACTGGTCAAATCAAGATAATCTTCACATGAAATAAATCCAAGTAAAGATGAAATTAACAGATATTGTATTAACTTTTTCATTTTCAATTAAGATTTGGGTTTCAAATTAAAATGACAGTTGAAGTCCGGTTGAAAAAATTCTCGGAGTAGGATACACACCTAAATCAATCCCATTATATAGCGGATTAAAGTCACCGGTCCGGCTGACGCTACTGATTTCAGGATCGTATCCGCTGTATTTGGTTAAGCTGAATAAATTACTTGCATTGACATATACCCTGAATCCCGAAAGTCCTAAAGCATCAAGAATATTATCAGGTAAGGTGTATCCTATTTGTAAGGTTCTTATTTTTAAATAAGAAGCATCTTCAACAAACCACGATGATACCCTGGCATTATTATTAGGATCACCTTTTGCGGCCCTGGTCATTGTTGTGGAGGGATTCTCCGGTGTCCACAAGTCCGTAAGAACTTCTTCCAGTTTATTGTTGTCTTTATTATCCCTGTCGGTCCCAACTCCTATGTAAGACATAATTTCATTATACACATCCACGTTTTGAACACCTTGTAAATAAAGGGCAAGGTCGAAATTCTTAAAGGTAGCATTAAAATTAAACCCGTAAATAAAATCAGGCAGTGGTTTTCCTATTATAGTCATATCCAGGGTTGTTATTTTCCCGTCATAGTTCAAATCTTTAAATTTAATATCACCGGGTTCTGCAAATTGCTGAGCATATTTATATACCGGATCCCCGTCTTCTTCAATATAATAATCGTCTTCCTGAATTATCCGTTCAGCTATATATCCATAAATACTTGATATTGTGTGTCCTTCCATTGTTTTTGTCCAGTCGGTTGTAATGGGTGGAATATCAAGATCAATGACCCTATTTTTAAGTGTTGAAAAGTTTCCGCTTAAATCATATTGAAATGCGCCTTCGTGGTTTTTATAAATCAGGTTAAGTTCGAGACCACTATTACGTATATGGCCCAGGTTTACCCATGCCCCCTCTGTTGGTACCCAGCCATGCGGATCATTGTATTTTCCATGAATTGCAGAAATACTTCTTTCCACAAGCATATCTTCCTGATTTTTAATATAATATTCAGCGGTAAACTCAATTTTATTATTAAAGGCAATTAAATCAATTCCGAAATTGGTCATTTCCGTGGCTTCCCATTTAATCATCGGATTACCTACACTGAATAATTCAGAATAAGCTGTATATTCCGCCTGATCAATACCATATGTATAACGGGCATTTCTTTTAGGTTCCAGAAGCTGGGCAAACATGTAGTCATCAAGGTTTTCATTCCCTGTTTGACCCCAGCCAACACGTATTTTTAACATATTGATCTTATCGATAGTTTTAAGCAAATCTTCATTAAGCTTCCATCCGGCGGAAAACGACGGGAATTTTCCAAATTTATCAGTCTCAGGCCCGAATCTGGATGAGCCGTCAATTCTCAAACTTACAGTGAGCAGATATTTACCCTTGTAATCATAAATCAATCGTCCAAGATATGATTCCAACCTGTGTTCTCCTTTTTCACCAGTAGGGGCCCCGGGTATATTACCCTGGCTAAGCACATTTAAATATTCGAATTCAAAATCCTGGGCCGAAACGCTAAAATCTTCCCATTTAATTCTGGTTCTTTCAAAACCAATAATAGCATTAATATTGTGATTTCCAATACTTTTAAGATATTCAAGATTAGTATTGAAAACTATACCCTGGCGAACCTCATTGCTTTTCTCCAGTTCGTTCACCTGATTATCCCTGACAAGGTTATGGTCGATATCTTCGGGATCGCCCAGGGTATAAACCGGACTCCAGGTTGTGCCATTATTGTTTTCATAATTTAATCCCAGTCTGACTTGCAGTGTCAATCCCTTTAGAAACTCGACATTGGTATATACACTCGAAATAAGGTTATTTCTAGTGCTTTCATTAT